>Ga0315904_10011862_pt1 | contig 11067 bp, 14 predicted proteins | sample LakEriMetagenome_6_FD_203529 | JGI IMG/M metagenome (GOLD analysis project Ga0315904, IMG submission 203529) | Freshwater fungal communities from buoy surface, Lake Erie, Ohio, United States - Buoy 12 MA120 | ecosystem: Environmental > Aquatic > Freshwater > Lake | place: USA: Lake Erie, Ohio... | reverse complement strand
GTTTCCTTTTGAACCGATGGAACGCCAAGCTGACCCGCCATACTGAACACTTGCTGACGTTCGGATGCTTCCTGCACCTTGTCATCAAGCCCGTACTCCCGGGCGATGCTGACTGCGATCTCTGCGTTAGGCTCGCCCTCGAACATTGCGTGAAAGCGATAGATCTTCTTCTGGAAGTTCGTTAGGAGATTCAGCGTCACGTCATAAAGCTTACGTCGCGCTTTAGTGTCTTTCTCTTTCGACTCGGATGACTGGATGTTCTTGGAATCATCCGCCATTTGGTTATGTTCTTTCATGCCAACACGGCGAGAATAGACTCGCATCTCTCCGATTTGCTCGGTGAGAGCTATAGGATCTCCGGCGTCAATGCTGTGAACCGTAACATCCCTATCGGCCATATGCGTGATGGTAGATTCCGACATGACTTCAAGTTCTTTCGCATCGCCCCCGGCGACAATTGACTTCTTGAAGCCTTGGTAGTGGTTCACGTTGTCTCGAACCGAGAGGCGATTCATCATCGCCTCGTTCACGTATGTCGAATCTAAAATGAAGGACTTGCTTGGACCCTCGCCCATTAGCGCAAAAGGGATTTCTGTTACCTTATCTCCAAGCTTTCCAGCTGGGCCGGCTTCCCCGGAAATGGTGGCGTCTTTACCTATTTTAGCATTCGTCTCAACGAAATAATCTCTCCAGGTCACGGGACCCACGCCATCGGAAACGTATTCGCGGAGAACTTTCTTTTCCTTTTCGCTTATGACCCGAATGCCGTTTGAAAGCAGAAGTCGGGAGAGTTTCCCCTTGTTCGGTCCGCTCTTGAAGTACTCCCAATTGAGAATCTCGGAGCCGCAATACTTGACCTGATAGCTACGCGTCTTCTTAGCCTGCGCCTCTGCCTTGGTTGGCGGAACGCTTTCTTCCTGGTCGACCAATACCCCGACTATCCCGTCTCGGCAGTAATCGAGCAAAAGCTCCTCCGCCATCTCCTGATAGGGCTGCCCAAACTGCGTGACATCGTCTTTGATTTCCTTCCAGGTGTCTCTGTCCGGAAGGGTAAGATCGATTGGCTGACTCATGTGCGAGACATGGACTTCGAGATACGGACGAACAACGTTCTCGTTATAGAGACGCTCTCGCCTGTTGGCGAAGGCTCTGCGGCCCTCCGCGGTAGCGGGACTCTCAGAGTTATATCGAATCAGGTATTTAGCAACGATTTCGGGCCGCCCATCCACGAAATCGGCTATCATCTTGAACGTCTCAAGGTTCTCCGAATACTTGGGATGAACTTTTAGCTTTATGCTTTCCACTAGAAAGAAACGCCCTTTGATTCGAACCTGACTTCCGGCGGCTCGAGCACTATGAGCCCCATGTCCACCGCCTCCATTGGGTGGGTGGTATCCGAGTCTCCGCCGGGCTTCTTAATCCCCGCCTTGCCGTCGGTTTCGCATGTTTTTGCTGACATGATGACATTGCGGCACGACCTATCGATCTTCAAACGGTTAAGGGAGAACAAGTGGTTGGTGCAACGAGACCTCTCTTCAATGAATGGGTTCTGCCGATGCGCCTGGAGATGAATCAGCGGGTAGTGGGGTTTGAGGATCGACTGCATCACCTGATAGCCGGTTGTGTAAGTCTGGTCCGACCGATTCCAGCCCCGGGCGTCACCCAGGATCGTGATGTTGAAATGTTTGAACTGCGCGGGGGGAAAAGCGTTGATGAATTGCTGGCAGGCGTCTTGCACGTTTCGCCCGTTAGACCCGTTTTCTTTCACCACCCAGTATTCATCCCCGACCCGCTGGATGACGACCCAGGTCATCTTCGCCACGTTCCAATCCCAGGAGAGATACATGTATGGCCAAGCCGGATTGAACGGATAATTCCCGACATGCGCCCGCTCGTCGAACTTGAAATAGAAGGCGTTGCGGGAAAGCGAGACGAACTCGCCCAGAACATAGTTTGCGTAATACAAAGGGTCCCAGCCGAACTCTCGCTCGAGCTTGGCGAGGAATCTCTTGGATAGGTAGGGGTTGTCGTGCGACCGCCCGTGCAGGAGCAGCTTGCTGTTACCTTTCGAGATTACCCCTTCTCTGGTCAGGTGCTCTGGGTTAAATCTTTCATAGACCCAATTCAGCCCTTCGGGCGTAGTGGTGTCGAGAGTCTGGGGGAACTCCGCGCGCGGGTTCCGGTTCCGCATTTCGCAGTTGTTCTTTACCTCCACCGACATGATGGAAGACTCGTCGCGCCAAATACCCCCTGTGTTGTATGACGCAATCTTTTCGGGCTTCTCGCCGCTTAGCCCGATAACTCGCTGGTCAGTGTCGTGGAAATGAAACACGAAATCGGAGCGGTTGTAGCTGTAGTCCTCGCCCTCCTCCATGCCGCAGAGCTTCAGGAACTTTTCGTATTCAACAAGGGTGCGTTGCTTGAGCATCCGATAATCAGGGGCAACGATTAGCCACTCATCGCACTTGGGAGAGCGGAGGCGCCGATACTCAAGCCAGGGAGGGCCGAAATGGGTCTTTCCATACCCTACGCCAGCCACGATGCCGTGGTCTTCGTGCTCCAGGTCAAAGAGCAGGACATCCTGCCCATGGTGAAGGGTTGCATCCTCAGTCCTCTTCATTGGAATCGTCCGCTGAGGAGGTTTCTATGCGCTCACCAGGTCCGGTGACCCGGAATGTAATTTGGCGTTTCTTTTTCTTGCCGGGGTCTGGGGCATCCTCTCGATATCCAAGCCGAGACTTGGCGTAAAAGATGGCAGCAGAGTCCGACTTGCCGAACATCGCCCGCTGGTAAAATGATTGTTCGAATGCGGCCATGGCCTTGGCGTTGCCGACACTTAGAACCTCCTTGAAGTGGTTTTTGAGCGTTGATTCAGACACGCCAATAGAGGCGGCTATGCGGTCCTGCCTGACGCCGTTCTCGGCAAGGGCCTTCACCACCGCTTCCTGCTCGGGCGTAAACTCAATCCGCGGTCTGCCGGTTTTTGCCATTCATGCGGCTTTTTATAGGGGCCAAAAAGTAATGTGGTCTGTGATTAGTCTACTGGCGAGCGCGGTTACTTCGAACGGTTAGAGACCCTGAGGCCAGATTCGACTCGGTGTCGCTGAGCGGAAGCGAGCTGTGTGTGATGCCCGTTTGCGGCGAGCCTATCGAGGTATGGTGTGATGTCTTGCGGGAGGCCGAGGTAGCTCGCGACCCACCGATAGGAAAAAGGGCCATCCTCGTCAGAGGTGAACCAATCCCACGCCTGCTTTGCGTGCTGCAGGAGTTCGTCGTGCTCGTTGAGCTGGTTGGTTACCCGCATCCGACGATAGCCGCCCAGGTCAAGTTCTATTGCGGCGTTGTAGCCCTGCTGGAGTTCGTGCTCCCAATTCTCCCATGTATCTCTTGGTCTGGTAACGAAATCATCGAGGGCCCGCCGGAACGCTGCCCAGAGAAGTTTTCTTTCGGCTTCGATGGCATCAAAAACGCTTTCTTGGGGCTCCATTTGTGGGCCCTTAAAGGAAGCTTTGCTCCCCCGGTCCAAATAGGCATCGAAAGCGCCTTCACCCATTTTGCAGCATCTCACAGATGCGGTCGCCTCTGCCTGGGGGCTTAGGCGTGACCTGGTGGTACCACTTGGAATCCTTGGCGTGATAAGCGGCCGCGGCCCAGTCGCCGATACGAACCGCACCAATCATTCGCGTGAAATTAAGGAGCCGCAATCGGCCGAGATTGAACGCCATCTCGATAAGAGCGGCTTGGCGTCGGGGCGATGCGGTATCGAAAGCATCGCCAAAAATATACTTGGCATCGGCGACGGCTACGATGATGTCTTCCGAAAGCATCTGCTCTGCGATTGCTGCGGAGATGCCGTTGTCCTCGATGTTCCGACCGTAACCTATGGTCAGCTTGCCTTCCGTGTCGGGGTAGAGTTTTAGCGCCGGGCGGCAGTTGCGACCCTCGGCGCACTTTATGTTTTCACGGGCTAGTAAGATGGGATCTGGATTAGATTCGTCCGCCATTTGCCTCCGCAGAAGGGGCAAGATGGGGAGATAGGCCTCGATGCCCGATATTCTTCCTGCTTATTCAACCGATTAAAAATTAATGGTTGAATCTTTCGATGATATCGGGTATCTAATAAGGAGATTCACTTCCGCTGGCCTATTTCCCACTTGCCAGCGAAGCACCGAACGGCCTCATATATACTTATTATCAGGTATATATAGCAGGCTGAGGAGGTGCCTCGCAAAGCATAGATAACACGGGGGAAAACCCAGCGGAACTCTAAAAATAGGAGTTTCGTATGGAGACACAGAAAGACAATTTGCCTAGCCCGATATCCTCGGCGGGCTCACCTGCGATAATGGGCGCCCTCACCCCCGCCCAGGTGATTGCCCAAATACACCTAATTCAGTCGTTAATGAGCGACGTCATGAAAGACGGCGAACATTACGGGAATATGCCTTTCCAAAAAGAAGGCGAAAAAAAGGTGCTTTTCAAATCCGGCTCAGAAAAGCTCGGATTCACGTTTCGTCTCACTCCAAGCTTCGAAATAGACCAGCGTGACTTTCCAAATGGGCACCGCGAGATCCGCGTCGTTACCACGTTGACACATATTCAGACCGGAGAGGTCTGGGGCGAAGGGGTTGGGTGCGCCACGACGATGGAGAGCAAATACCGGTATCGCAACTCCGAGCGAAAGTGTCCGCATTGCCTGAAAGAAACAATCATCAAGGGCAAGGATGAGTACGGCGGTGGCTGGCTATGCTTCGCAAAACGAGGCGGGTGTGGAGCTAAATTCAAAGACGGTGATGCCAGCATTGAAAAGCAAGTCCCGGGAAAAGTAGAGCATCCCGACCCAGCCGACTACTACAATACGGTCTTAAAGATAGCCAAAAAGCGGTCGCACGTTGATGCAATGCTGACCGCCACTGCTGCCAGCGACATATTCACTCAGGACCTTGACGACATGGCCGACCTTCTTGCCGGTCAAGTAATTGACGTTACGCCTAAGGAGCAGCCTGCCGCAAAGAAGGCCGACACTCAGCGTCAGCAACCTGCGCGTAAAGCCCCTACTCCTGCCGCTGAAGATGTTTCGCAAGAGATCCTGCCAGAGCCGCTAGCAAACCCCTGGATGCACAAAATCCAATGCTCTCAAGGCGTGAGCATACAAGGCAAAGGTCGGTATCTCTTCGAGGCCAGTTATGACTGGATGGTCAAATACACAAGTGCCGCACTCCGCAACCGCCTGTCTCCCGAAGATATCGCCAACATCATTGCAGCCCAAGCTCAGCCAGAGCTCAAAGAACCGGCTCGGGCCGCCGTGATGGGAACTCCGGCAGACGACGAAGATGACGATTACAACGCACGTTTTAGCGAACAGGAGGCAGCATGAGCTTGTACGAATTAGCCGCAGAATTGCGGGAAGTAGAAGAGTTGATTGAAGCGGCAGAGGCAGAGGGGGCGCAAGCCGCCCCTGCCCTTCTGTCCGAAACCATCGATTGTATCGAGATGGATATTGCGGCCAAAGTAGATTCCGTCGTGCGCTACATTGAGAACGAAGGTGCCCGCGAAGCTGCCCTTGCAGAAGAGATCAAGACCCTCCAGGCCAAGAAGAAAACGGCGGAAAAGCGTCAGCAATGGCTGCGTGAGTACCTGCGTGACTTCTTGCTGAATACCGGTCGGGACAAGTTCGAGACGCGGATTCGCAAAGTGTCGCTCAAGAAGCCGGTGAAGAGTTTAAACGTCGACCTCTCCAAGCTCTCGGAGTGGGACGAGAAGCTTTATGCCACGGCGGTCAAGATTGGGGCCGTCGAGGAGAAACGCGAGGTCAAGAAGACCTTGCTCAAGGCCATGCCGGATTACCTCTCTCTGCCGGGAGTTGAGGAAGTTGAAGGCGAATACAGCATTATCATTCGATAGGACAAACCCGATGAAGAGCAGAGTAATTAAACCTGGTTTCTTTCTGTCCGAAGAGCTGGCGGAGCTCGACGTGCGCGCGCGTCTGCTCTTCATCGGTCTTTGGTTGGCGGCGGATCGTGAAGGACGGTTTGAGTGGCGACCAAAGAAGTTACGGGCCGAAATCTTCCCGCACGAAGCAATCGACGTCGAACCACTCTTAATGTCGCTACATGACGCGAAATTCATCTGCATGTATCGACATGATGGTAAGGTCTACGGATTCTTACCGAATTTCCGAAAGCACCAGAAGATCCACAAACATGAGGCCGCCAGTGTTCTTCCTGCCCCTCCTGACAATGTAGCTACATCTCCCGACATTCCGCTACATGATCAGACAACCTTACCGAGTGTTCAAGGTACAGGTACAAGTAAAGGTACAGGTAGAGGTACAGGTAAGAGCACCCCGCCCTCCCCGGTGGATAACTCTCCCGAGACCGTAGCCGTGGAATCTGAACCGGCGTTTGAAGCTCCGCTAACCTTCCCTGAAGGCGTCGATGACGAGGAGTGCCGCATCGCTTGGGACGAGTGGGTTGCTCACCGTCGCCACATGAGAAAGCCCTATCGAGGACGAGCCGAGGAGCAGAAGGCGCTGAGCGTCGCCGGGAGATTCGGCCGTGAAGCCTTTCTCTGGGCGGTCAAACACTCCTTACCACCAAACAGTTATCAAGGGCTCTTCCCCGAAAAGTATCGGCCTGAAGGCCGAACACAAACCCCTTTCAAATCCGCCGCCGAGCGCAGGCTGGAGAGCCGCACGGCAGCATTCGATGAGTTTGAGCGCAATGTTGAGAAAAAGCGAGGTGTAAAATGATGACCACAAAAGAGTCGAAAATTATTTGCGATCTCTGCTTTGCCGAGTCGCTGAAAGAGCCTACTGCTGCCGACTACGAGAGCTTTTACGGTCTGCTGCGAGATTACTCGCTCGAAGAGGCAGAGCAGGCGTTTTATCGCTGCAAGCGCGAGAATGCGATTGTTAGGTCAACTGACATCCTGAAGTCGATTCACAATTTCCGGAAGGCGCTACAGAGCAGCAATCGGCCAAACATTCCGCCCCCCCTGCCTGACGACAAGATCCGGCAGGAGATTGAAATTGCCCGGCGGCGGCACCCAGAATTTTTCCGCGACAAGGAGGCCGCATGAGGCAGCAATCTGTCCAGTTCCATCCGTATATCGACCAGCGCCTGCAGAAAGAAGCTGGTGAGGGGCAACGTGTGTCCCGACGCGTTCAGGAGATTCTAGGTGAGCACTACGTCCGCGACGACATCGAGCAGGGGCGCGGCAACACGGAGGACGCGAAGGAGTTTCGTGACTGGTTCCGCATTTGGCAGCGAGAGAACGAACTGCGTGACGCCCGAAGGGCGGAGCGTTTAGCGAAGGCAAAAGCGCGTGGGAAGTAAAATTATTTTGCTCGATGAGCACCGAGATGTGGGCAACGTACCTTTGAAGGTGCGCGACGTAAAGAGATTTGAAGTTGTTTGGCCTGAGGAGGCGCTCCCAGAGACAGCGCGGAAGGATTCCCAGTGGTGGGTCCCGGTAACAATCTGGGCGATCTTCTTCGGGGTTTTAGTTGTGCGGTTCTTTTATCTTTAGGAGGAAAAAATGAAAAAGTTAATTGCTCTGTTTTTAGTATTGGTTTGTTCGGTTGTTATGACTGACGAGTATGCATCGGCAGCTCGACGTGCAAGTCACGATACGCCCACACTACGCATGATTGAAAAGGAAGGTCGCAGACGCGGAGCATCTCGAAAGTTAATTCGGGCGGTGAAGACCATCGCTTGCATTGAGTCGAGTTGCGGCGTTAACCCCATTCCAGCTCGCGAGAAATCGCGCACATGGGCAAAACTCGCGCGTAAAGTAACGAGCAATAAGCAGAGACAAGACGCGCTCATGCACAGTTGGGGCAGCACTCAGCTATCGGGAATCTACACATACCTCGATTACGGCGTGGAGCCTGAGCAGCTCCTCGATGACGAGGTGAGCATTCCGATCAGCTTTGATAAGGCCGAAAAACTCTTCAGGCAATGTCGCGAATCTACTTACTGCACTTATGCGAAATGGAACGGAACTGGCGAGAAGGCAAGGCAATATGCCCGAAAAGCTCAGGTCTTAGAAGCGTTTGTCTAAAACAGGACTAATTCTGACGGCCCAGACGTAACTCAACGAGAGGTATCAGCGATGAAATACACACTTATTAAATTATTAATCTTTGCATTTGGCTCAGCAGTATCGAGCCACGGAGGTAGTATGTCCACGCAAGGTAATGCCAGGGGGCTCATCGCGCTCATCCAGCAGTTCAAAGACGAAGAAGTATCGAGTAACGTCCACACCTATAGGGCTAAGGAAACCGACCTGCGGCACTTCGTGCAGTTTGCTTCTGCGGCTCGCAGGGTCAAACCGTTTCAGCTTAATATTAATGACCTTAACATCGTTACAATCAGAGGTTTCATTCAGAACCGCATCGATGTCGGGGAAGCGCCTGCCACAATCAACAGGCGTATCTCTACAGTAAAGCATCTCTGCAACTGGCTCGACCTTGATGTGGAACCCCAGGGCTGGCGAAATCCGGCGATAAAGGTTCGTAATCTGCCAAAGCAAAAGGTGCATAGTCCCGATGCTCTTACGGCCGAGGAGGCTGAACGTCTCAAGTTCGCGGCGAACCAATACGGCACCACCGAATTCATGCAAATGCGCTCGCGCGCCATTGTGGAAACCGTGCTCGCCACCTCGATGCGGCCTGCAGACTTACGTAGGCTGAGGCTGAGGCACCTTTCCGGCGACCTCACGAAGATCCTCGGCCTGCCGACCAAGTTTCAGCGGGTTCGTAACTACGTGGTGCGCTCGGACCTCCGGATGGTGCTTGAAAAATGGATCTACGTAAGAGAGTCCGCACTAGTTGACCGAATAGACGGTTACCGCGGGCTTACGAACCAAGAGAAGGAAGAGCTTCCTCTCTTTCTCAGTTTTCGGGGTTCTAACCTGCGCGAACCCGAATCGTTTCAAATGGCTACCAAAACGATCTACCGCACGTTTGCAGGAGCAAGCGGCATTGCAAAGATTCCGGTCGCCGCTGGCCGCAAGTGTCGGCACACGTTTGCCCACCAGGTTCTCGACGCGACCAAAGACATCCGACTGGTGTCGCAGTTGCTTGGCCACAGCGATGTCAGAACCACCATGCGTTACACCGAACGGTCGGACGCGCAAATGGCGGAGCAACTCGAGAAGACAAGACGAAGAAGAGCATAAAAAAAGGCAGCAACCACATGACAAACCAAGAAACAGATTTTACGGCGCTTATTACCTACTCGGTCACAGAGGCCGGACTAGCGGAGATTCAGAAGCGGATGCTTCCGATGGTGGTATCCGGCATCGATGACGAAGCCGGATACGTCGCCTGCAAAGACGCGCGGAAAGAGTTGGTGTCGTTGCGTCAAGCCGTCGAGAAGCGTCGCAAGGAGCTCAAAGAGGACTCTCTCAAATTTGGCCGAATGGTCGATGCGGAGGCGAAGAAGATTCGCGAGGCGCTCGAAGCGGTCGAGGAGCACCTGAACAGCCAGCTTAAAATCGTCGACGACGAGGCGGAGCGGCGGCGCACCGAGAAGGCGCGAAAACTTCAGGACCGGGTGGACCGGCTCGCGAAGTACAACGCGCCAGCAAACCTCGCCGCCCTGAAGGCAATGTCAGATGAGAACTTTGCCGCCCTCGAGGACCAAGCTCGCGAGATGTGGGAGGCCGCCGAACAGGCAAAGCAGGCCGAGAAGGAACGGCTTGCCAAGGCCGAAGCGGAGCAAAAGCGCTTGGATGCCGAGAACAAGGCTAAGGAAGACGAAGCTGCAAAGCTCCGAGAGGAGCTGCTTGAGAGCAAGCGCAAGGAGCTGGAAGCGCAGGCAGAAGAACTGCGGAAGTCTAAGGCTCGGGAAGTTGAGGCCGAGAAGGAACGGCAGGCTGAGGTTGAACGGGTTCGAAAAGAGGAGGCGGCAAAAATTGCGGATGCCGAGCGCGCTCGAGTGCTGGAGGAGCGTAAACAGTTGGAGGCAAAAGCGGCGGCCGACATTCAGGATCGCAAGCTGCTGGAGGAAATCAAAGCCCTCTTCCCTACTCTCGACAAGGCATGGGTGGAGATTGCGCGGCTGACGAAGCTGCTCGGTGGTGATGACGTAGAATTTTAAGGAGGAAGCGTGAAAAGAAGATACTCGTACGAAGAGGCTGTAGACGAAGTGAGAAGCAGAATTGGCTATGGCTGTAGTGCCTCTGCGCTCGCCGAAAAATGCGGAGTCTCCCAGTCTATGGTCTCTGAAATTCTCAGCGGGAAGAAAACCGCATCTCTGCAAACAATGAAGAAACTTGGCTACGACGTTGTGTTCGTTCGGAGGAAAAGAGCATGAGCCTATATCAATTTCGCCCACTTCCTCAACCGTTCAAGACGAAGTACCGCCCAGGGTCGCCGTTCTTCGCGGAATACACGGACACCGAAATCCTGCTTGAGCGCGAGATTCGGCACCTAAACGCGCGCAACGTCGTCCTTCAGGCTGATTGCTTGCCGTCGGAGATTCGACTTGATGGGACGTTGAAAGCGAATGCCCGACTGCGCTCCCCTGGGGTGATTCTGTCATTCGATTCGAAGCACGGGCCCCTCTCGTACCCCTGCGACAAGTTCAACAACTGGCAGTCGAATGTTAGGGCCATCGCGCTGGCACTCGAAGCGCTGCGAAAGGTCGAGCGCTACGGCGTGACGAAGCGCGGCGAGCAGTATCGAGGTTGGGAGCAGCTTCCCGAACCCGACCCGACCGCCATCATTCTCAAGTACGCACCGCACTCGGCGAACGACATTAAGAACGCCGTGCGAGAGGCGAAAAAGAAGACCCACCCGGATGCGGGCGGAACTCACGAGGACTTTATAGCGGTCTGTAATGCGGCTGAGAGCTTAGGATTGTAGGAGAGAGCATGAAAGAGCGACCGATACTTTTCAGCGGCCCTATGGTGAGCGCGATTCTCGATAGGACTAAGAGTCAGACTCGTCGGGTGGTAAAGTTCCCCATCAAGTGCCCTGACTCTGGATGCGAATTAGCAGGGAACGAATTGAATGGCGAACTCCAGCGACACGCCGGGCAGACAAACCGCGTATGCCCT
>Ga0315904_10011861_pt1 | contig 11068 bp, 7 predicted proteins | sample LakEriMetagenome_6_FD_203529 | JGI IMG/M metagenome (GOLD analysis project Ga0315904, IMG submission 203529) | Freshwater fungal communities from buoy surface, Lake Erie, Ohio, United States - Buoy 12 MA120 | ecosystem: Environmental > Aquatic > Freshwater > Lake | place: USA: Lake Erie, Ohio... | reverse complement strand
CCCTTTCAGTTCATTGGTATCAATACTGTTACCTGTTGAGAAAGTGTATTTAAAATTTTTAAGCACATTGCCTTCATTCAAATCAACAATGGCGTCACCAAAATCAAGCGTGTACGTTGTATTGGGCAGCAGGGAATCTTTTAAACGGATGATAACAGAACGCAATTTGGATTCTGTTATCGGTTGTTTTACAGGAAAAGGTGAGATGAGTAATTTTTCATTGATATTCTTTAATTCAATAAACTCATTAAAATTGATGATGATTTTTTGAGTGGTTACATTAAGTGCCAAATCTTTTGGCGATGCACTTAAAGGCACTGGCGCCAAACTGTCTCTTGGCCCGCCAGCAGGCGGTACAATATTGGCACAGCCAGAACCTGAAAGCAAATTGATACCTGCAAATACCAGAACGATGAGATATGGAACGGGTTTTAAAAAACGCATGAGGTTGCAAACTTAAAGTAATTGTGTCAACTGAGATTTAAGAGATATGCAGGATTAACAGGATTTTGCAAAGAGGCGGTGCTATTTAATACAGAGTTAAAAGACAATCGCTTTATTAAAGCTATCGCCTTTTTACTCGGTTTCTTCCTCCAACTCATGTAATGAAACCGCCATGTTATTTGTTTTCACAAAATTACACCAATGGCAATCTTCTTTACCACAACCAATGTAAAACTCCCTGTTCTGAATTTTTTGCCACACCGTAGTTATTTGTTGTGTTACGGTTTCAATGTCAGCAGGTGTGATAACTATTTTTTCTTTACGGTATTCTTTCTTTTTATTGGGTTCAATAAAATCAAACTCGGTACTTACCACTTTCCAGTCTTTTAATTCATAATTATCAACCAGTATTTTATAGAATACGGCCTGCCTCCAGTAATCGCCTCCATTAGGTTCTTTATCATTGGGGCCTTTGAGTTTTTCTTTAGCTTTATCAATATCTCCTGTTTTATAATCTACTACGTTCACAGCTTTACCATCAAATTCCAGTTTATCCAATTTCCCTTTTAAGGGAATACCTTTTACAAGCACTTTGCTGATGTTGCGTTCAATTGCTACAATTTTAGTAAAGGAGTTGATGTAACGGTCGTAATAATTACTGAGCACTTCTGCACCATATTCTAATCTGCGGTTGAATTGCTCTTTGGTAAAACTTTCTCTGTGGCGATGGATGTACCAGTTAAAATCACTGATAAACTCATCTTTTGATGAAAAAGTTTCGTTGCCACTATCCTGCATTTTGCGAAATAATTTTTCAAGTGCAAAATGCACGGCACTGCCAAATTCAGTTGCTTCGTTCTTGGGTGATGGAATACGAATGAGATTTTTAAAATAAAATCCGAGCGGACAATTGAGGTAATTGTTGAGTGCTGTTACATTCATAGTGAATTTTTCCAGTAGCCCGGTAATAAATTCTTCTTCCATTTTATCAATCTCCGGTGCTGCAGCTTCGCCAAATTGCAAAGCGGTAAATGCACTCAATGCTTCAGCACTCAATAAAACTTTTTCTTCTTTCAACTCATGTATATCCTGAATTTCCGCAATAAACATAGATGGTTCCAGCTCTTTACCGTCGTTTTTAAATTTGCTGTAGGAGATAAAAAGATGCAGTTCTGCTCTTGTGAGTGCAACATAAAAAAGTCTTCTTAACTCCTCTTCCCCGCTTTCATTGGTTGATGATTTAGAATCAAACATTGTATCTGGCAACTTATAACCGCCCCCCGGTTTGCGTTTCTTTTCCCAAAAGCCTGCATTGCATCCTGCAAAAAACACATATTCAAATTCCAACCCCTTACTTCCATGCACGGTTAATAAATTAACGCCCTTATCACTTCCACTTACTTGCACGAGTGGTAATGGAATGTCTTCTTTTTCCATTAAATCAATAATGTTTACCAACTGCTGCAAGGACAAGGAAGGGTTACGGCGTGTTTCTTCTTTTACAAAATCAAAAAAAGCGGTGAGCACCTGCAGTTGCCAATGTTTATCATTGGCCTGCATCATTTGTTTGAGCAAACCTGTTTGCTGTATAGTGTTTTCAAGTAAGTGCTGCAAAGTAACATTTGAAACTTCGGCAATTAATTGCTCTGTGATGTTTGATGCTCTAATTAAACCCGGATGAATGGTAGTTGAAAACAAATCCTTTGGTTGCTCTTTCGATTTCTCATACAACAACCGGCGTAGGGAAGTTGCTCCATCCGTAAATTTAGTTTGCGATACCTGCACAGTAAGTTTTGCTATTTCAATTGGTGGTATGCCAAACCAATTTACATGCAGTAATTCAAACAGAATTTCATCGCCACCATAAGGTGTATCATGCTCAGCAGCCAAATAACGAAATAGTAAAATAAGTTTTTGTACCAATGGCAGTTCAAATACATTTAAACTCCTTTTGCTGTAAACAGGTATGTTTAGCTGTTTAAAATATTGTGTAAGCTCTTCGCCATATTTATTTTCTTTATAAATCACTGCAATTTTTCCCGGCAGCGTTCCCTGTTGTAACAACTGCTGTATTTGCAGAGTAATATCAATCATCTCCTGCCTTTGTGTTTCATATTCTCTGATGCGAGGCTGATGATGGATTGCTTTTAAACTCTCTTTTGCTGCAATCAATTCTTTACTGAGGTTGGGCAGTTGTTTGATCAACCGCTCTTCGTTTTTATTGATGAGTGTTTTTGAAACATCCAGTATGGGTTGTACAGAGCGGTAATTATTGGTAAGCACTACTGTGAGCAAATCGTTTTGAAAACTATCAGCAAAGTGTTTCATGTTTTCAACGTTTGCCCCCTGAAAACGATAAATACTCTGATCATCATCACCCACCACAAATACATTGGGCTGTTCCCAATAATTAATGAGCAATTCTACAATTCGGTTTTGTGTGCCGCTTGTGTCCTGGTACTCATCAACCAGCACATATAAAAATTGTTCCTGGTAACGGGCAAGTAAATTTTTATTTTCTTCAAATGCTTTGATGACCCAGTTAATCATATCATCAAAATCATAACGGTTGCGGCGGCGCATGAGCTGCTGAAATTCATCAAACAGATTAACAGCAGCACGCAGCTTTTCCATTTTTTCTTTTTCCTCATCCAGCTTATCCTGCTTTACATCTCCGGCGTTATATTCTTTATACTTTTTCTTATATATAAATTCATCACGCAGAGGTAGATCAGCAATGTACTCATCAATTTTTTGATTGATGAACGAAGGCGTCCATCCTTCTTTCTTCATATTGCTGAAAAGATGCTGAAGGTTATTGATTTCAAAATATACATCACCACGGTAGCGTTTGAGCGGATGGTTCTTGGGAAGGTTATCAATAAGTTCTTTAAATAGTTCAATACGCTCCAGATCTGAAACGGGATCTAATGCTGTTTTTTCAAAGAGTGATAAATTTTCCTGTATTACATCATTGCAAAATGCATGAAAGGTGCTTATGTTTACTTTATACGCATCGGGGCCAATGAACCTGAGCAGCCGTTTGCGCATGGCTACTACGCCTGCATCGGTATATGTAAGACAAAGAATATTTTGCGGCAATGCATCAGTATCCAGCAAAATTTTTCCAATACGGCTGGCAAGAATTTGTGTTTTACCTGTACCGGGGCCTGCAATTACCATTACCGGGCCTTCAATGGTATTAACCGCAAGACGTTGCTGTTCATTGAGGTTTTGATATTCCTCTGCAAATTTTTTTTCGAGTTTTTCTTTGTTGAGCGACATGTATCAAAGTTACGATGCTGGAATTAAGGAACTAACTGATTCTAAAGTATAGGATAAAATTTATTAATTACTATAGCAAGATGTTGAATAGTACTAACTCAGTGTTTTGGCGTAAATTACAAAGCTGAGCCTCATCTAGAAAAAAGGATATTTCCTTTTGCTTCGGAAGCCTTCTAATAAAATAAAATAAGTTTATGGATCAGATAAACTAAATTCATTTTTTTTTATTTTCTTTATTTATATAATGAAACATTTTCAACAACATAAATTTTCAATTACAGATATACCGGCATCTATTGTGGTTTTTCTCGTTGCACTGCCTTTATGTTTAGGTGTGGCCGTTGCGAGTGATGCTTTACCGGTAACAGGATTAATAGCAGGAATTGCCGGTGGTATTGTTACCGGTTTTCTCAGTAAATCACATTTAAGTGTTAGCGGACCTGCGGCCGGGTTAACAGCTATTGTATCTGGTGCGCTGGGTACATTGCCCAGCTATGAAGTTTTTCTGTTGAGTGTTGTACTGGCAGGTGTATTTCAAATTATACTTGGGTTTTTAAAAGCAGGGGTTATTGGTGATTTTATTCCCAACTCAGTTATTAAAGGCATGCTGGCAGCTATAGGCCTCATTCTTATACTAAAACAAATTCCACATTTCTTGGGGTATGATAAAAATCCTGAAGGTGACGAATCGTTTCTGCAGCCTGATAAGCAAAATACCTTTACTGAAATTATTGAGGCAATTAAACATCCCACAACAGGTGCTATTATTATTGGCCTTACGGCAATGACCATTTTACTGTTGTTTGAAACCAAGTGGATCAAAAAGCAAAATATTTTTAAATATATACCGGGGCCGCTCATTGTGGTAGCAGCAGGTATTACTATGAATGAGTATTTTGAAACATCGGTATTAAATCTTGCTTTGAATGGCGATCATCTGGTAATCATTCCCATTTTTGATTCAGTAGGTGAATTTTTTATAAGTCTCCCACGACCTGACTTAAACGGTTTACTTAACGGCGGTATGTGGTTTACAGCAGTTACACTTGCCATTGTTGCTTCATTGGAATCATTACTAAGTATTGAAGCAGTTGATAAACTCGATCCCGAAAAAGCAATAACTCCAAATAACTGGGAATTAAAAGCACAAGGTGCAGGTAATATAGTTTCTGGTTTGTTGGGCGGGCTGCCGGTTACGAGTGTAATTGTTCGAAGCAGTGCCAATGTATATGCCGGCGCTAAATCAAAAGCAAGTACGATCATTCATGGATGCCTGCTCTTAGTGAGCGTTTTGTTTTTCCCGAGATTGCTCAATATGATTCCACTGGCTGCATTGGCGGCTATATTGTTGTTTACCGGTTATAAGCTTGCAAAAGTTTCTTTGTTTAAAGATATGTATCAAAAAGGCTGGGATCAGTTTGTGCCCTTTACTATTACAGTAGTGGCAATTATTGGTTCTGATTTATTGAAAGGAATTGCGGTGGGTTTGCTTACTGGTTTGTTTTTCGTCATTCGCAGTAACTTTAAAACAGCGGTTTTTGTAGTAAAAGATGAATTCCGTTATCTTATCCGCTTTCGAAAGGAGGTTTCATTCTTAAACAAAGCATTGGTAAAAACAACACTGGAAAAAATTCCTGATGATACTGCAGTACTTATTGATGCAACCCGTTCCGAGTTTATTGATAAAGATATTGTGGAAGTGGTGAACGACTTTATTGTAAACGCATCCAAGAGAGGCATCCGTGTCTATATTAAACGTACAGAGGGCAACCCCAAAACGTTTTTTAACGATATTACCAATAACATCATTAAATAAAATTATATGAACTCATTTGAAAAACTTTTACTGGAAAATAAAGCGTGGGCACGTGAAAAAATACAGGCTGATCCTGATTATTTTAAACGCCTTGCCAATATTCAGAAACCTGAATTTTTATGGATTGGTTGCAGCGACAGCCGTGTGCCTGCAAACGAAATTACCGGTACTGAGCCGGGCGAAATTTTTGTACATCGCAATATTGCCAACATGGTAGTGCATACAGATTTGAATTTACTGAGTGTGCTTGATTATGCTGTGGAAGTGTTGCATGTAAAACACATTATTGTATGCGGTCACTACGGTTGCGGAGGTGTAAAAGCAGCATTATCACATCACAACATGGGAATCATTAATAAATGGTTACGAAATATTAAAGATGTATACCGCTATCATGATGAGGAAATTGACAATATTAAAGACGAAGAACAAAAAGTAAACCGCCTGGTAGAGCTCAACGTGCAGGAGCAGGTAATGAACCTGGCTAAAACTTCCATTGTGCAAAAAGCGTGGAAGTATGAACAACGTCCCCACCTTCACGGATGGGTATATGGACTGGCAAACGGGTTATTAAAACCTGTGTTTGATATGCCGCCTGGTACAGGCATGGAGCATATTTATGAGTATGATGATTTGTAAGATGAAACAATAAATGAAGAGCCCGCTTTTGAACTTATATATACTTTTTTAAACCTAGTGCTCAATTGAAACAAAAACTCCGAAGTGAGTGACACAACAAGTGATGCGCCAGGGTACAAATGCAGGTTACCCAAAATATATTTAAAAATTATTTACCAGCCACCAGTATAGCGGAATACCAATGGTGATATTGAAAGGAAATGTTACACCCAACGCCATGGGAATGTACAAACCGGGATCGGCTTTTGGTGCCGCAAGCCGCATAGCAGCGGGTACAGCAATATAAGAAGCACTGGCAGCCAGAATAGCGAGCAGAAAACGATTGCCCGGTTCTATATTAAAAAAAGAAGTAATAAAAATAGTTAATGTGCCATTAAGAGGCGGCAATAACAATCCGAACAACGTTACAAACCATCCGTAACTGCGAAAGGCTTTAAAACGCTTGGCAGCCACCATTCCCATCTCCAATAAAAACACAGCTAAAAAACCTTTAAAGATATCAGATGTAAATGGCTTGATGCCTTCTGCCTGCTTGGTGTCAGCTACTATACCAATGATGAGGCTGCCCATAATCATCAATACACTTCCGTTTGTAAGAGCATCATGAACAATATAACGAAGTCTGTGATGCTGTTCCTTATGTTCATCAAACTTACGTATGAGCATTACTCCTATAATAATTGCCGGAGCTTCCATTAACGCCATAGCAGCGACCATGTGACCACCATAATGAATTTCTTTTGATTCTAAAAAACCACTGGCAGCAACAAATGTTACTGCACTCACACTGCCATAAGCAGCAGCAACTGCACCTGCATCATACACATTGAGTTTTCGTTTCAAAACAAAAAAAGAATACAAAGGCACTAATGCTGCAAGTGATAAAGCAATGATAAGTGTAATGAATATTTCAGTGGTTAGTCCGCTGTGTGCCAGCTCCTGCCCGCCTTTAAACCCGATAGAAAATAATAAATACAGTGAAATAAATTTTACTGAACCCGGAGGAATTTCCAAATCACTTTTTACAAGTGCTGCAATTACTCCAAGCAGAAAAAATAATAATGTGGGGTTTGTAATATTGCTGATGAGTATTTGCGTATCCATAAAGATGGTTGGTGAAGCAAAGCTAAAGGAAACAACGCAAACAGATGTTGTTTATGCTTCAATCCTGATGTTTCGCTTTTTGATATAGGCATGCCAAAGAATCATTGATGCTATAGTGCGGTATGGCCGCCATGGCTCAGCAATTTGCAGCATTTCTTCTTTGTTTGTGTGTGGATGCAGTTGCTTTGTTTCTTTTAATGAGTTTACTAATGCAATATCACCCAGTGGAAATAAATCGGTTCGTTGAAGGGCGTGCATAAGATACACATCTGCCGTCCAGTTACCAATGCCTTTAATAGAAGTGAGATGTGTACGAACTTCTTCATCACTCATCTCAGGAAATTTTTTCCAAGGTAATGTTTTGCTTGAAAATGCTTCAGCCAGATTTTTTGCATAACCTTGTTTTTGTCTGGTGAAGTAACACTCACGCAACTCTTCGTTACTCATACGCAAAATTTTTGCAGGAGTTACCGTTCCAATTCTTGCTTTGAGTTTTTTGTAAGCTGCAAATGCAGCAGCCAATGAAACCTGTTGTTCAAGTATAGTGAGAATCAACGTTTCAAAGCCCTGCTTACGTGTCCACATGGGTGGATAGCCATGTTGTTTGATGATCAATTTGAGATGAACATCTTTTTTGGAGAGCCTGTTACAATATGTTTGAAAATTATCGGCAGAGAACGTTTGAATCATTTTGCTTTAAACTTTGCAATTGCATTTTTAGTAAACTCACTCAATACCAACCTTCCGCTGATTTTTGCACGTTCAATCAACAACTCGTCCCAATGCTCGGTTCCTTTCCAGAATATTTTTTTCATTTCGGCCATCGCATCGGGAGATGAATGTGATAAGGAAGTTGAAAGACGCTGAATAGATTCATCCATGTCTTCAATTGATTCATATACTTCTGCAAACAAACCTCTTCGTTTAGCCCATTCAGAATTTCTGAAAGATGAAGCATCAATAGATAAAGTACTAAATGCAGCGGTGCCGATTTTACGTTCTACTGCCGGGCCTACAACAAATGGGCCGATGCCTACTGCCAGTTCACTCAATTTGATATCAGCTCCATCAACTGCAATGGCATAATCAACTGCTGCTGCAATACCTACACCACCACCCACACATTTACCATGTATGCGGCCGATAATAAACTTGGGGCACTTACGCATAGCGTTGATGACGTGTGCAAATCCGCTGAAAAATTTTAAACCTTCTGCTTCGTTTTTTATTGCAAGGAGTTCATCAAAACTTGCACCGGCGCAAAAAGCCTTTTCGCCTGATGATTTTAGGATGATGACTTTGATTCGTTCGTCATTACCTGCACCATGAATGGTTTGTGCCAGTTCTTCAAGCATCTTTCCGGGTAAAGAATTACTTTGCGGATGATAGAATTCAATTACTCCGATTTCATTATGTAGTTCTAAAGTAATGGAGCCGCCAGCTACTTCGTGTATCATAAAAAATATTTTAGAGTTAAGAGATTTGTTCCTTTTTCTTTACCATCGTTAAAATTGTTGCCACGCCTGTTACTTCGTTTGTTTCATCAATCATTTCCACCAACCATTTTACAATGCCTTTATCGATATCATCACCACGTTTAAAGTCTTCTGGTTTTTCAACAATGCGTTTATCATTGGGTAATTTTTCTTTACAGGTGAAGCGGATGTGTATTTCAGCTCCGGGATAAACAGGTTTAGTAAAACGAAGTTCATCAATACCATAATTCAATAGCACCGGATTGATTTCATAATCATCAACAAACAAACCTGCAGCAATACTCATAATTAAATAACCATGTGCTACCTGCCGCTCAAACATAGTTCCGGTAAAATCCGTTGTTTTGATGTGTGCGTAAAAATGATCCCCGCTTAAATCAGCAAAGGCATCAATATCTTCACTGGTAATGACTCTTTTTTCTGTGATGATTTGATCACCAATCTGCAACTCTTCAAAGTACTTTTTAAAAGGATGCTTGCCCGGATCTTTTCCTTTGGCATGCGGTTGATACACATTGGTGATTTCAGTAATGGTTGTGGGCGAGCCCTGCAATGCTGTGCGTTGTAAATAATGTTTTACACCACGGATGCCTCCCATCTCTTCCCCGCCGCCTGCACGGCCGGGACCGCCATGTACCAGCAAAGGAAGCGGCGAGCCATGACCGGTATTTTCTTTCGCACATTCATTGTTCAATACCAAAATTCGTCCATGATGTGTGGCTGCACCAATTACATATTGTTTTGCTGTTTTATAGTCTGCTGTTACAATTGTAGTAACCAAACTTCCTTTTCCCATTTTACTTAATGCAATCGCTTCATCTGTTGTTTTATAAGGCATAATCGTGCTCACAGGTCCAAATGCTTCTACATCATGTACTTCTTTTGTTACAAATGGTTTTTCATTCATCAGCAAAAGTGGGCTCATGAAAGCTCCTTTGTTTGCATCTGCATCTACTACATTTACACTATCCAATGAACCATAAATAAGTTGGGATGATGCTAATAATTTTTGCACTTGCTCTTTTACTTCTTTACGTTGTGTTTCTCCTGCAAGTGAACCCATACGCACTTTTTCATTCAATGGATTACCGATAACAGTTTGTGATAAAGAAGTTGCAATGGCCTTCCACATGTCTTCCATTTTATTTTCAGGAACAAAAATGCGGCGAATGCCGGTGCAACGCTGCCCTGCTTTCAACGTCATCTCCTTGCGAACTTCTTTTACAAAAATGTCCCACTCAGGTTTATCGGGTGTAACATCATCACCCAGCACAATACAGTTCAAGGAATCGGCTTCCAAATTAAACGGGACATTTTCACGCAAAATATTTTCATTGGATTTCAGCAACAAGCCTGTTGATGCGCTGCCGGTAAATGTTACCACATCCTGGCTGTTTACATGATTGAGTAAATCACCTGCACTGCCGCAGAGCAACTGCAAAGCTCCTTCGGGCAAAATTTTTGATGCGATGATTTCTTTTACTACTGCTTCTGTTAAGTAGGATGTTACAGTTGCAGGTTTTACAACAGCCGGCATCCCAGCAAGTAGGTTCACAGCAATTTTTTCAAGCATACCCCACACCGGAAAGTTGAAGGCATTGATGTGCACTGCAACTCCTTCTTTCGGTACTAAAATATGTGTGCCCATAAATGTGTTGTTCGTGCCGAAATTGTGGCTTTCACCATCAATACAAAACACTTCATCAGGAAATTTTCTACGGAGTGATGCGTTTGCAAACAAATTACCAATACCGCCTTCAATATCCACCCAGCTATCTGCCTTGGTAGCTCCGGTTTTATAACTGATCTCGTAAAATTTAGGGAGATGGTTTCTTAAATGCAATGCCAGTGCTTTAAGCATGTTGCCTCTTGCATGAAAGGTCATTTTTCTTAATGCTGGATTGCCCACCTTTCTTCCATATTCAAGAACAGATTTAAAATCCAATCCTTTGGTGGAGGCTGTTGCAATTACTTCACCAGTAACAGCATTGTATAAGTTCTGTCCTTCACCATCGCCATTAATCCAATGGCCAGTGATATAATTTTCAAGTTTGGTCATATAGTAAAATCGTTATTACACAAAGTTAAAATGAAAACAACTGACAATTTGAGAAAGACTATTCGTATAACCCAAACTGTCTTAAATGATGTGTTACATGCTTATAATGCAATCTTACCCATTCGTCAAAATTGAGCTCGCCAAATACAGGATGTACGGCGGTAGCTTCTTTACTGGCCGCATAAAACTCAAAAAAATAATTTACCTCTTTTTCAAGTTTTTCAA
>Ga0315904_10011857_pt1 | contig 11071 bp, 11 predicted proteins | sample LakEriMetagenome_6_FD_203529 | JGI IMG/M metagenome (GOLD analysis project Ga0315904, IMG submission 203529) | Freshwater fungal communities from buoy surface, Lake Erie, Ohio, United States - Buoy 12 MA120 | ecosystem: Environmental > Aquatic > Freshwater > Lake | place: USA: Lake Erie, Ohio... | reverse complement strand
AAACCGTAACGCTTAGTTATGATTACTTGATACCCTCTATCAGTAGTTATTTCTTCGTAACCATTGAATAAAGTTGTTGGGCAATCAATTTGCTTAATCTGTAAATTAAACGTCATAGTAGTTGCAATTCCAGATGTAGTTTCAACAGGCAAAGTAATAGTGGTGAATGTTGAATTACCAAAGTTTACTATGTTCTTGAAAGCAATGTAACGGTCAATGTCAACTAAGCCAATAGAACCTTTTGCGAATACACCGATTTGATTTGCACCAAATGCAGATGCTGCTTTAGTATCGTGGTAATATTGATAAGGAGCAGTATCTAAGCCTTTGATTTGATACTTAGTAAATAAGCCCGAACCAACGATAATAGGGTCTCCAATTATCTCATTTTCCATTGCATCGTACATAATCTCGTTAATGCCATCTGACAAATTCATTACATCTTTGTCTTTGTTGAAATTAATGGTCTTAGCAGCGTTGTTGCCTGTAGTTTGGTTCACTCCCCAAGTTACCTGAGAAAGCAAATCGCTATCAACTTTAGAAACGATACCATTTACTGAGTGCATTAATTGTGATAACACTTCTTGTAATACAGTAGTGCCTGTTGCTCCAATAGTAGCTGACTGAACCGCATCTGCTTGGTATTTTTCAACTGTTGCCCAATCTAAAAAGAAAGAGAATTTAGCAAACTTAGGTGTGCTTAAACTCATTTCAGAATAGCTGAAAATTTGGTCGTTATCGCAGTTGTCAGTTTCTTCTACTTGACTTTCTATAATACGTGGTAAGTATTTCAACTTTACTTCACGAATTTGACCGCCCAATGTGTTCAACTTCATACCACCACCTGCAAGGCTTTCACCGTTTACAGATGCTACTTGAAGCGTTGGGTTGTTTTGAATTAATGCTTTTAAAAATCCGTTCGGAGTAATTTTAGCTCCCGGATATTGCTCTTGCATTACTGTTTGTAAATGCGCTAATAGAGCAGGTGCGAAACCTTGTGCCATTGTGTTTTAAGATTTAGAAATACCCGCTACTTCTAATGTCTTTACTGTATCTGCTAATGCAGCAGCAAAGGCATTATCCGCTTTAGGTGCTGTTATTTGTTGTTGCGTTGGTGCAACGGTATTAGCCACAGGCTCACTTACTTTTAATAGTTTGTTATCCGCTAACACACGGTCAACGAAATCACCAATATTAACAGGCGTGTTATTCTCACGATAGTCCAAGTCGGGAGCTTCTGCACGAACAAGTTTTAAGTTATCATTTTGCCTTACAATCTTTACTCCTTTTGAAGTTAAAGCAGATTGTAAAAGGTTTTTAGCTGTTAAGGTTAAAACGTCTTTAGGCATATCACCAAAGGCGTAATTCTTACTGCTAAGTATTGAATTAAGTTGATATTCAGTCAAGGTGCTTTCAAGTTTAGTATTAAACTCGCTTTCCTTTTCTTGCATTTGCAACTTGCTTGATTTAATTTCATTATTAAGGCGGTCAATCTCTTTTTGGAGTTCTGTTTTTTCGCCTTTAGTATTCGCTTGCAATTTCTTCCCTTCTAATTCTTTAACCAATTTTAAAGACTTAGACACACGCTTGTAAGAAGATGTTTCGCTTTCAATTGCTTGCTTGCTTTCATCGTCTAATTCAAGTTCGCTAAGAACGTTTTTTAATTCTGCATCAATACCGTTTAAGGCTTGTGCATGAAAATACTTTTTTAACTCAATGTTGTTTTTAGCTGTATCCAAAGTCATTAGATTGCTATTTACAGCATTTACTAAATCATCTGGAATTTGAGCGTTTACACTAAGTAAGTCAATTAATTTTGATTTATCATACCCTGCAATGTCTGCAAGTTCTGAAATCCATGTACCGAACTGTTTTGGCATATTTACCCGATTTGTTTATACAAATTTATAACAAGTAAATAGTAGGTATTGCATTTATTAATTATTCATTGTACTTTTGTGCAAAATGTTACAAATGGAATGTAAACAGATTAGATTGCATTGTGTGCCTGATGATGTTCAAGAAATCATAATAAAGCATCAAACAAAAAAGATGCTTGAGTTAAAAGGCAAATACTCAATACAACAGGCTGTATATTCGTTAATCCGTAAAGCAAATAAACATGAAGCTAAATGATTGGTTTGATAATATTTACATTATCAATTTAGAACATAGAACAGATAGGTGGGAGCATTGTGTTGAACAAATGAAGAAGCACAATTTTACTGCCGAACAATTTAAAGCTATTGGTAGGAGTGAATTAATAAACGGCTGGCAAGCGTGTACACTTTCGCACATTGCTGTATTAAACGATGCAAAGAGTAGAAGATTTACAAGAATATTAGTTTTAGAAGATGATTTTGTTTTTGCTGATGATTTTAACGATAAGTTTTTTATCAGTAATTACATTGGATATGACATATTTTATTTAGGCTGTAATCATCATTTAGAACCGAAAATAGTAATAGATGAATTGCCACAGTTTAGAAAAGTTATAAAAGGTCTTACAAGCCATGCAGTAGCGTATAATAATGTTCAGCAAATAGATGATTTTTTAAATCTTGCAAAGGAATTAAAACACGTTATTGATGAATACTTGCATATGTATTTTCAAACTAAAGGAACTGCTTATTGCTATTACCCTAACTTAGCGTGGCAACTTGGCGGGTTTTCCGATATTGAACAAAGAGAAATGCACTACGAATGGCTGAAACCACAGTAATATCATTCCATAACGGCAATATAAACGATGAAGTGTTAAAATATCAAAGATTGGTATTTAAACACTTTAATATACCGTTAAATCAAATCAAAACGTCACTAAGCCACGATGAAGCAATAGAAGATTATTTGCTTTCTGTAAAGCCTAAGAACTTTATTCTGTTTGATATTGATTGCATTCCCTTGTGCTATGAAGCATATAGTAAAGCAATTAATAAGGCATCTAAAAATATACTTTTTGGGGCAAGGCAACACGCTTCACATATTCCTAACAGTAGAGATTATATTGCCCCTTGTTACATGGCGTTTAGCTTTGAATTATACAAGTCTTTAGGCTACCCATCTACTAAGATAACATCTAAGGCTGATTGCGCTGCCAATATAACTTATGTAGCGTATGAGCGGGATATAGATATACAATTTGTTGAAGTTAGTCATTGCGCAAATCCTAAATGGAAATTTGATAATGGCAGTATGTTTGGCAATGGCACTACTTACGGAAACTTAGTTTACCACGAATTTGAAATGAACTACTATAATAGAGTTGAACAATTTATTAATAAATGTAAAACCATAGTAAAATGAAAAAACTACTTTTTATCTTTTCTGTTGTCGTTTTTGCTTCATGCGAAAAAAAAGAATGTGTTACTATAACTAACGTTGTTGGAGACCCTTGTTGTGTTAAATGTTTCCGTAACGAAAAAAAGCTAATTGAGTTTTGGCAAAAGAACGCTGGCAAAGATTTATGTCAGCTTTGCGACTAACGCTTTAGGTACGCTTGCTTTACTTACCGGAACTAATTGATGCCCGCAATTATAGCCACCACGATATGTAGCGAAGTTTGCGGCTGTTGTGCCTGCTACCATGCCTTGAGGTAGTTTAGTTTTAGGATTTATTTCACAATCCGAACTCTTAAACTCTTCAAATTCGCCTTTAATTATTTGTGGAATTTCGGAAACGTGTATGTATCTTTTTTTAACCAATGCTTCACAAAAGCATCGTGAGGTTTCAATCAAAGTACCTACATATTGAAACCACTCTAAGCCTAAATCAGACGTTATTATTTGGCTGTAATTAGCTGCATACTGATTAATTGCATCGGTTGAAATCTGTTTAGTGTAACGAACCAATAAGCCCTGACCGCTATCGGTGTCTAATACTAACTCTCTTAATGACTTGTTAAATTGAGTAAATGTTGCACCGCTTGTTATGTTATTTCGGATATTATCTATTATCCTATCTGATACGTTATTGGCTATCCCCGCACGTCCTAAACTTTCAATGGTTGCCTGTATGCTTTGCGTTTTAAGTTCGTCCATAATAGGCTTTGGCTTAAAAGCACTATCTACTTCTTTAAAGTATTGGTTTTGAAGTTTAGCAACGGTATTATAAGCCTTTAGATATTCTTTTAATTCGCTCTGATACTCTGGTGAATAAATTATCTTTTCAATCTTATTCTTTATTCGGGCTAATAGCTTTAGATTTTTAACGCTTGTTTTGATGTTATTGCCATCGGTTTCAAGTTCTTTAGATAATAACACTATTTCGTCAAATACCTGCTGTTGAATGGCAGGTATTGACTTATTGAACTTATCTATTGTAGCTTGTATTTCTTCAAGCGTTTGTTTCATCTGATAATTCTATTGTGCTTACTTCATAAGACTTTACAACTTCATCTGCATATCCTACCAAAATGTTATATTGTTCTGCTTTCCCTAAGTCAACAAAGCCTTCATCTAATAATGCCCTACGAATGAATTTAACGATATTTGAACTGATAACATAGTCAATGTAGGTTATACCCTTATTAGCCAATCGTGTCATCTTTTCATCTTCATTTAATCCAATTAAAGGGTCTAAACTCATTACTAATTCTAACTCGGTTTTTAACTCAGGATTGGCATAGAATTTCTTTGTAGCAAAATCCGCTTCTAAGGCTGCAATAATTAAAGGTGAAATCTTGCCGTTTCTTGCTGCTGTTATTTCATCAATCAAATAATTACTTGAAAGTAAATCGTATTTTTCAGGAACAGCTACCGATGGCACTAACAGTTCTCTTTCTTCATCATTAGGCACTATTACCTTGTATCTATACTCTACACATATTCTATGCAAGTTGTCTAAGATACTTACTAAATCTTCCGCTATGCTATAAACTGTATTATTCAGTTCTTCTCTATCTACTTCTTTTGCTAAACCGCTTTCATTCATTGGCACTTTGGCTAAGAACTGCATATTGATAGAAGCCAATGCAGAGTATAAGTGCTTTTCAATTCTCTTATCTTGTATGCCTACTATCTCGACTTGTTTTTGGATATAACCTGCTGGCGGTATTGGTGTTGGTGCTTCTCCTAATTCTGTTTTAGCAGGTCTTACAACTATATTCTTATATGGCGAAGTAGCAACTGTTCCTGTACCGTTACAATCGTGGCAAATAGTACGTTTACCTGCTTTCATTATGTAGCCTGTACTAATACCTAAATCGTTTGTGCAGGTAGTACAGTTTTGTGTTGCCATTGTCCACTTTTCGCTATGAACGTGCTGCACTACTTCGGCTTGTAAATCTGAATACTCTCTTACTGCTTCGTCTAATCTTGGAACGATTGAATTTATACGACTTTCGTAAATATGGTAGCTGTCAAAATTATCTTTAGTAATGCCCTTTAGTTGATAACATGGCAATATGCCTAAGTTATGATAATACTCATCAATCATTGTAAATGACCGCTCACCCTTTTGCCATTTCTGTATCTTTTCTTTATCAATAACTAAAAATATATCCGCTTCAACTTCTTTTCTTTTGCCTTCTTTATATTTTACTTTTTCGTATGTTTTTAGTATTGCAATTTCGCCATCTACATACTCAAATACCTGTGGTGAATTAAATATAATAGGTACAGGCTTTAAATACTCATTAGGCTCTATTGTAGCGTTCTTAGGCATTACCAACACAACAGCATTAGGGTCTATAAGATATTGTTTTAAAGCAACTGCAAACGCCCAATAGGTTGTACTTGTATATGTAGGAAAGTTTTGCTCAAAATATTTATAAGGCGTTTCGTTTTCGGGTATTCGTGCCGGCGCTTCTTTGTAGTCAATTTTCCAATCTGTACTCCTGCGAATTTTACCTAATGATTGCAATATGCTATTAAATATCTCTTTTGTTATTGGCACGTAGATTGTCTTTCTATATGCCTTGATTACATCGCTTTCGCTTGGTCTGCGTTCGTCAATAAGTTTAACAGGATATTCGCCATCGGAGTGAACTCTTAGGTTGTCATACATCTCAACCGTTTCTTTATAGGCTGGATGTTTTTTAGTGCCAAAAAAATACTGTTTTAAATCCATTACAATTTACTTCTTTCTTGTAACCATCTATTTTTTTGCTTATAAGTCCATGCTCTTAAGCCTAATCTTTGTGCGTATGCCTTTGCCATTGCATCATATTTTTGTGCCATTACCTGACTAACAGTATTACCGCCCATTGAATAAGCATAAAACGTTTCAGACGCTTTATTAATACTTATTGATGTTTCTGCCTTTGCCCAATAAATAGGTAAATAAGGTGTTGTATGCGGGTACATTTCATGTTTACACATCGCTATTGAAAACGCTAACTCATCTGCTATATCACCTGCAAACACGGTAGCACTTACTTTAGGGTCATCATAAATTTTTTGAACATCGCTAAAATATTTATCTACTGCTTTTGTTTTTTTAAAATATATGAACTCAGAATGTAAAGAATAATATAGACCTTTAGTAAACTTATACTTTTCTTTTATCTCTTTTACGTTTGCCCAAATACTGTATTTTTCGTTTACTACGTCATTACCGAAATCTATGTAATCACGATTTTGCATCGTAAAATCTATATCCTTTAATTGCTCGAATATCTCGCCAATGCCACGTTTACCAAACCAAATCATGTCGGCATCTAAAAAGATAGTTTCTTTAAATGGAGTTAATTTATTTATGTATGTTTTAGCCTTAAAATATGCCTTTTTTCCATTCTTTAAAATGTATTCCTGTGGCACTTCAATAATGCTATCAAACAAACCTAATTTAGCAGGTGTTAAATGGGTTTTAGCATTGCCTTCCCATGCCAAACATATTTTTGTTTCCTTATCTGCAAACTTTAGGCTCATGGCTAAGTTTGCTGCCATTTCACCGTAGTAAGGATGACCCATTGCTAATATTAATACTCCTTTACTCATAAATTCTTATTTCTAATATTGAACTGCTTAACATCGTATTAGCTAAAGTGCCACTATTATAACTCTTTACTTCTATAACATCATTGCTTACTCTCACGGCTGTATAGCTTCTTGCTAAATTATCATTGATAATAACACTTGTAAAGATGGCTGTTTTATTATTTACAAATTCACCTGCTAAAGTTAGTTCATATTCTCCTACTGCATCATAACTAAATACAGGTGTACCTGACAAAGTGTTTTCTAATATTGTCATAGTAGGTGCGCTTGTATCAGCCTGAGTTACCAATGCAGTAAATACTTTATACTTTCTTGGCATAAACTTAGGCAAACTTTCAAAAACAGTTGAACCATCGCCAATGACTAAAACATCGTTTGTTTCGTCATAGGCTGGCTGACCATCTAACAATATTTCACCTAACAAATCAGCGTTTGTCTTTTTAAGTATTTGTATAGATGCTAAAAATATACTCATGGATTTATAATTTGATTTGTGTAAGGTGCGCCTGTATCTTTAATTCCGCTTATTACCAACACTTCGTAAGTATCACCACCTGCAACAGTAGCAATTACTTGTTCGTCTTGATCTATTATCTCTACTTCTTCACAGGTGTTGTCTGTAACGGTAACGCAATTACTATTTCTGTATGCTAATGCTTCCGATAAAACTAAAGTACAGGATGCTTGGGCTTGTTTTAATTCAATATCTTCATTCCACTCTATACTGTAATCATTTCGGCTTAGAAAGTTATCGTTTACCCTTGCGTTTTCATTATCAATTATTAGGTCATCGCTTGCTAATGCAATCTTAATCTTTTCGTGTAGGTAATCGCTTAAATAATCGGTTTTGAGAATAAACTCTTTTCTTACAACTTCGCTTAAATTCTGATACGTTAAATCACTTTTTCGGTAATCTTCTTTATCACTTGGTAACTGTGGGCGTGTTAAATAAAGTGGTAATCTAACCTTATTTTTAAAGGTGTTATATGTTTCATAGTCGAAACTCATACTATCTTCATTATTGCGATAACTTACTAACGAAGTAAAGCAATCTGATGAAGTATAAACGAATGTATTTGAACACGCTATTGTATTTTGTTCGGCAATGGTATTATCTGATATAAAATAAAGTACCTGAACTAAACAAAACTGAAAACAATCTCCAAAGTTATAGTAACTGTCAATATTGTTACCCGCAAAGCCTGTTACTGTTAGAATATTATCGTATTGCCCTGAGTAGGTAGTTTGGTTGCCTGTAAATCTAAACTCCGCTTGTTGTGTGCCATCGGCTGGCGGTTCAAATTTTAAGTTATCACAATCACATGGAATAATAAATAACCTTTGATAAACTACTTCAGGATTAAACGTGTCGTTATCGGTAAAATACTGAAAGTTTAAATCACTAAATGACTGAATAGGCAATGCTTCGCTTACATCTTCAACACAATTCCATTCAGGTTGATTACTGAATGTAAAAAACGAATAATCGGGTGAATAAACGCTAAGAGGCATACTGCTTTAATAATGTAAAAGTTGCTATTCCTGTATTTGGCTTATAATTGATAGTATCAATCCAGCCACTTTTATCACCAAAATTACCTAAAATTTTTATCTTTTTATATGGATTGTTTCTTAAAGTTTGAAATTGTTGATAGCTTAAAGGAAATTCAAATTTAATTAATTCCGGCTCAAATATAGGGTCGGCTATAACTCCTAACAAATCATTCTTACTTATATCTCTACTCTCGCTTAGTAAGAAAGTGTTTAACTCAGGCGTGCAACCGTTTACTAATATTTGGGTTTCGCCTTTATAGTTTGCTGTGCCATCGGTATATTTTAACTCAATAGGTGAAGTAGCTATTTTAGCCCACGATGCCTGAATAATCGGAAACCACCTCATTAAATTGCGAATAGGTGAAAGCCTTATGTTATACGTTGTAAATGGTGTTATAAGGTTGTTAAATAGTAACTGAGTATTGTTAAAAAACTCCACAAACGTTCCAATGCCTACCTTTTTTAACTGTACTAAAAATATATCATTGTCAAATCTCCAATCATTACTATTAGTGCCTTGCCTACGTGTTATCTCTAAAGCATAACCACTTGTAATAAATTGGCTTAACTTATTCAAAGTGTTTTTAGCTGAATTTAAAACAGTTCGATAAGTTCGTTTAGTGTTTATCTCGTCTAATCCGTTATATTCTTCGCTTTCCCATTTCTGATAACCTATATTGATTTGAGAGTAAATTCTGCTTTCATCTACTGTTGTTTCAATCGCATTTACTCCTTTTAAAGTTAATGAGGTTGAAAAGTCATAGAAATAATCAAACGGCTCTATTCTTATTAACTTGTTATTAGGACGTGCGGGGTCATCTTCTAAACCGTAACCAATGCAATCAATAGGGTCAAGTCCGTTTATCATGTCATCAAATGAAACTGTAATTGGTGGAACGCTGCCATCGGTAAGTAATTTCTTTCTAATGTTTAACCCATCTGTAATAACTCTAAGCCCACCACACCCATTAACTACACTTGAATAAGGCTGTGAGTTTGTCCTGCCATAATAATCCGATTTGATACGAATACAATCGTTAGTTATACTTTCAACCGTTCTGCTTAAAGCTTCGTTTATGTAGGCTACTTTTCCGCTTGTACTTTGACATAATGAAAGCGTATCTACTTTAAATATTCCTGTTGTAAATTCAACATTAAAGTTAAACGTACCCGCACCACCCCCAACTGTTGAAGTAAACAACATAGGTATAAAAAAGTAAACATAAACCCTATCGCCTTGTGCTAATTGTTGTGTAGTTTGGTAGTTTACTGAAATGTTTTTAGTATTAGTTACTCCACTTGAAAAACTACCTCCTAATCCTGTTTCAAGTATTGCAGTAAATTTTGTGTTATTGTTTTGGTCGGCTATTCTTAGAACTAAATCGGCTGAATAGGAACGTGTAGCATCTGCCGAAAACTCTGTTAAATCTCCCTCTAATTGTATGTCTATATTATAATCATTACCTAAACAATATAGTTGACCCATTGGCACTATATTAATTAGACCTTCATTGTCATTAAATAAATCCGTTGAATTGCCAACAACTTCATAAGCAATACTATTTGAGTTTTCTATTTCTTCAAAATTAACATTATCAAATCCAACTGTTAAACAGTAATTAGTTAAGCCTATTGGTTTGGTAGCGTTGTAGTTTATTTCTGCTCCATCTTGGTAATCTGTTTGTAATAATATCTCTTTAGGTGGGAACTGCAATACTTCATTCAATCCGGTATAAGCGGTTAAAGCGTTACCATCAAAATCTTCGTTACTATTTAGGTTTACTTTTTGGTCTTTACGGTTAAGGAACGTATTTACACACCCGATTTGCTCAATAGGTATTTCAATATAACAGCCATTGCCCTCTTCAATCTTAATTTGATTAAACGCAAACTTACCTACATAAAATTCATCGTAGGTATCGCTGTCAGCACATTTATATTCAATCAATAGTTCCGCTTCCGCATCTATTCCGCTTGTTTCATAAGCCCCTTTTAAAATAGTAAATGCAGTACCATGATAACGTAATTTATTAAGCGAATACTCAAAGAAGATACCATGGTATTCTTTGTTTCGCTTAATTACTATTTCGGTTTCAGCCCATCCAACAGGCTCAGCTATTACCGTTGTAATTGAATTGTATGTTATGCTAAATTGCCACATTAGTTATACTTTCTTTTTTGCCATTCTATTAAAGACTGCTGACTGTTTATTGACTGAAATAAGCCCCTGTAATTCACTTCTAACTCGCTTTGTGGTAGTTTGCTCATTTCTCTGGCTACTGCCCTTCCTAACTTACTATAATCAATATTTGCCTTATTTTCCAATACTATTAAGTCATTATCTTTTATAGATGGCATAAACGATGTTCTTTCTAAGGCTTTGGCTATTGGCACACCATTGTTAAAGGCTTCTAAAAACGATTTGTTTTGTTTGGCTATTGACTTTCTTACTACAAATTCGTCTTTCTCTGCTTCAATAATAGTACCGCCCTGACTATGTGATTTACCACCTATAAATCCACCTTTAGCAAACTTAGGGGCTTTTTGTGAAGATATTACCGCTATTTGTGCTGCGGTTT
>Ga0315904_10011856_pt1 | contig 11071 bp, 4 predicted proteins | sample LakEriMetagenome_6_FD_203529 | JGI IMG/M metagenome (GOLD analysis project Ga0315904, IMG submission 203529) | Freshwater fungal communities from buoy surface, Lake Erie, Ohio, United States - Buoy 12 MA120 | ecosystem: Environmental > Aquatic > Freshwater > Lake | place: USA: Lake Erie, Ohio... | reverse complement strand
CACTGGATCGTTCAAGGCGAAGCAAAAGTCCACATTCTGCAAGGCGCTCCCAAACAAGAGCTACTTCACGGAGAGGAACTAGTTTTTCACTCTACTTAGTAACTGTTGCGCTCCACGTGAGTACAGATGGGAAGTAGCGCATTGAGTTGACTCCTGGGAAATCAACCTGAAGCGAGCAAGTTCCTTCCGCATTAAGTCGCAGAACTATTCGGAAGATATTTCCGGAAATGTTAGAAGCTGAACTCAAAGAACAGACTGCCGGCGTGAGGAACATAGCTTTTAACGGCCCGCCTGCTGTGGACAATCGTCCACCATTTACTACAGGAGCCTGCTTTGAATCTTTAGCCCGCACAGAAATATCCATTGTGACTAATCCACGCAATGCACTCGCTCTTGAAATTGTGAAACCAGAGGAAGGCACTGTTACACCGCCGATTTGTGCTTCGACATAGGTGGCAGTATCGACAGGCATCGTTATCGTGGCATTCCATGTCAACGAAGTCGCAGCACGGTCTTTCGTTCCAGCAAAATCAAACTTCAAAGTACAAGTTCCGTTTGCAAGTGCCGTTACATAGGTTCGATTAACAATTCCACCACTTCGATCCCATAGACCATGAGAATCAATTCGACAAACATTCGTGGTGAGGCTTTGCGCGGTGAGTAAATGACCGAGGCTTGAGATTCCTGACATTGCAGCGTTATCAGCCAAACGTACCTGTGTAATTATCGCGTGTGGTCCTGAACCCGTGAGGTTTGTGCCATTCTCGACACGAAGCACCATTGGCGCCTTCACATATTTGAATGTGCGATCTACTGAGACAGCGGGTGCATAACGATCATCACCAACTTGTGAAGCACGGACGGTACAAGTCCACTCAGGAGCATCAACAACTCCTGAAACTGTCTGTACCGAAGGACCTGATGCGGGATAGAGAATCAGACAAACCGCAGGCGTCATCGACATGTAAGTAACTTGTAATCCTGATGAAGCCTTTGCAAGTAATGGTTGTGAACGACCCACACTTCGCTCAACAAGCTCAGGGAAAGTAATGCTTTGAGCCGTATTCGATCCTGGCGCAGGAATATCCAAGCCAGTGAAGTTAAAACTCCATGAAGCTGCTGATGGTTTCAAATCTCCATTTCCTGCAAACGAAATACTCACTGCGCAAGTGCCATTGCCCTTGGGGCGAATCGTTACGCGTGGACCACGAGAGTCCTCTTCAGTGTATTCAGAAATCGTACAAATCGAAGGCGTTGAGGTTGTGAAAGAAATTCCCTTCGTTGCAGATGAAACACGACCCTCTGTTGAACTTACATTTGCCAATAAATACGCTCCACTAGTGGGAACAGTATTTGGTGGGAAAACATTGACACGCGTGCCTTGTCGAAGGAAAGTAATGATTTGAGAAACTGGAGAAGCTGCTAAAAATGAGGCATTTCCGGCCTGATTAGCGGTGAATGTACAAGTCAATCCATCAACAGCAGCAAGGGGATACCTAGGCTGAATTGAGAAACGTCCGTTTCCAAGATCCAATAGCTGACAAGAAGAAGCTGAATTGTTTGTGTAAGTAATCGGAAGTTTTGAAGACGCCGTTGCAAGTAGTGGCGTTCCCACATCATTCAGAAATCTTGTAGCCAAAGCAGGGAAGGTAATTGTTTGAGGCGACTTAACTCCTGGCGTCGGAGTCGGAGTTGGTGTCGGAGTCGGAGTTGGTGTCGGAGTCGGAGTTGGAGTCGGAGTTGGTGTCGGAGTTGGTGTCGGAGTTGGTGTCGGAGTCGGAGTCGGAGCAGAAACATTTAGAGTCGTTGAATCTCCACCCAAAAGGAATGATTGCCCAATCCATTCTCCTGTGTAGGGTTTCAGACGAATCAAGTAGTAATACTTTGTGCTCGCGGCGAGTCCAGTTACAGTCACGCTTCCAGAAGTGTTGGTGGCATTACCAATTGATGTGATATTTGGGTTTAGTTTTACTTCAATCGCTCCTGCTGCAAGTGTTGGGTAGACGGGATCGCCGGTAACTAGTGTTGGTGATGTTCCGTAGATAACTGTCCAATAAACATTTGCACCACCTCCATTTGCAATTGTGGAGAAAGTCAATTGGCCAGCAACGGAATTATCAGCACGTGTAGAAATTATCTTAGGTTGGATGGGGCTAACAATCCGATACTGAACATTTCCCTTTGTGATTCCTGAAGCGTTTGATGCGTTAAATCTGTAGTAAGCGCCACGTCCGCAACAATTAAAGAGATTACTTACCGTAACGCTGACCACTACATCGGTGTCACCTGTTATTGGTCCAGTAGTAACTTCTACTGTTTTCGCTCCGCTCGTCAGCGAAGATTCGGTGCCAAAAGTGAAGCTAACAGTTGTTGTTTGCCCCTGTGGATTGACCTTGCCAGTGAAGGTTTGTGAACTGTAGTTGATACTCGTAGGAATCAAGTCAGTGACAACTATTGGCGGTTTTCCAAGTGACTTTGGTGTTACGAAGTTAGCGGCTTCAGATGTGACACTTCCTGAGGAGTTGCTCGACACGACTTTGTAATAGTAAGTAATCCCGCCTTCAAGAAAGGAAATTGGCAAGTTAACAGCGACAGGAGCTCCACCGGAAACTGTGGAAGGTATCGCCAGACCCGTCTTTGTATTCGTCTTAAATTCTGGATCAGTTCCATATACAAATGAAACTTGCGTACTGTCATTTCCAGGATTGACCGAACCTTGAAGTGTCGCGCTATAAGCCGTGATATTTGTAGGAGTCAACGCGAGAGGTGTTGGTTTAAATTTAGGTGGAGCAAGAGTCTTGAAATTACCGACGGGAGAAGTTGTAACTCCAGACTCATTCTTTCCAATCAACTTGAAGTAATAAGTGTTAGATGCAATCAACCCCGAGAGCTTGAGAGAAGATTGAACCATTTCTCCTCCATTAACTTGAGCGGGTGTGAATGAATAGGTGACTGGGTTTTCAAATGCTGGACCAGTTGCGAGTTGCAACGTTAAATCTGTCGGCGCAAATCCAGGATTAACATCAACGGTAACTTCGGCAGATTCGTGTGTGATTGCCCCAACCGCACGAAGCGCAATCGTTGGAGGCACAATTGCTGGTAATCCGTCGGTAGGTGAAACATAGAGAAGTTCATTTACGGTATCCGCAGGAAGTCCAGAAATTGCATCTCGTGTGGCTTGGGCATCCAAAAATTGAGCTACCTGTGCGACCGATGCCGAAGCATTCAATCCAAGATATACAGCAGCAGCACCTGCGACGTGAGGTGAAGCCATTGATGTGCCACTTATCGATCTCTCATCAGTAAGAGAACCGATCCAGGCTGAAGTAATTGCGCTTCCTGGGGCATGAATATCAACGCAGGGGCCAAAATTTGAGTAAGAAGATTTTGCATCCACTGATGTGGTTGCACCAACCGTGATTGCCGACGCCGCACGCGCCGGTGAAAAATCACATGCACTCTTATTAGAGTTACCAGCAGCTACAACTACCACCATTCCTGAATTGGTTAACTTTGTTACTGCTGCATCAATAGATGAAGAACCACCTCCGCCGAGCGACATATTGACAACTGCTTGTGTCTTTGAGTTTGGGTTTTGAGGCGAAAGAATCCATTCCATTCCCGCAATAACTTGCGAAGTCATACCTCGACCGGTGCAGTCGAGAACTCGAACTCCAACAATCTTTGCGTTCTTTGCAATTCCATACTTTGTTCCTGCAACAGTTCCTGCAACGTGCGTTCCATGACCATTGCAATCAAATGGCCCGTTTCCGTCCGTGATCGCAGAGAAACCACTTGTAGACAGACGACTTCCAAAATCATTGTGTGCATTTACGCCGGTATCGACAATATAAGCTGTAGTTCCAGCCCCCGCACTTCTATAGCCGTAGCTTGAATCTATGCCAACTTTTTCACGTTGATCAATACGGTCTAAGCCCCATGAGGGAGTCGGGCGTTGATAATTCTGAATATCGAATAACTCTGTAGGAATATCTTTTTCAATAATAAGAACCGTAGGAAGCCTTTTTAATGCAGTAGCAGCAATATCAGGCAACTTAACTAAGAAACCATCAAAAACATATTGATACTTTGACTCAATCTTTCCGCCTGATTGAATAACTGCTCTCTCGATAGCAGCTTTTGCTTCGGGCGTAACTCGGATTATATAAGTGGAGGTTGAGCCCAGATCTAGCGCGGATGATGGAGTAAATGCACCAAGTAAAACGGCTGTGCTAAGAGAAATAATCCCAAGGCGCCGAATGATTCCTGAATTCCGTCTCATGGTTAAAATTATGAGGCCTTAAGACGCTGAAGACCACCACCCAACGAAGTCAATGTCCAAAATTAGCCGGCTCATGCACATGTGATTGGTCGCTGGGGCTTATCTGGTCCTGCCCACCTTCGCGGCGCGAAAGATTACTCAAGCGATGTTGCGCCTCGGTCCTAGAATGGTGAGATGCGAGTGAGATTTTTGTTGGTTGCGGCACTATCGCTTTCATTCTCCGTATTTGTCGCGCCCGCGTTTCCTGCTGATAGTCGAACCCCAAGAAGTAATGATGAGTGGTCGAGGCCAACTAATCTCGTACCAGGACTTTCCGAAGTTCATATGAAAGGTTACTTTGGTGATGACACAAGATTCTTCGCAACAGCACCCTTATTAAAGGTTTCAAGAACCGGTTCGCAGTTACCTGACTGGAATCCATCCAGCGTTATTGGGGAGTATGAATCTGTATGGTGGGGCGGCTTCTTTATCCCAGACGAAACAGGTAACTGGGATTTTCAGATGACCTCCGATGATGCCAGTTACATGTGGTTAGGAAAGAGCGCCGTGAGTGAATATTTCTATGGTCCAGGTTCGGCAACATTGGCCCTACCTGGATTACGTGGCGCAAGTTCAACTTCTGCATCTGTCTACCTTGAGAAAAATAAAATTTATCCTCTGAGAATTCAGTATGGCAACGCGATGCAGGCATCTTGGTTTAAGTTCGAGATTAAGCCTCCAAGCTTCAAGAAGTTCTGGGATAAAAACCTGGAAGGTCTAATTTGGAGTGCAGCATTTTCGGATAAGGAAGATTGCACGAATTATGGAATTTCGTACACCCTTGCCAAACAATTGGGACTAGTTACCCTAGATGTAGCAGCATGTAAGAACAATCCAGCAAACTCAAATTTCTCGTTTGCATATTCCACCCCATCAACCAAACCTTCCACGCCAACCTTCTCTGGTGTGAGCTTTGTGGGTAATAAAATCAATATAAAGGTTAATATCGGTTCATCAAGTTCTACTCGCCCCGAAAGAATCTATTTGGTTTCTCCTAAGTTAGGCATTGACACTTCAAATCCTGTTGAAGGGAAAATCTCTGGAGAGACCGCAAGTTGGTCACTGCCTTTAGGCAAAATTCTCAGCGGTGTTGCCATCCCATTAGAGATAGTGGGAGTTAAAAATGGCGTTAAAAGTGAACCTCTTGTCGGCTCTTACACCACGCCTTCAATGTCGATAACTTCAGTCCCACCTGCCCCCACAAACTATTCATTCCGCATCGTTGGAACTTCGGCCATCATCTCGGTTCAAGTCAGCACCAAATCAAATTCCCGCGCCTCCAGCGTTTACCTGCTCAGTCCTTCTTTAGGAATAAAAAAAGGTTCAGAACTTGAAGGAGATGTTGTAGGTAGCAAAGCGGTCATTGAAGTTTCGTTGAAATCTTCGATGGAAGGAAAGAAATACCCGTTAACCATCTTTCTGAAAAACAGCAAAGGTGATTCAAAGCCACTTAATGCCACCCTAACTATCCCTAAGTCACCCAAAGCACCAACGCTTCCTACGGCGCGGCCATCAACGAGCGCATTGAGTACGGTGGTGTGCATAAGAGCTAACCAGACAAGAACTTTTGAGGGAGTGCAATGTCCACTCGGTTGGGAGAAGCGTTAAGTCCCTTCAGAAAGAGATGAACCAAAGGTATTGTTACCAATATGAGACGCTCGTTATTTTTGGTGGGTGTAGTTCTCCTATCTCTATTCACCTCGATTTCTCCTAGTCAAAGTGCCGATACGCATCAAAATGGTTGGACCAATTTGAATTGGAACACGGCTGCGCTAGGAAAGAACGGATCCTTATCTCAAGATTTCACACCGCTTCGAATCGATTGGCCAAGAGGTTATCAAGGTTGGTCATTTTGGTATCACATTCAGTATTGCTGGCAAAAGAACTTAGATTATGGTTCAGGTAATTCATGTGGATATTTAGGAATTGGGCTACACACAGACTCTAATAATCAATTGATAGGGAATTTTGATCTTGCATACAGTGATGCAAAAGACTTTAGAATCACGAGTTTCGATAATCAATCTCAATGCGAGCGGAGAGATCCTTCACAAAATGTTAAAGGAACAAACTATATTGTCTGTTGGACTGGGATTAACATTAAACGTGAATCAACTTACAGAATCAGAATGTTTGCCAATCAATCTCTTGGTGACAATTGGTGGACTGCCAGCCTCCAAGATTTAGACAGTGGAAGAATCTTGACGCTGGGCAATATTCAGGGCCTTGCGAACGATTCTTCACGCCCCTTTTCATTCGTTGCTACTCATGTGGGCTATGGAGGTTCGGTAGCAAAATGTGATTCCGTACCAATTGCAGATTATCTTGTTGGCAATTTGAAGATAAATGATGTCTCACAAAACTCAGCAGGTTGGAATTCAGCGTCATGCACAACTTCTGCAATCAACCAAAGTTCAAAAACTGAGAATGGTTTCTTCATGCGAACTGGTGGAAGCGTGCCATCTTCACGTCACTATACGAATGCAGCGGGGACATCACTTCAATCAGCGAGTCCGACACCTACTCCAAGCTCCACCGAATTGACAGTCAATAGAAGTAAACCTTCAACACCTAGTTTCTCATTGGTTAATTTCACAAATAATAAAATGAATATAGCCGTTAATCTTGGAAACGACTCCGATATCAAACCTGATCGAGTCTATTTAGTTGCGCCAAAACTTGGCATTTCTGCAAACAAACCTCTTTCAGGAACAATTACGGGTTCAGTCGCTACTTGGACTCTTGAATTTGATAAATTACTTGGGGGAACACCAATACCTATAGAGATTATTTCGGAGAGGGCGGGATTTAAATCAGATTCACTTAACGGTAGTTATGTACTTCCTGGCGTCAAGTGCCCAGCAATTATTGATATTACTAAGAGTGAAAAGCAACCTCAAGTAACGGGATTCTTGTTTACTGGCACAAATCAGAAATTCATAAAAGTGAATGAAAGTAATCAAATTCCTGTAGTTGGTCTATCTAATCTTGTTGGTTGTTATGTCGAACCCTCGATGCTGACAAAAGAATCTCCCGATTGGCAAATTGGAGCAATCTCAAGGGATTCAAATGGCTTTTATTGGACTAATGGAGCAGGAGTCTCCTGGAGGCTCAAAGTTGTTGAAGGTGGGACGAGACTTGAAACCGATAGATCTAATCCCTACTACGACCAAGGCAAGTTCTTTGAGTTGAACACCATCGGTAGTAGTACACAAACTTTAGTTCCAGCAAAACCAATTTTAATTCCAGCAAAACCGACTAACTTCAAGTCGCGCATGATGGGCGATATAGCTGTGGTATCTGTTGACTCAAACCAAAAAAAGGGTGCCGCGGTGTCAGAGGTTTACCTCACCAGTTCGAGTCTGGGAATTACTGAAAGAAAGCCACTCAAGGGTGAAGTTCTAGGAACGAAAGCGTTGATAGAGGTTCCAATAAAAATTTCCATGCTGGGCAAGAAATATCCAGTTCTCATTTACTTCGTAAACAGCAAAGGCAAATCACCGGCATTAAATGCCACGTTGACGATACCTTCAGCGTCCAAGATTTCTTCTATCGGTACGCCTCGGCCAGCACAACCGAAGCTTCCAAAAACAGTAATCTGCGCTCGAACAAATCAAACACGAGCCTTTGAGGGCGAAATTTGTCCTCCTGGCTGGGAGAAACGCTAGTTTGTCTGTGAGAATGTCGTTATGGAGAGACTTCGCCCCGGAGATCCTGAACAGATAGGCCCTTGGCAAATTGTTAACCGCCTGGGATCAGGAGGTATGGGCATTGTCTACATGGGCAACAATGGCACACGTGCGGCGGCCGTCAAGATTGTTCGAGAGTTTCTTCTAGAGGATCCCTCTTCACGCGCTCGATTAAGTAGAGAAGTAGCTATCTTAAAAAAGATTAAAGGGAAATATGTAGCTGAGATTGTAGGCGCTGATATTGATTCCAATCCCGCCTGGATTGCAACAAATTACGTTGATGGCCCAAGTCTTAAAACTCTTATAGATAACGAAGGTCCGCTAAGCGAACAAAAATGGTTAGAGCTTGCTTACGGACTCATGTCCGCATTAAACGCTGTGCACAGTGCCGGCGTTATTCATCGTGATGTTAAACCTTCAAATATTTTAATGTCGGCGACTGGCCCAAAACTTATTGACTTTGGAATTTCGTTTTCATCTGATGCTACTTCACTCACAAGAACTGGCATGGTTGCCGGTACTCCAGCCTGGTTCTCTCCTGAACAATTCGAAGGGACTAAAATTACTGGGGCAGTCGATAATTTTGCTGCAGGAACTGTGTTGTATTTTGCTGCAACGGGTACTAATCCATGGGGTAAGGATGACACCTCAGTTGCGAACACAATGCATATGATTCTGAATCAAGAGGCGGACTTCTCCTCACTCACTGATACCCAGAAAGAAATAATTTCGCTATTACACAAAAAGTCGCCAAAGGAACGTTCTACTGCGAGCGAGATACTGTCACGATTAGAAGAACGAGGAACATCATTCAATGATTCACGTATAGGAGAGACTTCTTCAAAATCCAGTTCTTCAAAGAAGATAAAGATAGCTGCGGCTGTTGCAGCAGTTGCAAGTGTTGGTGTTTTATTCTTTCAGATCAAGCCATTTTCAAATAGTTCTACTGGGGCTGCTACCCCTACTGTTACACCAGTAAAGGAAATTCGATGGAGCGTCCAAATTGTGGGAGACGCGAAGCCCAAAGACGGTGTGGGCTCCAAGTATTCAACTTTCATCTGTGATCAGGGCGTAGTGAAAGAGAGCCTTCAATTGAGGGAGTTGACTAATCCTGCAGCAAAAAAGCAACCTACAGTAAGGCTACTAAATGGTGACGCAAGGTGTGGCAAGGATTTCGACACTATCCTCATTGAAGGTGATGTGGATGATGCGAAAGTGAAGCGAGACTACATACTGGCCGGTTCGACAAAGACTGGGTTTATCATCCAATATGAATTTAGCGTTTCAGTTAAGAGCTAGCGATTCTTTCTTAGATTCAACAAACTCAGTGCGGCAAATAGAAAAGCAAAGACAAAGATGTAGCTAATCGAAGTAGTGAGATTTCCAATGGACGACTCCCATTTTGCTTGTTGGTCTTTTTCTGTGATCAAACCTAATTGAATTATGTCAACCGAGGCAGACAGGGCATTAGTAGCCCAATGACTAGGAACAAACTTTGAAAATTGAGCTACTAATCCTTTACTCTCGAGGGGTAAAGCGCCAGAAAGGACGACAAGAACCATGGTTAGTCCGACCAAGGCAGGCATTGCCTGTTCCTCTGAAGTTAGTAAAGTCGACACTAACAATCCGAGCAACATAGAGCACAATCCCAATGCTATGCAGATCGCTGTAATTTCAAGTCGACTTGAATCAATGATTAGACCAGATTCTGGAAGAGGACGCCCGAATAGGACTATAAATGTAAACACAAGGATTTGAGCCGACGTTATAAAGCCAAGAACAATCACCTTAGAAATCAAGTAAGAGAAAATTCGTATTCCTACGTTTTGTTCGCGCCTCCGTATTGCATTTTCTTTGATAACTTCTTGGATGCTTGTGGAAAGACCAACAAATATCGACCCAAGAATTAGAACAAGAATGGAGCCTTGTGCAAAAGGGTTATATATCACGCCTGATTTAGTCTTGTAACCGGGCCCAAAACCATACTTGCTTCCAGCCGCGTACGAGATTCCTCCGATGATGATTGGAATCAAAGTCAAGAGAGTTAAGTAAAATCGATCAGATGATATGACTCTTATATACCGGGCACTTAATGTTGCCACCTGCTTGAAGAATCCCTGACGTCTCTCAAGTACATGATTTTGCTTTATTTCCGTTGAAGCTGGAACTTCGCGTTTGGTGGAAGCAAGAAGCAAAGCGTCTGGCGAAGCTAGAAATTTGAAAACTTCTGCCCAATTCTTCTTTCCGAGTTTTGTAAATACAGTAGAAGCAGGTCCGGCATACGCAACGCGCCCTCCCGAAGCTAGCAGTATGACATTGTCACAGAAATTCAAGTTATCGACTGAGTGCGTAACAAGTACAACAGTCTGACCATCATCAGCCAAATTCCTCAAGGTTTCCATGACGTGAGCGTCAAGCCCGGGATCGAGGCCCGAAGTTGGTTCATCAAGCACTAGAAGCTTCGGTGACGTCAATAGTTCCAGTCCAATACTTGCTCTTTTCCTCTGTCCGCCAGAAAGTCGATCAATTCGAAGATCAGCTCGTTCTGTAAGCTCTAATTTGTGCATAACTTCGTTGACCCTTGCACTTCGTTCATCTTTCGTCGTATCGCTCGGCAGTCGAAGTTTGGCTCCATAATTCAAGGCCTGACGCACGGTTAATCTTGTGTGGAGAATGTCTGCTTGAGGTACTGAACCAATCTGGCGACTCAAGACTTGGTAATTTTCATGGAGATTGTTACCGCCAAGTTCAATAACACCACTTGTCGGCTTGGTTCTTCCAGTAAGCACTCCCAGGAGAGTTGATTTACCTGCACCAGAAGGACCAATAATGGCAGTCAATGTGCGTGGGCCAAGATTAAATGAAACATCGTCAAGCAATTTCTTGGAGCCAATTTCAAAACTTGCACCTTTTACGGTGACGGGCAAACCTTCGATTCCTTCGAGAATTTCCAAGCCATCGCTGGTGAACTTTCGTCGATGCCCACTAATTGAAATTATGTCTCCGAATATCAATTTTTCACGTTTCACCTGAGATTCGTTTAAGTAAGTGCCATTAGTAG
>Ga0315904_10011852_pt1 | contig 11075 bp, 6 predicted proteins | sample LakEriMetagenome_6_FD_203529 | JGI IMG/M metagenome (GOLD analysis project Ga0315904, IMG submission 203529) | Freshwater fungal communities from buoy surface, Lake Erie, Ohio, United States - Buoy 12 MA120 | ecosystem: Environmental > Aquatic > Freshwater > Lake | place: USA: Lake Erie, Ohio... | reverse complement strand
CTTCGGCTTCACGCAGCTTTTTGATGACTTCTTCCGGTGTGTGTCTTTTCTGTTTCATGAGAGTTCCTGCGGCGCTCCGCGCCGCTTTCTCTCATAACTTCTGGCTCAGTTTTCGGGGAGCACTCCAACTCGATCGGGAGGCGTCCACTGGTGGTCGCGGCCGGCGGGTTGATGGTGCTCGAGATGTCAGTGCTCGCCTTTGCGCCTGCCGGGGTCTGGCTTTTTCCCGTTTTGCTGGCGAACCGGCTGGTGAGCGGCCTCGCCGAGGCCTGTGCCAGCGGGGCCGACGAGGCGCTGGCTTATGATTCGCTGCCCGTGGAGCGCCGGGATGAGGTCTGGCGCGGAGTTCTCGCGCGTTTGGTGCGATGGAAATCGGCCGCATTTTTCGTCACGATGATTCTCGGTGCGTTGGCATTCGACCCCTCGGTGGTTTTTGATTGGGCGGGAATGCAAACTCCGGTGACGACGCGCTGGCCGGTTTATCTGACCCTCGGCATGTCGCTCGGGGCCTTGTGGAGCGCTTGGGGAATGCGGGAGCCATCGGCGCGGCATCGCGGGCGCTTCCACATGGGCGAGGCCTTTGCCCGAATCTGGGCGGGGGCGCGGGTGGTGTGCGGAGACCGGCGGATCGCACTGTTGCTGCTCACAGCGGTTCTTTGCGACAGCCTGGTGCGGATTTTTCTAACCTTCGGCAGCAATTACTACCGGCTCATTGAAATTCCCCCGGTCATTAATGGCTTTCTTGGCTCCGCGTATGCCGTGCCCGGATTTTTAGCGGCCTCGCTGGCCGCGTGGATGGGTGCGCGCTGGAGACCGGCACGCATTTTTTTCTGCATCGGCGGGTTGGTGCTTCTGGGCTTGGCTGGACTCTCTCTGGCGACTCCCTTGTGGGGCGTTTGGGTGATCGTGCCGCTTGCGCTGGCTGGACCGTTGCTGGCCTTCTTTGTTTCAAGCTACCTGAACGAATGGTGTGAAAGCGCGCTTCGGGCGACTGTGTTGAGTTTTCGCGGGGTCGCGATGAATCTCGGCTACGCAACGGCAGGTCTGGCATTCGGCGGATTCGCCGCCGCCGTGCGCGAGGCCAATCCCGGCTGGGGTGCGGATGAGGTCTTTCGATGCATGCTGCCTGCCCTGCCCGTGGCCTTTGTCCTCGGTGCGGCAGGTTTGCTGGTGGTGCGGAAAATCATGGCTCGGCCATGAGATTTTGAGCTTCAGCTCTCCGGTTTTCCGACTCTTCCCCTGCGTGCCTTGGTGCCTCTGTGAGAGATTTCTCTGAGTCTCATAAAAAAACTGCTCCCCCCGTTTTTGTCCTACCAGCCGTTTTAGGATTTCCCCGCAATGATCACCAAAATCCTACAAACCCTCGCCGCCGCCATCCGCCAAATCCTCCCTCTTCGGTTTTCCAGCAGGCAAATTCGAGCCACCAGTCGGCAAACCGAATTCCGTTTTTGATTTCGTCGCGTCCTTCCTGATGTCTTATTCGAGTCGCCGATTGCCTCGATGAAATTCCTCGACCTCCACTACTCTCCTTTGTCGGTCCCGCTCCTGGAACCCTTCGTGATTGCGACGGCGACCGTGACCCACACGCGGGCAGCGCTGATCAAAATCGAAATGGAAGTCCGCGGAGAGCGATTTATCGGCATCGGCGAAGCCGCCGCTCTGCACCCCGTGACGAACGAAGACCAACCGGATATCCTGGAGGAGATAAAAAATGCGGCCCCAGTGATCGTTGGCCGGACACTCGTCCCGGAAAAGTTGGACGAGTTTTTCGTGGAGCTTGGGCTGCGACCGGTCTCGAAGGCTGGGCTTGAGTGCGCCATCCTCGATGCCCTGGCGCGGGCCGAGGGAATTCCACTGCACAGGTTCCTGGGGTCGACCGGGCAACCTTGCCGGCTCGTGACCGACATCACGCTACCGATCGGGGAGCCCCGGCATCTGGCGGACCTTGCCGAGGGTTACCGTGCCAAGGGGTTTGAGGTCTTCAAAATCAAAGTCGGGAAATCCATCAGCCAAGACAGCAAGGTCCTGGAAGCCGTGGCCTCCCGGATTCCAGGGGCAAGAATCCGACTCGATGCAAACGAGGGGTATCATGCCACAGACGCGCTCGCCCTTTTGAAACACGCCGAGAAGTTGAACCTCGTGATCGAATGCTTTGAGCAACCTTGTCACAGGGAGGATTTGGTTGGCATGGCCGAGGTGACAGCTCAGGGCGGGATCCCCATCGTTGCCGACGAGTCCTGCCGCTCCATGGCCGACCTGGAACGGTTGGTCCTGAGAAAGGCTGCGCATGGTGTCAACCTGAAGCTCGTCAAACTCGGGGGACTCAAAAACTCGCTCCGCATCGGTCGCCGGGCAAAGGACCTGGGGCTCGCGCTCATGGCCGGCGCCATGGTGGAAACGCGACTCGGCCTTACGGCGATGGCGCACCTAGTCACCGCGCTCGGAGGAGTCGAGTGGCTCGATTTGGACACCGCCTTTCTTCTCGACTCCGATCCCTTCCACGGGGGCTACGAAGTCAACGGTGCACAGCTAACGCTCATCAACGGCCCCGGGCTTGGAGTGGGAGCTTGATCGCTAAAAGAGGCCAGTGATTGAAGAGACGAATCATGGAGACCGGCGCAGTCAGACTTTTACCAAAATGCGGTTTAAGACCATGGCTGGACTGGCAAATCGCCGAATAAGTCTCTAGACCTGCCGTGTGTTCCGATGCGATAGCCGCGCGATGACCTCAAGATAGATTTTTCCAATGCTCACCTCCGAAACCAAACGCCGCATCGATGCCTGCCGCGATATCCTCGTCGGCAAGCTCCCGCTGCCCACCGACCAGGTCGAACTCATCACGCTCGCGCTGATCTACAAGTTCATGGACGACCTCGACGAGGAATCCGTGCAGATGGGTGGGCACCGCAGCTTTTTCACGGGGGCGTTGGAGGCTTATCGCTGGCGTAATCTCCTTCCACAGACAGTTTCCGCCGAGCAGCGCATGACTCTCTTCGCCGAGGGTATCGAGGCGCTTGGCCATGCGCAAAAGGCCACGCATCTCCCCGGCCTCTTCCGCGACATCTTCCGCAACGCATTCCTGAAGTTCCGCGACGGGCGCATCCTCACCATGTTCCTTACCGAGGTAAATGGCTTCGCCTACTCGCACAGCGAGGAGCTCGGCAACGCCTTCGAATATCTGCTCCAGTGCATGGGCACTCAGGGGGAGAACGGCCAGTTCCGCACCCCGCGCCACATCATCGACTTCGTTGTCGATTGCCTCGATCCCCAGCCCGGCGAGAAAATCCTCGACCCTGCGTGCGGCACGGGCGGTTTTCTCGTCTCCGCCTACAAGCACATCCTCGCAGGCCACACCTCGACTGGTTCGAGCATTCCCGGCGACACACTCACCCACGCCCAGCGCCAGAGTGTTTACGAGAACCTCACCGGCTACGACATCACCGACCTGATGGTGAAGCTCAGCAAGGTGAACCTCTTCCTCCACGGCTTCCCCGACCCCGCCATCCACATCTACGACACCCTGAGCAACGACTCGCGCTGGCACGAGAAGGCCGACCTTATCCTGGCCAACCCGCCGTTCATGACCCCGAAAGGCGGCGTCACCCCGCACACCAAGTTCCGCATCGCTGCGAAGAAGGCCGAAGTGCTCTTCACCGACTACATCGCCGAGCACCTCAGCGGCGACGGACGCGGCGGCGTCATCGTGCCCAACGGCATCGTGGCCACCACGCAGAACGCCTATGTGAAGCTCCGCCGCTTCCTCGTCGAGGACTCGCTCGTGGCCGTCGTCTCGCTCCCGGCGGGCGTGTTCAAGCCCTACTCCGGCGTGAAGACTAGCATCCTTCTGCTCGACAAAAAACTTGCGCGGCAAACGAAGGAAATCCTCTTCCTCAAAATCACCGCTGACGGCTTCGACCTCGGCGACAAACGCACGCCCATCGCTGCCAACGACCTGCCGGAAGCGGAGCGCGTGGTGAAACTCTGGCTCGCGGGGATGTTCAAGGAAGGAACGGAAAGCGCTGTCGCGTGGAAGGCGGCGGAGAAAAAGACACTGCTCGAAAACCGCTCCGTGAATCTTCAATGCGAGCCATTCCTCGGCAACGGCGCGGCAAACATGGAATCCGAAACGGTGCGTTTGGGCGACGTGGCGGAAGTCGCGGCAGGAAATTCCGCGCCGCAGGGCGAAAAGTTCTTCGCCGACGGCCAGTATCCATTCTTCCGCACCGCCGATGTTGGTCGCGTAAAGGTTTCTACCAATCTCAACGAACCCGGCGACCGAATAAACGACCTCTGCCTCAAAGAGCATCGCCTGCGGCTCTTTCCTAAGGACACGATTCTTTTCCCGAAGAGCGGCGCTTCAACTTTCCTCAACCATCGCGCAATGCTCGGCGTTGCTGGCTATGTTTCGAGCCACCTTGCTTGCATCGTCGCTGAAGAAACGAAGGCGCTTCCCGCTTACCTTTTCTGGCTGCTCACGACGGTGGACGCCCGAACGCTGAGCGACAACGAGGGCTATCCGTCGCTGCGGCTGGAGCAAATTGCCGATGTCGAAATCCCGCTGCCGCCGCTTGAGGAACAGCGGCGGATCGTGGCGGAGATCGAGGGCTACCAGAATGTCCTCAAGGGTGCTCGCCAGATTCTTGCGGGCTACCGTCCTCAACTCGACATCAACCCCGAATGGGAAATGGTGAAGCTCGAAGATGCGGTAGACGCAGACTGTTCACTCTCTTACGGCATCGTCCAGCCGGGTGACGAGTTTCCCGCTGGGTTGCCCGTCGTCCGTCCCGTTGATTTGACTACAAATCTCATCCGGATCGATGGGCTGAAACGAATCAACCCCAAGCTGGCGGACGGATACAAGCGGAGCACGTTGCAAGGGGGGGAGCTTCTGCTCTGCGTGCGTGGCACGACCGGCGGCGTTTCAATCGCTGCACCGGAACTCGCAGGCGCGAACGTCACGCGAGGCATCGTTCCCGTGAGGTTCAATTCCGCAGTGATGCTGCCGCGATTTGGATTCTTCGCCATCTGCTCTGAGTCCGTTCAAAGCCAAATCCGCGCGAAGACCTACGGTGCGGCGCTGCAACAAATTAACATCCGCGATTTGCGCGAACTCTCGCTGCCCCTGCCGCCCTTGGAAGAGCAACGTCGTCTCGTGGCGGAGCTGGACGCGGAGGCGGCGCAGATGGATTCGGTGCGTTCGCTTCTCCCCCGCTTCGAGGCCAAAATCCAACGCGTCCTCGCCCGCGTGTGGGGCACCGGTGAAGACTAATTTGCACATGAAACCGGCAAACCAACCGCCCGGCGGCGAACTGATCCTTTATCAGACCGAGGATGGTCAGACGCGCATCCAGTGTCGTTTCGAGGGGGAAAATGTCTGGATGACCCAGGCGTTGATGGCAGAGCTGTTCCAAGTCACCGTGCCGACGGTCAACGAGCATTTGAAGGGCATCTATGCCGAGGGGGAACTGCCAGCGGAGGCAACTATTCGGAAATTCCGAATAGTTCGATTGGAAGGCGCGCGGCAGGTAACGCGTGAAATCGAGCATTACAACCTCGAAGCCATATTGGCCGTGGGTTATCGCGTCCGGTCGCCGCGCGGCACGGCGTTCCGCCAGTGGGCGACGGCGCGGCTCAAGGAATATCTGGTCAAGGGTTTCACAATGGACGACGAGCGGTTAAAGAACCCGCCGGGCAAAGGACAGACAGATTATTTCGACGAACTGCTGGCGCGTATCCGGGACATCCGCTCATCGGAACGGCGGTTTTACCAGAAGGTGCTGGATATTTATGCAACGAGCGTGGACTACACGCCGGAAGCGGAGGCGTCGCAGAAGTTTTTTGCCACGGTGCAAAACAAGATGCACTGGGCCACGCACGGCCGCACGGCGGCGGAGATCATCCATGAGCGGGCGGATGCCGGAAAACCGCTGATGGGGATGCTGGCCACGCGCCCCGGTGGCCGGGTGCGAAAAGAGGACGCGGCGATTGCAAAAAACTATCTCACGGAGGACGAATTGCAGGTGCTTAACCGCATCGTGAATCTCTACATCGAATACGCGGAGCTGCAGGCGCTGGAGCGGAAGCCGATGACGATGCGCGACTGGATCACGAAGCTGGATGAGTTTCTGAAAGCCTCTGGGCGCAAGCTGCTAGATCACGCTGGAACGATTTCCCACGAGCAGGCGACTCGGAAGGCGGAAGTGGAATACGAAAGGTTCCGCGCGCTGGAGGCTGCCAAGCCGTCGCCGGTGGAAATAGATTTTGAGGCAACGGTGAAGAAGCTGAAGCACTTGAAGACGGGAAAGAAAAACAAACCCTAACCCATGCCTTCAGAAGCCCAAGCCCGCATCACCATCAACAAGCTGTTGGAAGAAGCAGGCTGGCGTTTCCTGCCCGATGCGCAGGGACGGCGAGAGAATATCATCTGCGAGCATCGCGTCACCCGGCGCGTGTTTTCCCCCGGCCAGGACTTGGGCAAGGATTTCGAGCACGCGCCGAACGGCTTCGTGGATTATGTCCACCTGAACACTGACCAGCGCCCGGTGGCGGTAACGGAAGCCAAGCGCGAGGGCATTGACCCACTCACGGGCAAGGAGCAGGCGCGCGCCTACGCGGAGAGCCTCGGCGTGGCGCACATCTTCCTGAGCAACGGGCTGGTTCACTACTACTGGAATCTGCGACAGGGCAATCCAGTGAAGGTGTCGCGCTTCCTGCCACTAGAACAACTCGGCCAGGCCGCGGAGTGGCGACCTGATTCCGCCCGGCTCGCCGCCGTGGCGGTGAATGAGAATTACATCGCCGTGTCGCAGGATGCCGCGTGGCTGTCGTATTCTCCCGCTGACCGCATGGCAGTGATGGTGAACAAAAAGATTCGCCTGCTGCGAGATTACCAGATGGAGGCCGTCCGCGCGCTGCAAAAGGCCGCATCGCCTTCGCAGCATCGGTTTCTTTTCGAAATGGCCACCGGCACGGGCAAGACGCTCTTGAGCGCGGCGATTGCCAAGCTGTATCTCCGCACCGAGAACGCCACGCGCATCCTCTTCCTCGTGGACCGGCTAGAGCTGGAGAATCAGGCGTGGAGGAATTTCAATGCCTACCTCGGCAACGACGGGATTCAGACCGTCATCTATAAGCAGAAGCGGCGGGATTGGATGCAGGCACAGGTGGTCGTCACGACGATTCAAAGCCTCGCTGCCCGCAATCGCTTCCTCCACGAGTTCGCTCCGACGGATTTCCAACTCATCATTAGCGACGAAGCGCACCGCACGATCAGCGGGAACAACAGGGCCATCTTCGAGTATTTCGTCGGCGCAAAGCTCGGCCTCACCGCCACGCCGCGCGATTATCTGAAAGGCGTAAGAGAAGACATCTGGCAGGCCGACCCGCGCGAATATGAGCGACGCCTGTTGCTCGACACCTATCGCACCTTCGGCAGCGAGGACGGCAAGCCGACCTTCCGCTACACGCTGCTCAACGCCGTGCAGCATGTCCCGCCCTATCTCTGCAATCCCGTCACGCTCGATGCCCGCACGGAAATCACAACGCAGATGCTTTCAGACGATGGCTTTGCCGTTACCGTGTCAGCCAATGAGGACGGGCAGGAACAGGAGTTGGTTTTCGGCAAAAGAGACTACGAGAGGAGGTTTTTCTCGGACGAAACGAACCTGAGTTTCATCCGCTGCTTCCTCGAAAACGCCAAGTGCGACCCAATCACCGGAGAGGTGGGCAAGACAGTCATGTTCGCCGTCAGCCGCAGGCACGCGACGAAGCTGGTGACATTGCTCAACGAGGAAGCCACACGACGCTGGCCTCAGGAATACGGAGCTGGCTCGACCTTTGCCGTGCAGGTCACATCGGACATTCCCAGTGCGCAGCAGATGACGATTGATTTCGCCAATAACAACCTCAACGGCAAATCCAAGTGGCAGGCCGAAAAGTTCCGCGACTACGACACCAGTCGCACGCGGGTCTGCGTGACCGTCGGCATGATGACCACTGGCTACGATTGCGAGGATTTGCTCAATGTGGCGCTGGCGCGCCCGATCTTCTCGCCCACCGATTTCATCCAGATCAAGGGTCGTGGAACGCGGCTCTATACCTTCACGCACGGCGAAGGTGCAAGCCAGTGCAAGGCTAACAAGGACGGCTTCGCGCTCTTCGACTTCTTCGCCAACTGCGAATACTTCGAGGAGGATTTCAATTACGACGAAGAGCTACCTCTGCCTAAAGGCCCTTCCGAAGAAGGCGGGGGAGGAGGAGGTGGTGGTGAGCCAGTTACCGACTTCACGAACACCTCGATTGATCCAATGGCGGAGCTTATTCGCGAAAAGATTGGGCTTTTCGGGATGCGGATCGACCGCGAGATGTATCGCGAACGCTTTGCTCAACAAGCCAGCGAGGCCGTGGCTAGTGACAGCCTTCTGCGGCAAGCCTACGATGATGAGGATTGGCCGGCCGTCGAAGAGCGCATCCGGCGTTTGCTATTCGAGAAGCCGCAAGAGTTTTGGAATCTCTCGAAGCTGCAGGAAGTTTACAAATCCGACCGCTTACCGAGCCTTCGGGAAATCCTCGCCCGTGTCTTCGGTTTGATTCCCGAGATTCCGACGCGTGGGCAACTTGCGGATGAGGCATTTGAAAAATTCGTAGCTACACAGCCAACCAATGCCGTGCATAGCCGGGAGCTGAAAGTAGTGTTCGTCGCATTCCTGCTCGACGAGGCAAGCCGGTTGCTTATTCAGGAAGGCAAGTTCGCAGAACTCCGTGCCCTAGATGCAAGTCTTTACAGCTCATTGTTAGAACTTGAATCGCAGGAGCGCGAGGCGCTGATTGGTTACCTGCAATCGGAGGTCCCGTTAAATGTTTTCGAAAAAGTCGCGTAGGGAAAGGTGAAGCTCAGGAAAAGAGGCAGGCATTCTCAAGAAATGAATTTTTTTCGGGCTTTGAAAAAATGCTAGGCCTCTCGCCAAGCGCGGTCATTTTGCTGGAGGGGCGGAGGGGGATTGAACTCACGGTCGCCTGATCAACCATGCCACAATTTGCCCGCTACCTCGGCATCGACTACTCCGGAGCGCAGACGCCTAACTGCAGTTTGAAGGGCCTTCGCGTTTACATGGCCACGCATTCCGAATCGCCTACCGAGGTTCCGCCGCCTCCCAGTCCGCGCAAGCATTGGACTCGCCGGGGTCTGGCCGAATGGCTCGCGGAAACCCTCTGCGACGGACTTCCGACGCTTGTCGGCATCGACCATGCGTTTTCCTTTCCGCTTCGGTATTTCGAGGTCCATCGCATCCCGCCCGAGTGGCCGATATTTCTTGAAGACTTCCAAAAACACTGGCCCACCGATGAGAAGAACATGTATGTGGATTTCATTCGTGAAGGAACCTACGGGAACGGCGCGGCCCGCACGGGGCTTTCCCGATGGCGGCGTATGACGGAAGAGCGGAGCCGCGCGAAGTCCGTCTTTCACTTCGATGTGCCGGGCAGCGTGGCAAAGTCCACCCACGCCGGCCTGCCCTGGCTTCTTTACCTGCGCCGCCAACTCGGCCCGCGCCTGCATTTCTGGCCATTCGATGGTTGGACTCCGCCAGCGGATCGCTCCGTGATTGCCGAGATCTACCCCTCCCTCTGGAGCAAAACCTTCCCGATCGAAGACCGGACCTCCGACCAGCACGACGCCTACAGCGCGGCGCGCTGGATGCAGGAAACCGATGCTGCAGGAAAAATAAGCGCCTATTTTGACCCAACCTTGCGCTCGCTCGAGCAAAGCTTGGGCAAGGTGGAAGGCTGGATTCTCGGAATCGCTTGAATTTTGGGGCGGTAACGGCTTGCTGAGCCCTGTCAGTTTTCTCTAACGGTGCTTCGCACCTGAAACTTGGGGCCGCTCGGCGAGCCGCCCCTACCCTTTGGTTTTCGATTTTTGGGTGCCGAAATCCTTGATTTTCGGGCAAAAATTCGCCTACTTTTTCAATAGGTAAAAATTGAATTTATTGCGTTCTTTATTAGGAGTTAGAACTCTACTTTTATCCCGGCATACCAATTGGTGGGTGCGGCGGGGTCAATGCCGTCGGAGCGGATGCGGGCGTAGTAGTCGGCGCCGAAGAGATTGTTCACTCCGGCAATGACGCTCACGGTGTCGCGCCAGACTTTGGCCTCGGCGGTTAAATCCCACACGCTATAGGCGGGGATGAAGCGATTGGAGGCGTTGTTGTCGGAGGCGTTGGAGTCGCCCATGAAGTTGCCGAGGAGGGCTAGCTTGATGCGGTCGCGCCAGTTATAAGTCATTCCTAGACGGAGGACATAATCAGAGAGGTATTGGGGCGTGTTTCCGACATTCGGGCCGCTGATGAACTCGCCGGTCTGCAGAGTGAGCGCGGTGAAGGCAGCGAGGGATCCGTAGCGATCCACCCAGGATTTCGAGACGGGCTTCGAGCCTTTGGCGGCGACGGGGGCGTCCTTGTTCCAGAAGGTATCGGCCATTCCGACGAGGTCGAGTTCCGTGTAGAGATCCCATCCATAAACCACAGAGCGGCCAGCATTTTGAATGACCGTGGTGATTTGGCCCTCGTTCACAGCCTGCGTGCCGATTTGGTCGGAGTTATCGATCAGGAAAAAACTGGTGTCCCAAGTGATCCAGGAGTTTGGCTCGCCCTGGAAGCCGATTTCGTAGTTGGTGATATTCGACTCCTCAAGGTTTCCCTCGACGCGAGTATTTGGCGAGGTGGGAACGGCTTGGGTGAAAATCGGCGGGCGGTAGGCCTGCGAGACATTGGCGTAAACGGCAACCTCAGGCGTGAAGTCATACTCGACGCCGATGCCGAAGAGCGGGGCGAAGTTGTATGTGGTTTGATCCTGAAGCGGTTTTCCGGTCTGGAAGGAGGCCGTATTCACGAGTTCGCGAACGCTTTGCCAGATGTTTTCGAGGCGGAAGCCGGGCGTGATCGAAAGGTTGCCGAATTGGAACAAATTCTCTGCAAAAAGGCTGTAATACACGGACTCGCGATTGCTTTGGTTGATCGTCGTGCCGGTCATGGCGGTCGGCGAGTTGCCACGCTGGTCGGTGCGCGGGGACCAGTCGT
>Ga0315904_10011851_pt1 | contig 11075 bp, 10 predicted proteins | sample LakEriMetagenome_6_FD_203529 | JGI IMG/M metagenome (GOLD analysis project Ga0315904, IMG submission 203529) | Freshwater fungal communities from buoy surface, Lake Erie, Ohio, United States - Buoy 12 MA120 | ecosystem: Environmental > Aquatic > Freshwater > Lake | place: USA: Lake Erie, Ohio... | reverse complement strand
GCCTCGTCGGCGAACGTGGACAGGGACTCTCGGGCGGCGAGCGGCAGCGGATCAGCATCGCGCGCGCGCTCCTCATCGATCCGCGCATCCTGATTCTCGACGAGGCGACTTCGAGCGTCGACACGGAGACCGAGAAGGAGATCCAGGCTGCACTTGACAATCTCGTCGAGGGCCGCACGACGATCGCGATCGCGCATCGGCTCTCGACCTTGCGCAAGGCGGACAGGCTGGTTGTGCTCGATCGCGGACAAGTGGTCGAGGTCGGGCCGCACGACGAGCTGATGGCGCGGCAAGGGGCGTACTGGCGCATCCACGAAGCGCAGGCGAGGCGCAACGACGAGGAGCGCAAGGCGCAGGCGGATTCGTCGGCGTTGCCGACGGCGCTCAGAGAGGCGGGAGCATGACGACGCCGGCGTTCACACTCGAGCGCGATGCGCGCGGACGGCTCGTCTGCACGCTTGCCGATGGCACGCGGCATGCCGGCGTCCTCCCGGTGCGGGCATTCCCGCTGAGCGCGCCGGACCAGGACGTGAGCCTCGTCGGCGGCGACGGACATGAAGTGCTCTGGTTCGCGCGGCTCGCCGACGTGCCCGAGACGCAGCGCAGGTTGATCGAGGAAGACCTTGCGAGCCGCGAGTTCATCCCGACCCTCGAGCGGATCCTGAGCGTGTCGACCTTCTCCACGCCGAGCACGTGGACGGTCGAGACCGACCGCGGCGAGGCGCGCTTCGTCCTGAAGGGCGAGGAAGATATCCGCAGGCTCGCGCTCGGGGCCCTGCTGATCACCGACACGCATGGGCTGAGCTATCGCGTGCGGGATCGCTTCGCGCTCGACCCGCACTCGCGGAAGTTGATCGAGCGGTTCCTGTAGGTTCTGTTTGGAAACTCGCAGTCGGGGACAACTCGCGCGCGCTCCGCGCTCGGCGACGCCGGGCCGAGTCGCCGCCCCATGCGGGACGCAGTCAGTTCAATCAGAGGGATTCGAAATCCGAGGCGGAGGCGCGAAGCCGACGCCGAGGATCCGGATCCCGATGGGGCGCGGTCGACGCGACGAGTCGGGCGTGCTCGGAGCGTGCGGCGCGCCGCGCCGCAGCGCGACGACCACGCCCAGCGAGGAGCGTGCGGCCGCGCGTGGACCGCATGGGGCGCGTCGCGCCCCGTCCGATGTCGGGCCGAGTCGCCGCCCCATGCGGGACGCTGGTCACTCAACGCACAGGGCCGCGGCTTTCGCCGCGGCCCTGTGCGTTGAGTGACCCCAGAGGGATTCGAACCCTCGTTACCTCCGTGAAAGGGAGGTGTCCTAGACCAGGCTAGACGATGGGGCCAGCTGGAACCGAACCGGAATCCGGTCTAGGGGAAGGCGAAGATGATAGCGGCTCCCACGCTCCTGTCGAGTTCGCTTCCCGATACGCTCGTCGCCATGCCGCCCGCGGGCCACAGCCCCGACGAGATCCTCCGGGAAGCCGATCCCCCGCTTGTGTTCTGCCCACTGGGCTTCGAACGCCGCGCGTTCCTGCGGTTCGGCAAGCTGCCCGTCGTCACGACCGGCCCGGGGTCGGACGGCATCCGTCGTGCGTTCGCCGCACGCGACCGGTGGCCCGTCCGGAACCCCCGATTCGTCATCCTCTTCGGGCTCGCAGGCTCGCTCGACGCGCGTCTCGCACCGGGCACCGATCACGCGTGCGGTGAGGTCGTCTCCGGGAACGCGACGACGCCGCTCCGCTCGACCCTCATCCCCGGCGCGTGCGCGCGCGTCGTCGAGCAGGCGAACCTCGCACGCACGCCGGAGGAGAAGTCGCGCCTTGCGACCGACACCCGCGCCCAGCTTGTCGACCTCGAGTCGTACGCCTTCGCGTCCTGCGCCGAGTCCGCAGGCCTGCGCTGGGGCGTCGTCCGCGGCATCAGCGATGGAGCCGACGAGACGCTGCCCGCCGAACTCGAGGGTTTCGTCGACGCGCGCGGCGAGACGAGCGTTGCGCGCGTCCTCGCGGCGATCGTGCGCCGGCCCGCGCTCGTCCCCGCGCTCATTCGCATCGGGCGCAGCTCGCGACTGGCGCTGCGGAACGCGGCGTTCACGGTCGATGCCCTTGGCGCGCGCAGCGCGCTCGAACGCTCCGACGCCGCGCATCCGCTCGTCCTCTACGGCGGCTCGTTCGACCCGCCGCACGTCCGTCACGCGACGATGCTCGCCGAAGCGATGCGCGCGCTCTGCTCGCCATGCGCGGTGGTGATGCCGGCGCGCATCAATCCGCTGAAGGGAGACGCGCCGCCCGCCGACGGCGAGGCCCGCCTTGCGATGTGCCGCGCCGCGTTCGGCGCGATCGGCGACGAGACATTCGGGGAAGTGCGCCTCTCGCGCCTCGAACTCGACCGCGAGGGCCCGAGCTACACGCTTCACACCGTGACGGCCCTGTGCGAGCGCACGCCGTCGCTCCGCGGCGCGATCCGCTTTCTGGTCGGAAGCGACGCAATCCGCGGCATCGAACGCTGGCACCGCTGGCGCGAACTCCTCGAGCTCGCTCGACCGGCGATCGTGATCCGGCCTCCCGACACGCGCGAGTCGGTCGCGGCGTTCCTCGCGGACTTCGGTCGCACCAACGGATTCGCGGACGCTCCCGCATGGCTTCTCGACCTCGCGCCCGTCGAGCTCGCATCGACCGATCTCCGCGCGCAGATCGCGTCGGGCACGCGCCCGAGCGGCATTTCCGACGCGGTCTGGCGCGAAATTGCCTCTCGCCGGCTTTATGGCTTCGGCGGCGCACGCTGACCGATCTACACTGTGCGATTCCCCGATTCGCCCCGCTTCCGACCATGACCGCAACCAAGCCTGACATCGCCCGCGTGAGTTTCGTGAGCCTCGGCTGTCCGAAGAACCTCGTCGACAGCGAGAAGATGCTCGGCGTCCTCAAGCAGTCCGGCTTCGAGCTCGTGAACGAGGACCAGCGCCCGGACGCGATCGTCGTCAACACCTGCGGCTTCCTCGAGGCGTCGAAGGACGAGTCGCTCGAAGTGATCCACGACGCGATCCGCCGCAAGGAGCGAGGCGAGATCAAGCGCGTCGTCGTCGCGGGCTGCCTGGTGCAGCGCCACCGCGCGAAGCTTCTCGAGTGGGCGCCCGGCATCGACGCGATGGTCGGCGTCTTCGACCGCGACCACATCGTCGACGCGGTCGGTGGCGAAGGCGCGGCCGACGTGGCGGACAAGGCGCCGAAATACTGGATCGCCGGCAACGCGCTCCAGGCGGCGGCCGAGCGCGGCCTCAAGACCGTCGGCCTCACCGTGAACGGCGCCGACGGCAAGGGCATCGGCTACTTCGAGGGCGACGACAACCGCGTGCGCCTCACGCCGCGCCACTGGGCGTATCTGCGCATCTCGGAAGGCTGCAACCAGCGCTGCGCGTTCTGCACGATTCCCTCGATCCGCGGCAAGATGCGCTCGAAGCCACTCGATGCGATTGCCGCCGAGGCGCGCGGGCTCATGGCCTCGGGCGCGTTCGAGCTGAACCTCATCGGCCAGGACACGACGAGCTACGGCATGGATGTCGGCTACGACGGCGGCCTGCCCGGCCTCCTCAAGACGATTCACGGCGTCGCGCGCGAGTTCGGCGGCGGCTGGATGCGCCTGATGTACGCGTACCCGTCGAAGTTCGACGACGCGTCGATCGATGCGATCGCGAGGCTCGACAACATCGTCAAGTACATCGACATGCCGCTTCAGCACGCGAGCGACGCGATGCTGACCGCGATGCGCCGCCACACGACGCGCGCCCACACCGAGGAACTCCTCGGAAAGCTGCGCGACCGCGTGCCCGGGATCGCGATCCGCACCACCTTCATCGTCGGGTTCCCGGGCGAGACCGACGACGACTTCGAGCAGCTCCTCGAGTTTGTCGGCGAGCAGCAGTTCGAGATGCTCGGCGTCTTCCGCTATTCGGCCGAGGCGGGCACGCCCGCCGGCACGATGGAGAAGGACCCGGCGCTCGCCGTTCCCGACGAGGTGAAGCGCGAGCGCGAGGAGCGGCTCATGCTCCTCCAGCAGGAAATCGCCTTCGAGAACGCGAAGTTGCAGGCCGAGTCGAAGGTGCAGCTCGATGTGCTCATCGACAGCGTCTCCGCGGGCAAGTCAAAGTCGCGCGCGACGACGGGCGTCACGAAGGGCGGCGCCCTCTACACGGGCCGCGCATACTTCCAGGCGCCGTCGATCGACTCGCTCACGTATGTCCAGTCGACTGAGAAGCGCTCGCCGGGCGAACTCGTGCGCTGCACGGTGATCGACGCGAACGGATACGACCTGATCGCTGTCCCGACCGACGAACTCGAGAAGAAGATCTCGCTGCCGATCGCGCATCGGCACTGACTCAACGGCCCCGCGATACAGTGCCTCCGATGCGCGCGTCCGAAGCAGAAGACCTCGTCCGACCGCTCCTTTGGATCGGCTTTGACGGAAAGATCCCCCCCCCCGAGACGGTGAAGTTGATCCACCGCGGCGTGTCGGGCGTGATCCTCTTCGTTCGCAACGTCGGCACCCGCGACCAGACGCGCGCGCTCATCCATGAGCTCAAGTCGATCGCGCCGGGGCCCCTGCTTCTCTCGGTCGACCAGGAGGGCGGCCGCGTCACGCGGCTCAACGAGGGCTTCGAGCGCTTTCCGTCGCTGCGCGAGATCGGCGGCAAGAGCCCGGCCGAGGTGCGCGAGATCGGGCGTCGCCTCGGTGCGCAGGTGCGCGACGCAGGCTTCGACATCGACTTGGCGCCCGTCGTCGACGTCGACTCGAACCCAGCGAATCCCGTGATCGGCGAGCGCTCGTTCTCCCGGGACCCCGCTGTGGTTGCCGAACTCGGCGCGGCGATGATCGCCGGGCTCGAGACGGAGCTCGCCGCGTGCGCCAAGCATTTCCCCGGTCACGGCGACACCGACAAGGACTCGCACCACGACCTGCCGCGCCTCGCGCACGCGCTCGAGCGACTGCGCGCATGCGAGCTCGTGCCGTTCAAGGCTGCGGTGAAGGCGGGCGTCTCTTGCGTGATGACGACGCACGTCGTCTTCGACGCCCTCGACCCAGGCGTCGCGGCGACGATGAGCGCCCCCGCGATCGGGCTCCTTCGCGGGGAGGTCGGCTTCGACGGCGTCTGCGTCAGCGACTGCCTCGAGATGAAGGCGATCAGCGAGCACTTCGGCTCGGGCAAGGCGGCGGCGCGCGCGGTCGGTGCAGGCGTCGACGCGCTCCTCGTCTGCCACACCCACGAGGCGCAGCACGAGGTGATCGAGTCGCTCGCGGCGGCGGTCGTCGACGGGCGCATCGCCGAGTCCCGCGTTCACGAGGCGCGCGCGCGGCTTGCGGCGCTCGCAACGCGCCACGCCCGGCCGATCTAGCGCCGGCGAGGGGGAAGCCATGCCACCGTTTGGGTTCGACGAAGACGAATGGCTCGCGGCGCAGTTCCTGCTGTTCTTCGACGAGACAGGCGACGAGGAGGAGGCGCGTCGGCGCACCGAAGTGCTGCGGGCGCAACGCGCGGCCCAGCGCTCTGGCGGGCTTCCACCGACGCGACCAGTCGTCCCGCCCACCACGCCGCCAGCGAAACCCATGCCGCAACCGTCCGCGAATCGCGGCTGCCTCGGGGCTTTCTGGGCGTGGGTGCGGAGGTAGGTTCCGCCCGACGGTGTCTGCAATCCGCGACCAAACCCGCGATGCCATCGCCACGCCCCGCTCGGCTACACTGTCCGATTCCCGTGAAGATCCGCAACTTCTCCATCATCGCCCACATCGACCACGGCAAGTCGACCCTCGCGGACCGACTCCTGCAGGCGACGAAGGCCGTCTCCGAGCGCGAGGCACGCGCGCAGTTCCTCGATTCGATGGACCTCGAGCGCGAGCGCGGCATCACCATCAAGGCCTCAGCCGTGACGGTGAAGCACACCTACAAGGGCGAGGAGTACGAGCTCAACTTCATCGACACGCCGGGCCATGTCGACTTCACCTACGAGGTGTCGCGGGCGCTCAAGGCGTGCGAAGGCGCCGTCCTCGTCGTCGACTCGACCCAAGGCGTGCAGGCCCAGACGGTCGCGAACGCATATCTCGCCGTCGCGGGCGACCTGACGATCATCCCCGTCGTCAACAAGATCGACCTCCCCGCCGCGAACCCCGACGCAGTCGCGATGGAGATCGAGCAGGTCTTTGGCTTCGCCGCAGAAGAGTGCATCTATGTCTCGGCGAAGACCGGACAGGGAATCCAACCGCTCCTCGATGCGATCTGCGAGAAGCTGCCGGCGCCGAAGCCGCCGGTCACCAAGAAGCTGCGCGGCCTCGTCTTCGACGCGAAGTACGACGAGTATCGCGGCGTGGTGATGTACGTACGTGTCTTCGACGGCCATCTGAAGCAAGGCGACAAGATCCGCATGATGGGCACGGGCCGCACCTTCTCGGTGACGGAGCTCCTGCGCTACACGCCCTTCCCGCAGAAGGTGAAGGAACTCAACTACGCGCAGGTCGGCTCGGTGTGCGCCGGCATGAAGACTCTCGGCGACGTCCGCGTCGGCGACACCATCACGCTCGACATTGACCCGGCCGACGTCGCGCTCGAAGGCTACGAAGAGCCGAAGCAGATGGTGTTCTGCGACTTCTATCCGTCGAGCGCCGACGAAGACGGGAAGAAGTCGGACTTCGAGCAGCTGCGCGAGGCGATCGAGAAGCTGCACTTGAACGACGCGAGCTTCACCTTCGAGCCGCAGCACAGCGAGGCGCTCGGCTTCGGCTTCCGCTGCGGGTTCCTCGGGCTTCTGCACATGGACATCGTGCAGGAGCGCCTCGAGCGCGAAGGCGGCGTGTCGATCGTGCAGACGGCGCCGACGGTGTCGTACAAGGTCGACCTCAACGACGGCACGCAGGTCGAGATCCACAATCCCGCCGACCTCCCCGACGGATCGCGCATCAAGGGCATCCTCGAGCCGATCGTCAAGATCGAGATCATCTGCCCGAACGAGAACATCGGCGACCTGATGAAGCTCACCGAGACCCGCCGCGGCATCTTCCAGGCGCAGGAGATGATCAGCGAGACGCGGCAGATCCTGAAGTACGAGATCCCGCTCGCCGAGATCATCTACGACTTCTACGACAAGCTGAAGTCGGTGACGCGCGGCTACGGCACGATGGACTACCAGATCACCTCGTACCGCGAGGATCGCCTCGTGAAGGTGCAGATCCTCGTGAACGGCGAGGCCGTCGAGGCGCTGTCGCTGATTTGCCACCGCGACAACGCCGAGCAGCGATCGCGCGCGATCCTGCAGAAGCTCAAGGAGCAGATCGACCGCCACCAGTTCGAGATCCCGCTGCAGGCGGCGATCGGCGGCAAGATCATCGCACGCGAGTCGATCAAGGCGATGCGCAAGAACGTGCTCGCCAAGTGCTACGGCGGCGACATCTCGCGCAAGCGCAAGCTGCTCGAGAAGCAGAAGGAAGGCAAGAAGCGCATGAAGCAGATCGGCGCCGTGTCGATCCCGCAGGAAGCGTTCATGGCCATCCTCGACCAAGGCGACTGAATTTGAGCGGTCGCGGCTGGCCTGCGGGCTGCGCTGCGCGCAGGGCCGCAGGCCTTTGCTCGCTCTGGTCAGGCCGGGCGGAGTGAATCCGCCTCGGCCTGGAAGCGTCGGAGTCTGAAGTCACGGGTGCCCGGGGACGTCAGTCCCCGGAACCACACGTGTCGGAGTCGAAGGCTGACATCATCGGTGCCGCAGACTCACGTCTGCGGGCATTCAGGGCATTCAGGGCACGCCGGCCCCCCGTCACTCGCTCAGATTCAGCGCCTTCATCACGTCGCTCGTGATGTCGATCGACTTCGGATACTTGAGGAACGTCCGCGCCTGGATCTGCGCCAGCGCGTCGCTCACCCGCTCCGACTCGAACGCGTCCTCAGTCGGATAGAACCGGAACACGAGGTCGATCGACTCCTTCTCGGAGATGGTCTCGACGGCCGCGATCAACTCGCGATAGGCGCGCTCAAACTGCTCGGCGCCGAGCTTCTCGTCGCGACGGCGGGTGTTCTCGAGCCACACCTGATACTCCTGCTGCAACGCACGGACCTCCTGCTGCGCCTCCGCGGGCGGCATCTGCCCTTCCGTCACCGGGTACTTCTCCTTGATCGCCTCGAGGCGCTTCTGGAACTCCGCCTCCTCCGCCTTCCCCTTCTCGGAGGCCTCGTTCCGCAGCTCGGTGTACGACGCTCCCTCGAGGATCTTCTTCATCACCTTGTCGATGTCGACGCTCGCGACGCTCCACACGCGGTTGGTCGCGCGGTCGCCCCACGCGATGTGCCCATCCTTCGCAGCGATGCGCAGCGGATCCTTGCCGGCCTCGGTGTTGAGGAGGAGCGCGTCGGCCGGGCCGAGGTCGCTTGCGGGAATCGCGCCGGCGATCGCCTGCTGCGACGGCGCGCCGCGAAGCGCGATGGCGATGGCTGCTGACGAGAGGAGAAGCGACGACGCGACGGCGAGACGGGAGAACTTGCTCATGCCGAAAGTGTAATCACTCGCCTCTGGGCTCGCAGAGCCGTCGCTCCACCTCGCAGACGAACCACGCCGCCACGCGCTCCTTCGTTTCTGCAAGCGATGGCGCCCGTGGACCGAGCTCCGCGGCCAGACTCGTCACCGGCCGGGTCAGTCCGCATGGGACGATCAAGTCGAAGTGCGAGAGATCTGGCGCGACGTTCAGCGCGAACCCGTGCAGCGATGCGAACCGCGAGAGCCGCACTCCGACCGCAGCGATCTTGCGCTCGGGGCGGTCCGCGCCAACCCACACGCCGGTCGCGTCGGGATCGCGCATCCCCGCAAGCCCATCCGCCGCAATCGTGTCGATCACGCACTGCTCAAGCCAGCGGACGTACGGATGCACCTTGAGCCCGAGCCTCTGGATGTCGACGATCGGATAGGCCACGAGCTGCCCGCGCCCGTGGTAGGTGACGTCGCCGCCGCGATCGGTCTCGACGCGCTCGATGCCGCGTGCGGCAAGCGCGGCATCGCTCGCGAGCACATGTCCCGCAGCGCCCACCCGCTTCGTCACCGTCACGACCGGCGGGTCGTGCTCGAGGAGATAGACCGTCATCCGCGTATCCCCCGCTCCCGCCTCGCGCGCGGCCACGAGCGCAGCGTGGGTCTCGCGCTGGATCGCAAGCGCATCGGTGTACCCGATGCGTCCGAGATCGACGACGCGCAGCGAGGATGTTTCGGCGATCGCACGCATGGGGTTCCGCGGTGAGCCGCAAGCGTACGCCCGCAACGCAAGCCCGTACAATCGCACCGTGCCGAAGATCCATCCGACCGCCGTCCTCCACGGAGAACTCGACCTCGCCGACGACGTGGAGATCGGCCCCTACTGCGTCCTCAACGGCCGCATCAGGCTCGGCCCTGGCTGCGGACTGGTCGCAAATGTGCACCTCCAGGGCACGCTCGCGATCGGCGCCGGCAACATCTTCTACCCGGGCTGCGCGATCGGCTTTGCTCCGCAGGACAAGGGGTTCCCCGTCCACAAGGAAGGCGCCGGGACGGTGATCGGCGACGGCAACATGTTCCGCGAGCATGTCACGATCCACCGCGCCACGCGCGACGACCGCCCGACGCGGATCGGCGACCGCAACTACTTCATGGCGTGTTCGCACGCCGGGCACGACGTGCAGGTCGGCAACGACTGCGTCATCGCCAACAACACGCTCTTCGCGGGCCATGCCGAGATCGGCGACCGCGTCGTGACGGGCGGCGGCGCAGGCGTGCACCAGTTCGTGCGCATCGGCCGCGGCGCGATGCTCGGCGGACTCTGCGGCGCGTCGAAGGACGTCTGTCCGTTCTTCACGCTGAGCGCCACCAACTACATCGGCGGCTTCAATCGCATCGGCATGAAGCGCGGCGGCTTCTCGTCGGGCGACATCGACCTCGTGCGCGAGATGTACGGCATCATCGTGCGCAGCCGCCTCCCCTTCTCGCACCGCGCCGCGCGGCTTGAGAGGCTCGCTGGTTCGCCGCTCGCAGATGAGTTCATTGCCTTCGTGAAGACCTCGAAGCGCGGCATCTCGACCCGCCACGGACGCGTGACGAGCACGCGTTCGGCTGGAGCGGCGGAGGGCGAATGAGCGCGGCCGATACGCCGCGCATGCCGCTCTTCGCGGCGCTTCCCCGTCGCAGCCGGTGCGGGCACGCCACGATCGAGTTCGCGGTGCTGGGCTCGAGTTCATCGGGAAACGCGAGCGTGCTGCGCGTCGCCACGCGCGAGTCGCGTCGGCAGATCCTGCTCGACGCGGGACTCTCGCCGCGCGCCACCTTCGGCGCCATGCGCGCGCTTGGCTTCGCGCCCGAGGACACCTCGGACGTCCTCTTCACCCACTTCGACCACGACCATGCCCGCATCGGCTGGGGGCGAGTCGCGGCGACGACCGGCCTGCGGCTTCGCTGCGCGGCCTCGCATCGGCCGGCGGCGCTCGCGCGTGGATACCCGGGAGCGTGGATCGAGACATTCGATCCGCGCGCGGGCGGCTTCGACATCGGCCCGATCCGCGTCGATCCGTGCGTGAACCCGCACGACGAGGCGGGAACCGTGTCGTTTCGCCTCGAAAGCGATGCAGGGAGCGTCGGCTTCGCGACCGACATCGGCCGCGTCTCCGACGGACTCGTCGATCTCTTGCGCGGCGTCGATCTCCTTGCGATCGAATCGAACTACGACCGCGGCATGCAGCTCGACAGCGCCAGACCGAAGTTCCTGAAGGACCGCATCATGGGCGGGCGTGGCCATCTTTCGAACGAGGAGTGCGTCGAGGCAGTCCGCGCCATCGCGTTTCCCGACGAGCCGGCGCAGGTCGTCTTGATCCACCTCTCGCGCGAATGCAACCATCCGGAAGTCGTCCGCGAGGTCTGGCGCCGGACGCTTCCGTCGCTTGCGCCACGCGTCGCGCTGGCGCGTCACGCGGCGCCGACGGAGGTCTTCCGCATGCGCGGCGGCGTGCTCGAGCCGGCGCTGGAGCGGCTGCCATGAGCGGCGCAGCGGACAGCGCGCAGCCGAGATTCGCCCCGCGCGAAGACGGGAACGGAGACGGAGAC
>Ga0315904_10011849_pt1 | contig 11075 bp, 11 predicted proteins | sample LakEriMetagenome_6_FD_203529 | JGI IMG/M metagenome (GOLD analysis project Ga0315904, IMG submission 203529) | Freshwater fungal communities from buoy surface, Lake Erie, Ohio, United States - Buoy 12 MA120 | ecosystem: Environmental > Aquatic > Freshwater > Lake | place: USA: Lake Erie, Ohio... | reverse complement strand
TCCAGAGCCGACGCGACGCCCGCCTGGCCGGCCCCGACAGGCTGCGGCTCACCCTGGCCACCGCCGACCTCGCAGCACGGGTGCAGCGCATCCGCGAAGTCCTCAAGGCACTGTCATGAACCTCGTGATCCAGCACCCGGCGCTCGCCGACGCTACCGTGGCGGCGATCGCCGCCGAACTCGATGCCAGGCTCGAGGCTCGCGCGGGCCAGAGCGCTCGCCTGGCGCTGCCCGCCGCCATCGACCGGGTGCGAGCCGATGCGCTGGCCAGCGCGCATGGCGTCGACCTCGCGCCCGCCATGCCCGGGCTGCGTCTCGCCGACCATCGCCTGATCGCCTTCGACATGGACTCGACGCTGATCAACATCGAGTGCGTCGATGAGATCGCCGACTACGCCGGGCGCAAGGCCGAGGTGGCGGCCATCACCGAGGCGGCGATGCGCGGCGAGATCGCCGACTACGTCGAGAGCCTGCGCCGCCGGGTCGCGCTGCTTGCAGGCGTGCCCGAATCGGCGCTCATCGACATCTACGAGCGCAGGCTGCGCGTGACCCCGGGCGCGGGCACGCTGATCAGCACCGCCCGCTCGCTTGGCCTGCGGGTGCTGCTGGTGTCGGGCGGATTCACCTTCTTCACCGACCGGCTCGCAACGCGCCTGGGCATCGACCATGTGCGCGCCAACCGTCTCGTGATTCGCAACGGCGTGCTCACCGGCGAGCTCGATGGCGAGATCGTCGACGCCCGGCTCAAGCGCGAGACCGTCGCCGACCTGTGCGCCACGCTGGGCTGCTCGCCCCGGCAGGCCATCGTGGTGGGCGACGGCGCCAACGACCTGCAGATGATGGCCATCGCGGGGCTGTCGGTGGCCTACCGGGCCAAGCCGGTGGTCAGGGCTCAGACCAGCTGGGCGCTGAACCACTGCGGACTCGACGCCATCCTGAACGGTTTCGAGGACACGTTCGGGGCGCCTGTCTCGGCGCCCGCCTGACGCGCCCCTGCCGGCTCCCGGCGGGCGCAGGCTCCGGCCAGGACGCAGGCAGCACCTACGAAGCAGGCGGCGGCGTCGGGTTGCGTTGCGCGATGATGTCCTCCATGCGCGTGCGGATCAGCGCCTGCAGGGCCGGCTGGGCAGGCACGATGTAATAGCGGTCGTCGACGACGGCATCGTGTACCGCATCGGCCACCAGCGCGGGCTCGTAGCCCCCCTCGAGCGAGCGCCGAAAACCGCTGGCCCAGCGCTGCACGTCGTCGGGCAGGCTCGCGAGTTCGGTGCGACCGAGTTCGGCCGGACGGTTGCGCTCGGCATCGAGGATCGCCGTGCGGATCAGGCCCGGGCACAGCACCGACGCCGACACCTTCGCACCCATCGCCTGCAGGTCCTTGTAGAGACCCTCGGTGAGACAGGCCACGCCGTGCTTCGACACATGGTAGGGGTTGGCGGCAGTCAGCAATCCGGCGACCGAGGCGGTGTTGACCACATGCCCCTCGTCACCAGCCGCCAGCATGCGGGGCACGAAGGCCCGCACACCATGCAGCACGCCCATCAGGTTCACGCGCAGCATCCACTCCCAGTCGGCGAGCGACGACTCCCAGGCACGAGTGCGCAGCGCCGGCGATGCCACGCCGGCGTTGTTGCACACAAGGTGCACCGCCCCGTAGGCGTCCCAGGCCTGGTCGGCAAGCGCATTCACCTGAGCTTCGTCACCGACGTCGGTGCGCACGGCGAGCACCCGGGCACCGGTCGCCATGAGCGCGGCGGCGGCACTGTGCAGCGCGGCCTGCTCGACGTCGGCCATCACCAGATGCATTCCGGCCCCGGCGAAGCGGCGGGCCATCGCCAGCCCGATGCCGCTGGCGGCTCCGGTCACCACCGCCACTCGTCCCTGCAGTTGCCTCATCGTTTTCCCCACGAAGCCGCGAAAGGCGGCATTATCGGCGCCGCGGCGAACGCGACTGCCGCGCGCATCCACGCCACGGAACCGTCCATGACCCTCGCCATCGTCTGCATCCTGATCGCCGGCATCATGCCGATCGTTTCGGCCAGTATCGCCAAGTGGGGCCGGCGCGACTACGACAACCGCCAGCCGCGCGAATGGCTTGCCCGCCAGAGCGGCTTCCGGGCGCGGGCCAACGCTGCCCAGGCCAATGCCTTTGAGGCATTCCCGTTCTTCGCAGCGGGTGTGCTGGTCGCGCAATGGGCGCAGGCGGATCAGGGGCGCATCGATGCTCTGGCTGCGGCCTTCATCGTGCTGCGCATCGCCTACCTGGCGCTCTACCTGGCCGACCGCTCGACGCTGCGCAGCATCGTGTGGATCGCCGCCTGGGGCGTGTGCATCGCCTTGTACCTGAGCCCGCTGGGCTGAGTCGCATCCCGTCGCGGGCAGCCGCCACGACAAGGCTCGGGGGCGCGCCCGCGCAGCGGGTCAGGCGACCACCGACGCGCGCATGTCGTGCTCGGTCGCGCTGGTGATGCGCACCCGCGCGAACTCTCCCACCCGCAGCCCGGGCGCCGGCTTCACGAAGACGCTGCCGTCGATTTCGGGCGCGCTCGCCGCCGACCGCGCAATGGCCCCGAGCATCGTGCCGTCGTCGTCATGCTCGATGGCGTCGATCAGGACATCGAGCCGGCGCCCGACGAAGCGGCGCAGCCGCTCGCGGCTGATGTCGGCCTGCACGGCCATCAGGCGTTGGCGCCGCTCCTCGCGGACCTCTTCGGGAAGCATGCCCGCCAGCGCGTTGGCGGCCGCCCCCTCGACCGGCGAATACGCGAAGCATCCGACGCGGTCGAGTCTGGCCTCGCGCAGGAAATCGAGCAGGTACTCGAACTCGGCCTCGGTCTCGCCGGGAAAGCCCGCGATGAAGGTGCTGCGCACCGTGAGATCGGGGCAGGCCCGCCGCCACGCGGCAATGCGCTCGATGTTGCGCTCGCCGCTGGCCGGCCGACGCATCGCCTTCAGGATGCGCGGATGAGCGTGCTGAAACGGCACGTCGAGATAAGGCAGCACCCGCCCCTGCGCCATCAGCTCGATGACCTCGTCGACGGCAGGATAGGGATAGACGTAGTGCAGACGCACCCACACGCCGAGGCTGCCGAGCTCGCGCGCCAGTTCGAGCATGCGCGTGCGCACCGGCCTGCCGCCGACGAAGTCGGTGCGGTATCGCAGGTCGACGCCGTAGGCGCCGGTGTCCTGGGATATGACCAGCAGTTCGCGCACGCCCGCCTTGACCAGCGCCTCGGCCTCGCGCATCACCTCGCCGACCGGTCGGCTGACGAGATCGCCACGCATCGAGGGGATGATGCAGAAGCTGCACCGGTGGTTGCAGCCCTCCGAGATCTTCAGATACGCATAGTGTCTGGGCGTGAGCTTGAGCCCGGCCTCGGGCACGAGATCGGCATAGGGGTCGTGCGGCCGCGGCAGGTGCTGGTGCACCTGGGTCATGACCTCGTCGAGCGCATGCGGGCCGGTGACGGCCAGCACTTTCGGATGCATCGCCGCGACGAGATTGTCGCCATGCTCGTCGGTGCGAGCGCCGAGGCAGCCGGTGACGATCACCTTGCCGTTCTCGGCAAGCGCCTCGCCGATCGCGTCGAGCGACTCGGCGACCGCGTCGTCGATGAAGCCGCAGGTGTTGACGATGACCAGATCGGCGTCGTCGTAGCGCGCCGAGAGCGTGTAACCCTCGGCGCGCAGCTGGGTCATGATGCGCTCGGAATCGACGAGTGCCTTGGGGCAGCCCAGGGACACGAAGCCCACGCGAGGAATCGGTGCCGCGCGGCGGCGTTGCAGTTTGACGGCTTGCTCGGGCATGAAATGGCAAAGGAAGCGGCCGCACGCGCGGCCGCGGGCGGAGCGCCTAGCGGTCCTGCGGCTTCTTGTCGCCGCCGGGAGGCTGGAACGGGAAGGTCTGGAACATCGAACGCGCCTGCTGCTGCATCTGATCCTGCATCTGCACGAACAGATTCTTGCTCTGCTCGATGTAGTTGCCCATCATCGTCTGCATCATCGGCGTCTGGACCGCCATGAACTGCGTCCAGAGTTCAGGACTGGGCAGGCCCTTGGCGTCGTAGAAGGCCTTCGACTGATCCTGCATCTTCGCCTGGATCTCGACGAACGCCCCCATGGTCTTCTCGAGGTAGGAACCCATCATCCCCTGCATCGCATGGCCGTAGAAACGGATGATCTGCGACAGCATCACGGACGAGAACAGCGGCGCGCCGCCGGCCTCCTCCTCGAGAATGATCTGCAGCAGGATGCTGCGCGTGAGATCGGCCGCCGACTTGGCATCGACGACCTTGAAGTCCTCGGAGTCGAGGACCAGCTGCTTGACGTCGGCCAGCGTGATGTACGCGCTGGTCTGCGTGTCGTACAGACGCCGGTTCGGATACTTCTTGATCAGCCGTGTCGTGCCTGACATCTCGTTGTCTCCTCCTCACCACCCCGACGGCCGGGCGATATCGCCCGGCCGGTGAACCCGGCGCCGGCCAGCGGCCAGGTCACCCCATGTGAAGGCCGCCGTTGCAGGAGATCTCGGCGCCGGTGGTGAAGCCTGCGTCGTCGCTGGTGAGCCACCCACAGATCGACCCGATCTCCTCGGCACGGCCGAGCCGGCGCACCGGGATCGACTGAATGATCTTTTCACGAACATCCTCGCGAACCGCCATGACCATGTCGGTGGCGATGTAGCCCGGCGCGACCGTGTTGACCGTGACGCCCTTGCTCGCCACTTCCTGAGCCAGTGCCATCGTGAAGCCGTGCATGCCGGCCTTGGCCGCCGAATAGTTGGTCTGGCCGAACTGGCCCTTCTCGCCATTGACCGACGAGATGTTGATGATGCGCCCCCAGCCCTTGTCGAGCATGCCGTCGATGACCTGCTTGGTGACGTTGAAGAGCGAGTTGAGGTTGGTGCTGATCACCGCGTTCCAGTCGTCGAGCGACATCTTGCGGAAGACGCCGTCGCGGGTGATGCCGGCGTTGTTCACCAGGATGTCGGGCGAACCGATCTCGGCGCGCACCTTCTCGAAGGCGACTCGTGTCGACTCCCAGTCGGCGACGTTGCCCACCGAAGCCTGGAACAGGTAGCCGTCGGCCTTCTGTTCGGCGAGCCAGCGCGCATGGTCGCGCGTGGGTCCGCAGCCGGCGATGACCAGGTAGCCCAGGTCGTGGAACTTGCGGCAGATGGCCGTGCCTATGCCGCCCATTCCGCCGGTGACGTACGCGATCTTCTTGCTCATCGAAAACTCCTGATGGGGTTCGGAGGAAACCGACCGCCTGGCGTCGGCTGGGATGAATGCTCAGGGGGCTGGCGCCTTGACGTAACTGCCAGGGGCCGGTTCGACAGGCTTGTGGCGGCGACTGCCGAGGACGGCCGGCGCCGGTTTCTCGGAGCCCTTGTGCGGCGCGAGCCACGCTGCCCAGTCCTGCCACCAGCTGCCGGGATGCTCGGCCGCGGTGTCGAGCCAGGCCTGCGGGTCGGCGGGGTAGTGGTCGGGCCCGGTCCAGTAGCTGCGCTTGTTCTTGGAGACCGGGTTGATCGCGCCTGCGATATGGCCGCTGGCGCCGAGCACGAAGCGCACCGGACCGTCGAGCAGCTGGGTGGATCCGTAGGCCGCCCGCCACAGGACGATATGGTCTTCGCGGGCTCCGAAGATGTAGGTGGGCACGCCGATGCGTCTGAGGTCGATGGGCTGTCCGGCACACACGAGACGATCGGGCATGCGCAACTCGTTCTGCAGATACATGTGCCGCAGGTACCAGGCGTACATGGGGCCCGGCAGGTTGGTGCTGTCGGAATTCCAGTAGAGCAGGTCGAAAGCCGGCGGCCGGTCGCCCTTCAGGTAGTTGCTGACGACATAGTTCCAGACGAGGTCATTGGGACGCAGGAACGAGAAGGTGGCTGCGAGTTCGCTGCCCTTGAGTATCCCGCCCGAACCCAGCGTCTGCTCGCGATAGCGCACGAAGTTCTCGTCGATGAACAGGCCCAGCGAGCCCGCCTCGGCGAAATCGAGCAGCGTGGTCATCAGGGTGAGCGCGGCCACCGGCCGCTCGCCGCGGGCCGCCAGTGCCGCCAGCGCCGCGCCCAGGATGGTGCCACCGACGCAGAAGCCCAGCGCGTTGATCCGGTCGGCGCCGGAGATCTCGCGCACGACGCGGATTGCCTCGAAGACGCCCTGCTCGAGATAGTCGTCCCAGGTGAGGTGGCCCAGTTCGGCCCCGACGTTGCGCCAGCTCAGCATGAACACCGTGTGACCCTGCGACACGGCGTATGCAACCAGCGAATTGTCGGGCTGCAGGTCCATGATGTAGAACTTGTTGATGCACGGCGGCACCATCAGCAACGGCCGGCTGCCCACCCGCGGCGTGCTCGGTGCGTACTGCACGATCTGGATCAGTTCGTTCTGGAAGACCACCGAACCCGGGCTGGTAGCCACATTGCGGCCCACCTCGAACGCTTCCTCGTCGGTCTGCGAGATGCGGCCCTTCTCGAGGTCGGAGAAAAGATTCTCCAGGCCCACCCTCAGGCTTTCGCCGCGGGTGTCGATCAGGCGCTTCTGGGCCTCGGGATTGGTGACCAGGAAGTTCGCGGGCGACACCATGTCGACCCACTGCTGGGTCGCGAAGCGGATGCGGTCGTGGGTCTTTTCGTCGGCTTCGACCGCCTCGGCCATCTTGCGCAGGAACTCGGCGTTGAGCAGGTAGAGCGAAGCGGTCCAGGTGTAGGGCCCACCGTCGCGCCAGGCCTCGCCGGCGAAGCGGCGGTCGGAAAGCGCCGGTCCGGCGTGCTGCAGCCCCGAGCCGATGAGCTCCTGGCAACGCTTGAGGTAATCGCTCTGCAGTTCGGCAAGCCGCGCCGGCGAGATGCGCACGCCGGGTGGCAGCCGCAGCTCGGGCATGGCGAAGCCAGACGCCGCGCCGCCCGCCGGTGAACCCGGGTCGGCGGAAGGCCCGCCTGCGGCGTCAGGTGTCTGGCGAGGCTTGCGCGAGGCGGCGGCGCGCGCGCTTGCGGCGGCCCGCCTGCCCGGGCCTGCAGGCTTCTCAGCGGACGCCATAGGACTTTTCTCCTTCGAATTCCAGATTTTCGAGACGCGCGCGTGTCGCAGGTGCGAATCTTAGCCTGCAACTACCCCGGCCGCATCCTGGATTTGGCGTCAGGGGAGTATCGGCGGCCGCGCCGGGCTGTGGCCCTACACTGGCAGGCTCACGTTGGATCCCGCCCCCTCATGTACATCGTCGCCATCGCCTGGCTCTACGTCACGCTCCTGGTCTCGATCACCCAGCCGACCGTGTTTCGCGGCATCGTCACGTTCGCAGGCGTCGGCCTGCTGCCGCTGCTGCTGCTGCTCTACCTGCTGGGCGCGCCGCAACGCCGGCGCAACCGCGAGCGCGCCGCGCCGGGAGAGTCCACGCCGGAAGAGCCCATGGCGTCAGCACCCGCTCCTGGCGCGACTGCCGATGCCGCCGGGCCACCACCCGTCAGCGATCAGCATCAATCCAGATGAAGCTGCCCATGCGCCCGGTGGTTGCGTCGCGCCGAAACGAATAGAAGCGCCGCGGCTCATCATGGGTGCACCAGGCGGGGCCCGGCAGGCATTCGACGCCGGCCCTCGCCAGACGCCGCCTCGCCAGCGCCGCCAGATCGCACTGCCACTTGCCCGCGCGCCGTCCGGGCGCAAAGCACGAGGCCGCCCCCGCATCGCTTGCGACGAAGCCCTCGCGAACATCGTCACCCACCTCGTAGGCCGACTGGCCGATGGCAGGCCCCAGCCAGGCCGTCCAGCCGCTGGCATGTGGGGCAAGCCCGATGGCCGCGGCCACGGCGTTCTCGAGCACGCCGGCTGCCAGCCCGCGCCAACCGGCATGTGCGGCTCCGACCACCTCGCCATCACGATCGGCGAAGAGCACGGGCAGACAGTCGGCGGTCAGGATGGCCAGGACGACTCCGGGTAGACGGGTGACCGCCGCATCGGCGCGCGGCTCGCCGCTGCCGAGGCCAGCGGCGACGTGCACGGCGGTGCCGTGGACCTGATCGAGCCAGATGGGTTCGCCCGGCAGCATGCACCCGAGCAGCGCGCGATTGGCGACCACTCGGGCCGGGTCGTCGCCGCACCGGGCGCCGAGGTTCAGGCCCGCGACGCCGCGCGCATTGCCCCAGGGTCCCTCGCTCGTGCCACCTTCGCGGGTGGTATGCGCCGCGCGAACGGCAGCCGAGCCCGGCCAGTCGATCGGATTCCAGCCGGCGACCGGGGCGGCGATACGCGCCGACGGCGCAGGATCAGTCGTCTTCATGAGCAAGCACCTCCGAGGCCACCCCGACGGCCTGCATGGCTGCGCTGAGGTCGGCGGGCGGCGGATCGCGCCAGTCGCAGGGTCCCCGGCCATCGGGATGGAGAAACCCCAGCCGCCAGGCATGCAGCGCCTGGCGCGCCATGGGACCGCCGGCCGGCCCGTAGACCGGATCGCCGAGCAACGGACGCCCGATGTGCCTCATGTGCACCCGTATCTGGTGGGTTCGGCCAGTGTGCAACGCGCATTCGACCAGGCTCACGGCGCGCCCCTGCCAGCTTCCCTGGGCAAGCGGGCGCACTCGCGTGCGCGCGAGCCGCCCGCCGGGCGGTTCGACGACCGCCATGCGCGTGCGCTGGCGTGGGTCGCGACCGATGGGCGCATCGATCTCGAAGGCGGCATCGATCGCCCCCCAGGCCAGCGCCAGATAACGGCGAGCCATCGTGCGCTCGGCAAGCTGCCGGGCGAGCGCACTGAGCGCCCGCTCGCTGGCCGCGACCGCGAGCAGTCCGCTGGTGTCCTTGTCGAGCCGGTGGACGATCCCTGCACGCGGCAACTTCCCAAGCGCCGGACGCCTGTGCAGCAGACCGTTGAGCAGCGTGCCGCGCCAGTTGCCGGCAGCCGGATGCACCACCAGTCCGGCCGGCTTGGCAATCACCAGGACGTCGTCGTCCTCGTGCACCACAACGAGATCGATGGGGTCGGGCGCGAACGCCTCATCGGCTTCGCGCGGCAGGGGTTGCACGCAGAGCGTCTCGAAACCGGCGAGCCGCGTCGAGGCGAGCAGCACCCGGTCGTCGCTCCAGACCGCCCCCAGGTCGAACCATCGCTGCACGCGCGAACGCGACACGCCTTCGATCAGGGGAGCCAGCGCGCTCGCGAGGAAGCGGTCGGCGCGCTGGCCTGCGCCCGCGATGGCCGGCAGCCGCAGCAGATCGGGGGCCGGAACGTCGTCGGCCTCGGCTTCGTCGAGCGCAGCGGGTGCCCGGGCGGGTTCGTTATAATCGGAAACGGTCACGGACACCGGGGCATGATCCCCGCGTAGGACTGACACAAGCCGCGCACGCCCGCGTCGCGGGATCGTCCAAGGACCCATGCAATGCGAGCCATCGAGAAACGCAGCCCAGCCCCGAGGGGCAGCATCCGCCTTGCCTTGCTGGCCTGGTTGGGTGCCTTGTGCCTCGCGCTGAGCGCCTGCGGCACCGACGATCAGCGCGACCCCACCCTAGGCTGGAGTGCCGAGAAATTATACGCCGAGGCACGTGACGAGATGCGCAGCGGCCGCTACGCGGCGGCCATCAAGATGCTCGAACGCCTCGAAGCGCGCTACCCCTTCGGGAGGTGGGCCCAGCAGGCCCGGATCGACATCGCGTACGCGCACTTCAAGGACAACGACCGGGCTCTCGCCCTGTCGGCAACCGACCGTTTCCTCAAGCAGTTTCCCTCGCATGACGCGCTGGATTACGTCTACTACCTGCGGGGCCTGATCAACTTCAACGAGCAGCAGGGCTGGCTCGCCACCCTGGGCCGCCAGGATCTGTCGGAACGGGATCTGCGGGCCGCCCGCGATTCCTTCGACGCCTTCCGCGAGGTCGTCACCCGCTTCCCCGAGAGCAAGTACGCCGCCGATGCGGAAGCGCGGATGAAGTACCTCGTCAACGCGATGGCTTCGGGCGAAGTTCACATCGCTCGCTACTACTACACCCGCGGCGCCTATGTTGCTGCCATCAACCGCGCCCAGGCCGCGATCGCCGAGTATCCGCGCGCGCCGGCCATCGAGGAGGCCCTGTTCATCGCGATGCAGTCCTACGAGCAGCTCGGCATGCAGGACCATCGCAATGACACCGAGAAGGTGCTCAAGGCCAACTTCCCGCGCAGCGAATTCCTCGCGCGCGGCTTCAAGACCGTGGATCGTCGCTGGTGGCAGGTCTGGCGCTGAGCGCCGGCTGTTCGCCGTCCAGGCGCGAGAGGAAATCCAGCGCCTCCTCCGACGCACGGGTGCGCGCGAACGGCGGCAGGCTGCGCAGCAGCCAGCGGCCGTAGGCTTTCTCGGCAAGACGGCCATCGCAAACCACCAGCAGACCGCGGTCGGTCTCCGACCGGATCATCCGGCCCGCTCCCTGCTGCAGCGCGAGCGCAGCCGCCGGCATCTGGAGCTCCCTGAACGGGTCGCCACCCGTGCGCCGCAGCGCCTCGATGCGCGCCCGCAGCACCGGATCATCGGGCGGCGCGAACGGCAGCTTGTCGATCACGACCAGCGACAGCTGGCGGCCGCGGACGTCGACCCCCTCCCAGAAACTCGCGCTGCCCAGCAGGACCGGAGCCGTCGCGCGGCGAAAGCGCTCGAGCAACTCCGCGCGCGCCGCGGTGCCCTGGACGAGCAGCTCCAGCTGCGGCCCGCCAGCCTGTTCGAGGCGAGCCGTGAAGCGGCGCGCGAGCTGATCGACCATGCGCAGGGTGGTGCACAGCACGAACGCTCGGCCACCATTGGCCACGATCAGCGGCCACACCGCGGCGTCGATCCGCTCGGCAAAATCGGGCCCCGAGGGCGCTCCAATGCCCGCGGGCACGTAGAGCAGCCCATGCCGGGCGTAATCGAACGGGCTCTCCCACCGATGCGTGGCGGCGTCATCCATGCCGATGGCGCGGGAAAAGTGGCCGAAGTCGCCGCCCATCGACAGCGTCGCCGACACGAACACCCAGGCGCGCGGACGCTGCGCGCGGTGCCGAGCGAACACCCCGGCCACCGACAGCGGCGTGGCGTGCAGCGTGAGGCCCGCCGATCCGATCTCGGCC
>Ga0315904_10011848_pt1 | contig 11077 bp, 14 predicted proteins | sample LakEriMetagenome_6_FD_203529 | JGI IMG/M metagenome (GOLD analysis project Ga0315904, IMG submission 203529) | Freshwater fungal communities from buoy surface, Lake Erie, Ohio, United States - Buoy 12 MA120 | ecosystem: Environmental > Aquatic > Freshwater > Lake | place: USA: Lake Erie, Ohio... | reverse complement strand
TTGCATTTTGTGTTTCTGGTCCTGCGATCAGTTGGTACATTGCGAGCGTGTTTGGTCGAGTAGTGCCGACCGATCACATAATCTGTTTGCATCGGGATTTGTCCCGATATCACACCCGCTGTCGATGGGAAGCACTACCCTGTCGGCAGCGGGTTTTTTATTGGAGTCACGGAATGTTGATCGCCATCGATACGCCAAATGGCCTGCGAAAGATTCGCGTGTGCAGTTACTGCAAGACAGTGTGCATTGCGAGCGGTTTCTATTGCTCTTCGCGATGCTACCACGAACACGGCAAGCAGATGAAGGTAGAGCGACAAAGGATGCTTAGGGATCTGAGCACATTCAAAGGCGATGTTGAAAAAGAGGATGGTGAGTGATGGCCGGAGATTGGATCAAAGTGCAGACATGCACACCAGACAAACCTGAAGTGCACATGATCGCGGATTACCTCGGGATTGACCCAGATGCGGTCACAGGAAAGCTGATTCGAATATGGTGTTGGGCCGACCAACAGACGTCAGATGGTAACGCTCCGAGCGTTACAAAATCGTTACTAGACCGTTTCGCTGGCATTACAGGTTTTGCGGACGCGCTCATTTCTGTCGGCTGGCTAGAGCCACTTGACGGTGGATTTCGCTTCCCAAATTTCGACCGACATAACGGAAACAGCGCCAAAACGAGGGCTTCAGGCGCAAAAAGAGTGGAAAAACACAGGAAAACGACAAATTCATCTGTAACGCAAATGAAACAGAAATGTAACGCACAAAGCGTTACAGCAGCGTTACCAGAGAAGAGAAGAGAAGAGATTAACAACATAGAAACAAGACCACGTGAAGACATCATTCCGACGTCACTGAATGATGTGCAGTGCATAGAAGCCGCTGAAAGGTGGTTTGACTACCTCGACTCCAAGCAACTGCAAGACAAGAGCCCACGGGGAAATGAAATCGCTCTTGAGGCTTGGTGGGCGCAGATGGCGAGACTTGGGCGAGATGGGTTTATTGAGGCCGTGCAGCAATCGATAGCGGCAGGGCGATGGAATGTGACCCTGAAACCAGAAGTACCATCAAGCAATCGAAAAATCATCCTTAAAGATCGCGAATGGATCAAGGCGCTCAAGGCCGCAAGGGACTTTACATCGGACTACGAAAAACGGGCCAAAGTGCTGGGACCTGAATTGTTTGAGGCCCTGAAGAAAACAGGCACAAGAGCTGTCGCAGAATCAAATTCGTTTGAGCAGAAAACTCTGAAAGAACTGTTTTACGAACACCTGAAGGACATTCGCAATGCAGCCACGGTCGGCAATTGAACGAGCTTTGTTGTCAGCGGCATTCTCTGGCCATGAGGCCGTTGAGCAAATCGCATCCAGAATCACGGCTGCAGATATCTCAGATCCAATCCTGCGATGCGTCTGGCGGGCCTTGGAATCGCTCACAGAGGCCGGAAATGGGCTGGATCCGGTTTTGGTACTGGAGCGGATCGCACAAGCGGACTCGGTGCCAACTGGAGCGGGAATAGAGTTACTCGTTTCACTAGCGGAATCACCGTGGGAAGCAGCTCACGTCGATCACTACTGCGATGTACTGCTGCGATATGCGGCGACTGATGACGCTCACATCCTTGGTGAGCGGTTGATGCGTGAAGTCGTAGTCGATCAGCAAGTGATTGATGATTATATCACAAAACTGGACGGCATCGCCAGAGATCGCAAAGACGAAATCAAATCCGCGCGTGATGCGGTCCGCGGACTGGAGCAACGGAAAGCAAATCCGGCGGTGATCCACAAGACCGGGATCACGCAACTCGACAACCGACTGAGAGGTGGATTGCGTGACGGACAAATCACGGTCATCGGCGGACGTCCAGGGGCTGGAAAGTCTGTGTTGCTGACACAAATTGCGTCTGGCGTCGCATGGCGGCAGGAAGGAGCGCTGATTGTCAGCCTTGAAATGCTAAAAGAGGAAATTGCCGATCGTCTCAGCAGGTCTATCCCAGCAGAACAACTGGAAATGATGCCGCTGTATTTTATTGACTCCACAAGCGACCTAGGAACGATATGCAGCCTGATTCGCGTTGCGTGTCGTCGGCACAGAATCGGCGTGATTGCGGTGGATTATTTGCAGTTATGCGAAGTACCCAGCGGACGTTTTGACAACAGAGAGCGACAAATCGCGACAATTAGCAGGCGGTTCAAACGGCTGGCGATGGATCTTCAAAAACCGATCATCGTTGGCAGTCAGCTCAATCGAGAATCGACACGTCGAGGAAAGCCGACACTTGCGGATCTGCGTGAATCAGGAGCGATTGAACAGGACGCGGACATTGTGATTCTGTTGAGTAAATCTGATGACGGTCCGGACACAACAATTGATATCGCAAAGCAACGAGGCGGGCAGACCGGTGAATTTACTATAACACTTGACGGTCCAAACTTCCGGTTTGTTGAGAGTGAATCGCGGTATGAGTGGGCAGAGCGGATGTAAAGCAACAAACCTTGACAGAGACACAAATCTCGTTAGCATCCAAGACGCAAGGATTTTTTTTGTTCAGTGATAACCTCGAGTGTTCCCGCGCACAGCATGCCGCGGTGGAGTGTCGTCGTGTCTCAATCAAAAAAGTGGTATCTCAGCAAAACGCTGTGGATTAACTCCATTTCCGCAGGAATCGCAGTCTTGACGGCCTTGCAAGGCCAAGCAATCGTGCAGGACTATCCCAGAGCAGCAGCTGCTGTCGTCGCTGGCTTGAGTGCATTGAACATCGGCCTCCGGCTGATCACGTATCTTCCATTGGAAGGCTGAGCCCAATGGCGAAGAAACGACCCGCACAAGTGCCGGCAAAGAAGCGGCCAGCAAAGCCGAAGCCGAAGCCGGAAAATCCTCCCAAAGGCGCAGCCACGACCGACCGAGTCTCATCACTCCGCTCGGTCGGTCTGGCTGTGATCTCGGTTGCCATTGGCGTGCTGATTGGTGTCATGCTGGCTGGTGGGATCAGGATTGAGCCATCACCTCCAACGCCAGATCCTGCACCAATTCCTGAGCCTGTCAAATCGTTTCGGGTTATCTTTGTCAAGGAAAGCGGGCAGACGCTATCGGGTGAGCAGACTGCGATTCCTGGAGCAGCAGAGATTCGCGAATTCCTCGACTCTACGGCAACGCAGGAAGGCAACACTGCCGGATGGCGAGAATTTGATCCAGATCAGCAGACATCAAACGAACAGGCGACGATGAAAGCACTCTGGGAAGCCGTGAAGCCGAAGTTGCTCCCTGCCCCGTGTCTAATTGTCGAGGTCAACGGTCACGCCAAAGTGTTGCCGTTTCCTGCGAACGTCGCTGAGTGCATGCAGGTCTTGAAGAAAGCGGCGGGTGAATGATGGCGGATGTGGATGTTCAATACTTGCCGATTGCCAATTTCCCAGGCTACCGAATCGGAAGCGATGGGACAGTCTGGTCTTGTTGGCGCAGGGGCGGTCGCCCAGTAATCACAAGCAATTGGCGTCAGCTAAAGCTGAAGATCAGTAAGCACGGCTATGTTATGGCAGGGCTAAAACGACCAGATGGCTACCATTGGCTTTTAGTGCATCGATTAGTCCTTGAAATGTTTATTGGTCCATGTCCGGATGGGCATGAGTGTCGGCATTTCCCAGACAACAACCGTCAGAATAACAATCTGTGCAACTTGAGTTGGGGGACACGCCAAGAGAACGCGGACGACAAGCAGATTCACGGAACCACAGCAAGAGGCGAGAAAATAGAAAGCTCAAAACTGACAGAGAGTGAAGTTGCATCCATTAGAAGAATGTATGCGTCAGGAGGGTTTAGCCAAACTGAAATCGCTCTGCGATATGGCGTAACGCAAGCAAACGTCTCGGAAATCGTGCGTCGCAAAACGTGGAATCACTTGGTGGAGCTTAACTAATGGCCGAGTTCTACAAGAATATCCCAATCATTGATTGCGACGGTCCGGAAGACGAAATGCTGCGGCCGAAGGGTGCGACGTTTGGTCTCGTTCCGCGCGATTACGCACAAGATCCTGAGTCGTTGTTTGCACCTCCAAGCGAAATACAGATCATCCCGGAATCGGAATGGGATGCACGATTTGACGAGCAGGAGCGATTGCAATCAAGTCTTGAGCATATGTATTTGAGTGGTCCGAATGGTCAGCCACGAGTTGTAAATCTCGATCAGAACGGGCATGGCTATTGCCATACAGCAGACACCGAGGTTTTGACTACAAGTGGGTTCGTTCGATGGGATGAGTACAACTGGAAAGATGCTCTCGGAACGATCAATCCAGTGACGCACCAAATGGAGTTTCAATTCCCATTTGAAAAACACATTTACGAGTACAAAGGGGAAATGATTTACAGCACGAACAGAAGAGTGAATTTCGGAGTGACTCCCGATCACCAGATGTACGTGAGAAAATGGAATGAGCGAAGGCGAACGCTTGCGGATGAGTATTCTTTCGTCAAAGCATCCGACATGGGTTGGTACTGCGGACTCCTGCACGCTCCGTCCGGATATCTCGGAACAGAAATGATTGAACTCGAGGTGCCTGGAGATCGCCAGTATGACGGCGATGATTTCATGGCGATGCTTGGCCTAATCGTTTCAGATGGATATGCAGGTGGCACAGACAATACAAAGAACTGGGTCAGCTTTGCTTCATTCAGAGATGAGTCTCGCGGCGAAATTGCCGCGTTGGCTCAGCGAATTGGCTTCAGAGAATGTCCCGGCCGCAAAGGAGTGTGGATCAGATACGATGCCGCATCGCTTGCGTCGTGGGTCCGTGCAAACTGCTACTCTGGGGCAACTTTGGGCGCAGCAAACAAGATTGTGCCTGAAGTTGTGAAGTGTGCGTCGGAGCGTCAAATCAAAGTCTTTCTCAAATATTTTGATGATAGAAATCGCGACGGAAGCCAGTTCTACAGTGCAAGCAAAGCACTGATCGACGGTCTGCAGGATTTGCATCTGCGAATTGGAAAGCGATCTTCTGTCGATACCTCACCTGCGAAGCAAAGCACGCTGAACGGAAAGCAGATCAATGGGAAGGGCGGATTCACGCTGACTGTTGGCGCAGTGGATAGGCTTTGCATTGACAAGAAAAAACATATTGAACAAGACGTCTACGATGGGCAAGTCTATTGTGCTGCGGTTCCCAATCACACGCTGATTACGCGACGAGATGGAACTACACTTGTCTCTTCAAATTGTTGGGCGTACTCGACCGGCCATGCGATCATGATGGATCGTCTCCGCCGGAACTTGCCGCTTGTCCGAGTGAATCCACACGCTACGGCTGCAATCATCAAGCGAGGGCGTGATGAAGGCGGCTGGTGTGGCTTGTCTGCAAAGTTTGGCCGCGAGCACGGCTACGCGATTGAAGGCAATGCCTCTGGGCAATGGCCATTGCATTCTCGCGATTTGCGATTCGACACGCCAGCGCTACGAGCCAGCATGGCGAAGTACAAAATTGATGAGGACTGGGTGGATCTGAGCCGGCAAGTGTACGACCAAAATCTCACGCGGCTTCAGCTCGCAACCTGCCTGCTTAACAACATTCCATGTCCGACGGACTTTGCCTGGTGGGGACACTCGGTTTGCTCAGTTCGCTGGGTACGCATTGAACAAGGGGCATGGGGGCTGTTGATCATCAACTCTTGGAAGGGCTGGGGGCGTTATGGCCTCGGCGTTCTGCGTGGCGAGAAGTCACTGACGATGGGAGCGTTGGCGATCAGGAGTACAACAGCATGAGTGATGGTATAGAAATCATGAATACGGCTGGCAGTATGATGAGACCATCTATCAGAGATGTCGAAGTAATTTCGAGGTATAAACATGAACTACACAAGCTGGATGGCTGGAAATTTATGGGAACGCTGCGGGATCTTTTGCTTGCCGGGTTCTGCCTGTTATTGTTGATCGGTTGCCGCAGCACGGCACCGGATTTTGTCGTCGAAACAATCACGCCAAACGCATTCAGTGTCACTGTCCAAGCGATAGCAGCGAAGCAGGACGAAACGCTATCGACCGTCAAAGCCAACACGCAAGCCTTGCAAGACATCAAGATATCACTGGACAATCTGGAAGGTGCTCTGGTCAATTCCGACACTGCCAACAGTCAGGAGGTGATCTCAGAGTCTACGTCAGCAGAGCAATCTGCCGACGCCGAAACCGAGTCCCCAGACAAGAACGCGAATGACTCGCAACCTCGCAATACGGTCGTTGCTGCGTCTGGGGATTCGGTTCCTTTGATCGTGACATACGCATCATTCAATTGTCCTCCATGCGAGCGACTGAAGAAGGATATTGCAGCAGGCAAGTTCGATGGATTCGAGATCACAATCGATAACGAGTGGAAACCAAAGAGCTACCCAGCGATCAGATACCCGTGGAAGACAGACACAGGCTGGGCTGTGGAATACGGATACGACGCTGGCATGGCAGACAGACTGCGAGCCAAGTTGATGCCAAAGAAAGTGCAAACGGCAGCTCTGTCACCGATGAGCACACAGGACATGATCGAGATTCACAACAGTCTGCACGGTGGCGGATCATGGACGTGGCCGGGGGATCTGGCGGAACATTTGCGAAACACTCACGGAGTTCAGGTCGATGGCACTGGTCCGCATTACTCAGGAAATCAAGTCATCCGTTCCCGGTCTGCTGTTCGATCTGTTTCATGGTGGCCGTTTGCAAATCGACGGCAGAACTTTGTATCTCGATCATCCTGTCCTTCCGGAAATTGTCCGTGAGTCAGATCACATTCGGTATGTGTTCCGTGAACCAATTTCAGTTGAGACACCGGGACCGAATAGCAAGCTGAGAGAAGTCAGGCAGTACAAAGATCGCATTGAGTTTACGATTTTCCCTTGGGCTGATGTGATCCTGAGGGTAACGCAATAAGGAGATGTGTTGATGAGATCATTGATGATTGTCGTGTGTCTGGTGGCTCTGAGTGCGACCTGCGAGGCTCGATGGAAAGCGAAAGCATCTGCCAGCATCCGGCAGCATGGAAACACCATCGTCAGCCGTACGAATGCAGTTTGCCGCGATGGTTCCTGCGGTGTGTCTCGTGTGTCATCCGTCGTCAGACAAACGGGCAACTGGTCAGAGATTGCTCAGATCGAGGCATCAACGGGTGGACCGACACAGCATCATTTTCAAGGTCAATCACTCGCAGCAATCGCAGCACAGACAGGCAGGCAGGTCTTCATCGGCGTTGGTTGCGGGCAGACATGTTGCCCATCAGGAGGTGGCTGGTCACTGGTCGGTGAAGCAACCACAGGCCGCAAGACTGCTCGCATTTGGATTCGATGATGACCGCAGCATTCACTGAACGTGACTGGGAACGCATCGAGCGTGCAGCATGGGATCACTTTGTATCTTCGCCTGCAATGAGTCTCAGTGCATCCCGTCGCGTCAAGTTTCGTGAGAAACGCAGCGTTCAGTTGCTGACGACCTGCATCCAGTTTCGCAAGCAAATGGAGTCAGAGTCACCACCAGAAACACGCGAGGAAGCCATCCGGCGGATCGTCGGAGTCCTTGGAACATTACTGGCGATTGTCTTCCCACAGTACGCACTGCTGATTCAGATCATCAGCTTCCTGTGGGATGCAACGACAGGACAAAACACACCGTCATAGTTACAGCCGGTGCCGGGCAGCAGGTACGACCGAGAGGGCTTGGGAAACCCTCTCAATCTTTGACACAGAAAGCCACAACAGTGAATATTTCAGCGGAAATAATACTTGGAATCATTACAGGCTTCGGTGCCGTGTTAAGCGGTGCTGTCGGCAAAATGTGGGTCTGGTTTAATGCCGAACTGCGAGAGTGCAAAGACGACCGCAAAGCACTGCATGAACGGGTTGAAACGATGCACAACAACATCGCTGAAATCAGCACTAAGGTCGGGAGGCTCGAAGGCCTAAAGGAAGACAAATGAAGCGGGTCGTCGAAATCATCGCATTCGCATTGTCATTGATCTGGGACATGACAGGCGGGTGGATTTACAGTCTGTGGAAGCAGACGTGAAAAACACATCGTTGACAGGATTGGTTGTCTTTGGTTTGTTGCTTGCGGCGGGCTTGTATGATCTGTGGGCAGTCGTGACAGGTGGCGTGCAGGCTTCAATCAGTCAGTTTGTCACAGACACGGTTGGCAATTATCCATTTCTGATGTTTGTATGTGGGATGCTGACGAGTCACTTCTTTGGGTTTATGATGGTGAAAAATGAACGCGTTTGAAACAGCACAATCAATGGGGTTGCTCGGCACAGATAGCGAGATTGTAGCAACACTAAAAAACAGTGGGCTAACAGTCTCGCGAATTACGATTGCCGATCTGCTGTTTACCCTCAACAATCGCGGGATGTTGGTTCGGTTGATTCGACCGACAGATACTGGCGAGAAGTGGGCTGGCAGTGTCGTGAACATGGTGCTGGCTCTTAATGCTACGGGCGATCCTGCCGATGCTTTGGCGGTCAATCAGTGGTTCAGCCATATCACTAACGATCGCAATCAATTCTTTGACACGACTGTTCCTGCCTTTGCAGGTCCGTTTTGGGCATTATCGCAGTCAATGGCAGGGCTTGTTGGTATGCCGACCGCAGCGGACTTTCAGGCGATTGCAGATCTTGGTGGAGGCTGGCGTTTTGCCGATCTGACGGTTGAGCAATACACTGCACAACGCTCGGCAGCGGAGATTAATGACTATCTTGACGCTGTCATCAATGCGACATCAGAGGCGGCACGCGAAGCAGCAAGGGCGACCGGCGCAACGCTGGCGTCGATTAAGGCTGCCACTGTTGCTGCTGTGGAGTCTGTAGTATGACAATTTCTTACGTTGGGGCCGCGTCAGCATCGGCGGAATCGCTCACGCTGCCGTCGCATCAAGATGGAGACCTGTTGTTGTTGTGGGTCTACCGCAACAACTCGGTCACGTCACCGACCATCGTCAACAACTGGTTGGTAGAGCTTGAGGGCTCTGGCGGCACAAACAGGCTTGCACTTTTTTGGAGGATCGCAAACTCATCGGCTGTTGTGTCTGGTACGTGGACGAGTGCCACGCAGATCGCATGTACCGTGTACAGACCTGCAAGCGGATATACGCTTGCTGTCACTCAATCAGTCACCGCTGGTGCTACATCTGTCGGAATAGGTGGAAACATCGTTTACTCGGCACTTGCGCCAAACTCGACGCCAGCCGATTCATGGTTTGTCGCGGCTGCCGGGCATCGATCTAATAATACAGACATCGAGACTGCACCGTCTGGCATGACGGTTCGCACGAGCACTGCTGGTGGTGCAGCAGGCGAACTTGCCGCCTTCGATACGGCTGGATCGCTAAGTTCTTGGCAGCTGACAAACTACACGCTAACTGCAGGGACCAGCTCAGGATATCGATCCATTGTGGCGCAGATTGCATCGATGTCAGTGGCTTCAGTTTCCGCTGGCGGCGGATCTTTGATCAACTCGCAGCAGCTTGTACGGCAGGGGTGGATAGGATGAGAGACAGAGCACTTGGATCAACAGTCCGCCTGAGATTTACTACAACAGACTCAAACGGTGCTCCTGTCGCTCCGTCGTCTGCGTTTGTTGCTGCCGACTTTCGCATTTACAAAGACGGATCAGCTACCGAGAAAACAACGACAAACGGTATCACTGTCACCAGTCCATTTGACTCAGTGACCGGTCGGCATTTGATCGAAATCGACACCAGCAACAGCACTGGCGACAGCGGATTTTGGGCGTCAGGCTCCGCATACTTTGTCGAACTAAACACGGCAAAGACGGTCAACAGCCAGTCAGTGAGTGGGCTTGAGATTGGATCGTTTTCGCTGGAACTGCAGACGGCTGATGTCAGGAAGTTTGGCGGCAACGCAGGCACGTTTGCCAGTGGGCGGCCAGAGGTTCGCGTCGCGTCAATGGCTGACAACACCTTGACAGCATCAGCCCTTGCGACAGATGCGGTTGGCGAGATTGCTGGTGGTGTTTGGGATGAGGCAACCAGCGGACACACAACCGCAGGTACATACGGTGGTCGAATTGTCCGAGCCACAAACAGCAATGTCGAAGTACTGATCACTGGCAGCAACCATATCGCCGCCGATGTGCATGAGTTCCAGAATGGCGTGATTGAGGCGACAGACTTTGCGGCAGGTGCAATCACGTCCACAGTCATTGCAGCCGATGCAATCACATCGAGTCAGCTGGCAGCCAGTGCTGTGACGGAGATTCAGAGTGGCTTGGCTACGACGGCGAATCAAACTGTCATGATTGATGGAATCGGCTTTATGACCAGTGTGTTGATGGGCTCAATTTCCGATGCAGGGACAGCGGGAGAAACAACCGTGATCAGCTTCGCTGGAAGCACCTACACTGTGGACTATTCTGGCCTTGATGCAATTGGAAATCGCAGCACGACAACAAGGACGAAGACATGACGACTGGCCGCTATGCGATGCGAGGCAGGGTGTTTAAGCCGCGAGCATTTGCAGGCTGGGCACTGGTAAATGGAGGCACGTTGCCGCCAGAGGTTGTTGCTGCTGACAGCGTTAGGGTGGAATTTCGATCGCGAACATCGACGGCAAGGTTGCGGAGTAGATCGGTTGCTACAGAGTTTCGCTCACGGACAATCACGATCGGGGGAAATCGATGACATGTTGCACATCTGCAGAAGTGCTTCTGCATTACACAGGAGAATCAAAAACATATTACGTTGATCTTGGTGAGGCAATCAAAGGCCGCACGATCACATCGATCACCTCGATCACATCTGATGATGCGTTGCTAACAATTTCGTCAAGTGCGATCTTAACGGTAGACACTGCCGATTATGATCAGCAAGGAAATGCAGTCACAATTGAGGCAAATACTGGCGTTTCATTTGTCCTTAGCAACGGCACAGCAGGCAGCGAAGAAGATGAGTATACAGCGACAGTGTGTCTTACGTTTGTGACAAACGCAGGCACGGAACAGGCACGGATCAGGGTGTCAGTTGTGCAGGCGTAATGGACAATCGACCAAGGTTGCACGGGTCCTTCTTCCAACGAAAACTGCCGCGCGGGCAAACTTCAT
>Ga0315904_10011847_pt1 | contig 11077 bp, 5 predicted proteins | sample LakEriMetagenome_6_FD_203529 | JGI IMG/M metagenome (GOLD analysis project Ga0315904, IMG submission 203529) | Freshwater fungal communities from buoy surface, Lake Erie, Ohio, United States - Buoy 12 MA120 | ecosystem: Environmental > Aquatic > Freshwater > Lake | place: USA: Lake Erie, Ohio... | reverse complement strand
GGTCGATGGATCGATCCGCGAGGCTTCCACCTACTGCAGTGAAAAGGGCGTCACCCGTTTGCCCCTGGAACTCGGCGCTTTCGACAGTCTGTTCGTCGTGTTTCGCAAACCCACCACGGAAACCGTGCGCCGCACCGCACCGAACCCGATCGCCTGGCAGGAAGCCCAAGTCATCAACGGACCATGGAACGTGACCTTTGATTCCAAATGGGGCGGCCCCGCCAAGCCGGTCCGTTTCGACACTCTAACCGACTGGTCCACGCACGAGGATCCGGCCATCAAACATTACTCCGGCAAGGCCGTTTACCGGACACGCTTCACACTCGGCAAGCATCTCGCAGGCAGGCCGCTCGCGCTCGAACTCGGCGATGTGAGGGATGTCGGCATGGCGCGCGTGAAACTCAACGGCACCGAACTCGGCACCGTCTGGAGACCGCCGTTCCGCGTGAACCTCGTCAAGTCGCTCAAACCCGGCACGCACGATCTTGAAATCATGGTCGTCAATTCATGGCGCAACCGCCTCATCGGCGACGCATCACTGCCAGAAGACAAACGCCTGACGAAAACCAACGTTCTCGTCATCACCAACGGTCCGGGAAAATGGCAACTCGAATCATCGGGCCTGATTGGTCCGGTGAAGTTGATTAGTCAGATTCCACAGCCCTGATCTTGATCAACGGCTATTCATAGATGAATCGGGCGGTGGCCGTCGTATCGGATTCCGCGATGAGGCGGAACCAGTATGCGCCGAACGATGCGGGGAATTCGTGGCGCATCGTCGCCCCCGGAGAGACGTCAAAGCTGCGGACTTCGCGCCATGATCCGTCACCGGTAAAATCGGCTTCGAGACGGAAGATGACATTTCCACCGCCCTTGTGCGTCAGTTCCAAAGATTTTTTATCATAACCGGTGGCAAGATAAGGATCGCTTGGTTCTCCCGGTTTCACCGCCGTGTTGTGCCAGGGACCGCCCTGCCCGCGGGCTTTGCCCATGGACCAAACATCATCAATCGCACCGGCCCAAAGCGCGGTCTTGCCGTCTGCGGAACGGATGATGTGCGGATTGTCACGCGGCGCGCTGTTGGAAATGCCGGTCATGATGAAAAGCCCGCGATACGAACAGAAGTCATGAATGCGCAGGTTGTGGGTGGCGACTGGTCTGAGTTTGGCGAAACCGCCGGCGTTGTTGGCGGGAAGTTCGTAAAACGTGCCGTGCGCGTGGAAAAGATCGCGCTCGGTGGCCACTTCGCGGGCCGCCCGGCTGTCGCCCAGGGGGCCGGTTTGATCCAAGGCCGGATCGCCCTTCGGCAAACGCCAGCGCTTGCCGTTGTCATCAACAAACACAACCGACGCCTCGTCAACGTTGACCACGCCGACGGGAATCCTGGTCTGGGTTTTGACATATTTATTCAGCCCCTCTTCGGCGGCGGGCTTGAGTGTGAGGTCGTCGCGCAGTTCGTAGCAGCCGATGTCCGTGCCATTGGACGAGATTGCGGCGAAGGCCAGCGTGCGCTTGTTTCCGCCGCGGGCGTGGGCCACGCCACCCGTGATGTCCTTGTCTCCGGCCCGGGCGAGACCGTCGAAGATCGCGTCTGGTTTGGTGCCGCGCTTGTCTTGATTGGCGAAATGAAACACCGCGGTGGCGCCGGTGAGCTCCTCTGAAGTGGATAGACGAATCCAAACACCCGTCACATCGGTCAGATCAATCCATTCGGACTCATTCTTGAAATCAATTTCGCGGAACTTCGTCCACACTCCCCTCCCCTCCGCATCGACTTCCACAGTGACGCGCGTTCCTTTTGCCGCGGAGTCCTGCGAGAGGTGAAGGCTTTTCTTTTGATAACCCGCGATGAGAAAGGGATCGGTGGTGGTTCCGGCGGGGACGTTTTCATGCATCCACAACGCGCCTCGCCCGATCGGCGGGCCGAGTTGATCCAACACATCCGGTTTCACAAACCACAAATTCGATTGCGACTGCGGCGCGGTGATCTCGCCCTTGGCCTTGCGTTTGTTCAGAAATTCGGCCTTCGCGGTGTCGTCGCAGCCGAAGACGATGCGGTCTTTCCAGCGGCAGAAGTCGCCGATGACTTTCAGGTAGTTCGAACGCGGCGTGATGCCCGCGGTGTTTTTCGCCGAGAAGGTTTTCGGAAAATTCCAGAAAGTGCCGTGCATGGTGGCGAGGAAACGTTCGCCTTCGCCAATCTCGCGGATGCGCGGCCACTCGGTGTTCCAGCCATGCGCTCCGTCGTAGGAATGCGAGGCTTTCGGCAGGCGGAAGTTATGCCATTTTCCGCCCTCGAGCATCATCAGGATGAGCGAGCGGTGGTCCCAGCCCATCGACCAGACGGGATCGGTCTCCGGGTTTTCATTGCCATGAATGCCGCCGGGGCCGGTGACTTCGGTGAATTGATTGCGGCGCACGATGTTCCATGTGTCCGACTTCCCATCCCACTCGGCGAGCACGCCGGAAGGCGTGGTGGGATCGGTTTTGGCGGCGCTGCCATATTCGCCGTTGTTGGCATAAACCAGCCGCCCCTGACCGGAGTAGAGTCCCTTGCCGTGGTATCCGGGGAGATTCGCCTTGCGGCCGCCCGGCGGCTTCTCGTCACGAAACAACTCGGTCACTCTCAGCGTGCGGACATCCACTTCATAGACGCCCTCCTCCATCGTCGCATAATATATCTTGTCAGCCGGGTCGGTGAGATGGCGTGCGTTTCCAGTGTGGCGGCCGAACATCTCCGCATAGGAAATGGTGCGGACCTTTCCTTTGCCATCAATGGCGTGGGGTCCGATGAAAAGCTGCCCGGACTCGCGGTGGATCATGCGGTTTGCCGGCGTGCCGCCGATCGATTCCGGACGCACGATGAGTTGGAGCTCGGGCGTGATCTCGTAAAGTTTGTCGCTGGAGCCCTGCGGCATGTGCGGCGCATAGGTGACGACCCACAGACGGTCCGCCCATGGCACGACCGCGCCGGTGCCGCATTCGCCCTCGTCATTGAAAAACGCGAGATGCGGATAAATGCCCGAGAGTTGGACCGGCTCTCCCGGCGAGACGGACACCGGGCTTGCTGATAGAAAAACGAGAGAAATGAGTTTTTTCATGAATGATCGCACTACCCCCGGTGCCCTACAGATCCGGCAATGGGATGTGAAGTGTGAATTGCGGAGAGCCATCCGCCGAGGTTCGCTCTTGCTTTCCGGCGAAGAGCCGGAAAACGTGAAGCACGCCGACAAGCCCACCCCGGCATCCAAGTCATGCAACAATTCCCATTCACCACCAGCCGCCGCGGTTTTCTGTCCAAGGCGGGTCTCGCCACCGCGGCTCTTTCAATGCCCGGCATCGCGCGCGCGCAGGATGCCGCGGGTCCCAAGCTGCGCATCGGCATCATCGGCTGCGGCGGGCGTTCCAACAATGTCGGCGAGATGGCGCTCAAGGACGGACGCTTCGAGATCGTTTCGCTAGCGGACTACTTCCAGGACGCGGTGGATGTGCAGGGCGAGAAATTCAATGTGCCCGCCAACCGGCGTTTCACCGGGCTGAACTGCTTCCGGAAACTGATCGACGCGGGCGGCATCGATATCGTCGCCGTGCTGACACCACCCTATTTCCATCCCGCCCAAGTGGAAGCCGCGGTCGAGGCGGGCATGCACGTCTGGCTCGCCAAGCCGATCGCGGTGGACTCGCCGGGCGTGGCGCGCATCGAAGCCGCGGCGCGCAAGGCTGCGGAGAAGCAGCGCTGTTTTTTTGTCGATTTCCAGACCCGCGCCTTCGAGCACTACCATGAGGCCGCGAAACATGTGGCCGCGGGCGATCTCGGCACGCTCGGTTATGGCGAAATCGAAGGCACCTGCCCCGCCTTCGAACTCCGCGCCCCGCAGGACAGCCAGCAGGCAAAGCTCAAAAACTGGCTGCAATGGCGCGACCTCTGCGGCGAATCCATCGTCGAGTTCAGCATTCACGCGATCGACATGGCCAGTTTGATGATCGGCCGCAACCCGCTCTCGGCGACCGGTTGGTGCGGCCGCGTCCTGTTGGACAAACTGCCCGAACCGAGGCCCGGCGACGTGCGCGACCACTGGATCGCCACATATGACTATGGCGATGGTTTCAAAGTGATGTTCCGCGGCAAGCGTTTCGACGGCCATGAACTGCCGGACCACCACGGCATTTATGTGAAACTCCACGGCAGCCATGGCAGTCTGTCCGCGGATTATTCCGGCGAGGTGATGATCCGCGGCGAGAAGTCGTTTTACGGCGACCGGTTCATGAAGGAGAAAATCCGCAGCATCTACAACACCGGCATCTCGCGCAATTGGAACACCTTTCACGAGAACATCACCAAAGGCAACTTCGCGCAGGAAACCGTGGCCCCGAGCGTGCAGAGCCATTACCTCGCACTGCTCGCCCGCGAGGCGTGTTACAAGCAGGGCGAAACCGTCACATGGCAGGATGTGGTGAACTCGCAAGCCGCGTTCGCTTTCGATACGACGGATCTCAAGTTGTGACGGGCTTTGGCGCTTAGATCGCAAAGACAGGAGCCTCGGTCGGCCCGTCGCCAAAAACGGCGAGCACTTTGCCTTTCTCATCCAGCACCACGGTCCGCACTTTTTCAAAGTGCATGCCCTCGGTGGTGGTGGCGGCGAACTCCTGCATGAAAACGAGTTTGAGCGTGACGACATGGACGTTGTCGAACTTTCTTCCGTCGCGCTCGAATTGGGGATGAAGCGCCACCGAAGCGTGGTAATCGATGCTGCTGGAGGGTTCCAGGTATCGTTTGAATTCCTGCTTGCGGTATTCCCCCACCTTTCGGGTGAAGTAATCCACGGCTTCGGTTGTCAGGGCGAAAGGAATGCGGATGCCGAGTTCCTCGCGATACCACCACTGGGACGCGTCCTTGGCTTCGGGTCCTTCACCAATCGCCTCGCGCAGGGCCGCGGCGTCAGGGCGGACCGCTTCCGCAGTTGCGATCATCTTGGTTTGCGCGTCATCGGCAGCCTCGCGACGGATCGTGACGCGATGCTTCTCCGGGTTGGCCGGCCAGGTTTTCTCCCTGGCACCCTCGATCATGGCGGAGGGACTCGGGACGCATAGCGCCAGCCACAAGGAAAACGCGGAAAGCAAGCGGCGACTGACGATGGAGGGGTGTGGATTTTTTCGCATGACATGAATGATGACACGGTTCGGACGAATTTCTTGGAAAAATCTGTTTTCCGTTTCGCACGCCTCCTGCGACTGCGGAAGGTTCCCATTCAGTTCCATTGAACCGGCAGGCCGCATAAGCACGACACATTGCCGCATTCACGATGAAAAAGCCCGGACAAGCCTGTCGTATTGGCGACGGTTCTCTGAGCCGCTCCAACAGAGCCAAATCCCGCGCCATGAAATCATCCATCCACACTCTCGCATCCCTGAGCCTGCTCGTCGGAAGCGCCCTTTGCCAAACCCAGTCCTTCTACAAGGAAGACCCGCTTTTCTCCACCGCTCCGGATCCGAAGAAGTCGGTGGAAACCATCGGCCGCTTCGGCCCGGTGGGCATGGCCATCGAGCTGCACCAGCCCGCTTTCACCATGGTCGTCGGCGACATCGAGCCCGGTTCACCTGCGGCTGCCGCCGGCGCGCTGAAGAAAGGTCAGTTCATCGAGTCCATCAACGGCGGGAAACTCAAGGACATCGACCCGCGCATCCAGCTTGGCCAGATCCTCGAAGCCGCGGAAGCGAAAGACGGCGTCATCAAGTTCATGGTGAAGGACGATGCCAAGGCCGCCGCGAAGGAAGTGATCGTGAAAATTCCGGTGCTGGGCGCATACAGCAAGGCATGGCCTGCTGACTGCCAGAAGTCCGAAAAGATCATCCGCGGTTTCGCCGACTACGTTTCCAAGCCCGGCTCCAACAAAGGTTTCGCCGATGCCGGCATGTTGTTCCTGCTTTCCACGGGTGAAGAAAAGGATCTCGCGGTCGTTCGCGATTGGGTTCACGGACTCGCCGGAAAAAAACAATCCGGCTACGCGTGGCACATCGGATTCGGCGGCATTCCGCTTTGCGAATACTACCTGCGCACCGGCGATCCCAAGGCCATGCCCGTCATCCAGAGCTGGGTCAATTCCGCGGCCAAGGGCGAGTATCTCGATGGCTGGGCCGGTCGCGGCGGCGTGGTGAAGCTCGGCTACGGCAACGGCCACCTCAACGCCGGCGGCACCGCCGTGGTCACCTTCCTCATGCTCGCCAAACAATGCGGCGCGGATGTGAACGATAGCCTGCTTCAACGCACGCTCACCCACTTCTTCCGCTACGCCGGACGCGGCATCAATCCCTATGGCGACGACCGCCCGGAAACGTCCTTCGTGGACAACGGCAAGCACGGCAACCTCGCCTTCGCCATGGCCGCCGCCGCCTCGCTCACGCCGGATGGCGATAAATCGATCTATGCCAAGGCCCGCGACATGTGTGCGATGGCAAGTTTCTACACCACCACCTTCATGTTGCACGGCCACACCGGCGGCGGCATCGGCGAGATCTGGCGCAGCGGCTCCATGGCATTGCTGCCGGAGAAAAAACCACTGCAATACCGCGAGTTCATGGATCACCGGAAATGGCACTACGACCTGTCCCGCCGCTTCGACGGCTCCTTCGCCATCCTCGGCGGTGCTGGCTACGACAACATCGAGTGGGGCGGCTGCTTTCCATGGGCCTACACCTTCCCGCGCAAGACGCTGCGCATCACCGGCGCGCCTCCATCGAAGTTCTCGAAAACCTATCAACTTCCCGCGCGCCCGTGGGGCACCGAGGCGGACGACATCTTCCTGTCCATGACACCCGTCGCCGGCAAGGACGGCAAAAGTTACGACATCTCCGGTGAAATCCTCACCAAAGACTCTTCCCGCCCGCTCATCATCCGCCTCAACGAGAAGGAACTCAGCGATGATGAAATCCGCCATTATGTGTATCATCCGGAATACCTCATCCGCAACATGGTTTCCAACAACGCGGCCGGACTGAGTTGCGACTACATGTTTCCGAAACCCGGCAAACGCGTGCGCCCCGAGCTGCTGGAGGAATTCGCACGCCACAGCGACCCCCGCGTCCGCAACGCAGGCATCCGCGCCACCATCAAGGCCTTCGATCCATCGGCGGACTGGTGCAAACGCATCTTCGATATCGCCATCGAACGCCTCAAGGACGACAAGGAATCCTGGTTCGTCAAGGACGCCTGCCTCGCCCTCGTGCAGCGCGGCACGCCGGACATGATCGTTCCCCACGCGGACCTCATTCTCACCTACCTCAAACACCCCGAGCAATGGCTTCAGAACGGCGCACTCATGGTGCTCGCCCAGGTCATCACCGATGAGCGCTGCGCCGCGAAAATCATCCCGCCCATGGGCGATCTCATCAGCCGCACCCCTCGCCAAAGCACCACCAGTGGCCCGATCCACGCCATCCGCGAAAAACTTCCCGCCGCAAGCCCCACGGTCCGCGATCTCGCGCTCAAGGCCATCGGCGACGCTTATCAGAACTACAGCGGCGGAACCAAATGGGTCGGCGGCCAGGACCTTACCGGTCACCGCAAGGACACCCTCGAGATGATCGCCGGAGCGCTCACCGGCGTGCAGGGCGGCCTCGACGTGCTCTATCAGGTGTCGAAAAAACAATACCCGGATGATCCGCTGCCGCATGACGAGCTCTTCCTCTCCGCCGACCCCGAGACCTTCGGGCCTGAATTGAAAAAAACCATCCTGCCGCTCATCCGCGAGAAACTCATCTACCAATACATCGGCATCAACCGCGGCAAAATTTTCAACGACCTCAAATCCCCCGTCCAGCGCGGCGCCGTCACCAACTCCATCGACGGCCTGGTCGATCTCTATCAGAAAGTCGGCGTCCACGAATACGACTGGAAACCCTTCGGCCCGGATTTGAAAAACGCGAAGTGGAACTACTTCACCTTCGATCCTGCGGAAAAGCAGGCCTACGATCTTACCCCGTGGCGCTACCGCACGGTGACCTATCCCAAGGGCATGGAAAACTGGTTTGCCAGGGAATTCGATCCCGCCAAGGCAGGATGGAAGACCGGCCAGTTCCCCATCGGCCAATACAAGGGCAAGCTGACCGACAACGACACCCGCAATCCATGGAAACAAGTCCCGCGCAGCCTCTGGGAAAACGAAGTTCTGTTAGTCAACGGCGCGTTTGAAATTCCGGCGCTCAAACCCGGCCACATCTACCGCCTGCGTGTACAGACCGGCCAGGGCGTCGGCGCGGGCGACGGCTTCAAGCTCTACATCAACGGCAACGCCGTCGTCGAAACCAAGGAAGGCCTCGGCCGTCGCGGCGGAGACACCATCCGCGGCGCGTGGATCACACCGGACATCGCCAAGGACTTCGGCAACGGTCCCGTCACCATCGCGGCCACCTCTTTTCTCCGCTACGGGGACCGCGCCATCGTCCAGATGCCGCCCGTGCCGCAGGGCATCTTCAGCATGTGGCTGGAGGAACGCAAACTTCCACCGCTGGATGACGCCGTTTTAACCAAAGCCGCCACCTTCGTTCCCATGCTCTCCGCCGAATGGCAGGCACAGAATGATCCCGCGAACAGCAAAGAAGCCACCGATGAGGACAAGTTCCGCTACGACGGAAAATTCATCGCCAATCCGAAACTCGCCGGCACTTGGAAAACCGTAGCCCTCGTGAACAGCATCGACGAATTCTCACCCGACAAGAAAACAGAATTCGGGCGCAGCCCGATCAAACAAATCACCTTCAAGGACCAAGGCTCCACCGACTCGCCGAACTGGATCTGGTCCGGCGACACCCTGATGGATCTCGAACGCTCGCAAGCGCTCAAGATCACCGTGAAGGACATCGGCGGCACCGAGCACCTGTTCATCGAGTCAGGCGGCTTCGGCCCGAAGAACCCCTCCGGCTGGCAATCACCACTGATGGTTCTCAAACGCGGTTGATTGCGGGGCGGCAGGCAGTGTGGGCTTCCCTTGTCATGAGACAGGTTGGAAGTAGAGGATTCGGGCGCATGACGCGGCGACCGGCGATCGCCGCCACGTTTTTCGCTGTCGGCGCTTGCTGTGGCGGGTGCGGCGGATTAGCAAACGCGCATCAAACGTCGCTCCTTCAGTTTCCTGCTCGCCAGGCGGTATCTCAATCCCCGCCGGGCGATGCTTTCGTCCTTCACCCTCATCTCGCTGGTAGGCGTGATGCTGGGCGTGCTGGTGCTGGTGGTGGTGATGGCGGTGTATGCCGGAATGGAGCGCGACGTGAAGGGGCGTTTGCTCGGGTTCACGCCACACATCCTGCTGCGTCATCAAACGGCCGGTATGCAGTTGGTGCCGATGGCCGATTGGGAGAAGGTCGCCGCGAAAGCGCTCGAAATCCCGCGTGTGCAGGCTGCCACGGCGTTTATCTCGGACAATGTGATCGTCGATGTGGAATCGTGGCAGCGCCCGGTGTTGTTCCGCGGCATCGACACCTCGGACCCCGCACAGGTGGCGGGCATCGCCAAGATGCTCGACCGGGAAAACCATCCGGAATCCTCCGCCGATCTCGGCATCGACGACCGGGCGGTGGTTTCCTCGATACTCGCCGAGCAACTCGCATTGAGAGTGGGCGACACGGTGCGGCTTTACTCGACGCGTAATTTCGAGGAAGTGATGCGCGCCTACAAGGCCACCGAGAGGCCGCCGCTGCGCGAGGCTTTCGCCGATGACTGGAAAAAAATCCAGGAACAGTTCCAGGAGGCGTGGACGACGGACAAGAGCGGACTGGTGATCGGCACCGATGATTTCAACCGGATTTACGAGCAGTTGCTTGCTTTCCCAAGCGATGAGATCCGCGCGCCGGAGGCGGACATGCTCAGGGCGATTGTTGCCGCCATGGATGCTTCCGGGAATGACGAGGCCGCCAGGCTTTGCCATTTCACCACGGAGCAAAAACAGGACATCGTGGATGCGATCGCCGCGCTCAACACCACCGACGTCGAGAAGATGGATGGCGACACGCTCAAGGGACTGAAACAGATCGTGCTGCCGAAGGAGGCGCAGGTGATTGGAATCTATCAGGCTTCGCAGATGGCGGTGACGCCGGACATCTTCGTGCCGCTGCGGCTTGCCCAGGATCTCGCGGGCTTGGACCAGTCGGTGCAGGGCATCGCGCTGCGCCTCGACGACGCCTATGCCGCCGAAGAAGTGGCCGCGGTGGCGCGCGGCGGTTTCGGGCCGGACTGGTCGCTGCTCACCTGGGGCGATCAATACCAGGCGTTTTTCGCACTGATCAACCAGCAGCGGGTGATGATGTATTTCGCACTGTCCTTCATCGTGCTGGTATCCGCGTTCTCGATGATGGCGGTGATGTTCACGGTGACGATCCAGAAGCGCCGCGAGATCGGGGTGATGAAGGCGCTGGGTGCGGCGCCGGGCCAGATCGTGCGGGTGTTCCTCTATCAGGGCATGCTGCTCGGCCTGTTGGGTGCGGCGCTGGGCGTCGGCCTCGGGCGCGTGGTCATTCATTTCCGCGGGCCGATCCAGGGGCTTTTCCGTGGTTTGGGTTTTGACCCCTTCTCGGCCTCGTTCACGGGTTTCGGAGTGCTGCCGGCACACAACAATCCGGTGGAGCAGGCGGTCATCGGTTTGATGGCTTTCATGCTGTGTTCGCTGGCGGCGCTGGTGCCGGCGTTTTTCGCAGCCCGCAGCGACGCCGCCAAATCCCTGCGCAATCTTTGAACCATGGACATCTGGATCATCCAAGACGGCGCGAAACAAGGGCCGATCCATGATTTCGAGGTGCGTCGCAGGATCGAGTCCGGCGAGTTGGCCGCCGACACACCGGCATGGCACGAGGGGCTGGATGGCTGGAGGCCTTTGGTGGAAATTTCACTTTTCTCGCGCGAGTTCGATCGCCTTGAGGGACTCAAGGATGCTGCGGATGAAATTCCGCAACCCACCCGCATGCCATCCGATGCACCGGAAGGGCCGCATTTGGGCAGGCGTTTCTGGGCGCGTTGGTTCGATCTCTATCTGTTCTCCGGCGTCTGGTGGATGGTCATCTGGGCCGCAGGACGCGACGTCGGCGGAAT
>Ga0315904_10011845_pt1 | contig 11078 bp, 6 predicted proteins | sample LakEriMetagenome_6_FD_203529 | JGI IMG/M metagenome (GOLD analysis project Ga0315904, IMG submission 203529) | Freshwater fungal communities from buoy surface, Lake Erie, Ohio, United States - Buoy 12 MA120 | ecosystem: Environmental > Aquatic > Freshwater > Lake | place: USA: Lake Erie, Ohio... | reverse complement strand
TCCTCGGCGAGCAACCCGGCCAATGCCAGGGCGCCGAATCCTCCCGAGGCCCGCTGCAGAAACTCGCGGCGTGAGGTGTGGGCAGTGTTCATGACAGGATGTTCCTGCGAAAAGCTCGACAGCCTGGTCGCGACCCACCGCTTCGCTCGAGATCACTCACACGGAGTGCCTGGGGCGGAAGGGCGGTCGCGGCGAAGTCGAGAGTGGTGTGTTCTTCAGGCAACAGAATGGGCATCTACAGCAGACATGCCGCAGGCCAACGGACGTTTGTCCTGCGGCGTCAATCGACCCCGTTGATCAATCGATCCCGGAAATCAGTCCACATAAAGAAACGAATTCCCCGTGAGCAGCACGCGGGCGAAGGCTTCCCATGCGGCGGTCGCGCGGTCGCCTGCGGGGGTGGTGTCGGGCAGGCGGGCGGCGTAGCCCGCGACAAACTGTCCGGCCAGGGCCAGTTCTTCGGTCGCGGCAACCCGTCCGTGGGCCGCCTCGATCATCTGCCGGGCCCGCTCTTCCACCCCAACCCCCGGCAGCGCCCAGCGGGTGGCGAACGCCGCGGCCTGCTCGTGCACAAACGGGGAGTTCATCAGGTACAGCGTCTGGGTGGGGGTGACCGTGGGGAGCCGCTCGGCCACGCTCTGGTTCGGGTCGGCGGCATCGAACAGTGCCAGGAACGGATGGCGCCGATTCCGCTGCTGCATCAGGTACAGGCTGCGATGCCGCGACTCGTACACCGCGTGGAATGGCTGATGAATGGTGAACGCCCACGTGGTGGTGGGAGGGAAGGGATGCGGACCCGCTGGACTGCGGTCGAGCTTCCCGCTCACGAACAGCATGGCGTCGCGGATGGACTCGGCGTCGAGTGGCTGGCGGGGGTGTCGCCACAGCCAGCGATTCCCCGGGTCGCGGGCCAGCCCCTCGGGCAGATCGCTCGAATCAAGCTGGTAGACCGCCGACCGCAAGATCAGCCGGTGCAGCGCCTTAAGACTGCCCCCCGACTCCAGGAACCGCCCTGTCAGCCATTCGAGCAGCTCGGGATGCGAGGGGAGTTCGCCCCGCGCGCCGAAGTCGCTGGGGGTCGAGACCAGCCCCCGGCCAAAGTGCCAGCCCCAGACCCGGTTCACAAAGACCCGGGCCAGCAGGGGCTGGTTCGTGCGGGTCAACCAGTCGGCCAACTGCAGCCGGCCACTGCCGGTGGTCCCCTCGGGCAACCGGTCACCACCCAGGATCTGCAGGTATTGCCGGGGAATCTCCTCCCCGGGCTGATCGGGCTCGCCCCGTTTCTGAAGGCGGGCGTTGACCGCCGTCCCCTCGCTCACGCCGTACGCGGTCGGATACACCTCGCGGGTCGCCACTGCCTCGCGTTCCGCTGCGACCTGTTTGATCTGCTCTTCCAGCCTGGCCAGTTGCTGGGCCACGTCGGCGGGAGCCACGAACGGGGCCACGGGGTCACTCCCCGGGACGGGAAACGCCACTGCCTGCAGTCCCAGGTTGTCGATGTCGCGGGCCGGAGCGGGGCCGGGCACATGCCCCATCCCGTCGCAGATCACCGTGTCGAGAACGCCATCCCACGCGGCATTCAGTTTCTTGTCGCGGAAGGTGGTGAGGTCGCCCGCCGGTCCGACCACTCCCGACCAGGTCTGCGCCTCGGGATCGAGCGTCGCCTGCAGTGTGTGCCAGACGCCCGGCTCGATGGGGCGGATGACCTCCCAGGCGGAGCCGTTCTTGAGCGCAAGTTCCGACCGGCTGACACTGAACTCCAGCGCCAGCGACTCGATCACTCCCCGCCCCAGGTAAAAGCGGTACGCGCCGGGCTGATCGGCTCCCGCGACGGTCCGGAAATCGACCGAGAAACTGAATCGCCCACCCGGGCTTTTCTTCAGCTTGTGCGGGAAGACATAGCGAATGCCGTCGGTTGGCAGGCCACTCCCCACCCGCACGCCGCGCTGCCCCGCGGGGTGAATGTGCGTGAAGGGACTCTGGGCTTCGGCCCCGACCGCGTTCGGTCCCGCCGACAGCCACGGGGCGCCCGGAGGTTTGCCGTCGGGCTGCCCTTCGAGCGCGAGATCGGGGCCACCGGCGAGCCAGCGGGGGTCGAGTTTCCCCCGGCTCGCCTGCAGCGTGGCGAGTTGGGTCTCGAGTCGGGCGACTCCCTCGGCCCGCTCGGCTTCCAGTCGCGCAACCTCGCCGGGGGGGACCAGTGGCGGAAACTGGGCGGGGCGCTTGTGTTCTTCACCACCGGGAAACGCCCACCGGGTGCTCTGCAGAATGCCGTAGAGACCGTAATAGTCGTGCGTCGAGATGGGGTCGTACTTGTGGTCGTGGCACCGCGCACAGCCGACCGAGAGCCCCAGCAGCGAGCGCCCGACCGAGTCGATCACGTCGGCGAAATCGAGATGCTGGTAGTCGGGGTTGGGGGCGTAGCCATACCGCTTGCCCACCGCCAGGAAGCCGGTGGCGGTGAGGCAGTCGGCGTACTCCTCGGCGGGGCGCGACGGGGCGAGCAGGTCCCCGGCGATCTGCAGCCGGATGAACTCGGGGAAGGGCAGATCGCGCTGCACCGCCCGCACCACCCAGTCGCGGTAGCGATAGGCCTCGCGAACGGGATAGTCGGCTCCATCGCCCGCCGTATCGGCGTAGCGGGCCACATCGAGCCAGTGCCGGCCCCAGCGTTCACCATACCCCTCCGACTCCAGCAGGCGGTCAATGACGCGGTCCCACGCCCCGGGTTGTTCGTCGGCCAGGAACGCCTCGATTTCGGCGGGCGTGGGAGGGAGCCCGGTCAGGTTGAAGGTGACCCGGCGGAGCAGTGTGCGGCGGTCAGCCGGGGGAGTGTGAGGCAGCCCTTCGCGTTCGAGACCTGCGAGCACAAACCGATCGAGGTCGGTTTGGGGCCAGCCAGTCTCGCGGACCTCGGGGAGGGCCACGGCTTGGAGGGGCTGCCAGCTCCACCAGCGGCGGGCTTCGTCAGCCGACATGCCTCCCAGGCGTTCCCCGGCGACGCGTGGATCGACCGCGCCGGCCTTGATCCACGCGGCGATCGAGGCGACTTCGTCGGCGGTCAGCCGCTGCCCCTTCCCGGGCGGGGGCATCTGCAGATCGGGATCGGCATATTCGACAGCCCGCAGCAGCAGGCTTTCGGCGGGCTTGCCAGGCACAATCGCCGGCCCCGCATCGCCCCCCTTCTGCCAACCCTGGCGAGTATCTAGAGCAAGCCCCCCACTGGTCTTGCCCGTGACCGAGGAATGACAACCCTGGCACCGCTCGACCAGCAGGGGCCGAATCCGCTGCTCAAAAAAATCCACCGCGGGGTCAGCCGCGTGGAGGGGCGGAGTGATTCCGCACAGCAGGGCAGCGAGCCCCACGACAACGCGCAGAAGACGACTCGTTGAGCGAGGCTGTGACATGGTAGGGCTCGATGCGGAACGAAAAGGCGAGGTTACTTCAATCACTGGGCCTTTGGTATACCGGATCATGCTCCCCGGGGCTACCAACGACCGCAAGGGCCGGGCTGCCCCGACCGTCAACACTGGTCACGAGACTCTTTTGGAAGTTTTGCGCGTTTTTTGGGGTTGAATCGGATCACCGTCCCGCCTAAGATTCAACAGCCATGGCGTGTGGTTCCAAATTGGCTCACACGCTTTGGAGCTCGATTTGGATTTATACATTAATACGTCTTTACCCCTTCAGCTAGAGGAGAAATTGAAATGGCACACTCTTGGATTGAGCAGATCTTTGTTCCGACACGGAGAGCTCTAAGGTACGGGGGCACTCTCTACCGTTCTTTGTCAAGTGTACAAAGATACTGTGGGCTGCACCGGCTGATCCGCGAATGCGTGGCTCGAGGCTTTGGGTACCGCATCGAAAGTCGTCGGTTCTGGATCATTATTCCGTCACCGTGAGAGGGATTGCCTTGATGGAATTGGACGCCGCGGGCGACTGCGATTCTGCGTTTTTAGCTGCTTCGCTTATCGCCGTACGTCACATGGTCCAACGAGAGCCTCCGAAGCCGAGCTTTTGGAGTCGATCATTAATCCGATGAACGCAAGGCAATTGAGTTGGTGATTCCACTACGCCATGGCGCTTACCGGTTCGGTGGCGCCATGGCGGCAATTCATTTTCAATTTAAATCCCGATCTCCGTAATTCGTAATAGTTTGTCTTAATGTGTCGAATGATTTTAGTTTTAAAAATCTCCGTATGCTCCAATTGATTGAAAAATACTTTAATGTTGATTTTTTATTGTTCTTGCAGCGACGACGAGCCTAATCATATTGCAGAACGCAGCGTGCGGCCCGCGCTGGTCAGCGAAGGAACCACTCCCGAACCGACGTCGGCGACCAGCGCGGCTCCGACGGCGGCTTCTTCGCGGGCGGTGGTCGTGCCCTGAGGGTTGTGTTCGACGTCGGGCCATTTGGAATCGTGCCTGGCGACTCTGCGCAGGCGTTTCGGTCTCCGTGAGCCTCCCACAGCCTGGCTGGGTGTGCGCGTTTGGATCGGCGAATGATCGCGCACAGATTGAGACACCAGGCCAAGTGGAATGACCTTATTTCTTGACCTCGTGGTCATGGTCGTCGTGCTGGTGGTCGATTTTTCCCGTGTAAGACTTGCCGTCGATCTCGACGACGAGCCGGGCGTCGACTCCGTTCTCGTCGAGATGTCTGCACAGCTCTTCATCTTTCGAGACAAAACAGGAAGCTTGGCCTGACTTGTCCCCTTTCTGGGGGGACGGCTTCAAGGCGAACTGCATTCCTTTCCCCTCATGTTTCAGATTGATCTTGATCGATTTGGCAGGAGTCGCGATCAGCTTTTTGGCTGAGTGGTCAAGCAGGTAAATCGTGATCGCCTGGGTCTTTTCGTTATGGATCAATTCCGCATGATACTTTTCCTTACCCAGCTCGATCAGGGGACCGCCATGCGGCCCCTTCGTCGGATGCTCATGACCATGACCCTTCTTCGTGGCAGGCTTTGACACGCCCGGCTTCGACGCGGCGGGCTGTTCTGTCTGAGCCGCACAGGGGGTTAAAACGGGCGATCCGAACGCCAGCCACGTCAGCGTGGCGGTGACAACGGTGGCGGCAACAGCGGTGCGGGTTTTCATGTGAGATCCTGGGGAACAGCAGGGACCGGGGGAAGGAAACGTCAGCCGGAATTCAGGGGTCGCGTGGAATCGTCGTTGTCGGGTGGTCGGCAGTCGCCGCTGGTACTTCCGGCCTCGGTGACAAGACTCGGGCGGGGGTTGCCGACAGGGGATCGCTCAAGTCATCGATCCCGCCGGCGGAGATCTCGCGTTGCGCGGCGCTTCGACCAAAACACCAGAACAGCGCAGGGTGGACCAGAAAGTCGAGCAGCGTGGAGCTGATCAACCCTCCCAGGATCACCGTTGCGACGGGATAAAGAATCTCTTTGCCCGGCTCACCAGCCGCCATCACGAGCGGGATCAGGCCGATCCCAGCGGTCAGCGCCGTCATCAACATCGGTGCCAGGCGTTCCCTGCCAGCGCGTTCAATCATCTCGGGCGTGAAAGATTCCCCCTCATGGCGCACGAGGTGCAGGTAATGCGCGATCAGCAGGATGCCGTTCCGTGAAGCGATCCCCGAGAGCGAAATGAACCCCACCAGGCTCGCGACGGTCAGCGACTGGCGCGTGATGACCAGGGCGGCCACCGCGCCAATCGCAGCCATGGGGAGGGCGGCGAGGACCTGCAATGAGAGGTTGACCGATTTGAACAACGTGAAGAGCGCGAGAAACATGCTGACCAGTGACAGCAGGCTGAGAAAGCCAATCATCCGGGTGGCGTTCTCCTGGCTCTCGAACTGGCCGCCGTATTCGATGAAATAGCCCGGTGGCAGCGTCTTCTCGATTGGTGCGAGGCGAGCCTGGATGTCATTGACGACGCTCACCAGGTCGCGTTCGACCGTATTGCACTGGACGATTATTCGCCGCCGCACGTTCTCGCGATTGATGGTGTTGGGACCAGTGCTCTCGTTGATTTCGGCGACGGCCGAGAGAGGCGCTCTGCCTCCGCCCGGCAGGAAGAGCGTCAAGTGCCTGAGATATTGCGGATCCATCCGGTACGGGTCGTCAAGACGCACGACCAGGTCGAACTTGCGTTGACCCTGGACGATCTCTGAGACGACCTTGCCATTCATGGCGGTTTCGATCAGTTCATTGACCGTGCTCGAGTTGATTCCATATTGCGCCAGTCGTTCGCGCTGCAGTCGGATCTGCAGCTGTGGGATCTCCTCCTGCTGTTCAACCAGCAAATCCGCAACTCCAGGCACAGTGGCGATCGCGGTCTTGATCCGTTCGGCAGTGTTTCGCAGGACGGCCAGGTCGTCGCCGAAAAGCTTGATGCCAACCTGCGCCTTGACCCCCGACAGCATATGTGAAATCAGGTGCTGCAGTGGCTGCTCGGCGGACATGATGATCCCGGGAATCTGCGTCACTTCTTCACGGATGTCCGCCAGGACCTCCTCGCGGGAACGTCCGCAGTGTGGGTCGAGCGTCACGATGAATTCGCTGGTGTTGACCCCCTCGGCGTGCTCGTCGAGTTCGGCTCGACCAGTCCGCCGCCCGAACCCGATCACCCCCTGGATCCGCTTGAGCTTTTGCTCCACCATTCCGCCAATCCGGTTCGAGGTCTCCAGCGACGTTCCCGGAGGGAGCAGCACATTCACCTGCACGCTCCCCTCGTTGAATGGTGGCAGGAAGTCGCGTCCCAGCTGGGTGACGATGAAGAGACTGGCCGCAACCGCCACGATCACCGTTCCCAGGATGGGCCATGGATGGCGGACACTGAATCGGATTGCGAGCCCGGCGATCGACTTCAGGATCCGCAGCAGCAGGCCGTCCTGGTGGTGGGACATGAACCTGGCTTGAGGCAGAAACCAGTACGACAGCACCGGCGTCACGGTGAGGGAAACCAGCAACGACGCCAGGATCGAAACGATGTAGGCCACCCCCAGGGGGGTAAACAACCGTCCCTCCATGCCCCCCAGTGCGAACAGTGGAACGAACACCAGCACGACAAGAATTGTGCTGAACACGATCGAGTTGCGGACTTCAACGCTGGCTTCGTAAACGACCCGCAGCGCGGACTTCGGATGGGGCGACTGACCATTCTCCCGCAACCGCCGGTAGATGTTCTCCACGTCGACGATCGCGTCATCAACAAGTTCGCCGATGGCCACGGCCAGTCCGCCCAGGGTCATCGTGTTGATCGACATGCCGAACCACTTGAAGACCAGCCCCGTGACGACCAGCGAGAGGGGAATTGCCGTCAGCGTGATGAATGTCGTGCGCAGGTTCAGCAGGAACAGGAACAGCACGATGACCACCAGCACGCCGCCGTCGCGAAGCGCTTCGATGACATTCGCAATGCTGAGGTCAATGAAGTTTTTTTGCTGGAAGACCGCCGGATTGAGGCGAATGTCTCCCGGCAGGGTTTTCTGGAGATCAGCCAGGGCCCTAACGATGTCGTCGGTGAGCTGGCGGGTGTCCGTGCCCGGCTGTTTCGCGACGGTCAGCATCACGGCAGCCGTGCCATCAACGGCCGAGTCGCCGCGCTTGATCTGCGCCGCTTCGGCGACCCGGGCGACCTGGCGGAGCAGCACCGGTGGGTCGACGTTCGGCTTGACGACAATGTCCTGGAGTTCGTCGATGTCTTGAATGCGTCCCAGGGTGCGAACCAGGTATTCATTCGAGCCCAGGTCGAGGTAACCGCCGCTGCCATTGGAATTGCTCGCGGCGACCCCCTTCTCGACGTCGTCGAGGGTCACATCAAACTTGGCCAGGTTCTCGGGATTGACAAGCACCTGATACTGTTTCCGGCCACCCCCCATGACGACGATTTGGGCGACGCCCGGGATCGTGAGCAGCCTTTGTCGAACGACCCAGTCGGCGAGGGTGCGGACCTCGAGAGGACTGGTCTGGCCCCCTTCGCTCCAGAGGCCAATCTGCATGATCTGCCCCATGATGGACGAGACCGGAGCCATCTGCGGACGCACACCGGGGGGTAGACGATCGGCGGACAGCGCCAGTTTTTCAGCGACGATTTGCCGATCGACGTAGATGTCGGTTCCCCAGGCGAACTCCACGTACACGACCGACAGGCCGACACCCGAAGAGCTCCGCACAGACTGGACGCCCGTCGCACCATTCAGCACCGACTCCAGCGGAAAGGTGATCAGTGTTTCGACTTCCTCAGGAGCGAGTCCGGGGACCTCTGTCATGACCGTGACGCGCGGCCGATTGAGATCGGGAAAGACGTCGATCGGCAGGTGAGAGAGGGTGTAGCCACCATAGCCCAGCGCGATGACCGCCACGGCGATTGTCACGAGCTGAAAACGCAGCGCGAATCGAATGACGGCGTTCAACATCAGGCTTTTCCCTCGACCGGTTGTTCCGGATTCGATGCGACCAGGCGGTTGAGATTCCCCCCGCCCCCCCCTCCGAAAAAAAATCGACGCGTCGCCCGCTCAATGAGTGTGGCCGGCGTGGGGATCGATCGCACCGCCCGATTTATTCTTCAGTGCGATCTGCAGTTGAGCGGCACCGGAAGTCGCCACCACGTCGTCGGGAAACAGCGTTCCGTCGTCGGCCACCACGACCGATCGCAGATCGCGATACTCGACCTGGACCGGCCGCCGGTCGAAGTGGTCGCCGTTCTCCTGGAAAACGAACGACTCCGCGCCTTCCTGGATCACGGCCCCCGCCGGCAGGACGATTCGATCGGGCCATCGTTGCACCGGCACTCGCAATTGCGTCCGTTGCCCTGGCTTGAATCGCCAGTTGATGAAGCGGTGTCCGTCGACTTCTTCGTCGCGGATCAACTCATTGGGCAGTTTCAGGTAGAAGTTCAGCGTGCGGGTCGCAACGTCGATCTGATCTTTGAGATACAGGATCGACAGGTTGGGAACGTCGGTTCCCGACGGCATCGGGTTCTCGACCACGGCAGTGATCTCCCAGCGTTCCCGGAGCGCAGCGGCGACAAGTTGCCCATCCTGTTCGAAGGCTTTCCCCTCGATATACAACTCGGAGTAATCCGCGAGCGCCAGGAGCGCATCGCCCGCAGTGACGAGCCGACCGAGTTCGACTTGCAGATCCTCGACGACAAGTCGGCGATTGAGACCAGTCGTGCCTGGCATTCCCGGGTTCTCCCGCCGGGACTCCGACCCCGGCCCCGGTGCCCCCGGCCCTGGTGCCACGGTCCCTGGTGCGAAGACGGTCAGGTTCGAGCACAGCGTGCGCGTCTCCTGGACTTCATCCACCTGCTGGGGAGACAGGCCGTGCAGCAACAGCGACTCGCGCAGTGCTCGATGCCCTCCGCGAAGCTTCTGTTGCTCGTATTGGCGTTCCAGCAGGGTTTTCTGTGGAATCGTGCCTTTCTCGGCCACCGGGCGAAGCCGTTCCACTTCGCGATTGACGACGTCCAGCTCCTCGGTGATCCGCAGGAATTCGACCTGCGACTGCACCAGGTCTTCATGCGTGAGTCGCAGTTCGAACAGCGGTCGGCCGGGTTCCACCGCTTCACCCTCGATGACGTGCACCTGGGTAACGATCCCCGTGAGTGGAGCGACCACGCGTGTCTTGGTCCGCCCGTGTCGTTCCACGACGATTCCAGGAACTGGAATCGTCCGCACAAACGTAGTCAGCTTGACCTGGCCCGTCTCCAGGCCAATGCTCTTGCGAGCCTGCGGGCTGAGTTCGATGGAATCTGTTTCTTCGTGGCTCGAATGGTCGTGCCCGTCATGGTCTGTGTGAGCGGCTCCCATCGACTCGCGTGTTGTCGAATCCACTCCCATGGCTTCCGAGCCACCGCTCAGCATTCGAGTCCGCAGAGACGCGAAGCGCTGCGCAGCGATTGGCCACCAGCGGCCCTCGGTTCCCCATCCGACGAGGGCGAGCGCCGCCAGCGCCGCGACGGCGAGCCAGCGCTTCTCCATGTACAGAACTCGATGCGACATCGCAGAGCCTCCCCAGGCAGACCTTGTCTCGTCGACAGAAATGGCGACGGATTCAGAAAGGGCGGTTGCCGCGATCGCGCTGGTCATTTGACGGCGCGCATTTGCCACGCGGCAACTTCAGCTTCCAGGCAGGAAGCGCCCGGGGATCAGATCAGCCAGACCTGGGAAAGCGCGTGGAGTGGCGCTTGGGATGGCGGCGATCCGCTGCCTGTGCGGAGACCCTGCCGACCCAAATTGGGGAGGGGCACTGGCACGAACGGCAGCCCCAGCAGCGGGACTGCGAAAAACGACAACGGAGTCCCGACCCCAGACGTCGAACTGACCAGCACACCCAAAACGATGCAGTCCGACTCTTCACAGCGAGGACTCGGCGGAGGGCAGTGGTCAGTGTCCTGAGGGACTTCGGAATCCGCTGCAGGCACGGCGTGGTCGCTATGTGCACAGTGGTCGTGATGCCCGACGCACACAACCTCCGACACGCTGCCCGGCTCACCATCCACCACGTGCGAATGCGCGTGGTGCCAGCAGCACCCCAGCAATCCGTGCGCGACAAAAGTCGCCGCGGTGAGCAATGTCATCAACGTGTGGAACATGTGTCGCAATCGAAGGGAACGCAACCGCCCTGTTTCCACGGTAGGTTGATTGCGGGAACGCGTCAATCGCGCTTTCCCGATCGTCCGTCCCCACAAGATCTGCCACACGCCCGAGATTGCTGTCACAGGCATGCTGGGCAAGTTGCAGTCGGTTGAGCAGGAACGATCACGCCGGAGTCGTGTGAAGGGGATCGCGATCGGAAGGATCACGATCCGCCAGGCACCCGAGCTCCTGAGAGCGTCTTAAACACTCCCGCGCCGACGCCGGCGACCAGGGCGGCTCCGACGGCGGCTTCTTCGCAGGCGGTGGGCAGGTGCAGCGGGAGGCCGAATTCCTGTTCGACCAGTTGCGCCAGGAGGGGGTTCTCCCGCAGGCCGTTCCCTGCACAGACCGCTCGCCTTGGGACAAATCCACCGGCTTGCTGTCGGACCAGCTGCAGGCCTTCGCCCAGCACGCGGGCCATCCCCTCCAGCAGCGCTCGGGCCAGGTGCCCGGGGGTGAAGTTCTGCGGCGACAG
>Ga0315904_10011843_pt1 | contig 11079 bp, 23 predicted proteins | sample LakEriMetagenome_6_FD_203529 | JGI IMG/M metagenome (GOLD analysis project Ga0315904, IMG submission 203529) | Freshwater fungal communities from buoy surface, Lake Erie, Ohio, United States - Buoy 12 MA120 | ecosystem: Environmental > Aquatic > Freshwater > Lake | place: USA: Lake Erie, Ohio... | reverse complement strand
AGGTTTCCGCTAAAAGCTGGCGCCGCAACTCATTGCGCTCATGCAACGCGCGCAACGAATCGGTATCCGCTTGAGCGTGATCGCTGGCAGCGTTGTCCGCTACCACCCGCCAGCGTTCGGCTTCGGCGCGCCAGTGATCCCGTTGTTCACACGCACTATTCATACCGGCTAAGTAAATCTCAACGGTATCTTTCGCGTCGACTTCCGTGTCGTGTAGCCCGGCTTTGTATCCGGCGAGCCACGCTTCCGCGCGCTCCTCAACGATACGGTCGGGGTCCATCTTGATGAACCCGATCCGCCCGCCGGTCGCGTATAAGGTTACGCCGTCATCATCGACAACGGCATACCGGATTATATCTCCCTCTGTTTTGTTGATTACTTTCATTTGGTCCATAGGTTCAGGGTTCTGAGGAATGCTTCGGCCCGTTGGCGGGCAGTCGCGAAGTGGGGGCAGGACAACCGGTCCAGCCATTCCTTATACGGGATGCTCAGTTCGGTGTTGCTTATGCCCGCCACTTTCTCTGCTTCGTGCATCGCGTTGAGATCGTTGCAGTAGTCAGGTAAGTAGCAGTAGTTCTCCGCCGTAGGCAGCGCGTCCGGCGGCAAGCCGCGCGCGTCATCATGCAGATCCGCCTGCTGCTGGAGGTAGCATCGGCTCCACCCACACGCTTTGGCGATTGCGATTCGTTGTTGTTCGTCTTTCATATCAGTCGAGTATCTCTAGTAGTTTTATTGGTGTCCAGTCTCTTAACTCTTTGTCGGTCGCGGACTCCCTCACCACCATTACCGAACTGTCGGGGTCGATAACGGCATTAAAGATTCGGGGTTCGGGTTTGATGCGGTAGAGTTCGGGCGGCGAGTCAAAACCAAGCCCTCCTATCGAATCCGTCCAACCCTCCGGATTAAGTAAGACTTGAATGGTTTTGCCTTCCGCATAAGCAGTAATGATTGGCAATAGTTTCTTAGCGTTCTCTCGTGTCATAATGTTTGGTCTGTATTGCACAGCCGGTCGACGAACCGGCTGAACGGGGATTCCTGTTTCGGTTTGCGCTGCATCTCCATTCGTCGCTGGAGATCGGCGAGTTGTTTTTGATGGAACTCGCGCAACCGCTTTGGACTGCGCGGGTCGTTGGCCATCGTCTCAATCAGTCAGTTCGTATTAATAAACGTAATCCGTCGGTTCATATGTGAAACGGGTAGGGCGTCGTGTGTAAGTTGCCGCCGCTCCATCGCGGAGCGGAGTCCACACACTCTCAAAATCAAATAGGCCATTCGATCGCGGCGTTACTTGAGGCAACGGCTTCGTAAACACATTTTGTGGCGGGGGAAACAGCGATAGGGCATCAGTCAACGCGGTGTGAAGCCCCTCCCAGTAGGAGCTCCTCTGTTCAGTCGCCGCCCAACTGAAGCCGCGAGCCAGCGCTTCTGCTACAGTGTGCGCTGACCGGTACCGCGAATATGCGGCGGTGTTTTTGGCCGCCGCGTAGGCGATGTGTTCCGGCAATCCGGATAATAGGTATTGGTTTGTCATGGTAGTAGTGCGTGTTCTGTGTGGTTGGAGGTTTGAGTACCGGTTAAAACCCTCAGACGACGGTGTATGCCATTCCAGTATTGGTGTCCTTCCAGTGTTTCGCTCCATGTAAACGCTTCGTCCAGCCGGTCGTATAACCGGCCGTTGGGCGGTAGGATCTCGGGTCGGCAGTTTCTGATCACCTTTAAGGCAACGTGTTCCGGTAGTGATGACAGGTTCATACTTCGCAGAACCTCCTTTCTTCCGTGCTGGCGTAGCGTAGGGTGGGCGGGCATTCAGGCAGCCGTCGGGCGATCCCGCGCAAGCGCATGTAACGTGCGTCGGCGACCGATCCGCAGTTCGCATTAAGTACCCGCCTAAGTCGGGACCAAAAGGAGGGGGACTCCGGAACGGTAACCCGACCATTCCGCGCCACGCATTCAATACTGTATAGGACGTTGTATATCTGTTCGTAGGATTCCGAACTATACAGGGAACGCTCGTGCCCAAACCGCGAACTATTCGCACACCGGAATATGACACGGCGGGCCCGCTGCCGGTATGGCGTCGGAAGTTGCATTACCAATTGTGCTGCTTTCATAGGTTCTCGATGTAGTTTGTTACGAGTTCGACGTCATACTCGTCGGTGTATCCGGTCATTATCCGGATGCACGCGTCGCGCACGTTCTTCGGACAGGCGCGGGATCCACCGGCCAGCCGTCTTATCAATTTCATTTGGTCTTCAGTGAAGGACATAACAGTTTGTTGGTTACTCTTGTTCCGGTATCGGTGATATGGTAGCGCTTCTCGCCGTCTATCAGCTGCGCCACCATCCAGTATTTCTTGCAGGCGGAGGAGCACCATCCGCGCACGGCGACGGTGGTCTCGCCCATCCGCTCCGCCAGTGTGCTTACGTTCATCCATCCGTCAACCATGAGCGCGGCGGCGGCAGCGCCGCACGCCGGACTCCCGAGATAGTTCATCGCGATCAGCGATGACGCCAATTGTTCACGAGTCATACCAGCCTTTCTGTTTGAGGAACCCGAACAGGTTGGAGAACCGCTTGCGCTGCTCGCCGACGTAGGACAGGAAGTCCTGCGGATCGCCGATTACCTGCAACGAGCGGGCGTGCGGGCGGCAGTAGTCCAATACCGCTTCCACAAACTCGATGTTCTTGAGGAACGACGACAACAGCGTCGTGCCACGGAACATGCGGAACTCGATTGTGTGGTCGCCGCTGATGTTGATGGCGTCGTAACGGCTGCTGCCCCGCTTGACATCGCCGAACTTCTTCGGCTTTACCTGCGAGTAACCGTTGCTGCCGCGACCGGCCACACTGCGGAGCAACCCCGCGAACGCGTCAGCGTTGACGAGAACCATGATGCGGCCGACCCACAGTTCCGACAGCGGCTTGCGGCTCACATGGATATGCATGCCGCACTTGCCCGACCTCCAGCTGGTGATGCTGCCCAGCACACGCGTGTCGGACAACACTTCCGACCACACCCGCTTGTGTACGGACGGGCAGTCGGGTCGGGTCACGATCTCGAATCCGTTAACGTCACAGATCGACCCGTCCTCCTTGTAGGTCACGTAGTTGACGGAGTCGGTGACCCTGTCGAACGCGTCTGCAACATACTCGACGCACGTTTGTCGGTTCACACCGCGATCGCAACCGACTTCCAATTCGATACCGAACTTGATCGGCACATCCTTCTCCGGGGCCATGTACGACGACGCGCGGTTGGAGTATCCGCGAACACGGGTTCGGGAAGCGGTCATGCACGGGCCGCAGTAGTTTGCGGTAGCGTTCCGATGGAACGCCCCGCACTCTTCGCAGCGGCGGAGGTTGTCGTTGGCCCATGTGTGCGAGTACCAACGGCCTTCGAACTCGACCGCGTCGTAACGCAGCGCGCGTTCTCCGGTATCCTCAACAGTAACCACCATGCCCGAGCTCCAGTAGGCGGCTACCCCGTTGTGCATGAACAGTTCGTACCCTTCCGGTACGGACGAACTCCAATGGGAGGAGTATATATCCGTATGAATGAGATACGCCTCCGACGCCAGCGCGTAGTCGCCGTTACGCAGCCTCACCGTTTCGAACGGGGATGCGGTGCGGCCATCGTCCAACCGGATGATATCGTCGGTCGGACACATCAATCCGGTGGATGTCAGCGTGTAGTTGGGGCGGTTCGGGGCGATGAACCGGCCGATGCACGAGCCGTCGGTGAACAGTTCGCTGATCCGGCGGTAGCCTGTCTCGAACCACACGGCTTCGTTAAGCGGAACCAGCTCGTCGCCGACTGGCACACACCCGTTTTCTCTCGGCAGTCCGCAAAACTCCGTGACCGTAGCGCCGCACCGCGCCTCCACACCGGCGTCCATCATCCGCTTGCTCGCCTCCCAAAACAGGATTTCCCTTTCCCCGTCCGGGGAATCCAGCACGATGCACTCATGGAACACGCCGTGCACATACCGGCCGCTGCTGGTAGAGCGACCGGCTAGCAGCAGATGTCCGGTAACGCGGTCAAAGAAGTGCGCGTAACAGCTATTACGGACAGCGATCACACGAGAATGCGCGAACGTATAACAGGCTACAGACTCGGCGTCAAAGTAGCGGCGCACATTGTCGACTTCAAAGAAGTCAACTCCGATTGCCGATACCGGATAACCGTCGAGCATGTCCCCGATCTGAAGCGGGCGTCTCACGGATTCGTGTTCATACAGTAGTGTGTAGCTCATGGTGTTGTGTGTTTGTTGGTGAATAAGTCGAGTTCGTCAATAATGGTTTGGTCGTCCAGTAGATAGGCGATGTGCCGGTTTACCGACCGGCACACGCTGCTGTCGTTCGAGAAGTTCGTGATCCTCCCGTCACGGAACACCCACTGGATGGCGGGAGTTCCGTTGTTATTCACGGTTGCGCTCACGCGCACCGTGTCCGTCTTGCCTGCGTTGGTCACGACCAACGTGTCGATTGTTTCATAGCTCATGGATTGTCCAGTTCTTTCCTTCGGTTGCTTGTCCGGTCTCCGACTCCGCTGTCTCCCTGCCGTCGAACGCGTTGTGGGTATACACCCTACCGCGTTTGAGGTCAAGTCTTTCGGGGCGGCAGGAACACCGGCTGTTCAACCGGTGCTCCCGTGTGTCGTTGTTCGGTACGATGTGTACGATATTCATAATAGGGTGATGATCAATAGAATCGCCGCAGCTACGAGCAGCGGCACGGCACGCCACTCGCCGTTGGATACGGCGAGCAGCGAGAAGGCTATCATTGCTGTAAGTAATCCTCTCATCAGTGTTGGTCGATTGCTACGTATTCGTTGGTATCAGCATCCCAAACAACCGGCGTGAGTTCGGAGTAGTCCTCGTCGTCCTCACGCATACGGCTGTCCACATGACGCTCGACATCCGTGACGCTGAGCTGATAGACGGAAGCGAGCTCGTCGAGCAGCCCTCCCTGACCGTCTTCGAGATAAATCTTCTCGATCTCCCTGTCGGTGGTGCCGATGTCGCGCAGCTCGTTGGCGATGATGAGCGAACGGCGGTCGAGTTCGAGATCGAGATTCATGACGGAGTCGTTTGAGCCGATGGCGAACTCCTCCAACTCGGCGTCGGAGTAATCCTTCCACTTGCCCGCCTTCTTCTCCTCGTCATACTTCTTCTCCCACTCACGGTAGTAGCGGTCGGAGTCGTCGTGTACTCCGCTGCTTGTGCAGTACGGCGCGGTGACCGACTTGCCTTTCGGGCTCCAGCGCGGATCGGCCACACGGTAATCCTCATACGAGCGGTTACTCCACCAGCAGCCGGAATCCCAGTGTCCGTTGGACGCCCCCCAAATGGAGAACTCGCCCTTCGAATTGAGGAACACAAGCTTGTTGGACATGCCGACAAAGCCGTCGCCCAATGCGATCACTTCGGGTTTGTAGAACAGCGACGGATCGCTGAGCCACATCGGGTGCAGGACATCACGGCACACATGCCATGTGTCCGACCAGTTCTTGTCGTCGTTGGCGGCCTGATAGAAGATGCCGTTGTGGATGACCGCAACCGGCTCGTGATCGTCGGGCCCGCCGAAGTCGGCGAGTGCGAACGGGTGGCAGTTGCGCTTGTTTTTCCCGCCGTGTGTGGCCAGCCGGAAGTGAATGATCATCGGGTGATCGCCGAAAGGTTCGAGCGCCTTCTTGAAGTCGCTGAACTTGAAGAAGCCCTTCTCGACGATGAGCTGTCCGTCAACGGCGACGGCGAACCCAGCGCCGTCCGAGTTGAAACACATTCCGTTTTCGAGACGATGCCAGTCGGGCTTGATGTTTGCTGGTTTGTAGATTGCTAAGCACATATGTTGGTTTGGTTTGGTTTGGTTTGTTTGCTGCAACCACGCGGTAAGCTACGCGCCGTAACAATGTTACGGTAATCAGTCACCGGTTTGTTCGAGCGCACCGATGAGGAGTTTGTGCAAGTGCGGGTAGCTCTTGCGGTTGGATGACACGAACGCGACGAACTTGTCGGGATCATCGATGGTGCGGAGCGAGCGGGCCGCCGGACGGCAGTACGCCAGCACTGCTTCGACGAACTCGATGTTCTTGAGGAAGCGTTCGCGGTTGACAGTCCCACGGAAGATGCGGAACTCGATGGTGCGCCGACCACTCGTGTTGAGCGCAGCGTATCGGGAGTCGCCGCACCCGCACTTGCCGTCGGTCAGCTTCTTGCGGTGGTCGATCTCGCAGTACCCGCGATTGTATCGACCGGCGATCTTCTCAATCAGCGTCGCCGTTGTGGGCGAGTTGATGAAGACGATCATCCTGCCCACCCATAAGTCGGACAACGGGCGGCGGCTCACATGGATGTGGATGCCACAGTGTCCGCCCTTCCAGCTTTCGGTGGTGCGCCCGACACGCGTGTCGGACAACACTTCCGACCACACCCGCTTGTGTACGGACGGACAGTCGGGGCGGGTAACGATCTCGAATCCCTCATCCGACAGGCTACCGTCCGATTTGTAGATGGCGTAGCGGTCGGGCAGCAGCGCGTCGAACACATCCAATGAGGCGGAAGTCTCGCCGTGTTTTGGCTCGACTTCCAATTCGATACCGAACTTGATCGGCACATCCCGCTCCGACCGGTAGTCGGCGGCGTCACGGCACGAGTAATCGCGGATGCGGGAGTCTTCTTCAGTGTCGCAGTTGCAGCAGCGCCCGTCGCTGCTGTAGTCATCGTTATGGTAACGCTCGTCGCACGAGTCACACACGAACGTGTTGTCGTTGAGCCAGCTTTCACTGTAAAATTCGCCGCCCCAAGCGCTGGCATCCCAGTTAAGGATCGGCTCGCCGCTGCCGTGACAGTAGACGACGTTTTCCTCATGTGTCCAGCCGTCGTGATCTTTGATGAAGATGTGCTCTTCAGGCTCATCAACGGACCAGTCGCACTCATTACCGCGCCGGTCGATCAACCGGAAGCACTCGTTCCGGTCGTACAGTTCGCCGTCAATCTCCACAATGCGCCATTCTGGCAGGACGCGGCCATCATTTATGGTTCTCACTTCGTTGGTTGGGTAATAGGTTCCGTCAAGCTCAGTGGATTCCGACAACAGCAACAGCCTGCTGCCGGATCCGACGACATGGGTTCGGGTGTCGAACGGGTTCCGATCGTGCCAGCTCACCGACGCAAGCGGGATTGATTCGTGTTGCAGATACAGGACGCCGTCCTCCACATACGGGATGAACACCGGCTCACGCAAGCCGCCGGTGTTGGGCAGCGCCAACACGAACAAAGTCAGGGCGACGGCGGGGTGAATCCCGGACCCCGATTCGTTGTACAGCCACCCGCATTCAAACGCGCTGTCGGCTACGCGCACCCGATTCACGGTTGTCGGTTCGGTGATCTGCCCCCGCTTGAGCAGGTCGAAGACGAACCAGTCCGGCACTTCCGCCAGCGTGAGCGTTGGGAAGTTGCGGATGCCATAGCCGGACGGGCTGAGAGTTGGACTCGCGCACTCGTTGTACAGGCGGACGTATCCGTTGTCAGTTACCTCCGTAACTGTGTACTCGTACAGGTTGCCGCGTACGACGTCGCCGGTTCTCACCGGCTGATTGGTTTCGTTGTGATATATACGTAACATTTTGTTTTGTGGTTTGTGTTTTAGTCTAGCCCATACAGATAACTCAAGCGTCGGCCCAACTGCCGCACACGAACGGCGGCAGCGGACTGGTTGTCGGAGAGGGCTGCGGGAAGCAACCCTCTAATCTCGGATTTGATGGCGGCGATCTCTCGTCTGCCAATCAGACGGCGGATGAACAGGATCAGTTGCATTTGAGGATCTTGTTGACGGTGTTGAACGCCAGCCCCGTCATCTGCGAGATGTGGTGGCGGCGGTAGCCTACTGCGGCCAACGCCTTAACCCGTTTGATGTGCGGGCGGGTGCTGGTGTTGAACATATGCTTGCGCACATGCGGCTTGCGTGTCAGCGGCTGGCCGGTGGCGAGCGCCTTCCGGATTTTGCAGACGGTTCCGAACGACAGTCCGGTTGCCGCCGCAATACATTCGGGGCGTTCGTTGTTGGCGAGCATTGCGGAGATGACGGGTACTTGCTTAATGGATTCGGGGTTCATGCTACTTGTTTGGTTTCTGTGGTGATGCGGTCATAGACATACACACGTTCCTCCTGTTCGCTGACCGTAGTGAACAGGATGATCTTCTTCATCGGATACACGCCGGTCACCCGACCGTACCCTTTGCCTTTGAGCGACTCCGCCCACTCCGAGAACCGGAGTTCAGGGATGACGGATTCCATAACGTTGTTATGGGTGCGGCGTCGGTAGTGGCCAACCCATATTGAGCAGACTAACTCCTTCGTGCATTGGGTTGGCTTCCATTCGCCCCACACCGTCAAGAACTCGTCACCCTTTTCGATGACGTCGCCCTCTTTGAGGTAGTAATATTCCGGTTCGACGGGCATCAGCGGGATCGCCGCTCCGTGGTTAGTCATTGTTGTTTTCATCTTGTGTTGGTTCGCCGTAGAGCACGGCTTCCAGTTGTTGGTGAACGTCCTCCGCCAATGCGGGGAACTTGATTGTCGATTCAACTTCCGCCAGCAGGGCCAGCAGATGTTCGTTTGTAGTGCCCGCTTCATAGGCTTCGCGGGCGGCCAGCAGGTTCAGCATACGCGATAGTTCCTTTCGACTTTCTCACGGCTTGCTGTCCAGTTTCTCCCTTCGGCGAACTGAAGGGTGACGGTTGTCTCATTCGCATGAGACACGACGGCGCGTCGCCCGTTGTGGGCGTTGCGCACTAGTGATCCCGTAACAATGTTACGCGGTTTGCAGTGTTGGCACATATGGTTAGACGTTGAAGTACTTTCTGTATCCCTGATAAACGGATGACGGCATCGCCGCCAGCTTAACTTTGCTCGCTGTTCCCGCCCGCCGCAACTGCGGCATGCGGAAACGCAGATAGCGCTTGATCGAACCGACCGACGGCGCTGGTATGATGGTCTTCACTTCCCCGTTTGGACGGAGGATGGTGGCGACGATTAGGATTCTGTCAGTCCGCTGTTCCATAGTAGTGTTTCAGTTTGGTGCGAACCGCACAGTACGGCCCGTTGGTAGCAGTAGCCCGTTTGAACTGCGCGCCAACCCACTCTCGGAGTTCGGCGATAGTTGGCGGCGGGTCGAAGTGTAGCCAGTCAAGCACGTTGCTAACTTCTGCTAACGCTTGAGTACGGGCGGCGGCTTCCTTACGGTGGACCGCATCCCGAACCATATTCAGTATGTCTAATTCGTGTTGTTGCATTCAATTCGGATTGATGTGTGGACAAACGAGCGGCGGTGCTCACGCAGCCACCGCTTTGCGGATTCAAGATCGGGGAATCCTACTTTCAGGATTCGGCGTTCCCCGACGTAGAAGCGGACGGTCACTGTCATTAATTCGAACGGATAAACGGGTGGTTGATTTTCATATCCGTGTTGATAGTGGTGTTCATGTCCGACACTGTCCACTCCAACGGCGAGGTGTTGCGCATGCGCTTGTCAACTTCGGCTTCGTTGTCGTTCATCTTGTAGCGGCAGTGCTTGATAGCGTCGAGGCTGCGCGTGGCCGCATCGCGGAAACGCTCTAGCGTCGCAGCCCTACGGTCTTGCTCCTCCTCCCACTCGGCGGAGACTTCGGGATAGAAGTACCATGTTTCCCGCTGCTCGGTAAGCCGGAGGCTGAAGCCATGCCTTTCGGCTACGGCCCGCAGTTCCGGTTCGGCAGCGGCGAATAACTCATACATCTTAGTGTGGTATTTGTTCATCGGGGATCAGTGTTCCAGTGTGGCAATGTATCCGTCATCATCGTAGACGGCGGCGAACACTGAGCAGCGTTCGTTGCTATCCACATAGTAGAGTCCTTTGTTAAGGACACTGATCTGACTGAGCAACCGCTCCGCCACCGGTCGGGGTACGCGGAACCAATGCATCGGGATGGTAAGTCCGTCGTTGTCAGCGAAGCGGGGCCAGCCGTCGTGAAGGTCGGCCCACATCTTGTTATTGCGTTCGGTTGAGAACACATCCATCAGTTGTATTGTCTTTTGCATTTCGGTTTCTACGGTTTGGGTCTGACGATCCATGTGAACGGACCGAACGAGTGTGAATAAGTCAGCGCCTGATAACCGGACCACCATAAGGGGTATACCCATAAGGTGAGGCGGCCGATCTTGAATTTCCAGTAGGATGTTCGTTTCATTGGGTTACTTTTCTGATTTCGTCGAGCACATCTCCAGCCTCCATCACGAAGCTGTCATCGTCCGACAGGATTAGGGCTTTGGTCAACAGTCGTTCGGCTTCCCGCAACAGTTCACGGGGCACCCTAACGTGTTCATCAAACTCGATCAGCAGGATGGTGGAGCCATCAGTCGGCGCGGTTGCGATTGGTTGTGGTTTCATAACTTTGTTATGCGAGTGTTTCAAAAAGCTCAGCAGCAGTCATTTTGGCGGGGCATTTCTGGTGCTGCCACCATTCGCTGCCATCGTATTCTCCACGCTCCGACCACGTACCGTCGGAGTACCAAATGTAGCCGAACAGATACTGGCCCCCGTACCCACTGTCGTAATTGAAGTCGAGCAGCGGGAGTACTTCTTCCAGCGATCCTTCGATCGGTGTGAACTCGCCGTATCCTGTTCGGAAAGCGATGCATATATGGTCTACGGACCGGCCGTCGATGTGCGCGAGAAGCTCTTGCTTTGCGTTGGTTTTCATATGTGTAGTAGGTCGCCACTTCATAACATTGTTATGAAGTGGCGATGGTTAGGGTTCAAGCGAGTTCCTCAACGGCGGCAATCGCGAGTTCCCACTCGCGCTCCGCCTGTTCCTCTTCTTCTTCACGAAGGTCGACGACTGCGGCCAGCCGCTCCCGCTCCGCATGAGCGAGACGGTGTTCGGCACGGCTGAAGTTGAGCGGGGCTACCGTCATGAGGCCCAACGCCGAATCGGCGGCGAGCAGCGCCGTCCGTGCGGCAATCGCGGTTCGGGATGCGTTGCGCAACTTGAGGGATGCCGCAATCAACGCGGCATCGGCTTCGATTTGTTGGTCTGCG
>Ga0315904_10011841_pt1 | contig 11080 bp, 18 predicted proteins | sample LakEriMetagenome_6_FD_203529 | JGI IMG/M metagenome (GOLD analysis project Ga0315904, IMG submission 203529) | Freshwater fungal communities from buoy surface, Lake Erie, Ohio, United States - Buoy 12 MA120 | ecosystem: Environmental > Aquatic > Freshwater > Lake | place: USA: Lake Erie, Ohio... | reverse complement strand
ACGAAAGGAGTGGTGGTCATGGCGGGATTCATGTCGCAGGCGTTGAGCGTGTTGCTGAAAGAGAACAAGGAACTGGTGGATGCCGCCAAGACGCTGGGTGGCGTGGCTGCGTGCAGGAAGGAGAGCCTGGACAACTGCATGGACTTGGCGACTGGCAGGCAGGTGCATCGCTACACGATCACGTTCGACACCCTTGAGGATGCCACGAGGTTCGCGACCGCCGTGTCCGACATCGTGGACGCCGCGACGGAGGGGGGCGATGAGTGATGGGCGTAAAGAACTATCGGCCTTCGCGGAGGCTTACGGCTTTTGCGCGGTGTGCTGGGGACGGGAGTCGCTGCACATCCACCACTTGCAGCAGGGGGCTGGTCGCTCGCACGACCGCCGGAACCTCCTGCGGCTCTGCATGTGGTGCCACGAAGGCTTGCACTTCGGCGGGAAGCACGACCTCAAGAAAGGCATGCTCCTCACCGCCAAGCGAGAGGTTGACGACGCCCACTACGATCCAGCGTTCCTGGCTTCGCTGCGTCTCAAGCGTCATCTGGGCTATGAGCCGGAGCGGTATCCGGTGCGTGTGTTCGTGTTTCGCAGGAAGAACGGAATCCCGCAGGAGTTGAAGCACATGGCGATCAACAGCAGACAGAAGGGCAAGCGTGGCGAACTGGAGGCTGCGGCCGAGTGGAACCGGCTGCTGCCGCAGGCCCACTCGCGTCGGTCGCAGCAGCACAGCGGCACGGAGTCGGCCAGCGACCTCATCTCTCCAGGCACGCCGCACCTGTGGCTGGAGGTGAAGCGGGTCGAGCGTGGGCTGAACCTGCACGCCGTCATGGAGAAGTCCCGTGAGCAGTGCGGGGAACTCTGCCCGGTGGTGCTGCACCGGCAGAACGAGAAGGAGTGGCTGGTGACGTTCCCGCTGGAGCAGATCAAGCGGTTCGTGCAGCAGGTGCAGGGGGCGATGTGATGAACGCCCGAGTCATCGACTGGGACGGAGACGACGGCGAGGAGGAGGAAGTCCACAGCCCGATTCCGGACAAGGACGGCTGGGTCACTCTCAAGGAAGGAAAGAACGATGCGGGTAACGCTGGAGTGGTTCGAGGTCAGCCGAGCGGCGCTCGTGGGCGTAAGCCGAAACGTGGAGGCTCTGCGAAAGGGTCTGCAAAACGCCCGGCCCACAAACGAAAACGAGTGGCACGTCCACATTCTCGGCGCACTCGGTGAGTGTGCGTTCGCGAAGGCGACCAACCGCTACTGGAACGGCAGTGTCAACACCTTCAAGTCGGGCGGTGATGTCGGTGACAACATCCAGATCCGCACGCGATCCAAGCATTCCTATGACCTCATCGTCCGATCCGGCGACAGGGACAGTGACGTGTTCGTGCTGGTCACGGGTGGCCCGCACGAGTTCACCATTCATGGCTGGATGCCCGCTGCGGAGGCGAAGCAGCCGAAGTTCAAGGCCAACTACGGCGGATACGGGGAAGCGTATTTCGTCCCGCAGTCGGCGTTGCGTCCGATAGACCCATTGGTGTGCAAGGAGTGCTGACCATGAACGCCACGACGATGCAGACATACACCGGCAGGCTGATCGACCTCGCCCACTTCAGCGAGGAGGACGTTCGACTGCCCGACATCTCGCATGCCCTGTCCCTCATCAACCGTTTCACGGGCCACTCCAAGTGCCCGTATTCGGTGGCCCAGCACAGCGTCATGGTGAGCCGCATCACGCAGCCCGAGAACGCCCTGTGGGGGCTGCTGCATGATGCCAGCGAGGCGTATTTGGGGGACGTAGCCACGCCGCTGAAGAACCTACTGCCCGGCTACCGTGAACTGGAGGAGCGGGTGCAACGCACCATCGCCCGCGTGTTCCGGCTGTCGTGGCCGATGCCGCCCGACGTGAAGCAGGCCGACCTGCGGGCGTTGATGGCGGAGAAACGAGACTTGATCTCCTGCTCACATGACTGGGGGATCGACGTGGAGCCTGCGTGTGGGCCAGTGAATCCGTATTGCTGGACGCAGGCGAAGGAGTTGTTTGAGTCGCGCTACAAGGAGTTAGTCAAGTGATAAAGGTAACTGAGGACAGGTCGGTCAAGTACGCCAGCGGTGCCGTGCGGTCGAGCGATGCGGAGGCGACGAGGTACGACCTCATCACGCCCATCGGCTTGGCGGCTGTAGCGGCGGCGTGCGCGGAGGGGGCCGCGAAGTACGGCGATTTCAACTGGGAGAAGGGCATGCCCGCCAACGACATGCTGAACCATGCCTTGCGTCACATCTACATGTTCCTCTCCGGCAACCGGGACGAGGATCACTTGGGCCACGCAGCCTGGAATGTCATGGCTGCAATCCACTCGCTTGAGGTCTGGCCGCACCTCAACGAAGGGACTCTCCGCAGCGGCTATTGTGAGGCACCGACAAAATAATGATCGCCGTCGCCGTAACGGAATACGACGACGAGAACATCGTTGAGGAGTGCGAGACTGGCTGGAGGAGGTTTTGTGCAGAAGTTCTCGTTCGGACCCATTACCACGTTCGGGAGTTGTGCCGTCGCCACAGGCGTCTGGGCTACAGGCAGATGCTCCCATCCAGCAGAAAGGAGTGGGAGATCCTGCGCCGTCAGGTAGCCGCCTACAGGTGGGCCTTTGACGGCACCGGAGGGGAGTTCACGTTTGACCAGACGTGCCGGGATTTGAGCCTCGATCCCGAGATCGTGCGGCGAAAACTCCTGTCCCTGTGTAAGCCCGAGCGGGACATAAATCTTCTGGTGAAGTGGGTGGCCCGCCAGAAGGAGAAGCCGCATGGCAACCGTAGCCGAGAAGGTCAAGATGCTGGTGGAGTGGGCACCAGCCTTGTCGCTGCTGTCCGAGATTTCCGCCGCCGACACGGCGAAAGAACGGGCAGAAGGGGCGCTCAAACTCATGCGGTTTGTCGCTACCAAGACGGCCACGCCCATCGACGACGATCTTTGTGAGCGGGTGGAGGCGTGCCTCCTGAGTCCACAGGGGGAGGAGTTGTTCCGGTACATCGTGGCCCTGGTCACGGCTGTATCGCAGGCGGAGGTGGACTGATGCTGCTGTATCTGCTCGCCGCCGCCGCCTTTGCTGTGGCAGCGGGGGCGTCTGCCCTGCCGTACCTGACTGCGGCCCGGTCGCCGGGAGTCTCACCGGCTGACCGGGCCGGGTGGGTAAATCGTCTGTTCGTCCTGGCGGGGCAGGCTGAGGAGGCGGGTGAGGGTGCAGTGGCGGCGGCGGCTCGGTCGCTGATCGCCGCTCTGGTGGCGGAGAAGGAACTCCCCAAGAAAGCACGGTAGGTCATGGCACGGACGGTCGCAATCTGGGCGGGCCTGCTGATTGGCATTGGGGCCATGACGGCCACCGTCCTGCCCCGCAAGCCCGTCGTGAATCCGGTTGTGCCGCAGCCCGCTGGCGTCCTGGCTGGCGTCAGTGCCGCCGACGCCGCGATCCTTCACGGGTTTCACGCTGCGATGGCCGACATCGTAGTGCGAGACGGGTCTGCCAAGCAGCCGGTATGCAAGACGCTGTTCGACCTGCGGGCACGGTACAAGTACGCCCTGTCGATGGCCTTTGAGAACACCGGAATGGTTGGCCGGTACGCCGGGCTTGGTCAGCGGCTCGACGAGTACCTGCTGGCTGCCATCGGTGACAAGGACTTGCCGCTCACCCAAGAACTGCGGCAGCAGGCGGCACGGGCGTTTACGGCGATCAAATAGGTGGGGCATGACGGAGTTCTACGCCTCACCAGAGGACATCGTTCGGGCGTACAACGACGGGCTCATGGGCTCGTACTGCGACCCCGATGCCACCGCCCGTCTGCTGCGGTCGCTGCCCATGCCGCTGTTCGGTGGCACACTGGCTGGGAGCGGGGCTGGCAAACTGTCGCTCGCCTTCAAGGCGGTCGTCCACTGGGAGACGGCGACGGGCCGCAAGCCCTACGACGAGACGCAAACGACGGGCGATTGCGTCAGTCATGCCGTGCGTGGGGGGGCGGACGTGGCTCGGGCCAACGACCCTGACCTGCACTCGACAGAGGACTGGGTGGACCGGACGGCGACGGAGCCGCTGTACGGCGCTCGTGGTCACGGCGGTCAGGGGGCCACCTGCTCGCGGATCGTGGAGTGGGCGCACAAGACCGGCGGGCTAATGCTCCGCAAGAAGTACGACCCGCTCGGGCTCGACCTCACGGAATACAACGCATCGGTGGGGATGCGGTGGGGTTCGCGTGGCGTTCCGGCGGAGGTGACCAGCGAGGCGAAGAAGCACCACATCGGGACGATCAGTCTGGTGACGACGTGGCAGCAGGCACGGGACGCCATCGCCAATGGGTACGGGCTGGTGTGCTGCTCGGACGTTGGGTTCGCCGGGATGAAGCGGAACTCGGAGGGCATGATCCGCCCGTCCGGGACATGGCACCACGCGATGCAGTGGCACGCGGCCGACGACACCCGTCCCAATGACTGCCGCTTCTGCGTGCAGAACTCGTGGGGCTGGAACGCTCACACAGGCCCGAAGGTGCATGACCAGCCGGAGGGGTCGTTCTGGATCGACCAGCAGACGGCCCAGCGGATGATCGCGCAGGGGGGAACGTATGCAGTATCGAACGTGGTGGGCTTTCCTAAGCGGACGCTCAAAGACTGGGGCGCACGGGAGATTCTCGGATGAAGATTTCCGTCGCTACTGTCGCCGTATGGCTCGCGTTTGCCCCCGACGTGCTGCCTCCGCAGCCCAGTCCGCAGCCGGTGAAGTGCTGCGGCAAGTGCGGGGGAACGGGGATGGTGCCGACAGGAGACGGGATCACGCGGGTGTGGTGTGAATGCCCGGCGACGTGCTCGTGTGCTAAGAACCGGCCCAAGCCACAGCAGTGCCTCAGCGGAACGTGCAGGAAGTGACCATGCAAGCCGACGAACTGTGCGCATACGTCCGTCGCCGCCTGCCAGTCCGAGCCCGGCTGGTGGGGAAGGAGCGTCTCAACGATCTGGTGCTGATCGCCGTGACGGAGTGGCCGATTGAGCCGCTGATGGCGGCGAGCAGAGGGTCGGTCGAGGAGGAGAAGATCCTGGACGCGACCACAAAGAGAGTGACCGCCACCTACGAGGCGCTGCGTGGCAGCGAGCAGACCTACGGATTCTTCTGGACGCTGATCCTGTCGGCGGCGATCTCCGCCATTGTGCAGCACGTCCTGGAGTGGTGGCTATCGAGATCGGCCAATCGCGTGAAACTGGCCGGATGGCAGTGCGCAGCAAGAGGTGAGGCGTGAGCAGCGTGGAAGTGTACGAGACAGCCCTGCGAATGCTGGAGCGGTACGGGTTCGGCCTCGTCCTGGCGAGCCTCGTGCTGTGGTTCGTGCGTGTGGACATCGTGCTGCCGATGGTGGAGGCCCATCAGGCGTTCCTCCGGGAGATGTCCCTGACCCAGCGTGACATAGCCGAAGCCGTCCACGAGCAGACGCGGCTGCTGTACGCCTTGCAGCCGAAGGTGGCGGCAGCGAACGGGGTGGACGAGGGAAGGAACTGATCGCATGGGCATGAACCCCCGCACCCTTCGTCCCGGCAGCACCTTCACGCCGCGCTCCATCTCCGGCCTCGCCCTCTGGCTGGACGCGGCTGACACGCAGTCGCTCTACACCACCGACGCTGGGCCGGTGACGGCGGTGTCGGCACCTACGGAGATCAGTGGGTGTGTGGGGTGGTGGGATGCGAGCGATGCGGCCAGCATCACGCAGTCAGGCGGGCTGGTGAGCCAGTGGAATGACAAGAGCGGGCAGGGGAACCATGCGACGGCGAGCGGGAGTGCAAGGCCGACGCTGACGGCTGGTGGCCTCAACGGCAGGAGCGTGATGACGTTTGATGGCACCGCTACTGCGATGACGGTCGCCGCCAATGCCGCGTTCAACTCAAACGACCTGACCTACTTTGTTGTGTTTCGACAAACGTCAACGGCAAACAAGGGCGTTTACACCAAATTGAACGCAGACGGAACCTCGCTCGGCTTCGGCCTTGTGGTGCGTTCTGACCCAGCGGTTTGGCTGCTCCAGAAGAACGCTGGGGCGCCGCAGGTTCTCACGGCAAGCGTCAATCCGACGACGGCGACGAGAATCTACACCGTCACATCGACCGCTACAGCGACTGGCTTTCTTGATGGCCTGTCCTCTGCGACGGCCACAGGGCAGACGGCGAGCCATAGTTTGAGTCAAGCGGTGACGATTGGCGCGCGTGCATCATCGGAGTACCTCAACGGCTACATCGCAGAGATCATCCACTTCAACACCGCCCTCTCAACCGCCGACCGCGCCCGCGTCGAAGCCTACCTCGCGGCGAAGTGGGGGATCGCGGGCGTCCACGCACAGGCAACGGCGACCAGCGATCCGGTGGGGTATTGGCGCGACAAGAGTGGGAACAACAGGCACTTTACGCAGTCGCTGGGAAGCGCGAGGCCAACGGCATCGCTGGCGGCTCAAAACGGACGCAACTGCCTGACGTTCGACGGCACTCGCAGGCTGGTGTCCAGCGTTCCTTCGACGCAATGGTCATTTCTGCATGATGGCAGTCAGCCATATGCGATCTACGCTGTATGGCAGGCAAACAGCGGCGCGATTAGGACTCTGGTTGCAACTGGAGATTCATCGCAGGGCATCAGATCGTTTTATTGCTGGCATGACTTTGGCACTCTAGCGTCGAACAATGTTCGCGCTGAAGTGACGACGACGAATGCTGGAAACTTTGTCATCACCCGCAATATGGGTAATCAAACTGCTGGCGTGCCGCGTGCCTTGCAGATCATCGGTGATTTGAGCAACGCCACCGCCGCGAACCGAATGCTCCTAACGACAAACTACGGCGCTGCGTCTACTGCAAGTACCACAGGCGCTGGAAATCCGGCAACTGGCGCGCCACTGCTAAACCTAACAATCGGAAGCCTGTCTCCAACTTCGCAGTCCTTTGGCTTATCTGGAACTCTCTGCGAACTCGTAATGTTCAATCGGGCAACAGTCCTGTCTTCCAGAGAGCAGGCGCTGATGCTTGGATACCTCAACCGGAAGTGGGGGCTTGTTCCACAGGTGTCCAACGCTGACGCCCAAGACTGGGTGAACCGGGTCTACGCCAACGGCGGCAGCGTCTCGTCTGCTACGGCGACGGCGGTGAATACGTTCTGCAACTCCATCGACGCGGCGGGGTTGAGGGATCGCTTCTATCGGCTGAATCTATTCTGCGGCACCGGCTTGGCCGCGTGCCTTGTGCCGCTGTATCGCGGGCCGTCGCTGGGCGGGACGCAGTTTGGAAACAGCACCGATACGAACAATGGGCCGTTCGTCAGCGGGGATTACGCGGAGACAGGGTCGACAGGCGGCTTGCAAGGGAATGGCAGCAGCAAGTTCCTGAACACTGGCCTGCCGATGAACTTCACAACGCCGCAGAATTATCACCTTTCGGTGCTGGCAGGCAATTTCACGGCAAACAATGCCGGAATGATTGGCGCCGATACAAACGGCGACGGCACTTCGCCAAGATTCAATCAATGCTTGGTGTCCTACAACACAAGTCCACGCAATAACGTCTGGTTCAACTATGGGACAAACTTTCCCCAGCCTCAAAACAGCCAGACCTACTCTTCGGCAAGATTTGTAGGCACAGGTAGCGCATCAAGCAGCATCCTTTACGCGAACTCTGTGTCTGTTGGAACCGACGTTGCGGCTGGGTCAGCCACAAACGCAAATACCTACCCTCTGTATGTGTTTGCGCTCAACAACAGGAACGTAGTTACGCAAACATACGCCAACTGCCGCATTTCTGCGTATTCAGCGGGGCTGAATATGTCAGCCGCGCAGGTTGCGTCGTATGACGCCGCGCTTGCGGCGTTTGCTGCTGCACTGGGGAGGGCGTGATGAGCCTCTCAGACATCGCCATCCCGATCAGTGACGCCGACGCCAAAAAACTGGCGCTGGTCTTCACTCCGCAGTTGGCCCAGCGGCTCGCGGAACTCCACGCCGAACACGGCACAACCAACTGCGTGCCGATGCCTCGCGTGTTGACGGACGGCAGGCTCATGCTCTCGGCGGATGTGCTGACGGAGGTGGGCGAGGGCGGGCTGCTACAGGGGATGTGGGAAGCGGCCGACAAGGCCGTCTTGCTGCCTGCCGTTGAGGTGATCCCTTGGGACGAGGCGGTGGCGTTGCTGCCGGTGGAGGGGGAGTAGCGGCCTATCCACTTGGGCTGCATGCGTCAGAGTGCTGGGATGCACCTGACAGCAGAGCAGCAGCGGCTTGCCGAGCAGGCGATGGAGATCGTGCCGAAGGCGATTGTGGCCTTCCGGTGCCGGTATCCGTCGCTCCGGCGGCAGGTGGCTGCGATAGATGCCACGAGCGTTGCCTACCTTGCCATCTGCAAGGCTGCGGTCACGTATGACCCGGCACAGTCGAAGGTCACGACCTACTTCTCGATGGCGATTCGCAACGCACTGCTCAAGGAGATCGACAAGAACCGCCGCATGCGGTACGACTCGCCGGATCGGGTGCCGATGGAGTTGGCGGAGGCACTGTCGGCCAGCAAGCAGCACGGGTTCTCGACCCGCATTCAGACGGCCATCGCCCGGCTTCCCGCCAAGTCCCGCAGGCTGATCCACTTGCGGTTCTTTCGTGGACTCAGCCTGCGGGAGATTGGCGAGCAGTCCGGGTGCGACCCGCGAACTATCCAGCGGCGACTCGCCGTCGCTTTGGACTGTCTGGGAACGCTTTTGCAAAGCGAGCCGCTTGTGCCTTGAGCGCCCGGCTGATGGAGTTGATGTTCCACTTGTAGCCGTTCGGCCTGCGGACGTTGTAGTACGCCAGCGTCAGCCGCTCCAGCGACCAGCCCGCCTTCCGGCAGCGGGCCATCTCCTCCACCACCGCTCGCTCCTCGTGGTCGGGCAGGTAGTAGGAGTCCTTGCCCGTGCCGCACTTCTTCCAGCCGATGGGGGCGTGCCTGCCGTGTGGCTTGCCAGCCTTCCGTTTCTCCCGCAGGCTGTCTCGGGTTCGCTGGCGGATGAACTCCACCTCCAGTTCCGCGAACGCCGTGAGGATCGTGAACACGCAGCGGCCGATGGGACTGCCGGTGTCCAGCCCGAGATCGAGGGAGTTGAACGACACCTCTTTCCGGTTGAGCAACTGCATCGTCTGGGCGGCGTCGATGACGGAGCGGAAGGCCCGGTCGAGTTTGGCCCACACGATCTTGTCTCCCGGCTGGACGAGAGCCCACACCTTGCGGCCCTCGTCCCGCTCAAACATCGGCTTGGTGCCGCTGGTGGCAGAGTCGTAGAGCCAGCCGCCGTAGGTGTAGCCCTCCGGGACGAGTGCCCGCTTGATGTACTCCTCGCACACGGAGCGCTGGGCGTCCTCCGTGATGGTCTGTCGGCCGGTGGATGCCCGGCCATACGCATAGACGATGGGCATGTGCGTGCCTCCTAGAGCAAGTAGAAGAAGACGAAGACCACGATGCAGAGCCAGCCGAACGGACCCATGTAGATGGGCTCGGTGGGATCGAGGCTGGTGCGAACCATCAACGCCAGGATCGCAAGCCGGAACACCCACTCGATAGGCCCGGCATCGAGGCCGAGCATGTTGCGGAACCGCTCGCGGACGGTGCTGTGGCCGTACTTGTAGTCCAAGAAATCCATGTCAGGTTTCCTTTCAGAATGAGTCGGGTCCGGGAATGTAGAGGTCACCGAGAATCCACTCCGTGATGCCAGCGATGGCGTCCTTGCTGCACTTCCACCGCATGCCGCCTTCACGCCAGGACTTCCCTTCCGGGACGGCAAAGAACTGGCTGTGCTTGCGGGCGTAGTCACCGTCAACGTGGTGGTGCGTCCGCCCGTCGTCGTCGTACGGGCCGACCTTGATGAGCAGCCGCTTGCCGTCCTGCCCCGCTGTGGGTGCGGTGCAGACGTGCAGGGTGGCACCCACGAAGGGGATGTGGGCACGGTATCCAGTCAGTTCGTCAAAGACCTGCACCACGCAGGGCGGGCCATCGGCCAGTGCCCGCTTCAAGCGGGTGGCAAACAGCCTGCACCTGCGGGCCAGCGTCTTGTACTTGCGGTGTTCAAACGGCTTGGCCCAGTTCTTTGGCTCCGGCAGCAGCCCGCGTGGTGCGTGCTGCCACACTCCAGGCAGTCGGGGGACATGCGTGGCAACGCCGTCGCGAACGATGTAGTGCATGCGGATGGAGTCCGCGAACACCCGTCGCTCGTCGTACGGGGTGAACGCCCGCACGTAGCGTTTCCATGTCTCCCGAATCTTCTCGTGCCGCTGGCGGTTCTGCCTGCGGTAGTACGTGTCGGGGCTGACGACGGAGTATGCCGTGTCGCCGTTGGCTGCACGGTAGACGTACGCCAGCGGCACGACGAGCCGGTCTGTCTCGTACGCAATCGCAATGGCGCACGGCGGACGCTGGGATGGGATCGCCTTCACGCTGCCGTACAGGGACGTTGACCGTCTGGCTCCCGTCTTGTGTCCATGCAGGATCGCCTCCAACTGTTCGTAGGTGTAGACCTGCTTGCCCAGTTTCTTCTGTCGCATGCTCATGCCTCCTGCGGGAGTGGCACAACGCGAGCCCACTTGGGGATGGAGTTGTGCCAGTGCGTGCCCGTCTTTCCTGTGTACGCCACAACGACTCGGGCACGGGGCTTCTTGCTGTGCCAGTCCGTCTCGGCGTCGGTGATGAGAACGATGGAGTCAGGCTTGTCTGCCTGCTCCACCTGCGCGATGGCGGTGGACATGTCTGTGCCGCCGCCACCGTGCCATTCAAACAACTTGGTCGTGGCGACCATCTTGTGCGACTGCACTTGCGTGTCGGCGCAGTACACCTTGACCCGCCCCAGTTTCCGCAGCCCTTGAGCGATGACCGAGAGCGCCTTCGCCTGGATGTCCGTGCGCATCATGGAGTAGGACGTGTCCACTATCACGACGGCATGCGGCTGCACGGTGATGCGGCCGTGCAGGAGTGGGGCATCGTCTCCCGGCGGCTGCTTGCGTGACCGGCGGCGGTGGGAGTAGTCCCGTCCGCCAACCGGAGATGCCACGCTGGTGCAGACCGCTGACC
>Ga0315904_10011840_pt1 | contig 11081 bp, 12 predicted proteins | sample LakEriMetagenome_6_FD_203529 | JGI IMG/M metagenome (GOLD analysis project Ga0315904, IMG submission 203529) | Freshwater fungal communities from buoy surface, Lake Erie, Ohio, United States - Buoy 12 MA120 | ecosystem: Environmental > Aquatic > Freshwater > Lake | place: USA: Lake Erie, Ohio... | reverse complement strand
TTTCTACTCATCTAACTCCAAATAGTTACCCCTTACCTCAACTTTTACCCCCTCTCCGTCGAAAGCGGGCTGCAAAGATACACACTCCTTATGCTTTGTCAAGCGTTTTCAAGAAAGTTTTTTTGAATAATTACAAGAACTGTAAATTAACATCCTGATAACCCAAATATTAAGCACAAAAAAACCCGGCATAAACCGGGCTGAAGATAAATAAGAGCGTCTAAAATCAGACGTCGATCCATTTGTCATCCTTCATTTCTCCTTTGATAACGACCTCTTTAGTACGCGCGTAATCCTCTGCTGCCATCATCATCTGCTCACGTGTATCTCTTCTTAAAAGGATTGCAGAACCACCAGGAATCTTTACCTCGATGTAAAATCCATTTCTAAGTCGCGAAGGTTTTGTTGCCGGTCTTCCCATGTTGTTTGCTTATTTAAATTGCCTCTAAATAACGTATAAAAAGGGTAAAATGTTGGATTTTAAGAAAAATTAATAAAACAATCTCTCATTTGAGTCTGAATTTCGTACCCTCTTTCGAGTGAATCATCTCTACAATATTCCAGCAAATAAGTAACACGAGCAGACGATCCACTTCTTTAAAAGGTATACCCGCAGACCTGTACAACTTCGATACCTTGACCGGCTGAAATTGTTGTATCAGCCTTAACAATGTCAGCTCCTCTTCTCCAAATTTTTCCGGTCGTGCAGCCGGGTTCTTTTTAAATGCCCAAACCCTTTCCTGAATCTTACCCGCAGCGATCGTCTCATCTTCCACACGAACATAGGGCCTCCATTTCCCCTGCTCATCAGGCGACCTGTGAGGTAGAAATTCTGATCGAGGCACATCTATTTCCAAGACAATTTTATGATCTTCTTGCCAGATCTTAGAAGTGAATTCCACCGGTGGCTTACAAAAAAGACTGGCTGCACCTTCGATCATATAGAACTCTTCCTGGGGATCAACACCTACCACCTTTCCATTATCCTTTACACCAATCAGCAGCCTTCCACCTACCGTATTAGCAAATGCACTCAGGGTACGTGCGATCTTTTTCTGATCGTCGATCCGGAACTTGAAGTCCTGAGACTCGTGTTCACCTTCCTTTATGTAATCATGTAAGGATGACATATCGAAAAAAAGAAAAACTATTTCAACTCATCATTCCAGATCAACCATGAACGCAAGGCCTGATGTCTCAGCATGGATTCTCCATTAAGGATCATTGCACCTTGTAATGACGACTCCTGAAGAAACAAGGTCATCGGAGGATTGTAAATAAGATCAACCACAAGATGATCCGATGTTAAATGCTGATATGGCAATTCGATCATTGTCGATATAGCCGGAGCCATTCCAACGGGAGTGCAATTCACAATTAATTTGCATGCTCTGATCATATGCTCGTTCATATCTGAATAGGCAAATTGCTTTGGACCTGAAGGAGTTCGGGATATCTGGATGACATCGATCCCGATTTTCGTTAACACATGAATAATAGCCTTTGAAGCCCCACCCGTTCCCAACACAAGGGCCCTTTCATGCTTATTTGTGATGAATGGCTTTACGGATTGATGGAAACCGTAGGCGTCCGTATTATGACCTATGGTCAAACCATTCTTGAATTGCACACAATTCACAGCTCCAATTGCTCTGGCTTCTTCACTTATGGTATTCAGAAATGGAATGACAGCTTCCTTGTACGGAATCGTAACGTTCAATCCACTCAAGCCAGACTTAAGAAGTTCTTCAACTTCCTTAATTTCTTGCAGCTCAAAATTCCTGTAATCAGCAACTATCTTATGTTCACGGAAGAATCCGGTGAAAAAATCTTGGGAAAAGGAATGTCCAAGTGATTTTCCGATAAGACCATAGATCATCATTTCTTCTTGGCAAACTTTATCCTTAAGTATTCAACTACCATAGGCAAAAGAGAAAGTCCAATGATCCCGAAGATAACAGTTTCAAAATTCTCCTGTACAAATGGGAGGTTACCGAAAAAATAACCTAAGAGGGTGAGCCCGACCACCCAAAGAACACCACCAACAACATTAAAACGCAGGAATTTACCATAACTCATCTCCGCAATTCCGGCTACAAAAGGAGCAAAAGTCCGGACAATAGGAACAAAGCGTGCTATAATGATCGTTTTGGGACCATGCTTTTCATAAAACTCATGCGTCTGGTCAATATATTTCTGTTTGACCAACTGCCGACCCCGGATCTTCCAGTGGATTATTCTCAATCCGATCGTCCTTCCAAAATAATAATTGAGTCCATCACCTATAACAGCTGCTATTATAAGCAGTCCCAACACCAACCAAAGGTTTAACTCAGCCCTTTCTCCTGCATTGTTGACAACACCAGCACAAAAAGTTCCAGCAGCGAAAAGCAAAGAATCGCCCGGCAACAGAGGCATTATGACCAAGCCTGTCTCCACGAATATTATAAGGAAAAGAATTCCATATACCCAGTATCCATAATTTTGTATCATGGCAAAAAGATATCCGTCAAGATGAAGAATAAAATCGATTATCGATTGCAAAAAATCCATTAGTCTAATTCTAAAGTACTGTCAACCTGGTCTCTCCAGGCCAGGATTCCTCCTTCGAGGACAAAAACCTTCGTAAAACCAAAATCACTTATTAAAAACCCGGCAACAGCCTCAGCCCGCTTGCCCGACCGGCACATGATCACTAACCATGAATCCTTAGGAAGTTCAGAATACCTTTCAGTAATCTCACCCATCGGAATATGTAATGTCCCAAGATTACAGACTTCGTACTCATACAGTTCTCTGACATCGACAATCAGATATGGTTCACCGTTCTTTAAGGCCTGATCGAGTTCCATTGCCGAAATAAGTTCCATGATCATTTTTTTTCAAAGATAATTTTAACCAACGGGTTTGAAAAAAAAATGATCAGGTTACAGCACTTTTACAGAGACTGTAAGTGAAAATCGAGCAACTACCTCATTTTTTTCGTTGAAAGCGAGAACATTGACCTCTTGATTGATCCTCTGCCCTAATTCAATACTACTCAAAATAGCCCTCTCTACTTTTTTGCCTTCAGTGCATCTAAACAATACATCTGATTCAGGCCGCTTAATAAAATCACCTTGCACAGATTTGAAGGCCACAGATACCTTTTTTGCGCACTTTTCTGAATAATAGAAAACATGTATCCCGGCCGCTAGATCAGCGCCTACAGCTAAAGCCCCAAAATACATAGATCCCAGATGATTTTTTGTCCTGCGCCGGAGACGAATCTTTAGCTCCACAAACTCATCATCCAAAGCAATTAGTTCAGGGCTGACATAAGCTATCATTGGTATTTTCAGGCGTCCCAGCAGGAACAACATCCATTTAAACTTTTTCAACTTATTTTTCCTGTGACACATACTCCCGTTTCATTTTTTCTACAATCCTTCGAACAGGAAGAATTTCTTCCACATATTCGATTGAGGGTCCTGCACACCAAACTGTTTTGTATGTACTGCTGAAGGCGGCCTTTTGTAAACTTTTCATTCCCCTGAAAAATACAAGTGCCTTAACCCATTTTTTAAGTCTTTTATTCTTGTTCAGCAGCCTTTCGAACCAATTCTGTTGAGTGCCAACCTTCTGCACATAGGGCGTGTTAATGACCGTACATGGTGTTCCTGACAACTTGGTGGTCAGAACAATATCCTTTGCACCATAGTCAACACAGGCCTGCTTGTAATCATGTGAGACATCGGATTCTTCAGTAGCAATAAAAATACTACCCATGGACACCCCTGCGGCACCCAAACCAATCATTTCCCGGATACCCGCACCGTCTCCAACGCCACCGGCTGATATAACCGGAATGGAACACCCCTTAATCAAGGCCGGAATCAGTTCTTTGTATGAAATATTTCCTGCATGTCCACCTGCCTCCTTATTCACAGCGATCAATGCGTCGGCTCCCAATGCCTCTACTTTTTTAGCATAATGGACGTCAGTTACATCACAAAATACTTTAATCCCAACCTTATGCGCTTCCTTGATAGTTTCTTCCGGAGATCCCAAGGAAGTTATTATAAAATCAACTTTTTCCTCACAGCAGATCGAAAGTTGGTCCCGGTAAAGAAAATTAGATTTGTTCACGATCAGATTGATCCCAATGGGTCCACCCGCCTCTTTTTTCATTCTTCGGATTCCTTCCCGCAACTCATCTGTACTGCGATAATTCAATGCTGGGATTGCCCCCGTAATGCCAGATTTTACTGCTGCAATGATCATTTTCTCATTGGAAACCAAAAACATGGGAGCCATGATCACGGGAAATCCTATACCAAGTATCTCGCAAAGCGTCGGCTGGCTTTCATCATTCTTCATGTTCCGAAAATAACATTTTTCTATGTACGCAGAATAAATTATCTATGGACTTCAGTCTTCATATCGAACTCTATGGTTTACTTTTGTGTTATGAAAAAGAGCCAAGCCTGGATCAAAGCCCTAAGATTAAGAACACTTCCATTGTCTTTGTCGGGAATTATATTGGGTTCGGCCATTGCCTTTTACGATGGGTTCCAAAGCTGGACGGTTTTCGGTCTTTCAATGACAACCACCGTCTTATTCCAAATTGTCTCGAACCTGGCCAATGATCTTGGTGATAGTCAAAAGGGCACGGACAATGACCAGCGCATCGGTCCTACTAGAGCAGTTCAATCGGGTGTGATCTCATTAGGAGAAATGAAACGCGCAGTAATCCTTTTTTCAGTATTGAGTCTTCTCTCCTCAGGTATTTTGATCTATTTCGGAACTCAGGGAATGACTCAATCTATTGTTCTTTTTTACATATTTCTTGCAGCGACATGTGTGGCAGCAGCGATTCTCTACACTGTCGGTAAAAGTGCCTATGGATATTATGGTCTGGGAGATCTAATGGTTCTTCTTTTCTTTGGAATCGTGAGTGTCATAGGCGTTTATCCGTTATTCAGCAAAATGATCCGCCCGGATCTAATCCTTCCGGCCTTATCCATTGGTTTACTGAGTACAGCTGTCCTGAATCTCAACAACATGCGGGACAGGGAGAATGACAGAAAATCAGGTAAAAACACGCTAGTAGTGAAAATGGGTCCTAATGCAGCGAAACTGTATCATGCTTTTCTAATCCTTGGAGGTATAGCCTCACTAACTGTATTCATGGTATCAATACATCACCCCTATGTCTACTTAGGTTTGATCCCGACACTTGTTCTTCTGTTCCATTTGCGAAAAGTAATGGCCACAAGAGACCCAAAGGAATATGACCCAGAACTGAAAAAGGTTGCACTCTCAACCTTTGCCATCTCAGTGCTGACCTCGGCCGGACTTATTTTCTCCTTATGAAGGCCGTCATACAACCACTGATACTGCATTTTAAACGACCGGCCGGAACAAGCAGAGGGATTATGAAGGACAAAACCTCCTGGCTGATCAAACTGGAGGATCGGGGCCTTGAAGGCAAAGGTGAGATCAGCATAATTGAAGATTTATCAAAAGAATTCACTGAAAAAGGAGCATTCGAAAAAAGGATTCGTGAGTTTTGTGATGACATCATGAGGTACAGCTCGAGTGGGAAATCCTATTCGGAAATCCTTCATATCATAAGTAACGACGAGGACTTGATTCAATTTCCTTCTATCCTTTTCGGATTGGAGTCTGCCTTTCTGGATCTTATTAATGGAGGAAAACAAATCTATTTTCCCAATGCTTTTGCCCGAGGAAAGAAAAAGATTCCCATCAATGGTTTGGTCTGGATGGGTGACAAGGCATTCATGCAAGAACAGATCGACCAAAAACTTCGCGACGGTTTCACAACGATCAAAATGAAGATCGGCGCTATTGACCTCGAAACAGAATTCGACCTTTTAAGGTCCATTCGCGAAAATTACTCTGCGGAAGAGATCACGCTCAGAGTGGATGCAAACGGAGCCTTTTCACCAGAGAAAGCAAAGGTCGTTTTAGATTATCTCTCAGAACTTGGAATTCATTCCATAGAACAACCAATCGCCGCGGGTCAATGGTCTCAGATGGCATCTTTATGTGCAGGTACTCCAACACCTGTTGCGCTGGATGAAGAACTGATCGGTATATACGGCACTTTGAAAAAATCAGCATTACTTGATACGATCAAACCCCAGTACATTATTCTGAAACCGAGTTTACATGGAGGTATATCCGGCACTCGAGAATGGATTCAACTGGCTGAGGATCGAAACATAAAATGGTGGATGACGAGTGCACTCGAGTCGAACATTGGTTTGGAAGTCATCTGTCAACTGGCTGCAGAATATCAGAACGATCTCCCGCAAGGATTGGGAACAGGCTCGCTTTACACGAACAACGTGCCATCAGACCTGAAGGTGGAGAGCGGATTTATTTTCAAAGAAAAAGGGGCTTAACACCCCTTTTCTCTAATCATTAGTACCTATTCTTTTTTCCGAACCAGGTCTTTCTTCCTTTCTTTTTGGCCGAATCCACCTTTTGTTCAACCGTTGGCTTCGCTTTCTGGGTTGGCTTATCCTTTCGGGGCGGACGCGGTGTACGTTCTTTTTTGATGATCTCAAACACTTCCATTGGGTAAGCATGTGTTTCAACAACCGGAACCTGCTGACGAGTTAACTTTTCAATATCTTTGAGATAGGCTTTTTCTTCGTAGTCACAGAATGAAATTGCCGTTCCGGTATTTCCGGCCCGTCCTGTCCTACCGATCCTATGAACGTATGTTTCAGGAATATTCGGCAATTCAAAGTTGATCACCAATTCCATTTCCTCTACGTCGATCCCTCGTGCTGCGATATCTGTTGCCACGAGAACGCGGATCTTTCGTTCTCTGAAATTATTCAGCGCCTTCTGACGGTTGTTCTGCGACTTATCTCCATGGATTGCATCAGCCTTTACGCCATTTTTAACAAGGAATCTAGCTACTTTATCCGCTCCGTATTTCGTTCGTGTAAATACCAAAACCGACTGTGCAGGTTGCTGTTCAAGCACATCAAGGAGAAGACTATTCTTATTCCCTTTATCCACGAAGTAAACGTGTTGACCGATCATTTCGGCTGTGGAAGAGACAGGTGTGACCTCTACCTTTTTAGGATCATTCAAAATAGTTCCGGCAAGTTGCAGGATCTCAGGGGCCATGGTCGCTGAGAAGAAAAGATTCTGTCGCTGATCAGGCAGGGCTCGAATCACTTTTCTAACGTCGTGGATGAATCCCATGTCAAGCATTCGGTCGGCCTCATCCAAAACAAAGATCTCCAGATCCCTCAGAATGATGTAACCCTGGGTCATGAGATCCAGCAAACGTCCGGGCGTTGCTACAAGGATATCAACTCCTTGCTGTAAGGTATTCACTTGTGGATTCTGGTTGACCCCTCCAAAGATCACGGTGCTGCTCAACTTAAGGTGACGTCCGTATGCTTTTAAACTATCAGCGATCTGGATAGCCAGTTCACGTGTTGGAGTGAGGATCAGCGCACGGATCTTTTTCTTTCCGTGTACCTCTTCCCGACTCAAGAGTTGTAAAATGGGAATGGAAAAAGCGGCGGTTTTACCGGTTCCGGTCTGAGCACAGCCCAAAAGATCATTACCGTCAAGAACCAGAGGTATTGCTTGTTGCTGAATAGGTGTTGGTTGGGTATAGCCTTCTTCAGCGATCGCTTTAAGGATCGGCTGAATGATGTTCAATTCATTAAATTGCATGTAAAAATTTTGTCAGAAAATGTTTTGATTGACAAAAGGGATAATCTGAAGTTAGATGCAAAGGTACTTCAAAATGAACCGGATTCGACACAGAAGGTGAATTAAAAGGAAAAAGCCGGGATAACCCGGCTTTAAAATTTCCTATTGTCAGATCAATTCTTGATCAGTTTCTTCTGAGTCATTCCACTCGCACTTTGGATGCTTAGAATGTACATCCCGCTTTTCAATTCAGCAGTTGATCCCGAAAACTCACTTGATGTGCTCACTTCAGAGAACACAACTTTTCCGTTCATATCGTTCATAACTATGGTTCGGCTTTGTGCACTTTCAAAACGGATCTGAAGTTCATTCGAGAATGGATTTACAACAACAAAATCTTCAAGCTGAGCTTCTTCCGTTCCGGCAGACTGCCCAAGCTCGATAACGTCCGTGACCTGAACCGTAGTAATGTTCATTGCACGCTGAGGACAATAGATCGTAATCATGACCGTGTATGTGCCATTGAGTGAATCAGCCACCTCATAGGAAACGGTATACTCAGCTATAACAACTCCATTCGAATCAACAAATACCCAGTTCACATCCACTGTATCAACGCCATTGAAGGTCGATCCCCCAATAAAGGCTGAATCGATCAGTGAAAAATCAATAAAACAATCTTCCACCCACTGCTCTCCGGCACTTCCATCAATAACGATCGTAGAATCATTTCCTGTGTTATCGATCACAAGCGTGCTATCTCCTGTATTCGCTACGTACACACCTCCCGTCACCGAACATCCGTTTGCATCGGTAACAGTTACATAATAAACTCCTTCACACAAACCGGATTGATCAACCGATGTTGTACCATTATCCCACACATATGTGTAAGGTGCCGTTCCACCGTAAGCTGTCGCGGAAACCGTTCCATCACATATTAAATTCCCTAAAGTTGGCGCAGAATCCACAGACACAAATAAGTTAGCGCATGGATCAGCTGAATCCCACCCGATGGTAAACGTTTCAGTAATTGTCGTTCCGTTGTAGGTATATGTCACTGTGTAGGTCCCCGGACAGAGATCAAAAATGTAATAACCACCCTGTTGGATGATGACACCCATACCAGCCCAGTAAATCGAAACTTCAGTTACATTTAATGAGTCTGTAATGAATGCAGATCCATTACAGTCATTAGGTCCAGTTGAATTACTAACATCAACAAGAGTTTGAGCACTACTAAAATTGGCAACGAAGACTAAAGACATAATCAACGTAGCAGTAAATAACATTCTTTTCATATCAGTAAGTTTTGCATAGATACAAACCGATAAAACATAGGGTTGCCTGGAGCTAAAAAATATTTTCCGATCCCAGTGATCATACATCGTAGCAGCAGGTCTTCCCAGTCTATCGGGAATTAGACGCCTGAAAGGTACGAAAAGTTGAGTTAAACTATTCCCGGGGTAAAAACACCTCTGCCAACATGCACCGGGCACTCCCGCCCCCAAAATGTTCAATGGTTGGAATATCTACTACTATAAGTTCAGTGTGTTGCTCCAATCGATTCAACTGATCATGATCCAAGGAGTTGAAAGCGTTTGAGCTCATCACCAGGAAACGGTCGCCATCCTGATTTTCGACCTGAAGCATATTTCCTGCAAAGGAAGCTAATTGAGCCTCAGAGATAAGAATGACTTCCTTTTCCGACCGTTTTAGGGTATGTATGACGCGTTCACGCTCCTGAATATCATCGATCGCATCGGTACACACAACGGCAAAGGATTCTCCAAGCGTCATTACGACATTGGTATGATAGATCAATTTTCGTTCTCCATCAACCGATTGATACGCATTAAACGTGACCGGTCTGTATCCGAACAATTCGCAGAACTCCCTGAAAAGCTCTTCATCAGAACGGTACGAAAGTGAGCAGTAAGCGATACCATTCTCCCTGTCGAGAATCATACTGCCCGTGCCTTCCAGGAACTTATCTTCCCGTTCGGCATCTGTCAGATCGAAGACCCGACCGATCTCAAAGCCCTGATCCTCAAGCAGATCTAATATGTCATCCCTTCTCTCCAACCTACGATTATTTGCATACATCGGGAATAGAGTGACGTCTCCATTGGCATGAAACGAGATCCAGTTGTTCGGAAAAACTGAATCCGGCGTGATTATGTCAGGGCGATCCTCAACCACAATCACATTAACCCCTTTGTCTCTAAGCGACATGACGAATCCATCAAATTCCAACTGAGCAGAATTTAGGATCTCTTCCTGACCTATTCCATTGTCTCCTTGCTGGAAATAATTGTTCACCGCCGTTTCCTCATTTCGACAAAAGTGCAATGGCCTGACCATCAACACTGTATCTGTGATCTGTCCCATTTTAATTCAATTTCTTAAGTCCTACTCGTTTTCGGACAATATCGATCTCCATTACCTGCACATCCACATGTTCATGAAGTGAAATAAATTTAGCCGGATCATCAACATATACATCGGCTAGGTTTGATTTATGGATCAATCCATTTTCTTTGATCCCGATATTCACAAAAGCTCCAAAAGCAGTAACGTTAGTTACGATACCCGGCAAGATCATACCTGTTTTCAGGTCCTCTATAGTCCGTATAGAACGGTCGAATTCCAGAACCTTTGCCTTTTTACGCGGATCCCTGCCGGGCTTTTTCAATTCCTTGACGATATCTTCAAACGTATAGGAATCTATATCATGAAAATCCTCCTTTTTCAAACCATTCAACACTTTTTCATTTCCAATCAGATCGACGAGCGCTATACCCAGTTTCTTTGCTATCCCTTCCACCTGCCTGTAGCTTTCAGGATGTACTGAAGAATTATCCAACGGATGCTTACCTTCCCTTACACGCAGGAATCCAGCTGCTTGCTCAAACGCTTTATCCCCCAGTCGCTTCACTTTTCTCAACTCTTCCCGCGATCGGAATCCACCATTCTCGGTTCTGAATTCCACAATGTTCTCAGCCAGAGAAGGGCCTAAACCTGATACATAGCTAAGTAAAAATGGAGATGCCGTATTAAGATCAACCCCTACGGTATTTACACAGGAGACCACTACATCATCAAGGGCATCCTTCAGCTGGTTCTGGTTAACTTCATGCTGATACTGCCCTACCCCGATCGATTTTGGGTCGATCTTCACCAATTCGGCTAGCGGATCCATCAAACGCCGCCCAATGGATACTGCACCTCTTACCGTGACATCATAATCAGGGAATTCTTTTCTTGCAATTGAACTTGCTGAATAGATGGATGCTCCGTCTTCTCTCACCACGAAAACTTCAAGATCCCTATCGAACCGAATACGTTTGATGAAACTCTCCGTTTCCCTTCCGGCTGTTCCATCTCCGATT
>Ga0315904_10011839_pt1 | contig 11081 bp, 12 predicted proteins | sample LakEriMetagenome_6_FD_203529 | JGI IMG/M metagenome (GOLD analysis project Ga0315904, IMG submission 203529) | Freshwater fungal communities from buoy surface, Lake Erie, Ohio, United States - Buoy 12 MA120 | ecosystem: Environmental > Aquatic > Freshwater > Lake | place: USA: Lake Erie, Ohio... | reverse complement strand
GCTTTTTATTTGAATTAAACTAAACCTATTTCTTTATCATTTCATGTAAAGGTTTTAGTTGCTCTAAGTCAATATTGGATTGTTGCAAAACAGACATCATGTTCATTATGTGCGTCGGATTCATATCCTTTCCTAAAACGCGAACCACTGCAAATCCGTTTTCCTTTCTGTTGGCAAAAAACACAAACTCATCAATGTGATCATCTGAACCGACAAAACTAACCGAAGCACCTTCTTTACCCGAACCGAATTTCATTAATTGTTGGTACTTTTCATCTTTCAAAATCGCACTTACTTTTTCGCGTTCCGTTTCAAATTGAGCTTTGTTTTTATCATCTAACTTAAAAGCTAAAATATTCATTTTGTCAAAGGATTTCAATGCCTCACTTTGTTCTGCCGTTAACTTGGATGCATCTACATTTAAAATACTTGATGAAACATCCATAGCTATGAAGTTTTTGTCTTCCAAATGCTCTACAAAATATTTTTGCAAACTAGGTTCGGAATTGCAGCTTACTATAAACAAACTCAACAGTATGAAACTATAAATTCGTCTCATCTTACTTTTTACCTTTGGTTGCTTTTTTCAAATCATCACCACCAGGAATTCTCATTTTGTCGGTAAGCACTGAAATTTCATTCAAATCGAAATCCCCAGTCAAGGACATTAATACAGTATCGTCATTCTTAGCCCCTTCAATAAACATCAACAATTCTCTTACTTGCGAGTCGCTTGAACCTGATTTCACAAGAATTTTTATGTTTCTTCCGTTTTCATTTACACGCATCAATTCTTCTAAACCTGATGATTTTATGTATTTGTCAGCAGCGACTTTCATTTCGTTTTCAACCCTAGTGCTCTTGGTGGTAAACACTTTTAAGTTGTCTAATTTCTTTATCAAGTTGAGGTATTGTTGCGTTTGTTTATCGTTAACGTCCATTTTTACTTTACTCATCAACTCAAACATTTTTTTGTTGACTATGATGGAGGTTACATCATCTTGACCGTCGAATTTATCGAAAGCAGACTGCCCGAAAAACGTAGTAGTTACCGCTACTGCTACTAGTGTCATTATTATTTTTTTCATTTTTTTTGATTTAGTATGGTTTAAAAATTAAATTTTTTGAATTTTGATATTCTTCAATATAGTGCACACTTTCGATTCCTACATTGACGTGATTTGATAATAAGGTCAAGGCTTTCTGTGTTTCTAGAAAAGCAATCTCAGGATCGTCATAGGTACCTAAATCTTGCTGTTGTATACTATTTTTTGTATTCCAATAGAAATACGTTCCTATTCCGAGTAGCACAACCACAGAGGCAGCTATTAACAACCAGGCTAAACTACGTTTTTCATCTCGAGACTCAGGAAGCTGTGGAATTTCTTTTTGAAATTGCTGTTCCTTAGCATCCAAAAAATAATCAAACAAAGGCTTGTACTGCTCTAAATGTGGCGCTACGTTAGTTGAAGAAAAGTAATTTCGCAATTCATTTTCTTCGGCACTGCTTGTGGCTCCTTCAAAGTAGTGATCTAAAAGTTTTTCTATCTTATTTAATTCCATAACTATGTGTTTTTACCATCTGTTCCCGTATTGTTTTTCTCGCCCTTGAAAGTGCTACTCGAATAGCGGTCTCATTCATTTTTAAAATTTGGGCAATTTCATTAAACTCATATTGCTCTATATCTCGCATTTGAATTAGTAATTGTTGTTGTTCTGGCAATTGATTAATTATTTTCCCTACCCAATTCAAGCTATCACTATGTTCTATTTTTTTATCAATACCAGCATCTTTATCTGTGAAATTAGCAGGAACAATTTTAAGATTTCCAGCACGCTTTGATTTTAATTGATCCAAACAATAATTTTTGGTCATTGTCATTGCTAAAGCTTCAACACTATTGTAACTTTCTAAATTCTCTTTTTTATTCCATAGTTTAACCAAAACTTCTTGAGTGGCATCTTCAGCTTCCTCAGTACTGATAAGCAATCGTTTAGATAGACGAAAGACTTTATCCTTGAAGGGAGAAATTAACGACACAAAATCATTTTGATTCATAAAAGCATTTATTAAATTAGGCTTTATCTCTAGACGACCCAGATTTATATTTGTTACAAAGAATAGAAAATAAAACTAAAGTTAGTATTTTTACGTTAATTATATCAGAAAAAAAGTCCATGAAAGCTCCCAATCGATTTCTACTACTACTGCTGCTTTTTATTTTCACTTTTCAAAGTTGTGAAGATTATGATGATACTGCAGTTCCAAGTAACTTAGAAGTCAATGATTTTATCTGGAAAGGACTGAACCTCTATTATTTATGGCAATCAGATGTTCCAAATTTGCTAGATAAACGATTTGAAACCCAAAGAGATTTGAATACTTTTCTTTATGGTTATTCTAGTCCTGAAAAACTATTTCAGGATTTATTATACAAACCAGTGAGTAAGTTTCCCAGTCCAGGAGCAGCAATAGACCGATTTAGTTTTATGTATTCCGATTACACTAAGCTAGAAGGTGTACTTTCAGGAACGACAAAAAATAATGGAGTTGAATACAAACTATTCTATAAAAATAAAACCGAAAATGATGTTATTGGTGTTGTTCACTATATTTTACCCAATTCTGATGCCTCTGGCAAAGACATTCAGCGCGGAGCTATTTTTTATGCAGTTAACGGCATCAAACTATATAGAGATAGAGAAAATCCAAACAACAACAATCTAAATTCGTTATTAAGCAATTCTGATTCATACACTCTAAATTTTGCCGATTACGATAATGGAAATTACACTCCAAACGGTCGTTCTGTGAGTCTGACTAAAACCGTTTTATCAGAAAATCCAGTATACATCAGCAAAATAATCGAAAGTGGAAATCACAAAATTGGGTATTTAATGTACAATGGTTTCTATGCCTCCTATGAAACGCAATTAAACAATGCCTTTGGAGAACTCAAAGCGGGAGGTATCACAGATTTCGTTTTGGATTTACGCTACAATTCTGGTGGTTCTATAGCAACAGCTACACGTTTAGCAAGCATGATTACAGGTCAATTTACAGGTCAAGTATTTGCCAAACAACAATGGAATGATAAGGTTGAAGCCTATTATGCATCGAACAATCCTTCTAGCTTGTTGAATCTTTTTACAGATAAAATCAATACTAATGCTAGTATCAACAGTTTGAATCTCACAAGAATATACATCTTAACTTCAAAGAGCACAGCCTCAGCCAGTGAATTAGTAATCAATGGATTGAAACCTTATATTAACGTAATTCAAATTGGAGATTCCACTACGGGTAAAAATGTTGGCTCCATAACATTATACGATTCACCAAACTTTACCAAGAAAAATGTGAATCCAAATCATCGCTATGCAATGCAACCTTTGGTGCTGAAAATAGTAAATAAAGTAGGTTTTGGAGACTATATCAATGGACTAACACCCAACATTGAAGTGATAGAATCAATAAACAATTTAGGAATATTAGGAGATTCCGAAGAGCCTTTGTTGAATACTGCAATTGATAAAATAAAAGGTGGGGGTAGAAAAATTCCAAAAAAACCAACCATCATATTAGATAATGTAATAGAAAATCAATCTATTGAAAGGCTAAAAAATGAAATGTATATTGATGGGCTGCCTGATGGTCTGTAAATCATAAAGCTAAAAAAAACAAAGCCATACTCTTAGAATATGGCTTTAGTTTTATAACTCATTTATAAAGTAATATTCAATCCTATCTTGAAATTTCGTCCTCTGGTGTTATAGCCAATATTTTCAACAAAATCAACATTGAATATATTGGTAGCTGAAGCAAAAATTGTTAATCGGTTTTGTAGTAATTCGTATTTAATAGAAGAATTGACTATTTGATACGAACCTAAATCCACATTTTGAGTTGCGAAGGAATTTCCATCAAAAAAAGCATCATTTCTAGCATCAACATACTGATAACTAAGGTTGAAAAAAGCTCTTTTATAAAATTGATAATTCAATTCTGAATTAACTTTTTGTTTTGGAATTAAACGATCCAAAGCCTCATCAACCTGAGTAAAAGTATAATTAAAACGTAGATCCATTTTAGCATTGATACGAATGGACGCTTCGGTTTCTAAACCTTTTGCCTTGTTGGTCCCATTTATGTTGATGTAATTTGAAGCAAAAGTTGTTGGGTTGTAATAAAATCCTATGAAATTGGTTTGTTCTCTAAAAAAACCAACTGTATTCCAGCGGACTTTTTTATTAAAAAATTGAAGTTCAAAACCTGCCTCCAATGTACTATTTTTCTCGGGTGTCAATTCTTTATTTCCATATTCCGAATACAATTGGTACAAACTTGGTGTCACAAAAGCAGTACTAAAAGACGTCAAAAGCTTTACAGGAATCGATTTAAAATCATAGGAGGGATTGATATTATAAACCAATTGATTTCCATATTGACTGTGAATATTCAATCTTGCACCAACATTCATATTTAGTCCAAAATTTGAATTATAGACACCCGTAAAGTAAGGATCAATCATTGTAAATTTGGTATTTTCTCTTGCAATATCGGAGTAAGGTGTCTCGCTATTCATGTCATGAAACTGATACTGAGCACCCGCAACTAAGAAAAAAACTTTAGAAAATTCATATTTCGTATAGCCATCTGCATTGATACTTCGGGAATTGTATTTAGAAAAATCATTGGTATTCGAATAACTATTAAACTCATTGTAGGTACGTTCTATTTTTGTAAAACCGGAATTCAATACAAACTCTCCTTTGTTGTATTTGTATTTTGGCATAAAACCGAATCGAATTTGTTCGGACTGTGATGTGTTCTTATCAGTGTCATTGGTTCCAGTATTATCGAAAGCACCATCGTAATCATTTTTAATTTTATCATAAGTAGCAGAAAAATCCAAAGTCAGTTTATTTGTCGCTTTTACTCCCAACTTTGCGAGATAATTCACTCTTGAAAAGGGATCTGCTTCATAATTAACATTTTGATTTGATGAGGCAATTTGTGACATTCCGCGGGTTTCAGTGCTATTTAAAGAAGTATAATAAGTCACTTTTTGACTATTGCCACTCACAGAAAACCCCTGATTCAAATCTTGACCACTCGTCTTTTTGGTTAATGCTGTATTGTTAGTTCCAATAGTGATGTAAGCATTTCCTTGAATAGTCGCTTTAGTTGCTTTTTTCAAAACAATGTTAATAATTCCCGTTGCTGCTCCCGAACCATAGAGTGTACTCGCTGCTCCTTTCATAATTTCGATACTTTCTACTTGATCAGCAGGGAGTAAATTTAAATCGTACTGAAAATTGATTCCCGAAGCATCTGTTACTGGAATACCGTCAATAAGAATCAACACCTGACTGTTTTTTCCACCACGAATATAATACCCTAAATTTTTTCCAGCAACACTCTGATTTCCATTAATCTCCACTCCTGCAACAGTACTAAGGATAGTTGCAATAGTTTGCCCCGATTTGTTTTGTAATTCTTCAGCAGTAATTTTAGTGATTACTTTACCTGATTTTTCCTTTTCTAAGGCAAACTTAGAATCAGAAACCACTACTTCTTCCAACTCATTTTTGATGGGGTTGGTTTCTTTTTGTTGTGCAAAAGCACAAGTTGTCATAAGCACGCATAACGCACCCATACGAACGATTTTTTTGTTCATTTTAATTAAAACATTTTTATTACTAAAAATGGGAGAAAAGCATGAAATTACCCATACCCAAACCTTTTTTCCCGAAAGTTTGATACTCTGTTGAAAAAAGGCAGGTCTCCTGGCTTGCGTCTTGTTGTTGACCTTCTCATCCGCCGTGGCGGACAATGGTTTTGTAGATAACAACAAGCTTTGTAGCTTACAGTTGCGGGTACAGCTTAGGTTTTGAACCTAATTCCCTTTTAATGTGATTTTCAAATTCAAGAAAAACACAACCTTAATTCGGGAGCAAATATAGCTTTATCGATTTGAATAAAAAATAATATTTGATTTTTAAATACGATTCCGCATACCTTTGCATTTTGAAACCAATCTAATGAAAGCATTCTTTTTACAATTTTTACTTCTATTCTTTGTGCTTTCAGTATTAGGATGTAAAAAAAATAATGAGAAGCACCCTTCAGAAAAAACTGTAGTTGCAGAAAATTTAATTCAGTATGCAAAAGGTTTTTCGATACACCATTATCAAGGATTTTCCATTGTAAAAGTTACCAATCCATGGCCCAAAGCCAATAAAGAGTACACCTATATCCTTAAAGAAAAGGACGGAATTGTTCCTGACAGTTTGCACCAATTTACCACAATCCAAGTTCCTTTACAATCTATTGTCGTCACCTCAACCACGCATATTCCTTCTCTTGAAATGCTGAGTGTTGAAAATTCACTCCTTGGTTTTCCTAATCTTAACTATATTTCTTCCGAAAAAGTAAGAAGCCGAATTGAGCAGGGAAAAATCAAAGAACTAGGAAATAATCAATCGCTGAACACTGAAATTTTAATTGACTTACAGCCCGAACTCATCATCGGTTATGGCTTAGACAATAACAATCCAACATTGGACAATCTTCAAAAAAGCGGTTTAAAAGTGCTTCTAAATGGGGATTGGAATGAGCCAACCCCATTGGGAAAAGCGGAATGGATTAAACTCTTTGGGGCTTTGTATGACAAGCAAAAAGAGGCTGCTACTATTTTTTCTAAAATCGTAAACGAATACACTAAAACGGTAGCAATCGCTAAGATGGCAACGAGTACACCAACGATCTTGGCTGGCGATATCTTTGAAGGAAAGTGGTATTTACCTAGTGGAACTAGTTGGGGCAGTTTGCTATTGAAAGAAGCCCATTCCCATTATTTATGGCAAGAAACTACAGGAACTGGAAGTTTATCCTTGTCCTTTGAAACTGTTTTTGAAAAAGCAAAAGAGGCTGATTTTTGGATTACTTCAGGGCAATTTTCTACTTTAAAATCCATGATTGATGCCAATCCACATTACAATCAATTCAAGGCATTTCAAAATAAAAAAGTATATTCGTTCAATGGAAAAAAAGGAAAAACGGGTGGCATTTTGTATTATGAATTAGGTCCCAACCGTCCCGATATAGTTTTGAAAGACTTGGTGAAAATTTTACATCCTGAATTATTAATAGGCTATGAACCCTTCTTTTTTAAAAAATTGAACTGATTTGAAATCCAAAAACAGAAATACAATTCTATTCTCCGTATTGCTATTGCTATTGGTATTGACATTGGTATTGAATATTTCTCTAGGTCAAGTAAACATCCCATTAAAAGAAGTCTTCAAAAGCCTAACGGGAGAAGCCGCAAGTAAAGATACTTGGGAATATATTATTGTCAATTTTAGATTACCCAAAGCCATAACTGCTATTCTGGTTGGAATTGGATTATCAATAAGTGGTTTATTAATGCAAACTTTGTTCAGAAATCCTCTAGCTGGACCTTATGTTTTGGGTCTAAGTTCAGGTTCTAGCTTGGGTGTTGCCTTGGTGATTTTGGGGGCTGCGTTTTTACCACAAGTAGTAGCGGAAGTACTGCTGTCCACTTACGGAATTATCCTAGCGTCTTGTTTAGGAAGTTTCTTGGTCCTTCTTTTAATTTTATTAGTATCTAGTAGTCTTCGTGATACGGCAACGCTATTAATTATTGGCTTAATGTTTAGCAGTTTTACTGGTGCTATTGTTTCAGTATTGACCTATTTTAGCTCTGCGGAACAATTGCAGAAATTTACCTTTTGGAGTATGGGAAATTTGGGGAATTTATCTTGGCAAAATATCCTTATTTTAGGTGTCACTGTGGCTGTGGGATTGCTTTTAAGTTTGATTTCTATAAAATCGTTAGATGCTTTATTATTAGGAGAAAATTATGCCAAAAGCATGGGATTAAACATTCGAAAATCGAGATACATCATCATAATCGCTACTAGTTTATTAGCAGGAAGTATCACTGCTTTTGCAGGACCTATCGCCTTTATTGGTTTGGCTGTGCCGCATTTAGCCAAATTACTATTTCAAACCAGCAATCACAAAATTTTATTTGGAAGCACAATACTAATTGGAGCCATACTGATGCTTTTTTGTGATATGGTTTCTCAAATGCCCGGTATGGAATTTACTTTACCAATTAATGCTATTACGTCCATCATTGGAGCGCCAATTGTGATTTGGTTATTGGTTCGAAAGAGAAGTTTGATTTAGTTGAAGACTTGCAAAAAAAAAGTAAAAAATTAAACACATAGAATCATAGAAAAATAGAGTGTGATAGACCAAGTATTGGTTCACATAGTTTTGATTCTTATTTGTTTAATTATAAAGCATTAAAGTCTAGAAATTAGTAAAATATGATCTCACAAAAATATTTAGATGATTTGACTTATGAAGTTATCGGTTCTGCAATAGAAGTACATAAGACACTTGGTAGAGGGTTACTTGAAAGTGTATATCATGAATGTATGAAAGAAGAATTGGAATCAAGAAAAATCAACTTTCAGACGGAGATGAAAATTCCTTTAGTTTATAAAAATAAAGAATTAAATGTAGATTTCAGATGTGATTTATTTATAGAAAACTGTTTAATTGTTGAGTTGAAATCTGTTTTACAACTTAATCCAATAAATGAATGTCAACTTCAAACGTATATGAAACTTTTAAAAGCCCCAAAAGGAATCATCATCAACTTTAATTGTTTTAACATTTTTAAAGAAGGTCAAAAAACATTTGTTAATGAGTATTTTAAGAATCTACCCGAAAATTAAATATTCTATATTTATGTTGAAAAGCTTTAGCTTCTATAAATCCTTTTTATTTGTGAAAATTTCTATGTAACTATGTGTTTTATTTAAAGTACTTCATGATTAGTAAAAATATACTTTCCACTTCAAATCTTAGCATTGGATACCATTCCAAAGACGGAAATCTTGTCATTGCCGAAAATCTCAACCTCCATTTGCAGGAAGGAAAACTAACAGCTCTGGTTGGAGCCAACGGAATTGGAAAATCTACTTTATTGCGAACACTTTGCGGGATTCAAAAACCCTTGAAAGGTCAGGTTCTTTTGAATGAAAAAAATATTCAAGCCTATAATCCATTGGAACTGTCACAACAGTTAAGTTTGGTTTTGACTGAAAAATTACCTCCGAGTAATCTCACCGTTTTTGAACTCATTGCCTTAGGGAGACAACCCTATACCAACTGGATTGGCAAACAAACTGAAGAAGATATTGCGAAAATTCACGAAGCCATGGAGCTGACTCAAATCAGTCATTTGGCAACTAAAAAGCATTACGAGATTAGCGACGGTCAATTACAAAAAGTACTAATAGCGAGGGCTTTGGCACAAGATACTTCTTTGATTATTTTGGATGAGCCTACAACCCACTTGGATTTATTACATAAAGTAGCTGTGTTCAAATTATTAAAAAAACTGGCTCACGAAGCGGGAAAATGCATCTTGTTTTCAACTCATGATATCGACATGGCTATTCAGTTGAGTGATGAGATGATTATCATGACACCCGAAATCGTAGTACAAGACCAACCTTGTAATTTTATATCTAAAGGGATTTTCAATACGCTATTCAAAGACGAACATATCTTTTTTGATGAAGCAAAAGGGAAATTTGTGATTTCATAAAACTGCTACCCGCGACTGCTCACTGCCAACTGTCTTTTCGCTTCCCCAACTACAAAAGCCACCGAATTCGCAACATTAAAACTCCGAATCAAATTGGACATCGGTATTTTTAAATGATGCTCAAATTGCGCTAAAACTTCGGGACTCAAACCGACACTTTCTTTTCCAAAAACCAGCCAATCTCCATCTTGATAGTCCACCTCATAAATCGATTGTGTGGCATGAGAACTCATTAAGAAAACTCTAGAAATATCCTTAATTTGAGCTTTCCATTCGGCAACATTTTTGTATTCGGTAACATCGAGATGCACCCAATAATCAAGTCCTGAACGTTTCAAATTCTTATCGTTAATTACAAATCCAAACGGATGAATCAGATGTAATTTGCATTCTGTCCCTACACACAATCTACCAATATTCCCCGTATTGTTTGGAATTTCGGGTTCGACTAAAACGACGTTTAACATATTTATCTGGGGTTTTATTCTTATTCTATACCAAAATTTTCGACTTCGATAACTGCTCCAGCTTGCAAATCATTCAAAAGTATAGTACCCACTCGAACACGAACCAAGCGCAAGGTCGGAAAACCAACCGCAGAAGTCATTTTTCTTACTTGACGAAATTTACCTTCATTGACAGTTATTGAAATCCAAGAAGTGGGTCCGTGTCTTTCATCTCTAATCTTTTTGGCTCTAGCTCCAAAATTAGGAATTGCATCTACAATCAACGCTTTACAAGGTTTTGTGATGTATTTTGTTCCTTTAAAACCTATTTCCACTCCATTCTTCAATTCATCAACCGCTTCCTGAGTAATGAGTCCATCTACTTGAACATAATATTCTTTTTCTACCTTTTTACTGCAAATCATGTCACTCGTCTTTCCATCTGTAGTCAGTAATAGTAAGCCTTCGGAATCTTCATCTAACCGACCAATGGCCATAGTTCCTTTGGGAAAATCATGGAGTTCTCCTAACAATTTCTTTTTCCGTTTTAATTCATAAATAAACTGGCTTAAATACCCGTAAGGTTTATGAAGAATGAAATGACGATGCATAATCGGCTGTACAATTTTGCACAAAAATACATCTTTAAATTATCTTATTTAGAATTCTAAAATTGATATTATTCCTTACTTTTACTTTTTAAACAAATCTCGTTTATGGCAACTATGTTTCCTTTTTTACTTTTATTTATTATAGCACTCGGAATTGGTATTTTTATTGGAAAAATGATTTTTTCAGCTCAATTTAAAGCCGATAAAATTAGTCTGGAAGAAAAGTTAGTAGCGCTCAATTCTCAAGTAAGTATCATCAAAGAGCAATTCCAATCCGAAAAATCCAATTTTGAAAAACAATTAGCCGCGAGCAGCGCAGAAAAAGAAACCATTCGAAACGAGAAAGACAGTCTAGCCATTCAACTTTC
>Ga0315904_10011838_pt1 | contig 11082 bp, 9 predicted proteins | sample LakEriMetagenome_6_FD_203529 | JGI IMG/M metagenome (GOLD analysis project Ga0315904, IMG submission 203529) | Freshwater fungal communities from buoy surface, Lake Erie, Ohio, United States - Buoy 12 MA120 | ecosystem: Environmental > Aquatic > Freshwater > Lake | place: USA: Lake Erie, Ohio... | reverse complement strand
CGCCCTGCTGACCGCCGATCCCACCGCCAAGGCCTTTGCCGCGCGCGGCGTCGCGCGGGACTGGGCGGCAGGGCGGCTGGACTTCGCCTTCGACTGCGCCATGCCCGATCGCCCGGCCAGGCCCGAACTGCCCGAGCTGCCGCCGCCGAATCGGATGCCCAAGCGCGGCAAGGGCGGGTCGGAGCGGGCCCGGATCGCGCTGTGGCATTCGCTGGCGCATATCGAATTCGTGGCAATCGACCTGGCGCTCGACATGGCGGGGCGATTCGGTGCGGCGATGGGTCGACAGTTCGTGTCGGACTTCCTCGCGGTCGCGGCGGACGAAGCGATGCATTTCGGTCTGCTGGCGCGGCGGCTGCGCAGCCTTGGCTCGTTCTATGGCGCGCTGCCGGCCCACGACGGGCTGTGGGATGCCGCCCATGCCACCCGCCACGATGTCGCCGCCCGACTCGCCGTCGTGCCGATGGTGCTCGAGGCGCGCGGGCTGGACGTGACGCCGCACACGCTCGAGCGGGTCCGGGCAGCCGGTGACGAAACCGGCGCGCGGGTCCTTGAACGAATCCTTGACGACGAAATCGCCCACGTTCGATTCGGCGCAACGCATTTCGGCGCAGTTGCGGCCGCCCGGGGCGAATCCGCAGAAATCCTATGGAAATCGCTCGTCGCCACGTATTTTCGCGGAGCTGTTAAGCCACCGTTCAACGACTCGGCGCGTCAGGCAGCCGGTTTACCGCGCTCTTTCTATGCAGGGGTTGCGGCCCCGGCCTGACCCGGCTTTAACCACCCCAACGAGACGGCGGGGGGTCCGACCATCTCACAAAATCGGGTTGCAGGCCGCCACGGCAGGCAATGAAAGACAGGGGTTCGGACGGGTTCCGGCAAGGAATTCCGCCCACGGGTGTTAGGGTTTGTAAGTGGTCGCCAACGTGTTTTTTGCCCAGGTTCGCAAGGTAATCGGCGCTCTCGCCGTGGTCGCGGGCCTCGGTCTTGCCACTCCGGCAGTCGCCAGCTCCAGCAGCGCCGCAGATATCGCCGCCCCGCTGCGTGAAGCCCAGGCCGCCAAGGCCGGCACGCGCGGCGATGATGAGTTCCGCCGCCTGTTCGCCAGCTGGAATGGCACCACCGCGGCTCCCGCCACCCGTACTCGCACCGTTTCGATCCCGTCGCGCATGCCGCTGGATGGCGCCTCGCTGACCAGCGGCTTCGGCATGCGCACCCACCCGGTGCTGGGCGGCCGCCGCGCGCACAAGGGAATTGACCTGGCTGCGCCGACTGGCACCCCGATCTATGCCAGCGCCGATGGCGTGGTGACCCGGGCTGATTGGTTCAGCGGCTATGGCCTGTTCATCTCGCTCGATCATGGCGCCTCGCTGGAGACCCGTTATGGCCATATGTCGCGCCTTAACGTGGCCGAGGGGCAGGAAGTGAAGAAGGGTGACCTGATCGGTTATGTCGGCTCGACCGGCCGCTCGACCGGTCCGCACCTCCACTATGAAGTCCGCATCGCCGGCATGGCGGTCAACCCGGTGCCCTACATGCAGGGCGACTCATGGCTCGGCACTCTGGCCGCGAATGACCGCGGCGTTTCGGCCAAGGGCGGCAGCAAGTAAGCCGCTGCCAATTGCCTAGAAAGCGAAGGCGACGGGCAACCGTCGCCTTTTTCTTTGCCCCCGTTTAATCGATCGGTTAAAAGCACCGGCGGATGGTCAGAACCCACCGTTGGAGAGCGATTCACCGATGCACCCCTATATCCACGCGCAGAACAATCCCGATCGCCCCGCCATCATCATGGCGGGCAGCGGAGAGACCATCACCTTTGCCGAGCTTGATCGCCGCTCGAACCAGGTGGCACAGTTGCTTCGCGCACGCGGGATACAGATCGGCGATACCGTGGCGCTGTGCATGGAGAACCATCCCTGGTTCTTCTGCCTGACCTGGGGCTTCCAGCGCGCGGGCGTGCACTATGTCGGCATCTCCAGCCGCCTGACCCCGCCGGAAATCGCCTATATACTCGAGGACAGCGGGGCGAAGCTGCTGTTCGGCTCGGCCTATCTGGCCCCGACGCTGGACGAGGTGGCCAAGCTTGCGCCGAATGTGCCACAGCTGCGCATGGACACGCCGGGCGAGCTTTCGGCCGAGGCGGCCCTTGCGGCCATGCCCGACACCCCGATTGCCGACCAGCGCGCCGGGGTGGACATGCTCTATTCCTCGGGCACCACTGGTCGCCCCAAGGGCGTGAAGATCCCGCTGCCCGAGGATCCGGCGATCGACCAGGCCAATGCGCTGGTTGGTCTCACCATGATGGCCTTCGGGATCAAGCCGGATTCGGTCTATCTATCGCCCGCCCCGCTTTATCACGCCGCGCCGCTGCGCTGGTCGATGACGATTCAGAAGCTGGGCGGCACGGTAGTGGTCATGGAGAAGTTCGATCCCGAGGCCGCGCTGGCCGCGATCGAGAAGTACAAGATCACCGACAGCCAGTTCGTGCCGACCCATTTCGTCCGCATGCTCAAGCTGCCGGAAGAGGTTCGCAGCAAGTACGACGTTTCCACCCTCAAGTGCGCGATCCACGCCGCCGCTCCCTGCCCCGTGCCGGTCAAGCGGGCGATGATCGACTGGTGGGGTCCGGTGATCTACGAATACTATGCCGGGACCGAGGGCAACGGGTTCACCTTCGTCACCAGCCAGGAATGGCTGACCAAGCCGGGTACGGTCGGCAAGGCGCTGACCGGGATCATCCGCGTTTGCGACGAGAACGGCGACGAATTGCCGCGCGGCACCGAAGGTCAGATCTTCTTCGAGCCGACCGAAGGCATGGTCCCCTTCGAGTATCACAACGACCCGCAAAAGACCGCCGATGCACGCAACAAGCATGGCTGGTCGAGCCTGGGCGATGTCGGCTACCAGGACGAGGACGGCTACCTGTTCCTGACCGACCGCAAGAGCTTCATGATCATCTCGGGCGGGGTGAACATCTACCCGCAGGAGATCGAGAACCTGCTGGTCACCCACCCCAAGGTGGCCGATGCCGCTGTGATCGGCGCGCCCGATCCGGAAATGGGCGAAAAGGTGGTCGCGGTGATCCAGCCGCTCGACATGAGCGAGGCTGGCGAAGCCCTGGCGGACGAAATCCGCGAGTACCTCTCGGGCCAGCTCAGCCGCGTGAAGATGCCGCGCCAGATCGACTTCCGCGAGCAGCTGCCGCGCGAACTGACCGGCAAGCTCTACAAGCGGCTGCTGCGCGATGAATACAAGGCGGCTTACGAAGCCGCGCAGGCGAAGGGCTGATCGCATGACCGGACCCGTGGCCAGCCCCGCCGATGCCCTGGCGGTGATCGATCCCAAGTCCTACGCCAACTGGACAACGGCGCTGGACCTGTTTGACCGGCTGCGGGCAGAAACGCCCGTAGTCCGGATCGAAAGCCCCAGCGACATCCCGGCTGGGCAACAGCACGAGCCGTTCTGGCTGGTCACCCGCTATGATGACGTGATGCGGATCAGCAAGGATAACGCGACCTTCCTGAACGCGCCGCGGCCGGTGGTCTTCACCAACAAGGCCGGTGAGGCCCTGGCCCGCGAGGTAACCGCCAAGCAGGGCGATGAAAGCCTCAACCTGGTTTCCTCGCTCGTCGCGCTCGATGCGCCCAAGCATCCCAAGCTGCGGCGGCTGACCCAGGACTGGTTCATGCCCAAGAACCTGCGCACACTGGAGGGCCGCATCCGCGAATTGGCCAAGGCCACGGTCGAGCGGTTCATTGCCGCCGGGCCGGAAGCGGATTTCGTCACGCACGTCGCCGCGCCTTACCCGCTGCACGTGGTGATGCAGATTCTCGGCGTGCCTGAAGAAGACGAGCCCAAGATGCTGTTCCTGACCCAGCAGATGTTCGGCGGGCAGGACGAAGACCTCAACAAAAGCGGCATGGCCGACCTGACGCCCGAGATGATCAGCCAGATCGTATTCGGCGCCGTGGCCGAGTTCGAGACCTATTTCGAAGGCCTCGCCGCCCAGCGTCGCGCCAACCCGACTGACGATGTCGCCACGATCCTGGCCACGGCCGAAGTCGATGGCCAGCCGCTCTCGGCGCGGGACCGGGCGGGTTACTACATCATCACCGCCAGCGCCGGGCACGATACCACCAGCGCCAGCACCGCTGGAGCCATGCTGGCCCTCGCGCAGGACCCGGAGCAGTTCGCCAAGGTCAAGGCCGACCGCAGCCTCTTGCCAAATATCGTCGAGGAGGCGATCCGGTGGACCACACCGGTGCAGCACTTCATGCGCATGGCGAACGAGGACGTGGAGCTATCGGGCGTCAAGATCGCCAAGGGCGACTGGCTGATGATCAACTATGTCGCGGCCAATCACGACCCCGAACAGTTTGACAACCCGCGCAAGTTCGACGTGACCCGCGACCAGACCCGCCACCTGGCCTTCGGCGCCGGTGCGCACCAGTGCCTGGGCCTGCACCTGGCTCGGCTGGAAATGCGGCTGCTGTTCGAAGCCCTGCTGGACCGGCTGGACAGCATCGAGCTGGCGGGTGAACCGCGCCGGGCGAAAAGCACTTTCGTGGGCGGGCTGAAGACCCTGCCGCTGCGCTTTACCGCCAGCTAGCGGCGGATCAGCCCCAGGCCTGCCAGGCGGCGTGCAGCAGCACGGCCCAGCCGACCAGGATCAGGGTCGAACTGACCGCGCCCAGGCCGGACGCGAACCGCTGGAGCGGGCCACCGGCCATGGCAAAGGCATCGATCCCGAAGGCGCGGAAGACATAGGGCAGCGGGTTGAGCCAGCCGCCAATGATGATCGCCCAGACCACCCATGGCGCGGGCGAAAGCGCAAAGGCCACGATCAGGCCGGCCGCCATCGCCTGCATCAGCCCCAGCATGATCCAGTCAAGATGGGCCGCGCCCAGCTGGCGGAAGTTCAGCCCCTTGGCCCATTTGCGACCCCAGGGCTGCATCGGCACGAGCATGCCCACACCGATCAGCGACGAAAAGAACAGCGAGGCCGATCCCGAAAAGACCAGCAGACGCGCAAACTCGGCCGAAACTTGTACCGTTTCCACAGCAGCCCTCCGCAACCGAATCGGTTGAGGCCTCGGCTTGCCTGTTGGATCGCGCGAAGGCCAGATAGGCAGCTCCGTCCGCGATGCACCGGTACAGGATAGGTCAGGCGGCGATCCGCTCCGGCAGCACTGCGGGGCTAACCCGGGGCTGAGCGAGGTCCGACTGAGGCGCAAGCGGGAGGGCTTGTGCGGCCGGCGGCAAGGGGTCTGGCGAAGCTGCGTAAGCCCCCCAGCCAGCGGGGATGCCGGGAACGGTGGCGAGCCAGCCGATCCAATCGAACTTGGGCTTTTCCTGGTCCATGCGCGATTGTTCGCACGGCTCTGTTTCAGGGGTGTGACGAGTCCACCTCGCGCCACTCTCCCGGCGCCAGACCGTCCAGCGTCCAGTCCCCCACGGCCCAGCGCACCAGCCGCAGCGTCGGGTGGCCGACGGCGGCGGTCATGCGGCGGACCTGGCGATTGCGCCCTTCGGTGATCGTCAGCCGCAGCCAGCAATCGGGGACCGACTTCCTGAACCGCACTGGCGGATCACGCGACCATAGCGCGGGCGGATCGATCCGTTCGGCCAGGGCGGGCCGGGTCAACCCGTCGTTCAGCCGAACGCCTGAACGCAGCGCCGCCAGCGCCTCTTCCCCCACCTCACCCTCAACCTGGACCAGGTAGGTCTTGGGCAGCTTGAACTTCGGATCGGCAATCCGCGCCTGCAGACGGCCATCGTCGGTCAGCAGCAGTAGCCCCTCGCTGTCGCGATCCAGTCGGCCAGCGGGATAGACCCCGGGCCGGTCGATATAGTCCGACAGCGTCGCCCGCCCCGATCCGGTCGTACCGGCATCGGTGAACTGCGACAGCACGTTCATCGGCTTGTTGAACAGGATCAGCGCCATGCCCGTCCAGCCTGAAGCGCCATGGGATCAAGCGCAAGCGCGATCGGCGGAAAAGCGGCGGGTTGCTGCGGATAGGCCGGGATCAGGCCGGTGTGCCGAACACATCGGGCCGGGCATAGTGGCCCGTGATATCGAGATCGAAGCGCGCGCGCACCACGTCGGCCGGATCGACCTCGGCCACCACCAGGCCTTCCTCGCCATAGAGCGGACCAGCCAGCACTTCGCCCAGCGGGGAGACGATGCAGCTGCCGCCGCGCAGCATCGGCGCGTCCTCGGCCCGGTCGCGCAGCGTGACGGGCTGGCCCAGCGCCTCGGTCGCGGCGGGCTGGTACTGGCAGGCCGTGACCACGAAGCTGCGCAATTCATAGGCAATGTGGCGCATCGAGATATGCCACATGTCGCGATCGTCCACGGTCGGCGCGCACCACAGGGTCACGCCCTTGGCATGCAGCGACTGGCGCAGGCCGGGCATATAGTTTTCCCAGCAGATCGCCGCCCCGGCCAGTCCCGCCCGGGTCGACAGGGTTGGCAGCACCTTGCCATCGCCCTGCCCCCAGACCAGCCGTTCGGCCGCAGTGGGCATCAGCTTGCGATGGCGGGCGACCAGCTGGCCGTCATCCCCGATCAGCAGCGCGACACAATAAAGCGTGCCGCCGGCCCGCTCGATCGCGCCCACGACCATGGCCGTACCCGTCCGCCGGGCGAGGTCGCACAGCGCCGCCACTTCCGGCCCGTCAAGGTCGATCGCCTGTTCCCAATAGGCCAGGAACGCCTCGCGCCCCGGCTGGGTCCGATAGCCGACACGCGTACCGAAATCGGCCCCGCGCGGGTAACCGCCCAGCAGCGCCTCGGGCATGACCAGCAGGTCAAGCCGGGCCTCGGCAATCTCGGCCTCGCGCGCCAGGATCTGCGCCAGCGTGGCTGCGGTCCCTTCGGGGGATGAGCCGATCTGCAATGCGCCCAGCCGGGCCTTGGTAACGGTCATGGCTTTGGCTCGATCATGCTGGCTTCCCGAATTTTCGTGATCGTGCAGAGCGTTAGGTCCAGAGTCAAGCCGGTCACGCGCGGCCCCCGGCCTGGCGAAATCCCCCGGTGCGCTCGGCAATCAGATCGACGAATGACACTAAAGGCGGGCTTCACCCGGCGCAACCGGCACCCTATGGCACCACCCATTACAGGAGGATTTTCCCGACCATGCGCAAGCTTACCGCCAGCCTCGCCTTTGCCGCCCTGACGCTGACCGTGCCCACCGGTCTCGCCGCGCAATCGGCCCCGCCGCCGCTTTCGTCGATGGCCAATGCCGACGCTGCGCTCACCCGCTTCCTCGACGCGGAGTTTGCCGAATACCTCAAGACCCAGCCGCAGCTGGCCACGCGCCTCGGCAGCAAGGTCGGCGGGGACAAGTGGAACGACATCAGCGATGCCGCGGCCGAGGCCGAAGTCAACTGGCGGCGCGCCAGCGTGGTCCGGATGAAGGCGCAGTTCGACCGGACGAAGCTGTCCCCTGAAGCGCAGGTCAACTATGATATCTGGGCGCTGGAGGCCGATCGCGCCGCCCTGCGCAATGCCAACCGGCTGCAGCGCCCGCCGTTCTATTCGCGGCTCTATTCGCTGCACAGCCAGCTGCCGGACTTCCTGGTCAACACCCACAGCGTGGCCGACAAGGTCGATCTGCAGAACTACATCGCCCGGTTGCGCGGAATGCCGGCCGTGCTTGACCAGGCGATCGAGCGGACCCGCGCCAGCGAAGCCGCCGGGGTGCGTGTGCCGCGCTTCCAGCTGGAGACGATTATCGCGGGCAGTGCCCGGCTGACCAGCGGCGCGCCCTATGGCACCGGCGCCGATGCGGCGCTGTGGGCTGATGTCCAGGCCAAGACCGCTGCGCTGGTCAAGGCCCGCAAGCTGACCAGGGCCGAAGCCGACACCATGCTGGCCGAAGCCCGCGCCGCAATCCTTGACCTGAAGCCGGCCTATGACCGGGTGATCGACTGGGCCAAGGCCAGTCTTCCCACCGCGCCGAGCGACCGGGTTGGCGCGCTGACCCTGCCCGGCGGGGCCGAGTACTATGCCAACGAGCTGAAGCTCAACACCACGACCGACCTGACCGCCGATCAGATTCACGAGATCGGCCTCAAGGAAGTGGCCCGGATCGAGGCCGAGCAGGATGCCCTGGCCCGCCAGGCCGGGTTCAAGGACCGCCACGAATTCTACAACGATCGCGCCCGCCGCTTCCCGCCGCGCCCCTATGACGATGCCGCCCGGGCCGAATACCTGAAGACGGCGAACGATTTCGTCGCGCGCACCCGCACGCTGCTGCCCGGCTGGTTCGGCACCCTGCCCGCCTATGGCATCGAAGTGGTGCGCGAACCGGCCTTTTCCGAGGTTCCGGGCGGCGCGGCACACGCCTCTGCGCCCAGCCCCGACGGCAAGCGCCCGGCGCGGACCTATGTCCACCTGGTCGGCAACACCCCCGATCCGGCCGCGCTTTACACGCTGATGTGCCACGAGGCCGTCCCCGGCCACAACATGCAGGGCGATATCCAGGTGCGCCAGCAGGGCGGGCCGAAGTTCCGCGCGGTCACCGGCTATGTCGCCTTTGGCGAAGGCTGGGCGCTCTATGCCGAGGCGGTCTGCAAGGAAATGGGCGCCTATCCGGATGTGGCGGCCGACTTCTTCCGCCTCGATGCCGAACTGTTCCGCGCCGCGCGGCTGGTGGTCGATACCGGCATCCATGCCAAGGGCTGGACCGAACAGGGCGCCACCATTTACATGCACGTCACCGGCCGCCAGCCGCTGCAGCGCGCCCATTCCGAAGTGCGCCGCTACATCACGCTGCCCGGCCAGGCGACCGGCTACAAGATCGGCATGATCAAGATCATGGAGCTGCGCCAGCGGGCCGAGCAGAAGCTTGGCGCGAAGTTCGACATCAAGGGTTTCCACGACCTGCTGATTGCCTCGGGCAGCCAGCCGCTCTCGATCCTCGAACGGCGGGTGGATGAGTGGATCGCGGCGCGGGCCGGGTAAGGCGAAGGCCCCCTGTCCGGTGACCCAGGCCGACATCAGCACCGCCAACCAGTTCGAATATATCGACGGGCAGCTCCGCCCGTCGCAGGCCGCACTGTTTGAGCACTTCGCGGCAGAGAGCGAACTGGCCGTGCGCAGCGGGGAGCCGGCGCTGGACCTGGCCTATGGCCCGCACCCGCGCCAGACACTGGACCTGTTCCGCACGACCCAGCCGTGGCGCGGGGTCGTGGCCTATTTCCACGCCGGCTACTGGCAATCGCGCGACAAGAGCGGCTTCCGCTTCCTGGCCCCGCCGCTCGTGGCAGATGGCTTCGACGTGGCGGTGATCAACTATCCGCTCAGCCCCGAGCTGGGCGTGATGGCGATTGTCGCGGCAGCCGCCGCCGCGCTTCCCCTGCTGGCCGAACTGACCGATAGCGCCCCGCTGATCCTGGTCGGCCACTCGGCCGGCGCCCAGATCGCAGTGGAACTCGCCATGTCGAAACCGCCGGTCAGCGCCCCGATCGGCGGGATTGTGTCGATCAGCGGTGTGTTCGACCTGGAGCCGCTGCTCGACACGTCGGTCAACGCCAAGCTGGGGCTCGATCCGGCGACAGCGCGGGCGGCTTCACCGATCCACCGCGTGGTTTCCGGGGCGCCGCACACCCTGTTCGCGGTCGGCGCGCTGGAAACGCGGGCCTTTCAGGACCAGACTGCGCGTATGGCCGCTGCGTGGGCTGAGGCCGGGAATGGGGCGGTCCAGCTGACGGTTCCGGACGCCGATCACTTCTCGATCCTGACCGACCTCTGCCGCGAAGGCGGGGTGCTGCGCGAGGCGATCGCAACCTTCGACCTGCCTCCTTCGGCAAGCTGACGAGAGAGCCGCTCGCGATACCTGGGTCCGGCTCAGGCGGATAGGCCGCCAAGAAAGCGCAGCACTTCGCTGGCAACGAAGTCCGGTCTTTCCTCCGGAATCCAGTGGCCGCAGTTTTCGGCGACACCGCCCGTCACATCATTGGCCACCCGCGCCCAGCTTTCCAGCGCAGTCAGACCGCGCCCGCGCGTGGCCGGATCGCCGCCATAGATCAGCAGCGGCATGGCCAGCCGCTGCCCGCCCTCGCGAAAGGCGGTCACGGCGGCGATGTCCAGCGGCACGGCCCGGTAATAGTTGAAACCGGCGGTCATGGCTCCGGGCTGCGAATAGGCCCGGACATATTCGGCCTGGGCCTGCTCCGAAATCGCATCGGGGCTGGCGCCGGCGAAGCGGTAGAAGAAGCGCAGGTAGGCGTCCTCGCGCCCCTCGGTCAGGACTTCGGGCAGGCCAGGCATGGCATGAAAACCGAAGTGCCAGCGCCCGTGATGCTCGATCGGCCCGCCATCGCCCAGCACCGGGGCATCGAACACGGCCATGGCGCGTACCCGCTGCGGAAATTGCGCGGCCAGGAAGAAGGCCACCGGCCCGCCCCAGTCATGCGCGATGACGGCGAACCGGTCATGCCCCAAAGTGGTCATCAGTTCGGCCATGTCACGGGCGATGGTCGCCTTGTCATAGCCATCGATCGGCCGACTCGAATCCCCCAGGCCCGTCAGATCCGGGGTGATCACGCGATAGCCGGCATCGGCAAGCAGCGGGATCACGTCGCGCCACATGAACCACGTCTGCGGCCAGCCGTGGAGCAGCAGCAGCGGCGCGCCGTCAGCCGGCCCGGCGCTCACGCAGTGCAGCGTGGCGCGCGAGACCGGGACCATGGCATGTTCGAACCGCGCGGGCATGGCGGATCAGTTGCCCGACTGGCTGGTAACGTCGACCGGCTCAATCCCGACGGCGGTGCAGTAATCGGCATAGCGCTTCAGCATGGTGCGCCAGTTCTCGACCGCGATGATGTTGTCGTTCTCGTCAAGCAGGTTCCAGTCACCGACGATGATGTTGAGCGCGATCACCTCGGCCTCTGGCAAGGCGACCGGGGTGTGGGACGAGGCTGCGGTCTCAAACACCATGCTGCCGGGGCCAGCCACCCAGTCATGCTCCAGGTACCGCCAACGTCCGGCGACGGTATAGACGTGGACCGTGCCGGCGTGATGATGCTTGGGCAGCGCCATACCCGCAGGCAGCTTGAGCAGCGTGGTCCATTCGC
>Ga0315904_10011837_pt1 | contig 11082 bp, 8 predicted proteins | sample LakEriMetagenome_6_FD_203529 | JGI IMG/M metagenome (GOLD analysis project Ga0315904, IMG submission 203529) | Freshwater fungal communities from buoy surface, Lake Erie, Ohio, United States - Buoy 12 MA120 | ecosystem: Environmental > Aquatic > Freshwater > Lake | place: USA: Lake Erie, Ohio... | reverse complement strand
GGTTGCGCGAACCACGCGGCGAGCAGACCGTCGCGCAACTGCGCGCCGACCGCGGCGTTGCGGCCGCTGAGCGGCAGCAGCGCTGCGACATGGGCGCCGGGCGGGAGCGTCGCAGGCGCGACGGGCGGCGCCGCAGGCGTCGTCGCACCTCCGGTCGCTGCGGTCGCTCCGGTGGTGCCTGATGCCGCACCGGCCGCAGCGCCGGCGGCGACCACGACGCTGGCCGAGGTGATGTTCGTGCCGGCGAGCGCCGCACCGGCCGGATGGTCGGGGTAGCGCTTCTTCCAGGCGGCGATGATCGCCGCATTGGAGGCGGCGGGCGCGGTCGCGGCCCGGGCGGCGAGTGGAGCGGCTTCCAGCCAGCCGCGCGCCACGGCATCGCGACCCGCGCTGCGCGGGTCGAGCGCGAGGCCTTGGGCGCTCGCACGACGCAGCTGTGCCAGCAGTTCCTCGCGCAGCGCCGCGCGTCGCACGGGGTCGGTGACGCGCGTCTCGCGCGCCCGCGCGCTGGCGATCGCCTCGAGCGGCCGGCCGGTGGCGAGCGCGGTGCGCTGTCGCAGTGCGTGGAAGCGTTCGAAGTCGGCGTCCGCGGCGGGCGTCGTCATCGCGCCGAGCAGCGACCAGGCGCGCGCCGCATCGCCCGCGAGCAGCGCCGCCTCGGCGGCGAACAGGTCGCGGGCGGTGGCCTGCGCGGGTTCGAGCGGCTCGGCGAGGCGCGCGAGCGCCGCCGTCGCCTCGGGCGCGCGGCCGGCGGCGAGCCATTGCTGCGCCGCGAGCAGACGGTAGTCGTTGCCGATGACGCCGACGGCGACCGCGGCGACCGCGTCGTACTCCAGCGCCGCGGCGGCGTGGTCGCCGCGGCCGGCGAGCGCGGCGGCCCGTTCCGGGGTCGCCGCTTCGCGCGGCGGCGCGGTGGCGCAGCCCGCGAGCAGCGCAGCGAGCAGCACGGCGAGCGCGGTGGTCCGCAGCGAAGGAGAGGTCGGCAGGGGGGCGCGTTTCATGGATTGCAGTCCGCGGCCCGCAGGGGCAGCATGACGGATGAGCGACATGGAGCAGGATTATAGTGGCTGACGAGCGGGAAACGGCGCGCGCGGGACGCCTCGAGGTGGTCGCCACGCCGATCGGCAACCTCGCCGACCTCGCGCCGCGGGCCCGCGACGCCCTCGCGGCGGCCGATGTGGTGGCCGCGGAGGATACGCGCCGCACCGGGCAGCTGTTGGCTGCGCTCGGCCTGCGCAAACCCATGGTCTCGCTGCATGCGCACAACGAGCGCGGCCGTGCCGACGAGCTGCTCGCACGGCTGCAGGCGGGCGAGGTGGTGGCGCTCGTCAGCGATGCCGGCACGCCCTTGCTCTCCGACCCCGGCTTCGAGCTGGTGCGCCGCGCGGCAGGGGCCGGTGTCGCGGTGCGTACGGTGCCGGGTCCCACGGCGATCGCGGCCGCGCTCAGCATCGCGGCCATCCCGACCGAGCGGTTCTGCTTCGAGGGTTTCCTGCCGGCGCGCGCCGCCGAGCGCCGTGCGCGGCTGGCCGCGCTCGCGCTCGAGCCGCGCACGCTCGTGTTCTTCGAGGCGCCGCACCGCATCGCGGAGTCGTTGGCCGACTGCGCGGCGGCCTTCGGTGCCGCGCGCGACGCCGCGGTGGCCCGCGAGCTGACCAAGATGTTCGAGACCGTGCACCGCGGCACGCTCGGCGAGCTCGCGGCGCGTGCCGTGGGCGACGCCGACATGGCGCGCGGCGAGATCACGTTGGTCGTGGCCGGCGCGCCGCCGCCCGAGCGGACGGGCGAGGGCGAGCCGCGCGACCCGGCGGCGCAGCAGCGGCTCGAGCGCACGCTGCGTGCGGCGCTCGCGCATCTGCCCGCCTCCAAGGCCGCGGCGCTCGCGGCGGCCGCATGCGATGTGCCGCGCGCCGAGGCCTACGCGCTTGCGGTGCAGCTCGCGCCGGAGCGCGGCTGAGCCCGGGCGCGCGCAGTTCCGCCCGTCCTTGTGGGCGCGCGGGCACGTTCTGCGGCGATCCTCGATTGTCGTTTCGGCCATCGACGGTTATGGTGCACCCCGGAGTCGGCCAGGTGATCGCTGCATTTCTCACGAGATGTGGAGGAAAGTCCGGGCTCCTTCGGACACGGTGCCAGGTAACGCCTGGGGGGCGCGAGCCCACGGAAAGTGCAACAGAAAGATACCGCCGATGCGCCAACTCCCCGTCAGGGAAGGCAACGCAGGTAAGGGTGAAATGGTGCGGTAAGAGCGCACCGCGCGGCCGGCAACGGGCGTGGCACGGCAAACCCCACCGGGAGCAAGGCCAAATAGGGAAGTCGCAGGGAAACCTGCAGCGCCGTGTCCGAGCGTGACTTCCGGGTAGGCTGCTTGAGGCGTCCGGTGACGGGCGTCCCAGAGGAATGATCGCCCACGACAGAACCCGGCTTATCGGCCGACTCCTTCCTCTTTCTGAGCGCCCGCGTGAGCAATCGCGGGCAACTCTCTGAAACCCCAAGAAGTTTGATGTTACAGGCCTGTTGCAGCCGCTCACGGGCGGCTGTAAGTTATTGGCGCTGCGGAATTTTTTTTCGTCCAGACCGTTGACACCCCGGGCACGCGATTTCTATAGTGGCGCCAAGTGGTAGAAAGTGGGGCGAAATGGGCGGTATACCGCCTGTTCAAAGGTCATGTTCCGCGGCGCAAGCAAGGTCACCCTCGACGACAAAGGCCGGATGGTGCTGCCCACCCGGCAGCGTCAGCGCGCGCTCGAGCGCAGCGAGGGTCAGCTCGTCGTCACCGTGGACCGCGACCCCTGCCTCCTCATCTACCCGCTGCCTGACTGGGAGCAGATCGAGCGCAAGTTGATGAGCCTGCCTTCGTTGCACGAGCGGTCGCGCCGCCTGCAGCGCCTGATGGTGGGTCATGCGACCGAGATCGATCTCGACGGTCAGGGGCGACTGCTGTTGCCGCCGGAACTGCGCGAATTCGCGGGGCTCACGCGGCACGCCATGCTGATCGGCCAGGGGAACCGGCTCGAGCTGTGGGACGAGGCGCGTTGGATGGAGCGCCGCGACTACTGGCTCAAGAGCGAGGAGACCGCGACCGATCTGTCGACGGAGCTGGATTCTCTGTCGTTGTAGGCGTAGCGGCGGTCGAAGGACGAAGGGTCGTGGTGCACGGGCGGATCCGGTGCGCCGCGGGGAACGGCGGAAGGTACACGGGGTGATGGCGTGGAGCACGCGGATGGGCACGAGCCTGTGCTTGTCGACGAAGTGCTCGAAGCGCTCGCTCCGGTCGCGGGTGGTCTTTATGTCGATGGCACGTTCGGACGCGGGGGACATGCACGACGCTTGCTCGAAGCCGTCGGCCCCGGCGGCGCCGTGCTCGCCCTCGACCGCGATCCCGACGCCATCGCCGCAGGCCGCGCCGCCTTCGCGGACGACCCCCGCCTCGAGCTCGTCCGGTCCGATTTCGCGCGGCTCGGCGCGGTGGTCGCGGCGCACGCGCGCGGCCGTCCGGTGCAGGGCGTGCTGCTCGACCTCGGCGTCTCCTCGCCGCAGCTCGACGATCCGGCGCGCGGTTTCAGTTTCTCCAAGGACGGCCCGCTCGACATGCGCATGGACCCGGCGCAGGGCGAGTCGGCCGCGGATTTCGTGGCGCGCGCGGACCAGCGGGAGCTGCAGCAGGTGATCGCGGAGCTCGGCGAGGAACGTTTCGCACGGCGCATCGCGCAGGCGATCGTCACGGCGCGCGCCGTGGCGCCCATCACGCGCACGCTGCAGCTCGCCGAGGTGGTGCGCCGCGCGGTGCGCACCCGCGACGGCAAGCATCCCGCGACGCGTACCTTCCAGGCGCTGCGCATGCATGTGAACGACGAGCTCGGTCAGCTGCGCGCCGCGCTCGAGGCGGCTTATGCCGTGCTGGCGCCGGGCGGGCGGCTCGCGGTGATCAGCTTCCATTCGCTCGAGGACCGCATCGTCAAGCGCTTCATCCGCGCGCACACCGAGGTCGATCCGGTGTTCGCCGGCCTGCCGGTGGTGCCGCCCGCCGCGCTGCCGACCCTGCGCGAGGTCGGCCGCAAGCGCCGCGCCACCGAGGCCGAGATCGCGCGCAACCCGCGTGCGCGCAGCGCCGTGCTGCGCTGCGCCGAGCGGCTGCCGCCGCCGGGAGCCGCCGCATGAGCCTCTCCGGCCGTCGCGTGACGATGATCGCCATCCCGCTGCTGTGGGCCGCGGTGCTCGCCTCCGCCGCGGGCGCGGTGTGGTTCAAGCACCGCTCGCGTGAGCTGTTCGTCGAGCTCGAGGCGCTCAACCGCACCCGCGACCAGCTCGACATCGAGTACGGCAAGCTGCAGCTCGAGCAGAGCTCCTGGTCGACGCACGCCTTCGTCGAGAACGCGGCCGCCACCAACCTCAAGATGAGCCTGCCGCCGCCCGCGCAGGTCGAGGTGGTCTCGCCATGATCCGCTGGCCTTTCGGCGCCGACGCAAGCCGTGGACGCAGCGGCGGACGCGACCGCCGACGCGCGGCACCGAGCGGTCTCACCCGCAAGCCGGCGCCGCCCACGCCGGCCTTCACGACGCGCGCGGTGGTGGTCGCTGCGGTGCTCGGCTGCGCCGCGTTCGCGCTGCTCTGGAAGGCCGCGACGCTGCAGTTCGTCCAGGGCAAGTTCCTGCGTGACCAGGGCACCGAGCGCGTCGAGCGCGTGGTCGCCATCACCGCGCACCGCGGCGTGATCAACGACCGCTCCGGCGAGGTGCTCGCGATCAGCACGCCGGTGGATTCGGTGTGGGTGAACCCGCGCGAGCTCGCGCTCGCCGGCGACCAGATCCCGCGCCTCGCCACGGCGCTGCGCCGCGACCCCGAGGAGTTGACCCGCCGCGTCACCTCCAGCCTGCAGCGCACCCACCTCTGGGTGGCGCGCCATCTGCCGCCCGCCGACGCGCAGCGGGTGCGCGGGCTCGGCATCCCGGGCGTGTACTTCTCGCGCGAGTACCGCCGCTTCTATCCGGCCGGCGAGGTGGTCGGCCACGTGCTCGGCTTCACCAACGTCGACGACCACGGCCAGGAGGGCCTCGAGTTCGCCTACGACGACTGGCTGGCCGGCGTCGACGGCGCGAAGCGCGTGATCCGCGACCGGCTCGGCCGCACCGTGCAGACCGTCGAGAGCATCCGTCCGGTGCGCCCGGGGCGCGACCTGCGGCTCGCCATCGACATGCGCCTGCAGTACCTCGCCTACCGGGAGCTGAAATCCGCCATCCAGCAGCACCGCGCGCGGGCCGGCTCGGTGGTGATGATCGACGTGCAGACCGGCGAAGTGCTGGCGATGGTCAACCAGCCGACCTTCAACCCCAACGATCGCCTGCAGCTGCGTCCTGCCGACTACAAGAACCGCGCCGTCACCGACCTCGTGGAGCCGGGCTCCTCGGTCAAGCCGTTCACCGTGGCCGCCGCGCTCGCCTCCGGCAAGTACCGCGCCGACAGCGTCATCGACACCTCGCCCGGCTTCTACAAGGTCGGCATCAAGACCATCGAGGACAAGACCAACTACGGCCCCATGGACCTCGCGACCGCGCTCGCGCGCAGCTCGAACGTCGCGATGTCGCGCATGGCGATCCAGCTCGGCCCGGAGACGCTCTACCAGACGCTCTCCAAGCTCGGTTTCGGCCACGTCACCGCGAGCGGCTTTCCCGGCGAGTCGGGCGGCCTGCTGCCGCAGTGGTCGCATTGGCGGCCGATCAGCACCGCGACGATCTCCTACGGCTACGGGCTCAACGTCACGCCGCTGCAGCTCGCGCACGCCTACGCCACGCTCGGGTCCTTCGGCCAGCGCCGACCGGTGAGCTTCATGCGCGTCGATGCACCGCCGGCCGCCGAGCGCGTGCTGCCCGACGACGTGACACGCGCCGTGGTGCACATGATGGAAGCGGTGGTCACCGACGGCAGCGGCCGCAAGGCCGCGATCCCGGGCTACCGCGTCGCCGGCAAGACCGGCACCGCGTGGAAGGCGCGGGCGGGCGGCTACATCACGAACCGTTATGTGTCGGTGTTCGCGGGCATCGCGCCGGCGAGCGCGCCGCGGGTCGCCACGGTCGTGGTGATCGATGAGCCCGGCGCCGGTTCCTACTACGGCGGCGACGTCGCCGCACCCGTGTTCTCCAAGGTGGTGGGCGGCGCGCTGCGCTTGCTCGCGGTGGCGCCCGACGCGCCGCTGCAGGGCCCCGTCGACCAGATCCCCGATTCCGCACCGCTGCTCGATGCGCTGCCCGACGACGCGCCCGGGCCGTTGCCGCCGCCGCCCGAGCCGGGCGACCCCGTGACCACCATCGCACAGCGTCCCGCCGAGAACGCCGTCCGCGGCGGTGAGCGTCGATGAGCGCGGTCACCGCGCGGGCACCGGTCGCCTTGCAGGACCTCTGCGGCGGGCTCGCCGCACCGCCGGCCGGGCTCGTCGTCGAGGACATCTCGCTCGACAGCCGCACGGTGCGTCGAGGTGGCCTGTTCCTCGCCTGCGCCGGTCGTCGCACGCACGGTCTCGCCGCGCTCGGTGATGCGCTCATGCGCGGCGCGCGCGCCGTCCTGTGGGAGCCGGCGCCCGGCATCGCCGCGCCCGCACCCGCACCGGGCGTGTGGATGGCGCCGGTCGAGGGCCTCGGCCGCCACGCCAGCGCTCTCGCGGACCGCTTCTTCGGTGAGCCGTCGCGGTCGCTGACGGTCACCGGCGTCACCGGCACCAACGGCAAGACCACGGTCGCCTGGCTGCTCGCGCAGGCGCAGCAGGGCGCCTATCTCGGTACGCTCGGTGCGGGCCTGCCGCCCGACCGCGTGGTCGCGGGCGAGCTCACCACCGCCGATGCCGTGACCGTGCAGCGCCAGCTCGCCGCCGCGCGCGACGCGGGCGCCGAGTGCGTCGCGATGGAGGCGTCCTCGCACGCGCTCGACCAGGACCGGGTCGCCGCGGTGCGCATGCGCGTCGCGGTGTTCACCAACCTCACCCGTGACCATCTCGATTACCACGGCACGATGGAGGCCTACGGCGCCGCGAAGGCGCGCCTGTTCGCGCTGCCGTCGGTCGAGGCGCGCGTGATCAACGTCGACGATCCGTTCGGTGCGGAGCTCGCGCTGCGCCACGCCGGGCAGGGCGCGCTCTGGCTCGTCTGCCGCACCGCGGCGGGCCGCGAGGCCGCCGCGCGCTGCATGGCGCGCGATCCGCGTGCGGTGCTGATCGCGGGCGGCGCGCTCGAGCGCAGCGCACGCGGTCTCGGCTTCGCGCTCGAGATCTCCGGCGACGCCGACGTCGTGCGCGGCCGCGCCGCCGCGGACGCGGCATCGCAGCCGGTACCGGCGCGCCTCGAGGCGCCGCTGATCGGCGATTTCAACGCCGACAACCTGCTCGCGGCGCTCGGTGCGCTGCTCGCGCTCGGCACACCGTTGTCCACCGCGCTCGCCGCGTTGGCGCGGGTCACGGCGCCGCCGGGGCGCATGGAGGCGGTCCACGCCGCCGGCCGTCCGCTCGCCTTGATCGACTACGCGCACACGCCCGACGCGCTCGCCAAGGCCCTGCAGGCGGCGCGTGCGCATTGCGCCGGCCGTCTGGTCGTCGTCTTCGGCTGCGGCGGCGACCGCGACCGCGGCAAGCGGCCGCAGATGGCGGCCGTGGCGGCCGCGCTCGCCGACGAGATCGTGATCACCGACGACAACCCGCGCACCGAGGCGCCGGGCGTCATCGCCGCCGACATCGCGGCCGGGCTGCCCGCCGGCAAGCCGGCGCGCATCGTGCACGACCGCGCCGCAGCGATCCGTGGCGCGCTCGCGGCGGCCGGCGCCGACGATGCGGTGCTGATCGCGGGCAAGGGCCACGAGGACTACCAGATCGTGGGCATCGAGCGCCGCGCCTTCAGCGACCGTGCCGAGGCGCGCGCCGCGCTCGCGACGACCGGAGGGCGCGTCTGATGCGCACCCTTGCGCAGTTCGCGGCGGATTGCGGCGGCCGTCTCGTCGGCGAGGACCGCACGTGGCAGGCGGTGTCGACCGATACGCGCCGCATCGGCGCCGGCGAGCTGTTCGTCGCGCTGCGCGGCCCGAACTTCGACGGCGCGGATTTCCTGCCGCAGGCCGCCGCCGCCGGCGCGGCGGGCGCGGTGGCCTCCCGTGAAGGCCCGGCCGGTCTGCCCGTCATCCTCGTCGACGATCCGCTGCGCGCGCTGCAGCAGGCCGCGCGCGCGCGCCGTGCGCGCTACACCGGGCCGGTGATCGGCGTCGCCGGCAGCAACGGCAAGACCACCTGCAAGGAGATGATCGCCGCGATCCTGGGCGAGCGCGGCGCGACGCTCGCGACCCGCGGCAACCTCAACAACCACATCGGCGTGCCGCTCACGCTGCTGCGCCTCGAGGACGCGCACCGCCACGCCGTCATCGAGATGGGCGCCAACCATCCCGGCGACGTCGCGGAGCTGGCCGCCCTCGCGACGCCCGCCATCGGCATCGTCACCAACGCCGGCGCCGAGCATCTGGAAGGCTTCGGCAGCCTCGAGGGCGCGGCACACGCCGAGGGTGAACTGTTCGCTGCGCTCGGCCGCGACGGCGTCGCGGTCATCAACGCCGATGACGAGTTCGTCGGCATGTGGCGCGACATGACCGTGGCGCGCGTGGTGACCTTCGGGCTCGGCGGCAAGGCCGACTTCGGCGCGCGCGACATCCGCACCGAAGCGGGCGAGGGCGGGTTCCGGACGCGCTTCACGCTGGTCGCGCCGCAGGGCGAGGTCGCGGTGACGCTGCGGCTCGCCGGCAAGCACAACGTGGTCAACGCGCTCGGCGCCGCCGCTGCGGCCACCGCCGCCGGCGCCACGCTCGCCGAGGTCGCCGCAGGCCTCGCGCGCCTCGAGCCGGTCCCGGGACGGCTGGTGCTGAAGCCCGCCGCCGGCGGTGCGTGGCTGATCGACGATTCCTACAACGCCAACCCCTCGTCGCTGCTGGCGGCGATCGAGGTGCTGGGCGCGCTCGAGGGCCGGCGCTGGTTGGTGCTCGGCGAGATGGGCGAGCTCGGCACCCATTCGGCCGCCGCGCATACCGAGGCGGGTCGTCAGGCCCGCGCGCACGGCGTCGAGCGCCTGTTCGCGCTCGGCGAGCGCGCCGGTCTCGCGGCGCGCAGCTTCGGCGAGGGCGCGAGCCGCCATGACGACACGGCGGAGCTCGCCGCCGCGGTGCGCGCCGGTCTTGCGCCGGACGTGCGCGTGCTGGTGAAAGGCTCGCGCATGAACCGTCTCGAGCGCGTGGTCGACGCGCTCTCGCCGTCGCCGGCGTCCGCTGCCGCGTCCGCCGCCACCGCCCGAGGAGCCGCCTGACATGCTGCTGTGGTTGTCCAAGCTCCTCGCCGAGGACCTCTCGTTCCTGAACGTCTTCTCCTACCTCACCCTCCGCGCCATCCTGGCCGCGGTCTCCGCGCTCGCCATCTCGCTGCTCGCGGGGCCCTGGATGATCGCGCGCCTCGCGGCGCTGCGGATGGGGCAGGTGGTGCGCGACGACGGTCCGCAGACCCACTTCAAGAAGGCCGGCACGCCGACCATGGGCGGCATGCTGATCCTGGTCGCGATCATCGTCAGCACGCTGCTCTGGGCCGACCTCTCCAACCGCTTCGTGTGGATCGTGCTCGGCGTCACCGTGCTGTTCGGACTGGTCGGCTTCTGGGACGACTACCTCAAGATCGTGCGCCAGAACCCGGACGGGCTCATCGCGCGCTACAAGTATTTCTGGCAGTCGGTCGGCGGCCTCGCCGCGGCGCTCGCGCTCTGGTACACCGCCAAGTCGCCGGCCGATACCACGCTCTACCTGCCGTTCCTGAAGAACTTCGCGCTGCCGCTCGGCATCGTCGCCTTCACGCTGCTCACCTACCTGATGATCGTCGGCATGAGCAACGCGGTGAACCTCACCGACGGCCTCGACGGCCTCGCCATCATGCCGGCGGTGATGGTCGCGGCTGCGCTCGGCGTGTTCGCCTATGCCTCGGGCAACGCGGTGTTCGCGCAGTACCTCGCGATCCCGGCCGTGCCGCATGCCGGCGAGCTGCTGATCTTCTGCGCCGCCCTGGTCGGCGCGGGGCTCGGGTTCCTGTGGTTCAACACCTATCCCGCGCAGGTGTTCATGGGCGACATCGGCGCGCTGTCGCTCGGCGCCGCGCTCGGCACCATCGGCGTGATCGTCCGGCAGGAACTGGTGCTGCTCGTGATGGGCGGCATCTTCGTGCTCGAGACCGCCTCGGTGATCCTGCAGGTCGCCTCCTTCAAGCTCACCGGCAAGCGCATCTTCCGCATGGCGCCCATCCACCACCACTTCGAGAAGAAGGGCTGGGCGGAGCCGAAGATCATCGTGCGCTTCTGGATCATCTCCTTCTTCCTCGTGCTCGCGGGCCTCGCGACGCTCAAGCTGCGATGACCGACGCCGCGCCCACCGCCACGCCCTCCCGCACCGCGCTCATCGTGGGGCTCGGCCGCACCGGCGTATCGGTCGCGCGGCATCTGGCCGCGCGCGGCTGGCAGCTCGCGGTGACCGACAGCCGCGCCGATCCGCCGGGCCGCGCGGAGCTCGAGCGCATCGCGCCGCGCGCGACCTGCCGCTACGGCGGCTTCGACCTCGCGCTGCTCGGCGCCGCGGCGCTGGTGGTCGCGTCGCCCGGCGTGTCGCTCGCAGAGCCGCTGCTGCGCGAGGCCGCGGCGCGCGGCATCGAGGTGGTCGGCGACATCGAGCTGTTCGCGCGCGAGGCGCGCGCCCCCGTCACGGCCATCACCGGCACCAACGGCAAGAGCACCGTCACGACGCTGGTCGGCGAGATGGTGGAGGCGGCGGGCCTGCCGGTGGCGGTCGGCGGCAACCTCGGCACGCCGGCGCTCGACCTGCTGGCCGCGCCGACGCCCGCGCACTACGTGCTCGAGCTCTCGAGCTTCCAGCTCGAGACCACGCGCACGCTGCAGGTCGCGGCCGGCGCGGTGCTGAACCTCAGCGCCGACCACATGGACCGCTACGCCGACATGCCGGCCTACGCCGCCGCCAAGGCGCGGCTGTTCGCGCACTGCGCCACCGCGGTGGTCAACGTCGACGATCCGTGGGTGG
>Ga0315904_10011836_pt1 | contig 11083 bp, 2 predicted proteins | sample LakEriMetagenome_6_FD_203529 | JGI IMG/M metagenome (GOLD analysis project Ga0315904, IMG submission 203529) | Freshwater fungal communities from buoy surface, Lake Erie, Ohio, United States - Buoy 12 MA120 | ecosystem: Environmental > Aquatic > Freshwater > Lake | place: USA: Lake Erie, Ohio... | reverse complement strand
ACCTGATACTTTAAGGTAGGCGCCATATTTAGATATCAATTTTTTAAACAGTTCAGATTCATGATATATTAAATTATTGTTCAGGGTTAGATTAGAGAATTTTGTATCCAGATAAAGAGATTGATTTGTGTTTGTTGATGTATTTTGTAAAAATCTACTAATGTTTAATAGTAAAGTTCTAAATAAGCCAATCTCGGCATCTATAGAATTAGCCGATGATTGATTTGTTATATGATTATTAATTAATAGTTTAATTTCTGGACTATCGAGCGCATCTATAGAAAAATCATCTATGAACGGGCTTGTACTTAGTGCGTGGGCTATTCTCCTATAAGATCTAGATTGTCGCAGATTTTTACCAGTTAATATTCTTGGTTGATCCAAAGTTAATATTCTATATATTGCTGAATATTTTTGATATAAACTTGATGATATATATGATTTAGCCGGTATTCCGGCAGAATGACATTGTGTTTTTTCATCTTCGCTATTAAAATAGAAAAAGCAATCACCATCAGCAACCCATAATGCTGGATTTAAATTCATCGTATACAATTCAGAAGACTGCCCAAAGGATCTTTCTTCTGTGGTATGTTTATTGGCTAGAAAAAACGTGGCACTTTCGCCCAATGTTTTAGCTTCTATAATTGTGGAGCCAGCTTCTGCCGCAAAGGTCCATGTTCCATTAGTGGTTAATGTTTTGCTTTGGCCTCCAACCAAATATAATGTTTCATTATTGATTTTAACATAAATAACACCTGATGAATTTAATATTAATCTGGAACCATTTGGAAAATAAGACAATGGCTTGGCTAGTCCTCCATGAACATTAGGATTATTAGCAATGTCTCTGGTTCTAAACCAACACATTATACCATAATATACGGCATATGGAACATTGGATCCGTTGACCAACCAATCTATGACCATTGATCCGCCAGAAGAATTCCAACTTGTAAATCTAGGAGAAAAAGAATATATATTCTCAATTCCTAGTTGACAACTTTTTAAGGACGGATTGCCATTATGATAACTTCCATGAGAAGATAATAGTTTGTTTGTAACATATACATCATTAGAAATTATTAGCGGCTGCCAAACATCAGTATACGTCGCATTAGATGCTGCAGAAATTAATTGATCTAATGTATCTGTTTTTCGAGAGATTAAGCTACCATCAGAATTATCGTTATATAATAAAGTATTATTAGAGCTGATCCTGTAGGGTAACAGATCATCTAATAATGAGTGTTTAATAATATTACAACTGTTAGTTTTATCCAGTATCCTTGAATTAAACATTATTTAATTGCTGTTAAAGTCCACTTTCCATTTATAAAGGTGAATATTGCTATAGCATTAGTCGTAGTTGTGAATCCTAATGGATTATCAAAATTAACTGTCATTGTTGGAACAACACCGGCTCTTCGACCTTGCACATAATGCATATCTATCAGAGCTTGTGTTGCACTTGTAAGTTTGCCTTTTACTACTAATGACGGTTTAGTAACTGGCTCATAAAAACCTGTGCTTCTATTGTATCTGCAAAGTAATTTTGTTCCTCGTGGAGCGCAGTAGCCTGTTTTATCCTTAATATATACTAATCTTCTATATCCTTGTTGTAAAGGTTCGCTACTAAATTCTATATCGTCTATGTATCCTCTGGATACAAATGTTTCATCAAAATCTGGTTGTTTAATTAAATCTTCTTCTAGGGTTATATATATCATTTTATATATATATTTTTTATTAGATTTTTTGTCTAAAAAGTCTTTTAATGTTGTAATATCGTTTTTATTAGTTAGTATATACGGAGGATCAATTTCGGTGGCTCCTCCTCCGCCCCCTGCTGTCCAAACATTACGTTCTTCGTCCCAAAATAAATCTATAGGACCAACTTTCCATAAATCGGGTCGTTCTGCCCAATTTAAATAAAATTCTTGCAGTTTACTAGATTCACTCCATTGTCCGTTTTCATATTTTTGAGTTTTCTTAATTATACTACCCTTAAAGCCTTCAGCTAGAGAAGAAGTACTTTGATTGCTTTGACCAGGATCATAACCTCCGGCATTCTTCAAATCGTCTTCTAACTTAACAGGAACGACAACAGAATCATCAGTAAATAATTGTGGAGTATACGAAACTATAACATCTTCGTTTGTTATCTGCTGAGAAACATTGAGAATAGCAGGAGGAATATTTTCTCCATTAGCAGTTTTAGCATAAAGTATGTCTATGGCGTTCGTTTCTGTAGTGGTATTGCCGGTTTCGTCTGTTGTAGTTGTGGTTTGAGTAGCTTTAAATAATTGTCCGTCAGTTAATTTGCCGTATGTTATTTGAGGTTCATTTGTTATTTTTAGTTTAAATCTTTTTGGCCTACCATATTGATCATAAGCATACGGCTCTTCAGAAGCATTAGGAACAGGATATCCATCTTGATCATATCCCCAAGAATGTAGCACTAACGGACCTCTTAGTCCCATAAATCTTTGATTCATCTCATGTATCCAATTATTAGTATCATTAACTTTTGCTCTATGATCAAATAGAGCTAAATCATAACCAAAATAATCTAGATTAGTTTTAGGCATATTCTCAGGATGATTATTATATGCTGTTAAATTTTTACTAGTTTCTAAATTATATTTAATTTTATTTTGTGGAATAGATCCTCTAGCAACAATTTCTATGCAGTGTCTTAAGCGATCTTGGAAATGTCGTGTTCCTCCTCCTGCAGATTCAGAAGATATATCAGCGTGTTTACCCTTTGGATGAGGTCCACTATAGTGCTGATGATTTTGGTTTTTAAATTCTCCATAAGGAACCACTATCGGATTTAACGTTACTGCATTAATTGCTACGCCAGCTTCTGTATCTTCATTTTTAGATAGTAATTTAGCATTAAGTTTTTCTGATGGAACTGTGCATTTTTCGCATACAACATCCACATTAGTTATGGTTTTAACTCCAGCAGTATTATAACTCGCAATGGGTGTTCTTCTTTTTTTTGTTCCTTTGCAGAAAGGACAAAATGTTATCATATGTAAAGAAAATGGGAAAGTTCCACTTTTAAATGTTGGAAAAAATGATACAGGAGAGATCAGCCCGTCCAAACTCATAGCTGATTGAGATCCATAACCCTTATTGAGTTGTCCTTCAACTTCTTTTCTTTCGTATAGCTGAACTGTGGAAACTATTCTTCCGTTTTCTCTAAGAAATATGGGTGATTTATTTGAAGTTAAATATGTAGTATTATTTTTAACAGACCCGTCGTCGCCCTGATCTTCTCCAAAGCCAACAGACCACCTTGTTGCTGCTCCTGGTCTAGATTGAAAAGATCCAGGATCACTATATAATGAATAATCTTCAACATATCCAGGTGATCTATTTGGTTCATCAATATGGGTATGAGCTTGACCCACCAAAACAGTGCCAGGACTCCAGCCAAATAATTTACTCGCCAAATCACTATTTCCAAATTGAGAATTATTCAATCTCTCATCAGTTAAAAATTTATCTTGTTTAACTGATAAATTCCTTACCTCTTGAGATATTTGAGAGATTTTTTTATTACGTTGCATATTAAAAAGATTAACTTTTTTAGTTCTTTCAATAGCTTCTCTATTAAATAATCCTATTTTTCTAGTATATGTTCTAAAGCTATATGATGATGTTACTCCCTGTTGACCTGTAGATACCTGAATATTGCTAATAATTGGCCCCTCAACAATAGCTGTTGCTGTCGGAGTTAATCTAAGATGAGTATATGTTGCAGTTGCGTCATTACCAACACCAGCAGGGGCATATGTTAATAATCCGGGCATAGGATAAAACACATTTGATAATGTTCCACCAGTTTCTTTATTGTCATTATAGACAGAAGTAGATGTTCCTACAGTATAATTAAATTGAGAATTATAGGCTCCACTAGCAAAAACTCCACCAAGATTAAATAACGGCAGTCCTGCTATGTCTAATTGTCCAGTTTCTATTATAGCCTGATAATTAATTTTGCTTTCAATTTCCTTTAGTGCAACCACATCTAAATTAAAACTTCCTCCATAGGTCCATGGAACTAGATCTTCTTTAATTTCTATGTCAACATTAGTTATCAAATTATTTAACGCATTACGAGTCTGAACATCCGTGGGTACTATAGGAGATAAGTTTGTACAATCTTCTTGTGCCGCATATACGCTAGGATAAATAACTTTTCGACTAGCATCTGGATAATTAGTCCATGGTCCGTAAACATATTGATTTGATCGTATTGGTATTCCGGCAAAAAATGGATGAGCAGCTTTTGGTGCTAATTCAACATTATTAGCTGTGCTATTTGAAGATACTGTATATAATCCTAATATATAAGGATTGTTAGCGTCATCAATAGATACTGGACTAACATAATTCATCATGTAGGCTATCCAGCCCCAATCGTAAGCTGAACTGGTTTTCAAATATATAATTATATCTTCTATAGCCACATTTGATATCACTGTTCTATTAGGATCTCTAGAATTTTCTTCACTAGAAGCGTTTAAGTTAACTCCAGGAGATTCTATTAAAATTTTAGGATAACTTAAATTGCTACTATCCAAATATACAAAGTTTTCTTCAACAGTAGCCGAAACATACACTTTGGATCTGGGTAAATTATTTCCGTCTTGATCTTTTATAAGAGTATAAAAAGCATCATAAGACGGAGTAGTAGTACTAAAACTAAATGTTGATACTCCATTTCTGTTAATTATTTCTGGAGCATTAGATCCATATTTTTGATCCACAATCACATAGTCTGTTGATCCCAAGTCACTAAGATCCAACATAGGAAACGTGAAGCTATCAGTACAAGAGCGACTTTTATTTTCGTACAACAATAGCCATGAATTATAATCAAAATATGGATTTAGTTCAACATTTTTAAACTGATCAAATGTAGATGACATAGCCGCCTTACATTTGTTTTGACGAATATAATCATAACAATAAGTATTATTATATCCTAAAATCGGTTTGATCTTACCAACATCGTCGCTCAAGGCATACCACTGAGTTCCTCCAACGGCAATGCAGTCATCTATTATATTTCCATATTCCTCCCAAGCCCCATCATTTGTTGGAGTATAATTATATGTTAATTTACCATTGCCAGAAAATATATAACCATAACCTAAATTTGACCTAAAGGCCACGCTGCTCAATAATTCATCACGATATGATCTTAAATTGGGAGCAGTGACCATGTACTTTTTACCATAAAATTTAGCAATCTGAGTAATAAACTTATGTATAATTTTTAAATCTTGCAATGCCTTTTCTTGTATATATTGACTACCATCATTTTTATCTGGATGTAGTACTGTGGGATATAAAGCATCTCCTCCAATATTAGATCCCATTAATTTCCAATACCAATTTGTATCTCTTTCCGCAGTATCTATAGCTTTGTTTAGTGGAGAACCAGCATTTACAAGATTATTTCTTGTTTTAATAAAATAAGCTCTTCTAATTAGCTCTATAAGATCTGGTTTATAGGTTTTAGATAATGAATATACTAAGAAATTATCAAAGCCCGCTATTGCTGCTCTGATCTCTGACTCTGTTAATACAAAGTATTCTACATTTGTATTTCCGCTTAACTTACCACTATTATTAAATGCGGCTGATCCGTATGGTTGAGCATATGTGTACGGTAAAGGATAGGCGTCGGTGTTACTCTCTAGACCCGCCCTGCTAATATCAACATTAAGAGTTGGTAGTTCTGATATTTGTATTATTACTGCTAATTGTCCAGTCCATGTGTCAAACCACACTGGTCTTATTGCTCTGTATTCTGTATTAGACTCACTGCTAGTATTAGTTTTAATTGTTACTTCTTCTTCATGGACATAACCGAAAAAAGGACAAATATAATCCAAATGTATAGGAAACCATCTGCTGTTACCAGTTACATTTAGTGTGTGTGTGCCTCTTGATGATGGCTTATAGTTGCCGTACCAAGGCACCATTGTTGCTCCTGTCTCAGTATCCTGCCAAATAGTATCATTAACTCCGAATCCTCTACTAGCCGCTAACTCTAATGCGTTTTCTTCTTTTAACAACGTTCTAAATTCAGCATCTAAGGCTGTGGTGCCTACAGTAGAATCAATAATTGATGGATTTCTTGTTGAACTAAAATTTGGAAATTTAATTTTTCCATGACCATATTGAGTAGTTACAGTATGGACCGCATTAGCATTACTTGGACCAGCAAGTAAAGAATAATAATTAATAAATTTTTTAGTTGTTGGATTATATACAAAATTACTTTGACTATATGCTAGTCGATAACTTTTAACCTGAAGCAATCTTTGCTGCTGTCCTCCTATTAATAGCGCTCTTGACGGTGCTTCGTTCTTCTCTTTGCCAAAAGCATATGATGATGATGGTATTCCGCCACAGGATAAGGCTTTGATAGTATTTTCTATTAAATTAGTACTAGGTTGTTTTAATCTAGAAATGCCTTTAATTTTAATAATGTGATAAGGTTGTCCAGCGTAGCCTACAGGGATCATTTCTGCAAAAAAATCATGACCAATTTTTTCTCCAATTATATTGAGCAATTCTCCAATACTTATAACGGGGTTATCTATTCTAACATCATCTGGAATTCTTCTATTACCATTTTCATCATATACTAGTTCGTACATATCCAAAACAAATTGACATCTATCAACACCGCCTCCACCACCAGTTAATTCAATATGTAACGGAGAAGGAGGAACCACACCCATTAAATTGAAAGCATTTGAAATTGGCGCAAATAAATTAGCATCTGTTTTTTCTTGTTGCATACATCTAGAGATTATGCGACCAAAAGGAGAGAAGGCGCGTTTAATAGCTTCTGCATCTCTTCCAGCTAGAGGAAGATTTAATGACGAAGTGCTAGTATGTGTTGTAGAAGTTAAAACAATTAGCGCATCAATGATTTTATTTAAACTAATTCCGCGCTCATCTCTTTTCGCTACACCAAAATTATCCGCACCAAAAGATTCTAAGAAGCCATAAACATTAAAAACATTATGTATAGCTCCTTTGGTTAAATTAGTTATCCTATAATTTACATCTGCAGCTTTGATATAGTTTTTAGGACTACCATAATAATTATTATTATCATTAGGATTTCCTTTACTAAATATGGCTCCTGCAAATTTGTCTAATATAATATAACACGAATTTAATATTGATTGTGGGCCGTTGATAACAACAGAGTATCCTTTTCCTCCGCTATTAATAGTTTTATTCCACGATTGTACAAAACCGCCAAAACTAAAGTCTCCCATTTTAAAGTATACAGGAGTATCTATAATATCATATTTATATTTTGGATGACCAGTTTCAGAAGAAGCATCAAATGTTCCGTCCGATTTTATTCTAGTTTTTGTTCCAAAAAATCCAGGATCAGTTTTGTACCAATATTGTGATAGTAGTCCGTTAGAACCCCAGTAATAATAAACTTTACCAGGTATTATTCTATCATCAATAAGCGTTTGATCGTTTGCTTGACTGCCAGTTTTTCTATTGGCAAAACAGCTTATGCCCTGACAAGTATGATAGTGATTAGGAACAAAGCTTCCTGGAACAAATTGGTTATATACTGTGCCTCCAGAAAGATCTTTTTGTGCTGTGCTATTAGGAGCAGACCCGGCACAATTTTTATCAAAATCATCTTCTAATAAATTAACAGTTAATTGAGGAGGTTGTCCGTCCCATCCCATTCCAGTATTAAAACTAGTAACACTAGCTCCTAGAAATAGTGTTTGTGCGATTGGCTTATTAAAATTACTATTAGGACATGGTGTTGTTGGCATAATTAATTATCAAGATAAAATTTACTATTATTGCACTGTTGGTATACCCATCCTACTGTTCTTGTATATCTTCCTGAACTAGGATCCCAAGAATGATTATCTAATGATACGTATACTGTTCCTGGGGCATTAGTGGCCGGATTTCGGCCAAAAGTTGCGCTATTACCAAATATTGCAGTTGGTCTATCTCCGAATGGTTTTAATCCTTCTACTAATCCATTTATAGTAGTATACACCGATCCTCCTGTCCATAATGGGCACTCTTTATTGTTTAAGAAAAAGCCATTTATGGTTGATGGAGGAACAACACCAACTTCGATTGTTACTTGTTTTTTTGTTGAGGTTTTAGTTCCTAAATTTTGTAAAACCGGCCCTAATGATCTTCCAAGAACGAACGCTTCTGCTATAACATCTGTTGGACCAGTATCTTCTATACTAACGTTCTCATATAAAGCACCACTAATAATCATAAACTTATTATTAAATTGATAATTATATGATATTTTACCTTGTCTAGTATTATGTCCTTCTGTAGTTGATATTGGAATAATATTTAATAATCCGTGTCTCGAATATACTGGATTATTTGGCGGCGTTGTTGCGGTGTAGTTTGTTGGATTAACATATCCTTTTGATCTGTCGGCCACATTCATTACTGCGCAAGCTCTTCTATAGAGGTATGGCTTAACATCATATATCCAACCACTAAGGGCATTTTCATATCTATCATTATATAATTTAGCGTGTGTGCTGGGGATATTAGTAGATACATCCGCTATATATGGAGGAGGGTTAAATGATTGAGCAGAAGCGTCCTCTGATCTGTTGGCTCCTAAATTTGTCACTAAATGATGTTTACTAGAATTATTTGTATTGTCTAACATGGCCGGATTTGGGCTCATACTACTTGCTTTTATTGTCTGCTCTTTAGCAACGCTTAATCCTTCTATTTCTCCTTGTACAGTAACTGTGTGGATGTATTTTTCATCCGTACTAATCTCTATTTCGTAGTTTTCTAAAAATGATATTCCTGTTGGCATCGCCAAAAAAGAATCTGTTATCTCGTAACTTGCTCCTCCAATATCCGCTTTACTGGATCTAACATGGTTATATAAATATCCTGTTGCCAATGGACTCCATAATCCGTTTGTTGGGTTTGGTATTTGTCCAGAAACTATGGTTGACGCTCTTTGTTGAACCCATCGTTGAGCATTTAAAAATGCGTCTAATTCCGCAGGAGAATATACTGCTGCATCTGGTTGTACATTTAAGCAATATCCTGTTCCTGATGGTATACCAACGGCGCTAACGGTATGAGATAATTTAAATCTGGGAACATTCAAGTTTCTCCATTGAATACTTCCATATGCTTGTTGTCCTCCGCTTTGTGTTCCTGGAGGTTGTGGACTACTGGCATTTCCGGCAACCGGCTTAACATTAGGATTATCCCATTCACTTTTTTGAAGAGTTGTTATTATCTGATCTGTTACATAATAGTCTTCTAAAGGCTCAAGATTCCATGAATCAGTATAGTCTTTAATATACCATCCTGTATTTAATGGTTGAAAATATTCCAAATTAACAGTATAGTCAGCGGTATAAACCCAATTATCATCACTTTTGTTAACGGTAATATCTAATACTTTTACGCCACTGGCAGAATATACTCTTTCAAAAGATCCACCATTTATGCAATAAACGTCTAAATCTCCGCAAGATCCTTTACTAAATAATGCTCTTAAATCATTTATTCCACTCATTACTGGCTTAATACCGCTACCTTTAGGCTCATAATAATATTGTGGATTACTTAATCCTCTAACTATTTTACCAGTTAGTGTTATTTTGGTGGTTGATATTGTTGGTATACCAGCTTCTGTTCGTTGTATAGAGCTGGATATATCCATAGTAGGAGTAGGACCGGTTATAGTATGAATACCACAGCAATTATAGTATATACCAACTACAGGTTGTGATGTTCTAGCATACGGACCTCCCGCAGGATTAGGACAAGCGCACGCTCCTTGCGCGGAAAATACTGGATCCTGACCTTGAGCGGACATGGATTCTGTGCCTAAAATATCAACAGAATATACCATAATTTAATTATCCTTTATACTGCGTCAGACCAGGTACCATTAAATGGTAATGTTCTTATTGTCCATGTTATCGCATCTGTAGAAACACAACAGCTAGTTTGACTTATTCCTGCTACTATAAAAGTATTATTTTTAAACAATACCAGTCCTCCGGCAAATAGACTAACAGGCATGTTGACAATACTCCATGACGTCCCACTATCAACAGACTTAGCAATGGTCGATCCTGCTGAAACGTATATACCATTACCATATGCTACGCTTTTTATATTCGACTGACCTGGAATTCCAGTATAACTTGACCATGAAATACCATCACTGCTGATTAATATGGCTGGTGATGAACCATAAGAGGAATAACTAATAACTATGAATTGATTATTTAAAAATCCTGTTGTTCTCCAATCTTTAGCCGTTGGCAATGTTCTTTGTGTCCAGGTTGCTCCGCCATTGTCCGACGTTGCATAAACGGTGGTTGTAGCACTTCCCGCAACAGTTAATAGCATACCGTTACCGTAAGTTATACTTGTCCAATTGGTAACAGACGGTAAAGTTTTACTATCAATATAACTTATGCTACCATTTACAAATTTAATACGAATGATAGTAGAGGTATTATTTGATGTAATAATAAAAATATCATTATTGGGATCATACGTAGATCCCACCCATTCTGTGCTAATTCCTTGTGTATATGCTGCCATATCAAAAGAACTCCAAGTTACTCCATTATCTATAGAGTAATTTATAATACTAGTATTATAAGCGACTGTTAATAAAACTCCCTTACCGTAGCATATTGTCTGCCAGCTATTATTTGATGTCGTGGCCAAATTGCTTGATAACCACGATGTTCCATTATTTGACGAAATTGCAACTTTATCGTTGTTTAGAGCCGAAATAACAGCGTTAGACAATATAGGTAAATTAGTTGGAGTTGGAGTAATAGTTTGAGTTGGACTTACTGTTGGACTATTGGTTGGCGTTATAGTATTTGTTGGTGTTATGGTATTAGTTGGAGTAACCGTAGCCGTAGGTGTCTTAGTAGGAGTTAAACTTACAGTTGGAGTTTGTGTAGGAGTACTAGTTACTGTAGGTGTATTAGTTTGCGTTTTAGTTGGAGTTAATGTAACA
>Ga0315904_10011835_pt1 | contig 11083 bp, 10 predicted proteins | sample LakEriMetagenome_6_FD_203529 | JGI IMG/M metagenome (GOLD analysis project Ga0315904, IMG submission 203529) | Freshwater fungal communities from buoy surface, Lake Erie, Ohio, United States - Buoy 12 MA120 | ecosystem: Environmental > Aquatic > Freshwater > Lake | place: USA: Lake Erie, Ohio... | reverse complement strand
ATCTGACCTATCTCCTCATAGCTATATCCCTCATAATCTTTCAGCAATACCAAACTTCTTTGTACTTCATTTAAATGAGAAAGAGCAGCATGTAATTGTTCCTGCAGTACCTTATTTCCATAGTTTGAATTCGTGCCTTCCTCCGGAAGTTCTTCTGAATAAGTGATTCTGTTGCTTTTGCGCAAATGATCGATCAATCCATTATAAGCCACTGTAAAAAGCCAGGATTTGGCTTTTATTGGATCTACTTTGTCTCGGTTGATCCAGAGTTTCTCATAAACGGTCTGAACAATGTCTCTGGCATCTTCTGTATGGCGAATATTTTTCACTACAAAGCGAAAAACATTGTCTGCGTGCAGGTTTACCATTTCATTGTATTGCTTCTCCGTCATGCGTGCAGCCGGTTGTTGGTTATCTGTTAGACGATGAACTTGGCTTTAAGTTACAGCCGGGGACACAAAAATCGGGGCAAAAGCTAAAAGCTATGAAAATACTGGTATGAGCGGCCAAAGATGGGTGTGGAAGGGGCTGAAAGTGTACTTACATTAATATTCAATCACCTGCTCCTGGATCTGCTCAGGTATCTCCCTGAATTCATATTGTTGGTTGCGTAGGCGAGGCTCGAATCCGGCTTCTTGAATGGCTTCCTGGATAGATTTATAGGTAAAACGGTGAGGGGCACCAGCAGCACTCACTACATTTTCCTCCAGCATGATGCTACCAAAGTCATTGGCACCGGCATGCAGGCAGACCTGAGCAGTTTGTTTGCCAACAGTGAGCCAGCTCGCCTGGATATTGAGGACGTTCGGCAGCATGATGCGGCTGATAGCAATCATGCGGATGTATTCATCTGTTGTTGTGAGATTTTGAACACCCCTGATTTTAGCCAGCAGGGTATCTACATCTTGGAAGGTCCAGGGGATGAATGCCAGGAATCCCTTGGCATCTGCCGGCTTCCGGCTTTGAACTTCCCGAATTCTTTCCAGGTGTATGAAACGCTCCTCGACGGTTTCAACATGGCCAAACATCATGGTAGCACTGGTGGTGATATGCTGTTGGTGTGCTTCCGCCATGATATCCAGCCATTCATCCGCACCACATTTGCCATTGGAAACCAGTCTGCGTACCCTGTCAACCAGGATTTCAGCACCTGCACCGGGTAAAGAATCGAGTCCGGCAGCATGAAGTTCCCGCAAGGCATCGCGGTGACTTATTTTGTCAATTTTACAAATATGGGCTACTTCGGGTGGGCCCAGCGCATGTAATTTTATTGTGGGATATTCCTGCTTGAGTTGTCTGAATAGGTTGGTATAAAATTCCAGTCCCAATTCAGGATGGTGCCCTCCTTGAAGTAAAAGCTGGTCACCGCCATAGCGAATGGTCTCCTCGATTTTTTTCCGGTAGGTAGGGAGATCAGTGATATAAGACTCAGGATGCCCGGGGATGCGGTAAAAGTTACAGAACTTACAGTTAGCGACACACACATTGGTGGTATTCACATTTCTATCTATCTGCCAGGTAACAAACCCATGCCGCACTTGTTTCTTCCTCAGCTCATCTGCTACATGCATCAATTCTGTCAATGGTGCCTGTTCGAAAAGGTATTGTCCTTCTTCTTTGCTCAGGAACTCCAGGTTCAACGCTCGTTGGTATAAATCGTCAAATTGCATGTTGGTAAGATCTCCGGGCCGCAAAGTTAATCTCCTGCGGTCAAAGCAGCCCATTGATTTTTTATTTTAACAGTCCGGTTCAGGGTATTTTTGCTTGGAAGAGGTAAATTACAGATATGAAGTTCAGGTGGGTTGGGGTACTGGCAGGTTTGCTTTGTTCCGGGTTGCTTCGGGCACAGGAAGAGTTTGTACAACCTCAAGCCGCAATGATTACCCGCTTCCCATTTTATCAATTAGGAGGTGGCATCATTGTTCTTCAGGGGTTGCTATCCGGCAAAACAGACACCCTCAATTTTGTTTTGGATACCGGCAGTGGAGGAATTTCACTCGATTCAGGAACTGTCGACCGGCTGAAACTTCCCTCAACGCCTTCCGGCAGAATTATTCGCGGACTGAACGGCCTTCGTCAGGTGAATTTTGTGCTTCGTCAGACTTTGCGTCTTCCGGGTTTGGAAGTAGAGAATCTCGATTTTCATGTAAATGATTATGAATTACTCAGCAGGGTATATGGCTTGCGCATTGATGGTATCATTGGCTTTAGTTTTCTACGTAGGTATATTGTGAAAGTGGACTTTGAGCAGGAAATGCTGGAGGTTTTCACACCCGGCTCCCTAAAGTATCCGAGAGGAGGATATTTACTGAAACCCCAGTTTACCACCCTTCCGATGCAGCCGGTCTTCCTGAACGACCACCGACCCATTACAGGACGATTTATTTTTGATACAGGGGCAGGTCTTAATATGTTGTTATCCGAGGAATTTGTTTCCGACAGCAGCGTATTCAAAAAGGGGCGCGTTTTCTATGCCACACAGGCAGAAGGGCTTGGTGGAAAAAAGCAAATGACATTGAGTTTATTGAAAGAACTACGGGTGGGAGACTATAAATTCAAGAATGTGCCTGTACATATTTTTTCTGATGACTACAATGTGACCAATTACCCGCAGATGGGAGGACTGATAGGCAATGATATCATGCGCCGATTCAACATGATCATCAATTATCCGGACCAAGTCATTCACATCCGCCCCAACCGATATTTTATTGAGCCTTTTGATTATTCCTATACCGGTCTTGCCTTTTATCTTCACAATGGGCAGGTGCGGGTAGAAGATATCATGGTAGGATCGCCTGCAGAAAAAGCAGGATTTCAGCCGGGGGATATTATTTTTTCGGTGGATAAGACAATCACCCGCGACATTCGAACCTACCGGAATATGTTTCAAAACAGTTTAGGTCGGGTGCCTGTCATGGTTATCAGGGAGGGGAAACCATTGGTATTAACTTTGGATGTGCAGGATATCAGGAAGTCGCGGCGCAGGTAAAAAAGTTTTTTTTCGCCGGAAAGCAGGTAAATTGCGCAACCGGAAAAGGAAATCAGTGATATGATTCATTTTGATAGGTTCATGCTGGATAACGGATTGCGTGTATTGGTGCACGAAGACCATGATACCCCCATGGCAGTAGTCAATGTGATGTATGACGTGGGTGCGAGGGACGAACATCCGGACAGAACAGGTTTCGCCCATTTATTTGAACACCTGATGTTTGGAGGCAGCAAGAATATTCCTGATTATGATGAGCCGTTACAAAGAGCCGGAGGCGAGAACAATGCCTATACGACCAATGATTTGACTAATTATTATTGTCAACTGCCAGCCAAAAATCTGGAGACTGCCTTCTGGCTTGAAAGTGATCGGATGATGGAATTGGCATTTACCAAGAAAAGCCTGAACGTTCAGCGCAAGGTGGTTTGTGAAGAGTTCAAGGAGCATTACCTGAATAAACCCTATGGTGATATATGGCATCGCATGCGGGCACTTTGTTATCAGGTACACCCCTATCGATGGATGACGATCGGCCAAGAGCTCAGCCATGTGGAGAAGGCATCTATGGAAGACGTGCGTTCGTTTTTTTTCAAACATTATCGACCTGCAAATGCAATTTTGGTAGTGGCAGGAGCGGTTACAACGGAGCAGGTAAAGGGATTGGCCAATAAGTGGTTCGGAAACATCCCCTCCGGAGAAAAATACCTTCGTTCATTGCCTGCCGAGCCGGTGCAAACTGCTTCCAGGCATACTGATGTTTTTGCAGATGTACCTGCCAATGCATTGATCATGGCCTGGCACATGGACGCCCGGTTGGAGCAGGGGTACTATGCAGCTGATTTGATCACCGAGATTTTGGGTGGTGGCAACTCGTCCCGACTATATCATGCATTGGTCAAGGAACAAAAGATTTTTTCTGCACTGGAGGTACATCATTTTGGCAGCACGGATAAAGGATTAGTGGCATTGGAATCCCGGTTGGTTGACGGGGTAAGTCATGAAAAAGCAAAAGCTGCGCTGGAAGCAGAATTGGATAGACTAATTAACAACGCCATTCCTGAGGCAGAGCTTGAAAAGGTGAAGAACAAAACAGAAAGCATGATTGTGTTTGAGGACATGAGTCTTACCAATCGAGCCGCTAGTCTTGCTCATTATGAATTGTTGGGAGATGCTTCTTTGATGAATACTGAACTGGACAGGTACCGTTCAGTGACTGTGGAGGATATAATCAATACCGGAAATAATATCTTCCGCAAGGAAAACAGCAATACCATGTTTTATCATGCCGGCAAGCCATCCCATGCTTAACAGAAAACAGCCGCCAACTATACAAAATGCTGCAGAAATGCAGTTGCATTTGCCGCCCTATCAGCAATTCACGCTGCGCAACGGTGTCCCTGTTTACACCATCGAAGCGGGCTCACAGGATGTTGTTCAGGTGGAAATACTGTTTTATGCCGGACTCTGGCATGAAGATTTTCCTTTGCAGGCAGCAACCACCAATTTTTTGCTGAAAAATGGAACCCGCACCAAAACCTCGTTTCAGCTGAATGAACAGGTAGAATACTATGGTGCTTATCTCAACCGGGGATGCTTCAATGATGTGGCGAACATCACCCTACATTGTCTCAAAAAGCATTTAACAGAGTTGTTGCCAGTTTTATCAGAGATATTGACTGAGTCTGTGTTTCCTGAGGATGAACTTGGGATATACAGGAATAACCAATTGCAACGATTGAACATCAATTTACAGAAATGTGACTTTGTAGCCAATCGGCTGATGGATGTTTATCTATATGGTGAGCAACATCCCTATGGCAGGTTTTCTACTGCTGAAGGGTATGAAGCAATCACCCGTGAGCAGTTGCTGTCGTTCTATGAGAAGTATTATGTGCATGGTTCCTGCATGATCTTGGTATCGGGAAGATTGCCGGCAGATCTTCAGCAGCAATTGGAGTCTTGTTTGGGTGATTTGCCATTGAAGGGAAAAAAGCCCGGGGAAAAGACACATGCAATGCTTCCTGCGCAGCAGCGAACTTATCGCATCATCAATGATGCACAGGGAATTCAGGGGGCCATCAGAATGGCATGTCCCTCTCCTTACAGGAAGCATCCTGATTTCGTGGGATTGCAGGTATTGAATCACATACTAGGTGGATACTTCAGTTCCCGTTTAATGAGTAATATCCGGGAAGACAAAGGATATACTTATGGCATTCATTCTTATATACACAGTCATTTGCATGAAGGCAGTTGGCACATCAGTACTGAGGCAGGCAGGGAAGTTTGTGAGGCAGCCATCGTGGAAATTTACAAGGAAATGGAGTTGTTGCGCAAGGAGGAAGTAGGCAAGGAAGAGTTAGACAATGTGCGCAATTACATGATCGGAGGTCTGATGGGTGATCTGGATGGACCTTTTCAGATCATGTCTCGCTGGAAGACATACCTGTTGAATGAATTGCCCGATCACTATTTTGATGAGAGTGTTGCTACGATTAGGAATATGACGCCCCAACGTTTACAGGAGTTGGCGAATTTGTATCTGAAGCCAGAAACTTTTTATGAGTTGGTGGTGGTTTGATTGAGCAAATTTTCTTTAGATAAAAAAAAATACCTTTACTAAGTCGCAAGATTGATGGAATATTCGTTGAATCGATGAAATGAATTGGGTATGACACGTTTTATTATAAAAACATTATCGACATCAGTTGCCGTACTTTTTGCATCTTATGTGCTGAAAGGTGTTCATGTGGCGGACGTTCCAACTGCTATATTGGTGGCAGTGGTGCTGGGATTGCTCAATAGTTTTATTCGGCCGATACTGGTCGTATTGACCATTCCAATTACGGTCATAACCTTGGGATTGTTTCTGATTGCTATTAATTACTTTATTGTTCATATGACCACTCGTCTGGTACCAGGGTTTCAGGTCGACGGTTGGTTGCCCGCATTGTTTTTCTCCATTATTGTCAGTATTGTTTCCTCAATTATTGAAGCCATTGCCGGTTCACCCAAAGAATCCTGATACCTGAGTGGACGTTTCCCGGCTTTTTAGATCGAAATGACACCTTTTTGCTCTGCGGGATGAGACGAATCGCCTGATTTGTCTGTAGAAACCTCCCCTTTTCGAATTATTCATCCTTTTATTTTACCGTTCATCCCTTTTTATTGAACCGGTTTATTGCCTTGCAAATTGATATATCATTGATAATCAAATATATATGCAATATCAATATCCTTCCCAAGCATATTACTAAATAAAAGTAGGTACTTTGTATTGCATAGTACTTTAATTATCCCTATCTTTGTCTTGTCAAAGCAACAGAAAAGACAAAAAATTATCAACAATAAAAAAAACAACCATGAAAAACAATTTCAATCTCATCGAAAGCATCTCTAACGAGCGCAATCATTCTGAAACAACCCTTGTACCTGCTTCTGTACCGGCGACACGTATGGAGACAGTTCATCCCCAGGTATTTGGTGTTGCTGATCTCTGGAAGTTAGAGAGAAGCAGAAGAATCCGCAGTGTGCGTCGTCATTTTGCCCTGTAAGACTCAACTACTCTTTCACCCCAAAAAATCAAAGTATGGACATTCAGAATACCCAAAGTCAGATGCGCAAAGGAGTGCTTGAGTTTTGTATTCTTTCCATCATCAGGCAGGGCGAGGTTTACCCGAGTGATCTGGTGGAAAAAATGAAAGCAGCCAACCTCAACATCTTGGAAGGCACCTTGTATCCGTTGTTGACGCGACTTAAAAATGCAGGGGTGCTCACCTATCGTTGGGTTGAAAGCAACAGCGGTCCCCCCCGAAAATATTTTGTCATGACCGATCAGGGGCTTGAATTCTACAAAGAACTGGAAGCAACCTGGCAGGAATTGGCCAACGCTGTAGCTACATTAACCAGCAACGAAAATTCAGAACCCATTTCAACCAACCAAACCACCACCTCTTTATCGACAGAAGACGGTAAAGAATGACCTTAAAAATATTATCATGAAAAAGGTAATCAACATCAATTTTCAGGGCAGGGTGATTCCAATAGAAGAATCCGCCTATGAACTACTGAAATCTTATACTGAAAGTCTGCGGCGTTGTTTCGCCCAGGAAGAAGGGAAAGATGAAATCATCAATGATATTGAAAGTCGCATCGCCGAATTATTTGGTGAAGCCCTGAAGAAGGGAAGCGTTTGCATCACCGATGATCAGGTGAATGCGATTATAGACAACATGGGTCGACCTGAAGACCTGGAACAGGGCACGGCTGCGACCGGCACGGAGAATAGTTCCGGACAACAAACGGGTGGTGGATCCGGTAATTTTGCCAATCGGGGTCAGCTTTTCCGCGATGAAAATGACAAGATTCTAGGTGGTGTCTGCAGTGGAATAGCCAACTATTTTAAAATAGATCCATCTATTGTTCGGGTAGCATTTGTTCTTGCTACTATTGGTTGGGGTTCAGGTACTTTATTGTACATAGTTTTGTGGGCCATACTGCCCGGCTCAAAGTCTCAAACGGGCGTACGGACCAAGCGACTCTTTAGAAATCCTGATGAAAAAGTGGTGGCTGGTGTAGCCAGTGGTATTGCCAGTTATTTTGATATAGCTGTTTGGATACCCCGACTCATTTTTTCGCTGCCGCTGATTACCGGACTGGGAGCATCGTTGATAAATACGGTATTTGATGTTTGGTATTGGAGTGATGAGCCAATTTCCCGAATTGTATTCTCTTCCTTTGGTGGTACATTACTAATTATTTACCTCGTACTGTGGGCAATCATTCCAGAAGCGAAATCTGCCTCTGAAAAATTGGAGATGCGTGGTGAAAAGGTTGATCTCAACAGCATTAAAACAACCATTCAGGAAGATCTGCATGCTTTTGCAGCCCGCGCTGAAAAATGGGGAAAGGAAGTGAATGAAAAAGCACAGGACTTTGGCAAGGATGTAACGCAGACTGTCAAGACATCAGCACAAACTGCGGGCAGTACTGTTGCTCCGGTAGCCAAGTCTGGGATTAGCCGAATCGGGACTGCAATAGGGATTGTATTTAAAGCATTCTTCATGTTCATTTTCGGAATAGTAGCATTGGTGCTGTTGATTGCCCTGGTTGCGATACTTTTCGCAAGCGCAGCAGTTTTCCCGCTTAAGAATTTTCTGCTGGATGGGTTTAACCAACAGTTCCTCGGCTGGTTATTTTTACTCTTGTTCTTCGGTACGCCAATCATAGCATTAATTACTTCTCTGATTCGCCGAATCATGGGTGTGAAGTCAGGCAACAAATACATTGGCTATACTTTTGCCGGAATGTGGGTATTGGGTTTGTTGAGCGGACTGCTCCTGGTATCTTCCATCAAAAAAGACTACAGTGTAAGGGTGCGAGACAAGCAGGAGAATACACTTGTACAACCATCATCCGGTAAAGTTTTTGTTCGACTCAAAGAGGCCAACATTGTTCGCAAGTTTGGTCCCGGAATTAACATGAGTGGTCTGGCCAGATTATATAAAGACAGCATACAGATCAGCAACATTGATTTGCGCATCGAGAAAAGTGCCGACTCACTTTACCACCTGAATTCAACGCGCATCTGTAGTGGTAAAGATGACACGAAAGCAGGAGCCAACTTAGCAGCCATGCAGTTTGGATTTCAACAACGCGATTCGGTGTTGGTTCTTGATAGAGGTATCATATTGCCGCCAGGATCAAAATTCCGCAACCAGCAGATCATTCTCACACTCCAGGTTCCGGTGGGGAAGAAAGTAATGATAGATAGAGCGGTAAAGAATAAGTTTTTTTACCTGAATATGGCGAACATCAATTTTGCTGAGGTAGATGGGGGTGATGATTGGGATATGGAAGAGTCGGAAGAAACATGGAGAAGCGGCGTTGAATATGTGATGACAGAAAACGGCTTGAAAAAAACCGGCGTGACTGTTGAAGAAAAAAAGTGGGATGATAATGGTGACAATGAAGAGTATAATTCTCCTGATTCCCGCAAATCGCGGCGTCAACTGGAGCGGGAGTTAGAACGTAAAAACCGAGAATTGGAAGAGCTAAAAAAGGAGCAGGATAAGGCAACTGATACCAAAAAAGTGATGTCGGAATCTTCCACGCAACAAAACGCAGGTACGAGCTTTTTCTACCGCATGACAGCTGCTTGGGATCATACAGTGCATATTCCCCGGGAGAAAGTAACAACAGCGGCGATGTTATTTTATAGTAAGATGATGTAGGTTTGGTTTTTATGCAAAGTGGGCCTGTCTTTTTAGATGGGCCCTTTTATTTTTGTACCCCCCATACTTGCCGTATTTTTGCATCCAAAATTGTAAATAGATGAAAAATACGCCCTTTACTCACCAGCATATTGCTCTCGGAGCCAAGATGGCTGAATTTGCCGGATACAATATGCCCATCAGTTATACCGGTATCAACGATGAACACCAGGCAGTGAGGAAACAGGCGGGCGTATTTGATGTGAGTCACATGGGGGAATTTATCCTCAAGGGACCTGATGCCCTTGATTTGATTCAGCGGGTGACAACGAACGATGCTTCTCGTTTAACAGAGGGTCAGGCACAATATAGTTGCTTCACCAATGATCAGGGCGGAATTGTTGATGACTTGATAGTGTATTGTCTTTCCCCCAATCAATCTTATATGCTTGTTGTCAATGCGTCTAATATTGAAAAGGACTGGCAATGGCTGCAACAACACAATGACCGGGGTGTGGAGATGCACAACATCAGTGACAAGACTTGCCTTTTGGCGATCCAGGGGCCTGAGGCCAATAAAATTGTGCAGCAGTTAACCGAAACGGAAATCATGAACCTGAAGTACTACACTTTTGTTCGTGGTCAGGTTGCAGGTGTGCCCAATGTAATAATAAGTGCCACCGGATATACCGGTGCAGGAGGGGTGGAAATTTATTTTGAGGATGCCGGTGATGCTGCGGTAACCATCTGGAACGCGTTAATGGAAGCGGGAAAGCCTTTTGGACTTAAACCCATTGGGTTAGGTGCCCGTGATACATTGCGATTAGAAATGGGTTATTGCTTGTATGGGAATGACATCAATGATACTACCTCTCCCCTGGAGGCAGGTCTGGGATGGATTACGAAATTTAGTAAACCCTTTACGGCACACGAAATATTGTCTGCACAAAAAGCCGCCGGTGTAGCCAGGAAGCTGGTAGGTTTTGAAATGGTGGATCGAGGCATACCCCGCCATGATTATCCTATTCAGGATGAAACGGGCAACACCATTGGTATTGTAACCAGCGGAACGCAATCGCCCTCACTCGGCAAAGCGATTGGAATGGGCTATGTGCATACCTCACATGCAGCAGAAGGCAGCTTCGTTTACATACTTATTCGCCAACAGCCTGTTAAGGCTATGGTGGTGAAGCCACCATTCAGGTAGTAAAACATTACCTGACCGGCTGGTCGGCCAGGGGTTTTCTCTTTACTATCAGAACCCGCTCCTTATCGAGAAGCATGTATCCATATTCATAACAAAAGAAATACTGCCTCCCCTGACGATTGGTATAAGTATGGGTAAAGAACTGGAACCTGAAACCCTGACTAAAGAGCCGGTATTGGGGTGCTCTGGCCATGAAGTGCTTGTTCCTTAGAAATCCTTCTAAAATTTTTCTGTTCTTTCTCAGGTTCTGATTGATGTTGCGAACATACAGATTGGTTTCACTGTATGACCGGTTGTTGAATACGTTTCTGCAATATTCGTTACAGAATTTTTTATCTGATCTGCCTTTTAGTTCTTTCTGGCAGGTCAGGCATTTTCTTTCCTGGTCTGTCATATTCTTCATTTTAGTAGGGTGAAAATAGTTGCCCGACAATTCGGCTACAAGCGTATTTGTACGTTATGAGCACACAAAAAACACCCACCTTAATCTCTCTTAAGTGCTTAGTTTCGGTTATAAGTGATTATTATTCGTTTTTCGTTTTACCGGCTCATCATATTTGTTCCGTCATCAGCAGCACATGCTGCCATTGTTGAAAAAAACAAACATGTATGAATCAGGTAAAAAACAAGGTCCAGTTAATCGGACATCTCGGGCAGGATCCCGACATC
>Ga0315904_10011833_pt1 | contig 11084 bp, 5 predicted proteins | sample LakEriMetagenome_6_FD_203529 | JGI IMG/M metagenome (GOLD analysis project Ga0315904, IMG submission 203529) | Freshwater fungal communities from buoy surface, Lake Erie, Ohio, United States - Buoy 12 MA120 | ecosystem: Environmental > Aquatic > Freshwater > Lake | place: USA: Lake Erie, Ohio... | reverse complement strand
GCTCTTCGTGACGTTCTGGGCCCGGGCGTTGACGTTGGAGCCGTTCGTGAAGTCGGCGGCGTCCATGATCACGCCGCTGATAACGCCGATGCCAGAACCAGCCAAGCCAAGGCCTTGCTGGTTAAGCGCACTTGACGATCTGCCGTTGGCCTGCTGCACGGTGCCCGTTATCGTCACTGGCGCGGTCGAAGGCGCGAGCGTCGTGCTGCCGGCATCTTCTCTGCCAAAATCTGCCGGAAGAATGACGTTGCCAAACTGAATCCCGTAGCCATTCGCACCAGTGAAGTTGGCCGTTGTGCGCGAGCGGGCGTCTGAGTTGATCAGATCCAACGTTCCGAAGACCATGGTGCTGTTGGTCGTCGTGCCCGCGCTGGTGCCGCCGTTGGCCGTGTTGTTGTTGCCGACGAAGAATGTGGCGTTAACGCCAAGGTTGTAGTTCAGTGGGAGATTGACGTTGTTGCCGTAATTGATCGTGCCCGCCCCATCGTCAAGGATCCTGAAGGTGGCACCACTTGCGGTCGCATTGAGCGTCGAACCGGCGGACAGCGCCTGCTTTCCCTGAAACGTCACAGCTCCTGCTGCGGAAACGTTCGTGTTGCCGCTGTACGAGTTGCTGCCGGAGAGAGACCACGGCGCGTTCACCGTGACGGTCAACGTCCCGCCCGCGTTGTTGAAGAGCCGGCCGTTGAACCTGCCTAACCCCGACAGCCCCAGGGTCCTGTTTCCAGTGCCCTCGAAGCCGATATCGGTGTTGACCGTCATGGCGAAAATGCTGGCGTTCGAAATGGTGGACACTTCCGCGACCGATCCAGCAAGGACGATCTGCCGATTGTTGAACGTCAGGGGCGCAATGGCCCCTGAGCCGTAGATCCAGGAAATCCCTTGGCCCCCTCCGTTCATGATCAACGGGCTGGCGCTGTCGGCAATGCTGTTCATCGTCATGCCTGAGGTGGTATTGGCTGACCCAACTCCCACCTGGAGCGGACCGGTGAACGTGTTGGCCGTGCTGAGGAACTGAATGTTGTGGTTTACGTTTTGGGTGGAATTGCCCCACACCATCCCGCCGTCCCCGGTCACCGGGTTATTGAACACCACGGTTGCACCGGAGGCGGTGTAGATCGAAGCCATCGCGCCGTTGTTGAGCGCCACGCTTCGGGCCAGCGTCGCCGACGTGGTGAGGGTCAAGCCAGCGGAGCCGTTGAAGGTGATCGGACCGGAGGCGGCGCCGAGTTGGTTGTCGGCCGAGACGCTGATCGTGCCCGAGTTGAGCACCGTGCCGCCTGAGTAGGAATTGGTGCTCGAGAGCGTGAGGGTGCCGGGCCCGCTCTTCACGAGCGCGACGGCGCCGGAGTTGTCGGCGATCGTGCTCGAGATCGTGATGCCCTGGGCGTTGGCGGTGAGGAACAAGTTGCCGCCGCCGGAGGGCGTGGTGAGCGTGCCGCCCGTGAGCGTGAGCAGCCCGGTGCCGCCGTTGAGCACGCCGTAGGTGGCGAGCTGGAAGCCCGTGAGCGTGCCGGTGGCGGCGGCGCCCGTGTAGCGCAGGGTGTTGATCGTGCGCGAGGCCGTGAGCGCGGTGCCCGTGTTGAACACCGCGTTCGTGCCCGAGCCCCAGGTGGATTCCTGCGTCACGGCGTAGTTGGCACCGGTGACCGTGCCGTTGACGAAGATGGCGTAGTCGGTCTGCGTCGCAGCGGCCGTGCCGACCGTGGCCCACGGGCCGATGATGGCGCCGGCGGCCGTGCTGCCTCCGCCCGTCACCACGATCCGGTTGCCCGTGCCGGTGGTCTGCGGGCCGGTCGTGGCCGCCGAGAACGTGACCGTGGCCGTGCTGCCGGAGGTGGTGGCGGCCCGCGTGAGGTCGTTGAAGGTGAGCGTCTGCGTGCCCGTGACGTTCGTGCCGAGGGCGACGTTGAACTGGCCGCTGGAGAGCGTGACCGCGCCGACCGACTCGGCGTAGGCGGCGCCCGAGGTGTTGTTGTAGTTGAGCGAGCCGCCGCCGACGACCGTGATCGGCGTCGAGTTGCCGAGGCGGTTGATCGCGCCCTCGGTCGAGTTCACGTTCGTGAGCGTGAGGCTGCCGCCGTTGAAGAGGATCGCGGAGGAGTTGAGGATGGAGCCCGAGCCGCTCAAGCCAAGCGTGCCGAAGTTGCGGTTGTAGGAGCCGAGGATCGTCGTGCCGGTGTAGGTGTTGACGCCCTGGAGGACCTGCGTGCCGAGGCCGGCGATCGTGAGGTTCATGCCGCCGGCGCCGTTCGAGATCACGCCGCCGTAGGTGCCCGTCACGCCCGAGGCGAGGTTGAGCGTGAGGTTTGAGACGGTGCCGTAGGTCGTGGAGTCGAAGACGCTCGACAGGTTGCCCGAAGCGCCGGAAAGGCCGCCGATCACGAAGGAGTTGGTGCCGCTGAAGGAGAACTTGCCGACACCCGTCGTGTCGATGCGGCTGTTTTGCAGCGCCAGGGCGTTGGAGAGCTGGATCGTGCCCGAGGTCGCCCGAGTGAGGCCCGAGTAGGTGTTCGCCCGGTCGAGCACGAGCGTGCCGTTGCCGATGTTCGTCACGCCGCCCGTGCCGCCGATCATGAGGCCGAGGCTCGTGGATTGCGTGAGCGTGTCGCTGCGGTTCACGAGGAGCGTGGCGCTATTCGTGATCACATTCGCGCCCGAGAGGGAGCCGGCGGTGGAGCCGGCACCGATCTGCAACGTGCCGCCGGAGATGGTGGTGGGGCCCGTGTAGGTGTTGGCCTGGTTGAGCACGAGCGTGCCGGCGCCGCTCTTCGTGAGGCCGCCCGCGCCCTGGTTCAAGACCTGGCCCACCGTGAACGTGTTCGCGCCGGCGGCGATGTCGAAGGTGGCGGACGAGCCGGAGGTGAACGTGACCGTGCGGCCGAGGCCGGAGAGGCTCGTGAGCGACGTGCCCGTGACCTGCAGGCCGCCCCCGTTGAAGACCATCGGGCCGCCGACGCCGAAGTTGGCCGACGCGCTGCCCGAAAGCAGGCCGCCCGTGAGCCAGGTCGTGCCGGTGTAGGTGTTGGCGCCCGTGAGCACCCACGTGCCGATGCCGGTCTTCACGATCGACACCTGCCCGGTGCCGTTGTCGGCGACGAGGGCGGCGAGCGTGTTCGTGCCGGTGTTCGTGCCGGCGAGGCCGAGCGTGCGGGCCTGGTTGGCCGTGCCGTAGGCGAGCGCGTTCGTGCTCGTGAAGCTCACCACGCCGCTGCCGTTGGCCTCGAGCGTGCCCGTGCCGCTGATCGTGAGGCCGCGGTCGGTGGCGACGTTGCCGCCCGTGTAGCGGAGGGTGCCGCTCGAGATCACGAGGTTCGACGCGGCGTTCGTCGAGGCGCCGATGCTGCTGTTGGCTCCACCATTGGCGAGCAGCGGCACCGAGAGCACGCCGCCGTTGATCGTGGTGGGGCCGTTGTAGGAGTTGGTGCCGAGCGTGAGCGTGCCTACGCCTTCCTTCGTGAGGCCGGCGGTGCCAGCGGACGTGCGAATCGTGCCGGAGATGGTGGCGGTGTTCGCGACGACGGTCACGGTGCGATTCGAGCCGTTCAGGTCGATGTTGTTGGCGAACGTGATCGCGCTGTCCGCCGTGGCGGCGTTGAGGACGAAATTCGTCGGGGCGAACGTGGCCGAACCCCACTGGACTTCGGTCGTGCTCGAGTTGTTGATCGTCACGGTGCGGGCCGTCCCTTGGGCGCTGAAGCCGCTCGTGCCCCCGGTGATCTGAAATTGATCGGTGCCTGTGCCGAGATTGCGGGTGAAGTTGCCAGCGCCCAACTCCAGCACGCCGCCGTTGAGCGTGAGGGCGGACTGACCGCCCGTGGTGCCGATGCCGCCCGGCAGGGAATTGGCCGCCGCGAGCCGGAGGATGCCGCCCGAGACGGTGGTCACGCCCGTGTAGGTGTTCGCGGCCGTATTGAGGATGAGCAGGCCGTTGCCGGACTTCGTGAGGCCGCCGGTTCCTTGGATGAGCCCGCTGATCGTGGTGTTGCCGCTGCCGCTCACCGTGAGCAGGTTGCCGTTGTTGGTGACGGTGCTCGAGATGGTGAGCACGATGCCCGACTGCAGACCGGCCGCGTTGTTGGTCCAGGTCTGGGCGGCGCCGAGCGTGAGCGGGCTCGAGAACGTGACGTTGCCCGCGCCCGAGTTCATCGTGATCCCGCCGCTGCCGATCGTGAGCGTGGTGCCCGACGTGCCGATCGTGTAGGTGCCGGCGAAGGGATTGAACGTGATCGAATTGGCGGAAGTGGTGTTGGAGAGCGTGACGGCGCCGCCCGTGCCGCCGTTGCCGAAGACGGCGTTGGCGCCGGCCGTCCAGGCGACGTTCGCCGAGCCGTTCCACCAGTTCGTACCGGTGAGCCAGGCACCGGCGCCATCCTGCGGGCCGGTGGTGGACGTCGTGGCGTCCCAAGTGAACGTCTGCGCGTGCGCAGGGGCGCAGGCGAGCGCGGCAATCGCAACGAGACAGCATGCAAGCATGGCCGAGGCCAGACCTGCGCTGCGGCGTGAACGGATCCGATCAAACACGGTGTGCACGGCGTGTTGATTCATGATTCGCAACTCCCCTGACGGTGGGCCTCGGAAACATTCCAGGCAAATCACCCCAAAACCCACACCTAACAAGAATACGAGTCGGAGGTTTTTTCTGCAACCGAAAAATGCGTTTTTTTGCGTTTTTTTTTTTGCGTTTTTTGCCGGGATTTCCGTAGGCCTGGGGCCGGGTGGGCTGGCGGGCCGGATTCCGCAGAGTGCCACTCTGCGGCTACTGGGCCGGCCGGGAGGCCACGCCGGTAGGTGCAGACTGGCAGTCTGCACACGGTGGCAGGCCGGACGGCACCGCGGTGGCCATACGACGTCGCCACCCGCATTCCGCAGAGTGCCACTCTGCGGCTACTGGCGGGCAGGCCGACCGCACGGCACCGCCTCCGCGCAGCGCGTAGGTGCAGACTGGCAGTCTGCACACGGTGGCAGGCCGGACGGCACCGCGGCGGCCACACGACGTCGCCACGTGACGCTTATACTTAATCCACGAATCGAGTTTTCAGCCAGGTGCTGTCCGTGACCGGCAAACAATTCTTCGACTGGCAGACGTCGGGCGGCACCGACGACGTGATGCGGCTCGTCGATTGCCTGGAACGGGCCGACGTGCCCTGGTGCTGCATCGGCGGCGTGGCCGTCAATCACTGGGCGGCCGAGCAGATGGTCACCCGCGACGTCGATCTTGTGATCGCGCTCGACGCCGTGGATCGGGCGGTCGGGCTGCTCGAGGCCGCCGGGTTTACGAGTGAGCGATTCGACTGGTCGGTCAACCTGAAGGGCCGGTCGGCGGTGTCGGTTCAACTCTCGACCGAGGAGTTTTACCGCGGGTTCCCCGAGCACGCGGTGCCGGCCGACGTGCACGGCATCCTCATGCGCGTGGCCTCGCTCGACGACACGCTGGCCGGGAAGATGAAGGCCTGGGCCGAGCCCACCCGCCGCCAGAGCAAGCAGGCGAAGGACTTCACCGACATCGTCAGGCTCGTCGAGGCGCACCCCCGGCTGTGGGCGAGCCTCACGCCGGAGTTACAGAAGCTCGTCCGGCCGCCGTCGGGCTGACCGCTCCGCGTGGCCACCCGCATTCCGCAGAGTGCCACTCTGCGGCTACTGTCGGGCAGGCCGACCACAACGCCCCGCCTCCGCGCAGCGCGTAGGTGCAGACTGGCTGTCTGCACACGGTGGCAGGCGGATTTTCAGGCGATTCAGCGGCGGCGGGTCGAATCCGTGACCAATTCGACCGGGTCACCGTAGCCGGCTAGCATGGCGTCGTTTGTGAGCAGGATCAGCGGTTCCGTTTTGGCCTGGGCCACCAGCATCCGATCGAAGGGGTCGTTGTGCAGGGGTGGCAGCCGGGCCACCGCAGCCGCGTGCTCACCCGTGATCGAGAGCAGCCGGAACCCGGCGGGCTCGATTTCGGCCAGCAACTCCGCCGGGTCGGCCGCAAGCTTTCCAAGGGCAACCTTGATGCTCACCTCCCAGATGGAGGCGGCGCTGACGAACACCTCGCCATCGTCGATCCGCTTGCGAGCGGCTTCCGACAGTTTGCCGGGATCACCGACTGCCCAGAGCAGGAGATGGGTGTCGAGCAAAACCCGGCTCATGGCCGACCTGCGAATGCCTCGATGACCGCTGCCGGAAGGGGGGCATTGAAGTCGTCCGATACCGTGATCCTGCCCTTCAAGCCCCCGAGCTTCTTCGGACGTGCCTCCGACTCGAACGGCACGAGCCTTGCCATTCTCCGGCCCGCCTTGGCGATGATGACCTCGCGCCCGGCTGCGGCGTCATCGACGATCTTTGACAGATGGGTCTTGGCGTGATGAATGTTGACGACGGTAGCCATGACAGAATTCTTTCCGGTTCGTGAGGCCCTTCTCGTGAGACTTAGTCTAGTCCGACTCGACGGGCTGCTGCAAGGTCCGCTGTCCAGAAAGCGGCGGTCCAACGGCGGAACCGCGAACGGCACCGCGTCGAGGTCGGCAAGCATGGCCGCCATGCCGCGGTGGCCGCACGACGTAGCGAACCGCATTCCGCAGAGTGCCACTCTTCGGCTACTGGGCCTGCCGGGATGCCGCGCCGGATGTAGGTGCAGACTGGCAGTCTGCACACGGTGGCAGGCCGAACGGCACCGCGATGGCCAGGTGAGGCGGCCGCCCGCATTTCACAGAGTACCACTCTGTGGCTACAGGCGGGGCAGTCGCGCAGCGTGTAGGTGCAGATTGGCAATCTGCACACGGTGGAACGCCACACGGCAGCGTGGTGGGAGGCGTTTCAGCCCTGCTCCAGCAGCCACTTCCAAATCGGCTCGCGGCGCACGACGGCCGACCGGCCCTGCCATGTTTCGCGGCCTTCGCCGCGCTCGTCCGGGCTCAACAGGAGCAGGTTGTCGCAGCGCAGCTCGTGGCCGGCCTTGATCAGGCTGCGAATCTCACGCACACGCACCTTCGGGTCGCGAAGGTCGGCCGTCACCTGGATGAGCGTGGCGACCTTCCGCCCCTCGTGAATCACGAAATCGACCTCGGCGCGATGCGGATCCTTCCAGTAGTAGACCTTGCATTCGCCGCGCAACTGCCGCCGGAAGCAGGCGATCGCCACGAGCGATTCGAGCAGCCGGCCATGATTGGGGCTCGCCTGAAAGCCGGCCGCCCGGACGAAGCCGTTGTCGATGGAATAGGCCTTCTTGTTGGAGGCCGCCTGTTCGCGCGGCTTGAAGGAGAATCGCGGCACGGTGAACAGCACGAACGCCTGCTCGAGATAGCCGACGTATTTCTTGAGCGTGTGGCCGCTCCGGCATCCCGCCGCGTGGCCGAGCGACGCGAATGAGAATTCACCTCCAGGATTGGAGAGCAGGCAGGTGGCCACGGCATCGAGCGCCTGCGGCGCGCGGAGGCGGAATCGGCTGACGATGTCCTTGTGGATCACGGCTGCGAGCAGCGTTCGCAGATAGCCGCCACCGTCGATGGGTTTGAGGACGACCTCGGGAAATCCCCCGATCTCGGCATGCTGCCGGCAGAGTTCGGCCGACTCGACGGCGGTTCGTTCCCCAACGCCGCGGGCCGCCAGAAACTCCGCAAACGAAAATGGCAGCAGCGGAATCGGCCGATGCCGGCCCGTCAGGTGCGTGGACAATTCCGAACTAAGCAGATGGGCGTTGCTTCCCGTGAGGATCAGCCGTCGCCCCGATCGCTGGAGACGATTGACGACGACTTCCCAACCCGCGACGTTCTGGATTTCGTCGAAGAGGATCGTCTGGGGGCGGTCGTAGACGGCGTCGATGGCCGAGAGGAGGGCATCGGTGCCACGCGGGCCGGTCGCGTCGGGCAGGTAGCCCTCGCGGCCCAGCAACCGCTCGTCGTCGAAGTTGACGTAGCCCGCTCGCCCAGGCACGCGGCTGGCCAGATGCGCTGCGTAGACCGACTTCCCGGCTCGGCGGGGACCGAGCACGACGGCGACGCGGTCATCGCCGTCGAAATCGATCCGGCCGGCGGTGGTGCGCTCGACGTACGGCGACGCGACCAGCGATGCCCAGTCCCGCCGTTGGCCCAGCAGAATCTCGTGAAACATGCGGAAATTGTACTTTAACGGCGCCGTACTGCACGTTTTTTCAAGAAAACATGCAGTACGGGCTGCGTTGTGCGCTCCGAGCGGGCCGTGGACTGAACAGCCGCCTCCGCGGATCGACGTAGGTGCAGACTGGCAGTCTGCACACGGCCGCCGGCCGGATTCACAGAGTGCCACTCTGTGCTACTTGCCGCGTGTAGGTGCAGACTGGCAGTCTGCACACGGCGGCACCGCCGGAATTCACAGAGTGCCACTCTGTGCTACACCGCGCCGCGTGTAGGTGCAGACTGGCAGTCTGCACACGGCGGCCACCCGAACGGGTATTCTCGCCGCATGCCGCACCTGCTCGTCTTCCTCTCCGGCTTCGCCGGCCTCGTCTACGAGGTGTCGTGGATGCAGCAGATGGGCCTGCTCTTTGGCAGCACCTCCCACGCCGCGGCCGCGACACTCGCCGCCTTCTTCGCAGGACTCGCCGCCGGGAGCTGGTTCTGGGGCGGGCGGGCTGCCGCCGACGGCGATCCGCTCCGGCTCTACGGCTGGCTGGAGGCGGGCATCGCCGCGTCGGCCGCCGTGTGCTTCGGGCTGTTGCACGCCTGCCGCGCGGCCTACCCCACGATCTATCAGGCGGTCGGCCCAGGTCCGTGGCTCGACGCGGCGAACATCGCGATCGCGGCCGCCGTCGTGATGCCGCCCGCGTTCTTCATGGGGGGCACGATCCCGGCCATGGGGCAGCATGTCGTTCGCGACCGGGCCACGCTCGGTACGACCGCCGCCCTGCTCTACGGGGTCAACACGCTCGGCGCCGCCCTCGGTGCCTATGCCGCCGGCTTCCACCTGCCCCTCACGCTCGGCTTTCGCGGCACGCGAATCCTCGCGATCGCGGTCTCGGCCACCGTCGCGGCCGTCGCCCTCCTGCTGCCGCGGCAGGCCGAGGCGGCCGGCGCGCCGCCGCAGGATCGGCAGCCGAAGCCGGTCGTTCCCGCCGCACCCGGCCCGCGCCGCCGCCACCGCCGCGGCGACGCCCCCCGTCGCCGCCCGGCCCCCGCCGCCGAGCCGCCGGCGCTCGGCCCGGCCGCCACCACGACGCTCGCCTTTCTCTCCGGCTTCGGCGCCCTCGCGCTCCAGGTGCTCTGGACGCGGATGTTCTCCCAGGTGCTCGAAAACTCCGTCTACACGTTCGCGGCGATCCTCGTGATCGTGCTCCTCTGCCTGGCCGGCGGGGCCGGGGCGAGCGGACGACTGGCCCGGCTGGAGTTGCCGCCGGCCGCCACGCTCACGGCCGTGCTCCTCGCCGGGGGCCTCGCCGTGGCCGTCACGCCGTTCGTCTTCGTGTGGCTCACCGACTCGATGCGGATCGTCGCCTCGTCAGGCTCGTGGCCCGCGTACGTGGCGCTCGTCTTCCGCACCGGGCTCCTCGCCATCGGCCTGCCGGCGATGCTCCTGGGGATCCTGTTTCCGTATCTGCTGAAGATGGAGGAACGGTTCGCCGCGCCGCCGGGGGCGAGCCTCGGGCGGCTCTCCGCGTTCAACACCGCCGGCGCGATCGCGGGCTCGCTCGCGGGCGGGTTCGTCATGCTCGGCGCGTTCGGCATGTGGCGGTCGATGCAGCTGGTCGCCCTGCTGTTTCTCGCGGCGGGCCTCGCCGTGGCCGTGCATGCGGGCCGGCTGCGGGGGGCGGCGGCCGTGGCCCTGCTTGTCGCGGTCGGCCTGCTCGATCCGGGACGGCTGCCGATCACGAGCACCGACCCCGGGGCCTTGCCCAAGCAGGTCGTCGAGACCTGGGAGGGGAGAGACTGCACGGTGAGCGTGACCCGCGATCCCTTCGGCCTCGGCATCGACATCAACTCGCACTACGGCCTCGGCTCCACCGGGGCCCGCATGCAGGAGCAGCTGCAGGCCGACATCCCGCTCATGATCTACCCCGAGACACGGAGCATCTTCTTCCTCGGGCTTGGCACGGGCATCACGGCCGGCAGCGGCCTCGACCGGCGGTTTCCCGCCGTGTCACGCGTCGTCGCCTGTGAGCTCGTGCCGGAGGTGGTGACGGCGGCGCGGACGTACATGACCGGCTTCGACGGCATCGACTTCACCGGCGGCCTGTTCACCGACCCTCGGGCCGACGTGCTCGTCGCCGACGGCCGGCATCACCTCGCGGCCGCCCGCGACCGCTACGACATGATCAACGCCGACCTGTTCGTGCCGTATCGCTGCGGGGCCGGCAGCCTCTATGCCCGCGAGCACTTTGAAACCGTGAAGGCGCGGCTCGAACCAGGGGGCGTGTTCTTCCAGTGGCTCCCGCTCTACCAGCTCACGGAGACGGAGTTTGCGATCATCGCGAACACGATGCTCGCGGTGTTCGACCGCGTGTCGCTGTGGCGAAGCACGTTCCAGCCGGGCGAGGACGTGGTGGCCCTCGCCGGTCACGTGGGCGACGGGCCGCTGCCCGCGGTCGCCGGCGACGGCACGGAGGCCCGCCGGCAGGCGATCGCGGGCGCGGATCACAACGACCTCGACCGGCTCATGCTCCCCTTCGATCCGGGCACGATGCCCTTCTTCTATTGTGGCAACCTCACGGCGGCCCGCGACCTCTTCGCGTCTGCGCGGATCAACACCGACGACATGCCCTTGATCGAGTATCTCGCCCCGCGGAGCTATCGCGGCGTGCGTGGCGGCGGCACGCCGTGGTTCGTCGGCCCGCGGCTGGCCGACCTCGTGGACGCGGTGCTTGCGCGGTGTCCGCCGGACGGCGATCCGCTGCTCGCGAATCGCTCGGCGGGAGAGCGGCTGTTGCCTCTCGCGGCCGCCGCCTTCCACCGCGCGCGGCTCGCGCAGGCCGCTGGGGACGAAGCTGCCTGCCGCGCGGCCTGGGAGCGGTTCACCGCCGCGTGGGCCCCGCAGCGAGTAGGTGCAGACTGACCCGGACTGCACAGAGTACCACTCTGTGGCTACACCGCGCAGCGCTGTAGGTGCAGACTGGTAATCTGCACGCGGTG
>Ga0315904_10011832_pt1 | contig 11084 bp, 8 predicted proteins | sample LakEriMetagenome_6_FD_203529 | JGI IMG/M metagenome (GOLD analysis project Ga0315904, IMG submission 203529) | Freshwater fungal communities from buoy surface, Lake Erie, Ohio, United States - Buoy 12 MA120 | ecosystem: Environmental > Aquatic > Freshwater > Lake | place: USA: Lake Erie, Ohio... | reverse complement strand
CGGGCGGTGTCCCCAAAAGCGATTCGCCGCACCTTGCCCGTTCCCCGATCCTTTTTGATTGACACGACAATATTGTCGGACAAAAGCTCTGCCCATGTAAGGGCGCGCCACTCTGAAATCCGTAATCCGGTAAACAACGGCACCGCTAAAAGCAATGCCGTTTCCCATTTTCCGCGCTCAAGGTAATTTAAAATTGCGGATTTTACTTTGTCGAAATCCGCTCTTTTCGCTGTTTTTGATCCCTGTCTCATAAAAAAAGTTAAGTTGTAAAAAAAATGATACGCAAAGATATGCGTACCATTATCAAAAAAGCAAGTATTCGGATAAAATTTTTATTAAAATAAAATTTTTATCGCTTCCCCCATCTTCCAGGCAGGGCCGGAATTGTCAACGGTAAAGAATAATTGATCGTCCAGTTCCGTTTCAGAGGGGTGGTTTGATTCCGCAATTTGCGGCGCGTTGTCCCTCTTTACCCGAACGACAATGCCTCCTTTGTCCCTGACCTCAAGCGCTTCATTCAAAAACCGAACGTCGGTAATAATGTAGTTCTTTTCGGGTTTAAATCCGGAAAACAGGGCTTTTACCCAAACGTCTTTATGCAGGTTGTCGCGCATAGCGTCCGTGCCTATACGCTGAAGCATCTCCCGGCGAGTCATCCCCCATGCGGGTAAAAATTCGGACTTCCATGCCGGGGTGTCAACGATTTCTTCTCCGGTTATCAAAGAGTAAACCTGTTTGACTTTGTCTGCAAACGCAACAATTTCAAACTTATACTCCGGATACAGTTTTACAATCAGTTCCGCTAAGGTGTTTTTGCCGCTTCCGGCCTTACCCGTAATGCCAATAATCATAAGCTTAAATTATGGTTGTTAGAAAATATCCAAACAGGCAGCCCGCTGTTGCGCCAAAAGCATACATAATACGATCAAGTTCCGATCCGAAAATCGTCCTCTTAACATTGTGCGTCCAAATTATGTTTATTCCAAAAGACGCAATCGCCATGCCGACAATATTACCCTTTGTTAACATTATTGTGTTGACGCTTACAAGCGCTATTTGCGTGAAAGCAGTAAAAAAAAGGCGCAGTCCGTTGTAACGTCCATATTCTTGTACTGCTTTTTCGGAGGAGGGCTTATCCATACCCATAAGGCGAAAAGTATAAAAAGTAAAAAAGTTATTGCGTCAACAAAGGTTCCGATGGATTGCAGGATGCGTTCATTTTGTGAAAATTCCATACTGTCCGAAAATTATTGCCAAAACTTCGGCCTGCGCTTCGGCATCATCGAGCGCATTGTGGTAGCCAGCGCGCTGTCTTTTTGCCTTGTGTAGTTCCGGATTTATGGCGGATATGGTTCTGAAGTCCAATACCTGATAATACTGCCACGGCGCTTTCTCTCCGGCTCTGCGGTAAAGTTCTTCCAAAATAGCAATATCGAACTGGGGGCTGTTTGCCCAAACGTAAATATCCTTACCCTGGTCGGAGATATATTGTGAGAGCGTGTGCAACGCCTGCCTTAACGGTACGGCACCTTCCGGATTGAGAGCGCCTTGATTCGATTGTTTAAACCACCATTTCAACGTTTGAGTATCAACGTGGCATTGATAGTTGTACTGCTGGTCTTCGATGTCAAGGCCTATGTGTACCTTGTTTAAAACTTCAACGCTGTCCGCGCTGAACGCGCAGGCTCCGATAGAGAGGACGCAGCAGCCTGGCTTTCTACCGAGCGTTTCAATGTCAATCATTATGTGTTTGTGCATAGTAGTAAAGTGTTTGACCGCATTTCGAGCAAGCCATAAGGGCGTTTTTTGAATTGTACGCTATAAACTGCTCCGCGCAATTACACGGATAGTTGTACTCAGAAAATGCGAAGTTTAAAAATAGGAATATCGCTGTTGCAAATAATTTTTTCATTGAATTAAAGTTTTACCCTGTAAGACTGCACGGGGTTTTCTGTAAGTGAAAGTCCCAACTTAAGGGTGGATTTTACAATCTTTCCGGCCTGTAACAGGGCTTCAAAATCGGCTTCGGCCTCGGCGCTGCTATATCCTTTTATAACCATAATGCGGCGCAAAAAGGACTGCCGGACTGTTATTCCAAGTTTGTCAAGTTCCCTTAAAAGCTGGTCGGTATCGCTCGTATTTTTCTTTTTCATTGTATTGTAAGTTGTATTCCTTTAGCCATACGTTTCTTTGCCTCATTATAGTAGTGTTCGTCAATCTCAAAGCCCACATAATTGAACCCCATACTTTCGCAGGCAATCAAACTGGATGCGCTGCCGACGTGCGTGTCTAAAATCAGGTCGCCCGGTTTAGCGTAATTTTCGAGCAGCCAGCGGTATAAGGCTACGGGTTTTTGGGTCGGGTGGATACGGTGTTCCTTGTGCTTCATGTCGCCTTGAAGCATACCCTGCCATTTAAATTTTGCTTTCCGAACTGCTGTCTTAAATGATGTCCAAGCGAGTTCACAATCAGCAAAATCGGTTTCTCCGTTGTCTTTATCCCAAACAATCCAACAAGGGCTGCTATAAGGCATTCGATCAATAAAATGATTAGCGCCCCAAACTATTTGATTTTTTGAAACCCTTGTTAACTCTTTAAAATATCCAAAACTTGGCGGCGTTTTATCGTTTCCAGCAAACGCCTTGTAGTCTTTAGAAATAGCAAGGGCTGCGCGCGTGCTGTTGTTGCTTCCATCCTCACCAATCCCATAAGGCGGATCAACGATTGCCAAATCAAAATACTTATCCGGATAGGATGGTAGCCCGTATTCGGGGTTCATACAGTCGCCTAAAATAAACTTGTTCATTGTATTTAAAACATTTCGTTATCGTATTGGACTTGCTTACACAACTCCATTGCTTCCCAATATGTAGCCTGTTTCTTTTTTTTGACTTTCCGTTTTTTCTTCTTTGCCTCAGCAAAGATTTCATCGAATGACTGGTAGCGATTGTTTTTCATTGTAAAAAAAATTGAGTGAAAAAATTATTTTGGACGCTCCTCAAGCGTTTCAGCAAATCCATCGAAAGGATTACAAATTTCTGCATATTTTCCGCCGGATATGCGCCATTCAAAATTATTACAATGCGGCTTTTTCTCAAAAAACCAGCGCTTGCCGTCATAATCCGTAGCTGCATACTTAGCCCATTTTGGCGCAAGGTGCCACGGATACAGCGATTCATTTTTTTGTTTCTTTTCCATAGTTGTAAATTTTTAAAATTTTAAATATTATCGGGTCGGCTTTCAAGGCTTTCGGCAAAATCAGGGCATTCTAAATAAATTTGTTCAACATTACAATGCAACCATTCTGCATTATAAAGTTCTGGCCTTTTTTCAAACCACCACATTTTGCCGTCCCGATCTGTTGCGGCAAATTTTGCCCATTTGGGCGCTTTATGCCACGGATAACGCGATTGTTTTTTCTCGTTCTTTTCCATGATAAAAAAATTAAAGATTGTAAAATAGTTGCCGGATCAATCCTTCGTCTTTATGATATACAAACGCGGTTGCCCGGCGCATATTGCCTATGAATGCCATTTTATCGTGCCATGAATCAGTTGGTTTTAAAGAGGGACAGGTTTCGATCTCCAGCCCGTTTATCTCATTGGTCTTATTGTGTATTGACCAAACGTCTTTTGCTCTTTTATGCAGGTGTCCTACCCTTGCAAAGCGATATTTACTCGTTGTCCAAAACTCGCATTCGGATGAAACTACCGCCTGTATGTTGGTATTCCGAACTACATCGCCGTGCATATACGCCAACAAGTTTTTACCAAAAGAAACATATTGGCGTCCGTTCAAATTTGGCTCAGGAAATTTTACGTTTGTCTTTTGGCCTACTTTCGATCTTACGATCTCGTGTAAGGATAAGGTAGCGTGGGTGTCATGGTTTCCGTACACAAAGGGAACGATAATATTTGACTTTGCCGGAAACATGGCTATCGTATCGTTGACCAATTCGGCTGCAAATATAAGGGACTTAAACCAATTTGAGGAATATTCCATTTGCGTTCCTCGCGTTGTTGTGCCAAATAAATTATCAATATGCAAAAAATCGTTTCCAATAGGCAGAATAACAGTACCTATGTTTTTTTTGTCACTCAGGAAATTTTTTATTGCATTAAACCAAACTTTCCTAATTGTCTCATAGCTCCAATCGTCTTTTACCCCTATTGCGCCTATATGCAGGTCGGGTATCATAATCTCAAGAGCGCAATCCCCTAAAACAATTTGCTTCGGTTCTGTTGCTGGTGTAGGGGTTTGTGCGTATGCCTGCTCAAGCCATGAAACGATAATGTCCTTTGAAACGCCCGGCATTGTTTTTCGCTTCCATTCAACGGTAATTTGGTGAAGCGGATTGACAACAGGGTAATGCGTTCCGTCCGGCCTTTTCAGTTTCATTCCAACTTCCCAGTAGTTCGTTTTCAATTTGTGCTGCTCCCATATCTCGGTGTCAACTTTATGGTATTGTATCAGGTCTTCAACGGATCTCAAAAGTTCCGAATAGTGGCTTATCGTAAAGTCGTTATTGGTTTCCTGCTTTTCGTAAAATTCAATCTTGTGGTGTTCGTCCTGCGTTTTCAGCCTTTTCAACGCCTCCTCAATACCAAGCGCTTCGGCGGTTTGTATCAAATCACCCCATTGTTCTTTGGTAGCTACTCCGGTATTGAGGCGGCGTCTGTGTTGTTCTTGTGGCATTAGTGCTTTATTTTCAGGCAAATATAACTATTTGTTATAACCTTTAAACAAAGGAACAAAATTTTCTCCCCGAATGATCTTCCGGATTTCGTATTTGGTAAACTTTTTCTCCAGCATAATCCCCGCGATTTCCCTGTCTGTAAGTCCAAGTGCGCGTGCGTGCTTTATGTCTTTCTTCAGCGATTCGCATAATGCGTCTGTGCTAAACTTTGTAGTTTCAAACGCCTTGTTCAATTCCTTAATTGCATCCTCGCGTGTTATTGCCCCATTGGCAACTTTCTTTTTTAAAGAACCAAGGGACTTTGTAAACACGGATCGCGCCTCTCCTTTGTCTGTGGAACGGTTATACATTCGGGTTCCAACTGCAACCTCCGGATTAAGCGTTTCGGTTTGTAGTCCTGCAAAACTTAATAAAACTTGGTCAAGTTCTTTGGGAATGCGATTGCCTACCGACTCCTGTGTTGTTGCCATATAGAGGTCTTCGCCCGTTTTTACAAATCCGGGCTGCAACTGCCATACTAAAAATCGTCCTAAGTCCTTTAGGTTTTGTCCGGCCTCAATGCCTCCGTCTTCTTTGTCATACTTTAACAGCCACTCGCTTAACGCAAGGTTAGGGCGGTATATCCTTTGGTCATTCATTTCGTTTTTGTTTGACCAGGCCTGCCGGATTGCCCCCCAAACAAGGTTTTCAGAAACAAACGGCTCAACTAAATCATATCCGACCTGCGCTAAGCGTTTGCCTATCGCCTTGTCTGTATCGGTTGTAAGGCGGTAGTATATCTTCTTGTAAAAGTTGTGCGGATCGGTGTATCCAAGATTGATAAAAGAGTAGGTTCCGTTTTTGTTTCCGGTATAGATAATCGTTGACGCCTGCTGCCACGGCTTTGAAAGGCTGCGGATTGCTTCGTCTTCCTCATCGTCTATACCCATTAAGGCTTTGGCGTATGCCGCTGCTCCGAACGTCATACTTTGGAAAAACATGATACGCGCAAGGCGCAAAAATCCGTCAACCCGGAAGCGCGGATCGCGCATTTCCTCGATGGTTAGAGCAATCGTGTTTTTCGATGTTCTGAACATTTCAGCCGGGAACGCTACGAATGTTCCTGTGATAGGCCAGTTCCTAAATGCCTGAACGGCTTTAGGAACTTTTGAGTAGGTAGGCATAATATCCCGGACGATGCGCGCCGCCCGTTCCTCTGCAATCTTTGCCTGCTGTGGGGTTAATTGGTCAAAGTCTTTGCCGTATAAACCCCGCGCCGACCGCTGCCGCTCTTTAAGGTAGCCCATTACCTTAAAAATATCGTCCTCCATTTGATACATATCCTCTGCAAATTGCAATCCGTCTCTTACCCCGCGAATACCTTTTGCGATCAGACGCTGGCGAAAGTTCCCGGTTTCGTAATCGTACAATCGCCCGGAAGACAAGTCCCAGTCGGCTCCTTCTGACTTCAGTTCGTCAATGGCTTTTTTAAGAACTTCCGATGTCGTCCCTGTTGAGATAATACCAAGTTCGGTCATGCGCTCTACTTCCGCTTGTCTTTCCTCGTTTGACTTTGGCCACAAACTTTGATGCACTGCATTGAACGGATCTTTAAAGCCAAATCCCTTTCGTGGATCAAGACTAAAGTATCCGTTTATGGCGCACAAATAAAGATTGGAAACAAAGTTCCTTGCGTGGGTAACGGGGCTTAATATCGTTTTGCCATATCGTATCGCGGAAACAAACTTGAGGTATGTTGCCCAAAAAGCATTTAATTCAGCACCCTCATACATTTCTTTCAAAGCCGTTTCAATTTCCGGGCTGGTGTACCATCCGTTTAACGGATCCATTGACGGATTTTTTTCAGAACTTATTTGTCTGTAATATCCCGGAACAGGTGTGTCGGGCGGAAAAAAGAACTGGCCTTCAAATTGATCTTTAAGCCGCAGGAGCAGGTTTTGCGATTCAATCAGCGTGGCCATGCGCTGCATGGTCTTACCAAAATTTACGCGCGCGTCGCGGTATTCGCCTAACAGGTCGCGTATTTCTTCCGGTATATCCTTTCTTCCAATGAACGATGTAAGGTCTTTGCTGCCGGGTTTCCCGCGCTTCATAAACCCTTTTTGCTCTTGGTCTTTGTCAAGTATTTTGTCTATGTTAGCATCAACGTTGGCTATTTGCTTTTGAAGTTCGGCTATCTTTTTACTTGGGTTGCTTTGTATGTCCAGGATTTTATCTTCCAAATCGGCATTCTTTCTGCGAAGTCCGGCAATTATTTTAGCCGACAATTTCATTTGATTGAAGTCGTCTCCGGGAATAAGGAGGATGTTTGCCAAATCTTCAGCAGCCATTTCCTTTGACTGGCGAAGCCTGGACGAAAGTTCGTTTATAATCTTTTGCTGGGCGTTTATTTGCCGTTGCGTGACCAAATTTGCGCGCCCTTTCTCGGCTGTAAACTGTGCCTGCTTTGAAGCAAGTTCGCTCATCCTTGCTTTAGCTTCCGCAAGCTGGTCTGAAATTTCCGTAACGATACGGTTTATCTTTGCGGTATTCGCGTCTATTTCATCCTGCAATTCGTCGGCGCTGGTATTCGCAAGGGTTTCAAGTTCATTAATTCTGCCCTGCCAAATTTCAATAAGTTTAGCTCTTGCCCTGTCCCTTACGCCGGAATCAACGTTTTTGGCATACGACGGATCGTCATTAACCTTGTACGACCTGTAAAGGTAGGTTCCAAGTTCGTTTCCGTATCCGTCCAAAAATGCCTCAATCGCCATGTTCTCCTCTTTAGTCCGCTCGTTTGGCGACTTTTTGATAGCGCCCATAAACCCTTTCATCTCATTGTTACCGGCCAAATCAATTTGAACGCCGCTGTTTTGCAGGACGGTCATAACAAATTTGTGGTTTCCTGCGCCTATGCGAACGATCTCCCGGCTCATACTGTCAATCGTTTGGCGCATTTCGCGGACTGCATCTGCTATTTCGGGCGGAAGTATCGAATAGTCGGCTTCGCCTTTCATAACATTATCTGCAATTTGCGCCCATACGCGCCGTGCGTTTGCTTTGCTCTCCGGCTTTTCCCCTTTGATATGGTTTTCCACCGCACGGTCAAAATTAGCCATCAAATAGTCCAAGCGCATAATGTGCTTTTTGATGTTGTTTTCCATGCGATCAATCTCTGCCTTAATTTCGGGGCCAAGGAGGCCGGAACTTGTGAGCCACTCTTTAGTGAACTTCATTATCCGGTCAATCATAGACGCTGGTTTGTATGCGCGCTCTCCTCTTTTAAAGTCAAGGCGTCCAAATCCCTGCTGTTTAGATTCCTGTTCCCAAATATGCGCAACCTGGTTAGGGTCAAGAGCAAGTTCTATGCCTATCTTTTTGATCTTTACAAGTGCATCTTTTTGGCCGTTTTGCTGAATCTCGGTGGCTATCATTTTCCTTGCAGCGAGTTGGCGGGTAGCAAGGTCGGTATCGTTGGATGCTGCCGAAAACTGGAACGTTGCCTCGTTTTGTTCCCGGACGTACTTTGCGCTTTGCGGCGTTGCGGCAAAAACGATTTGCTCTTCCGGCGCTACGTCGTACAAAAGGAACGGCGGTATAGATTCCCGTGTAACGACCCGGACGGCGGGTTTACCAAACTGCTCGCGCACTTGGTCTTCGCTTTCAAAGATAAAAGGCTTTTGCGCCTGTGTAGCAAAGTAGTATTCGTTGCCTCTAAAAGTGATGCCGGGCGGTTTGTTTGCTACATCAAAAGTAAATCCGGCCTTTTCGCGCAATTTGGCGCGCTGTTCAACAAGACGCGCTTCAACCTCCCCGGCTGTCTTCAGATAGCCAAGGGTAGTAAATATTTCATTGAACTTAAACGTTTCGTCTTCCAGTTTCGTAGCGTCGGCGGCTATCTTTTCGATTATCCGGTTTGTCTTTTCAATTTCCTCAAGGATCTTTGCTCCTTCCGGCGTATCAGCACCCGTGTTTTGCAGGTCGGTTTGCAAAGCGGCAAGGTGCTGACCGACCTTATTCATAACGTCTAACGGTGTTGTGCCGGGCGCAAAGTTTTCATAATACTGCACCAAGTGCTGTATCTCGTGTAAAAGCGTTGACTTCATTTCTGCCGGCGAAACCCCTTCGGCCGCCATAATAACCAGTCTTCCGGTTTCGTCAACAAAAAAAGCACCTGCAAGGCCGGCTGCTTTCGATTCGGCTTCGCTCAAAAACGCAAACTTTATATCTCTTGCCTGCGGATATGCCTGAAAAAAGGTTGGGTAGTCAAGTGCATCTGCAAGCGTTAAGTTTTCCGCTCCGGTTTGCGCCAACTTATCGGCGGCTTCCTGAGCGGTTTCGACCAGCATGGTCATTTCTGCCGAATTGATCTCATAACGCCAAAGTCCGTCAACGCCGCGATACCAGCCTGTAAGGTTCCAAATATCTTCGATGTCCATGCCCTTTTTCTCCATGCCTTTTGCCATAGCAAGCATACGATTGACTTGGGGCTGCAATGCCGCTGCGCCGCGTTCGCCTAATATCTGAAACTGGATGCCGTTTTCTCCGGGAACAGCAACGGCAATTTTCTTCGCCTGTTGCCGCAAATTTGATTCCCGCTCTGTTACGTTTGCCGGACGTTTGCCGCCCAACAAAGACTTTGCTACCGCGTCTGCGTATTGCGCGGCATTCATCGTTTTTGGATTGATAGCGGTAGCCCTTTCGTATCTGCTGAAAAGAGAGGAGAACCATTGCTTGAATTTTCTCCATGCCGAAGTGGTCTGCATCCTTGCGCCGGCCTCCCCGATTGCGGTAGCCAGCGCCTCCTCTAAAATGGCTTCCTCGCTCAATCCGGCATACATTGGATTGGATCGTATATCCGCCTCATATTGAGAGCCGCGCATAAGATTGATGCCTGCCTCATAGTGCGCCGGATCGTTCTCTTTAATCCAGTTGTTCCAAATATGGCCGAACTCGTGAACGGGTGTGTCAAGTCCTGCATAACGTGGATCAATGTACACCTTACCTTGGTAAACAAAACCTTTGACCGGCGTGTTTATACCATTAGCCTTCAGGATACGATCAATCTCTGCCGTATCCATGCTGACCGAAACATTCGGAAACGCTTTTGCTACTTTCGACAAAGTTTTTCTCAGTCTTTTGTCGGATGGATTGTTACCGATTTCAAGTTCTGACTTTACTTTTTTGATCGCTTTGTCAAGTCCGGGCTTTACGGCATTGCTTAATATCCTTGCAATTTTCGGGGCGGATATGCCGTTTCTTAGGGTTTGGCGAAGCGATGCGCCCGCCTGCCCCATTGACCGGGAATCCTCCATTGTGGATCGCATAGACGGGCTGCGGCTGCCTATTATCTTGCGAACCTGGTCAATTTTATTTTTCTTAAAGACGAAGCCGCCTGCTGTTTGGGAATACACGCCTCCCGCCGCTACAAGTGCGTCAACGTACATATCCGGCGCTGTTACCACTATTCGGTCTGCCTGCATTTGAATATTGGATGTTGGCGCTACGGAATCCGGATCGGGGTCGGGCGTGTCCTCATTTACCTGTTTGCGGTATTCCTTTACCTGTGCTACCTGTTCCGGGGTAAGCGGCGTCATTGCCTGTGTCGTTACCGCCTGTATCAGGTCGTCGGGCGCACCGTTCTCCTGCAAGATTTTTATGTCCTGCGGTGCGGTATTTTGGTTTACCGGAATTTGATCTATCTGTGCGTCAATAACCGTTTCGGCTATATTTCCGACTTCCGGATTTTCACTAATTGCCGCTTCGCTTTGCGCAGCGATTGTAGCAGCACCGATTCGCTCCCCGATAGTCTCTCCTGCGATAAGCGGCTCTGCATTCTCTTGAGTGACGCCTTCGCGATTTGGCTCAGCCTGTCCCTGTTCCGGCGTTGCTGTTCCGATTGCCTGTTGGGTTTCATAATTTGTTGTTGTGGTTTCAGAATCTTTTATTGTTTCAGCGCTTGCGCCTCTTTTTTGTTCACTTCTTATTTTTGCCCTTATTTCGCTTTCAATCAATTCCTGCACTTGCGGGGCAAGGGACAAAAAGCGTCCGTCAAATCCTTCTACTGACTCAACAGCTTGTTCAATATCAAAGGTGCCATCCTCGTTTACAAAGTTGTCAAGGAAAGCGGAAACCTGATCGTCAAGGTGCTGTTTAAGTTCTGGCAGCGCATCTTCATACGCTACGATGCCGGGTTCTTTTTGCCTTTCTGCTTCAACCTGTTGTTCAATATCGGTTTCCTGTAAAATGCCCGCTTCCCGCGCCTGTCCGCGCTCCATTTCCATTTCGCGCATTGTTTCGCCGGATTGCTCTGCAATGCGCCTGCGGGCGTATTCTCCGGGGCCGTCCAAATTGTCCTCAATAAAATCCCAAATCATTTGCTCCGCCTGAATCTCGTCAATGCCCCACT
>Ga0315904_10011826_pt1 | contig 11087 bp, 7 predicted proteins | sample LakEriMetagenome_6_FD_203529 | JGI IMG/M metagenome (GOLD analysis project Ga0315904, IMG submission 203529) | Freshwater fungal communities from buoy surface, Lake Erie, Ohio, United States - Buoy 12 MA120 | ecosystem: Environmental > Aquatic > Freshwater > Lake | place: USA: Lake Erie, Ohio... | reverse complement strand
TTGGCCGCAGGATTGGCCGCAGGATTGGCCGAAACGCTTGGTACCTGGTCGGGCCGGAACGGGTCAGTTGCGGCCCGCGTCAACTCGCGCTGCCGCGTGAGGGCCTCGATCTGCCGCAGAATTTCGGCTTTTTCGCGACGATAGGCCCACCCACACTCGCCCAGCTTGGCGTCGTAGCCTGCCTCTTCGAGCTGAAAGCTGAGGGCCGTCTGTTTGTTGCGGTTGGTCAGGTAAGGGAGGAAGTCGGAGACCTTGCCAAAGGTCTCTTCATCGATTCCCCAGAGCATGATTTGCTGGGTAAATTGCCGACCGTTGAACTGGAAATTGAGCAGGGCCGGGACGCGGACAATTTTCGTCGTGGCGAGTACCTCGTCACCCAAGGCGGCCTGAATCTGCTCGACATGGGCATCGGGCCATTCAATTTCCCCCAGCCCGGGCGCGGCCATTTCGATGTCCGAGAGAATCCCGTGGAGGCGATTTTTCATCTCGCTGATGAAACCCGCCATCACGCTGTTCACGACAATCAGAGTCGCCACGCCAAGCGTAACGCTGACAATCGAAGCCAAGGCGATAAACCTCGTCCGGAGGTATCGCCAGGCTAAAAGCAACTTGTACATCGCCAATCCTTTGGCTGTAACACTCTCCAGTCCGGCGGTGCTCACCGGGCGGGAGGGTGCGTCAGGTTTCGTGTCTCAACAGCGGAAACAGAATCACGTCTCGAATCGACTGGCTACCGGTCAGCAGCATCACCAGGCGATCGATTCCGATTCCCAAGCCACCTGCCGGAGGCATGCCATTGCGGAGCGCCCGAATAAAATCGTGGTCCATTCGGGCCATCGACTCTTCCGCGGACATTCCCGCAAGCTGCGTTTCAAACAGCTGCTTCTGCAGGTCGGGATCATTCAACTCGGTGTAAGCATTGGCCAGTTCCATGCCATGGATAAAGAGCTCAAACCGCTCCGCCACGGCGGGATTACCCTGCTTTCGCTTGGTCAACGGGCAAATGCTGGCCGGATAGTCAATCACAAACACCGGACCGACGAGTTGGTCCTCGACTTTCTCCTCGAAAATCTCACTGACCACCACGTCCGGGTGCTTGCCTGCAACCTCCAGGCCGATCTTCCGCGCATATGCTTGTACCCCAGGCCAATCCTGCGGGTCAACGCCAGTGCACTCCGCGAATAGCTCATGGTAAGTCCGGCGGGCGAACGGAGCCGAAAAATCGATCGACTTCTCGCCCCACTGGACAGTGGTGCCAGCACCGATTGCTTGCAAAGCCGAGGTGATGATTTGCTCGGTCAGGTCCATCATGGAGCGGTAATCTCCGTAAGCCTGGTAAACCTCGAGCATTGTGAATTCGGGGTTGTGACGGGGGCTGATTCCCTCGTTGCGATAGACGCGTCCGAGTTCGTAAACCCGCTCCATTCCACCGACCAAAAGTCGCTTGAGGTGCAACTCCAGGGCAATCCGCATGACCAGAGCCATGTCCAGCGCGTTGTGATGGGTCTTGAAGGGCCGCGCGGCGGCTCCCCCGGCAATCGTGTGCAGCGTCGGGCCTTCGATTTCGACAAACCCGTTGCGACCGAGGGTTTCCCGAACGGACTGCACGATTCGAGTCCGGTTGAGAAACCGTTCGATGGAGCCTTCGTTGTAGGCGAGGTCGACGTACCGCAGACGTTGCCGCAGTTCGGGATCGGCAAGCCCTTTGTGCTTGTCGGGGGGCGGATCGAGCGTTTTGGTCAGAATGTGGACGCGGTCGGCAAAAATCGAGAGCTCGCCTGTCTTTGTTCGGCGGAGCGAACCGTCGACGCCAATCAGGTCGCCGAGATCGAGGCACTGGACCAATTCCCAATTTTCGGGACCGACTTGGTCCTTGCCGATGAACAGCTGAACGCGCCCGGTCCAATCCTGAATATCGATGAACTGCAGTTTCCCCTTGTCGCGGTGAAGAACAATTCGGCCGGCAGCCCGGACCGTTGGGCCCTGCATTTCGCCGCTGCCCTGGGCCGCAAGCCACGTGCGCAGTTCGAAACCGGGTTGCCCGACGGTTTCGGGGAGTTCCAGTGGAGTTCCGTTTTCCAGAACGAACCGGATTTCCTGTGCGCGATCGCGAATCTGACCAATCAACTGCCGGTCGTCAAAGCGTTGTCCCCAAGGGTCGTGACCCAGTTGGATGATTTTGTCCAGCTTATTGCGACGGGCCTGATGCAAGGCATCGATGTCTTCGGCCGGGATTTGAGGTGCTTCGCTCATGCGCTGGGAAAACCCTTTGCGGTTAGGGCAAGTGGTGATGGAAACAGTTAAGCGGCTGTGGGGGGGCGGGAGAAACCCATTCGGCGGTTCGTTGCTCACTTGACGGGCTCGGACCGCGCAAAGTTCACATTTTTGCGGACCGCAACCAAAGTGAAAGGGGGCGTTCGCAGCGAATCGGCAAAGGTCGCGAGCAGAAGCGGCTGTTCGCTCAGGGATTGGGTTCACGCCCCAGTTGACGCTGGGCCGTGCCGACACAGTCCCGAATCCGCTGGTCGAGCAAAGTGGTGAGTTGCTCTTCACTCAAGTTTTCGTAATCGGCGGCAAGAATGGGCTGGCCCATCACGACTCGAATCCGAGGGCCGGGGATCGGGAACAAGCGAGTTCGGGGCCAAGCTTCAAATGCCCCGGCGATTCCCACCGGGACCAGAATCGGTTTGGTTCTTTTGACCAAAGTGATGAAGCCGGGGAGCAAGGGCGTCATCCGGTTGGTGAACGTCCGGGCGCCTTCCGGAAACATCAGGACCGCTTCCTCGCGTTTCAGCCGCCGTAACGTCTCCTTGATCCCCTCAGCGCTAAGTCCTTCCTTGGCCAGCGGAATCGCATCCAGAAAGTGAATCAGCCAGCTCAGCGGCGGATACTTGAAGAGGCTCTTCTTGGCGAGAAAGTTCAGGCGGCGGCGGCAGAGGCAGCCCACGAGAATCGGGTCGAGGTTGCTCTGGTGATTGGCGCACACCAGAGTCGCCCCGCTCTCGGGCATTTGTTCGAAGCCGGTTTTTTTGACTCCGAACATCAACTTGCAGCAAATCCAGGCAAAGTTCTGAACGGCCCGGTAACCCCAGATTTGGAACCAGTTCAATTGACGGGGCCCGGATGAGGGTTTGGCATCGTTCACGGCGTATCAGGCTCCAACGGTAGACTTCGGCCAAACTCCGGCAGACGCGGGCTCCGGGGGCCGGACAAGGAGGGGCAAATCGAACTCCCGGCCTAGGCTGGCGCTCTGGCCAAGGAAATCACAAACGCCCTTCAGTCGGGGGAAAAACCGCTCCGGTGTCGACTTAGTCCGAAATCATATCGAATTGGCCAGATGCGGTGGAGGTCTGGGACGAAGGTATCGGACTCAGGCGAGACAGGGATTTGGAACCGCGGCCGGGGGTCGGCTAGAATCCAACGGTTTCAAACTGCAAGCCGAGAGGTCACGCGTGCAACGGGCGGGAACGGAAATTGTCGATACGTTCGCCGAGGGATTTCGGATGGTCTACACCCGTCTGGAGATCACGGCTGCCGATGAGTACTGGCTGGACCAGGCCCTCCGCACGTTTTGCGGATATGGCACGAGCGTGATTGCCTGCGATGCCGAAGTCGGGGTTGAGCGGCGATTGGGGGCGGACGAAACCACCGACGGGCGAGTCGGAGCACATGTCCTGCTGTTCGGCTTTTCCGCTGCGCGTTTAGGGGAAGCAGTCCCGCGCCGGGTCGGCCAATGCATCATGACCTGCCCCACGACATCAGTATTCAGCGGACTGGCTGACCACGCCGCGGGCGAGGTCGAGTTGGGGCGGCACCTCCGCTATTTCGGCGATGGGTATCAGTTGAGCAAATTGCTCGGTGGGCGGAGGTTCTGGCGCATTCCCGTCATGGATGGAGAGTTTGTCGCGGAGGAATCAGCCGGGGTGGCTAAGGGTGTAGCCGGGGGGAATTTCATGATTCAGGGAGTAACCCAAGCGGCGGCCCTGAGCGCGGCTCGACGAGCCGTATCCGCGATTGAGCGGTTGCCTGGCGTGATCACGCCGTTTCCTGGGGGAGTGGTGCGGAGCGGCAGCAAAGTCGGCTCGAAATATGCAGCCTTGAAGGCCTCGACCAATCATGCTTTTTGCCCGACCTTGCGGGGGCAAGTCGAGTCCGAGTTGGTCCCCGGAGCGGGCTGTGTTTATGAAATCGTGATTGACGGGGTCGATGAGTCAGCGGTTTCGACGGCCATGCGGGTGGGAATTGAGGCGGCAGTCGGGGAGGGGATCCCAGCCATTTCCGCGGGAAATTACGGGGGCAAGCTGGGGAAATTCCATTTTCACCTCCGCCCCTTGCTCGCCCTGGGGGCAAGTCGCGGGGCGGAGAGTTAGCCCGTACAGACTGGGCAACGGTGGCCAGTCCCCAGCAGGGCGGTTAAACTGACCAGCGTAAAGTCGCCGGCGGACCGCTGAACGGGCTGCTGCTGAGGCTTTCGCACTCTCCTTGATTCTTCCGGCTCGACTCACCCTGCGGCGTTTCAAAAACCGAGCAGCCCGGCGGGCCAAAGTTTATCTCAGCTCGAGTTATCTCGGAAAGGAAGCTTGAGTCTTATGCTCAATTCCGCTTTTCGCTGGTTGTCGGCCGGTTGTGGTTTGCTTCTCCTGGTCAGTGGGCTTGCATCGAGTCCCGCGCGGGGAGCCTGTCAGGCCGATGTCACCTTGGCACCGATCTTTTCCGACCACATGGTGCTGCAGCAGCAAACGACAACCCGGGTCTGGGGCAAAGCCGCTCCGGGCGAGGAGATCGTGGTGACGTTCAACGAGCAAGTCGCCAGCGGAACTGCGAACGCCGAGGGAAACTGGTCGATTCCGATCCAGACCCCGAAGGCGGGAGGACCGCACAAGCTGGAAGTCAGTCGCAAGGCGGGCGAGCCAAAGATTGTCTTGACCGATGTGATGGTGGGCGAGGTTTGGATTTGCTCCGGGCAATCGAACATGGAGTGGCCGGTAACGGCGGCCGCGAATCCGGAAAAAGAAATTGATGCGGCCAAGGAGTTTCCGCAGGTTCGCCTGTTTACGATTCATCACAACCTGATGCTCCAGCCCCAGACCGCATTCGGCCGCTGCAACCAATGGAGTGTCTGTTCGGCCGAGTCGATCAAGTCGTTTTCGGCGACGGCTTACTTCTTTGGCCGTTCCCTCAATCGGCAGTTGAATGTTCCGATCGGGTTAATCAACACTTCCTGGGGGGGGACCCCCTGCGAGTCTTGGACATCCGAAGAATGCCTGAAATCAGCGGGCGGGTTTGAGGGGCTGTTCGAACGCTGGACGGCCAATCAGGACCCGAACAATCCGCATCGTCCGGGCGTGCTTTACAACGGAATGATTGCTCCCCTGAGCGGTTTTGCCTTTCGCGGGGCGATTTGGTACCAAGGCGAATCCAACGTCGGGCGAGGGGAAGAATACGCCCGCATGTTTCCCACCATGATTAAGTGTTGGCGGAACAACTTGGCGGGTGGGCAAGCGTTTCCCTTTTTGTTCGTGCAGATCGCCCCGTTTCGATACGGCGGCCAGGACCCGGAAGCGATGCCCGAGGTCTGGGATGCTCAGTTGAAAACCTTGCGGAGCGTGGAGTCGACGGGAATGGTCGTGACGACGGATATCGGAAACATTGCCGACATCCACCCGACCAATAAACAGGATGTGGGCGTCAGATTGAGCCAATGGGCGGTGCATTTGGCCTACCGGGGCTTGTTGCCCGAGGGAACCGTTGTGCCAGCCTATTCCGGCCCGCTTTATCGCGAGCAGGCGGTGGAGGGGAATAAAATTCGGATCCGGTTTGAGCATGCCGAGGGTGGCTTGAAGACCCGGGATGGGCAAGCACCCGCTCACTTCACCGTTTGCGGTTCAGATGAAAAATTTGTTCCCGCTCAGGTTGAAATCGATGGCGACTCGCTGTTGGTTTGGGCGAATGAGGTCGCAACTCCGGTCGCCGTCCGCTTTGCCTGGACCGACACAGCCGAACCCAATCTGGTGAATCAGGCGGGCTTGCCTGCCTCGCCCTTCCGCACGGACAGCTTTGTCCTCAAGTCTGCGGGGAAATGAACCTGGCCGTTCCCGCGGTCAGGGCTGGCTCGACTTGACCGCCCGCTTCCCGTCAAAAGAACCGAATTGCTTCTCGGGAAAAAGACCTATCGGGCCGGCTAAGACTGGCCTAAACTGGGAGTTTGGTTCGCAATTTGTCCTGTGGTTTCCTTTTTTTCGTTTCCCGATTCTGGTTTATGAACAACGAATTTCCCGAGAATGAGACGTCGAACGCGGTCACTTCTGAAGCCAACGCAGCCCAGAATTCCAGCAAGTCCAAAATTGCAATTGGTTCACAACGGGACGTTGCCGATGCGCGGTTGGTACCCCAGAAGCCGGACGCGGTCCTGAAGGCCGAGAGCACTCCGCTCAATTTCGGAAACGAAGAGGTTCCCGCGGCTCCGGTTGCCGCGCCCCAGGTACGGTCCTCACTCGGACTGAGCGACAACCTGGACGCCGAGATCGAGGCTGCCCTGTCTGGAATGTCGATGGACAGCGTGATGGGCGCCGCAGCGGCGACCGAAGAGATTGAAGAGGGGAGCCGCCTCAAGGCTACCGTAGTCCGCGCTGAAGGCGAACACGTTTTCGTCACACTCAAGGGCCGCTATCAGGGCGCCCTGCCATCTCGGCAATTCAAGCAGGTCCCAAACGAAGGCGACCTCATCGACGTGATCGTCAAGAGTTTAAGCGAGGCCGACGGGCTGTATGAGTTGAACTTGCCCGGTGCGGCGGTCGACAGTGGCGACTGGGAGAGCATCAAGCAGGGGGATCTCGTTGATTGCCGCGTGACTGGATCGAACACTGGTGGTTTGGAGGTGTTGGTCAATCAATTGCGGGGTTTCATCCCTGCCAGTCAAATCGACCGTTTCCGCGTGGAACAGTTTGGGGATTTCGTCAACCAGAAACTGCAGTGCCTCGTGGCGGAAGTCAATCCGCAGCGCAAGAAACTGGTGCTCAGTCGACGGGCCGTGCTGGAACGCGAGTTTGAGGAAAAGCGACGGGAATTGCTGGCCTCGATTGAAGTGGGACAGTCCTACGACGGCACGGTGACCCGCTTGGCTGACTTTGGTGCGTTTGTCGACATTGGCGGAGTCGAGGGGTTGGTGCACATCAGCAAGTTGAGCTGGTCGCACATCAAGCACCCCAAGGAAGTTGTCCAGGTAGGACAGAAGATTCGGGTCAAGGTGGAGCAGGCCAATCCCGAGTCAGGCAAGTTCTCGCTTTCGTATCGCGACACGCTGGAGCATCCGTGGAAGAATGTTGATCAGTTGTTCCCGGCCGGCAGCACGGTGAAGGGTGTGGTTTCGCGAATTGCCCAGTTTGGTGCGTTTGTCAAACTCGCTCCCGGGGTGGAGGGATTGGTGCACATCTCGGAGTTGGCTCACCATCGCGTATTCGCGGTGAAGAACCACGTCAAGGAAGGCGAGGAGGTTGAGGTCAAGGTGCTTTCGGTGGACCCCGCCGCCCAGAAGATGTCGCTCTCGCTCAAGGCGACATTGCCCGCTCCGGAGAAGAAGGTCGAGAAGAAGGAAGAAGAGGTCATTGAGACAACTCGTCCGCTGGCGGTGCCGAAGTCGAACCAACCGCTCCGCGGTGGGACCTCGCGTCGCAGTGATGGTGGTTCGTTCGGCTTGAATCTGTAGTCGGGAGACCACCCCGCTCCAGACGAGTCCTTTTTCGGTCGGTCTCGCCAGCAGCACAGGTCCTCTCCGTCGACTTGCTGAACATCCGTCGCGCGACTTTGTTTGCTTCGATTCGGTTAATTGGGGGTGGCACTCGTCCCCTTTTCGGATCGGCCGCCGGCGGTGTTGGCGACACCGGAAAATCGAACCCCCTCAACGCGCCTTCTACGCGTTTGTCGGCCCTTGTCGAGGACCGAGTTTGGTCGCTCAGAAATCTCCCCGTATTTCATTCCCCGCGGGGAAGAACGCCCGCAAAGGTCGCAGTTGTTTGGAAATTCGGCCGGATTGCTCGCTTGTCCGGGACCGGGTGTGAAATTCTGGCAAAAAATGGCCTCAGCTCCCCTGAGGCGGTATTGATGTTGGGAGTGTTCGTTTAAAATAATTAAACAATCACTTTCGAGGTGATCGCGATTCTTCGATTTTCAAATCACCATGTTTTTCTTCGCCGTTAACAGGAGCGGGACTGAAACGTCTCGCCAAACATGACCATCCAATCGTTCAAACTATCCCTTCGAAGCGCAGTGTTGGCATGCTGCTTGATATCCCTTTTGGGGCTGAGTGTTACCCCCGCATCGGCTCAATCAGTTGATGGTGGCGCGACTTGGACAGGTTGGAACTATCGAGGGATGGCAAACGCGCTGGGGACCTACGGTTCCGGTACCACATCGTATGACTACGGTATCTACACCACCAACTTTGTTTTTTCCAATCAAGCCAAGTCGGGCGGAGCGATTGGTGGTGGTCCCACCGGTGGCACAACTGGGTTTGCCTCGGGTGGCGCCTGGACCGCTGGGGCCTTTACAGCAGGAAACTTCATTCTTGGAATCGGAATTACTTCGCCGACTGCCACTGATGGAAATGGTATCGTGACCGTCAAGTTTGACTTGGACAGCGATAGCTATCAGCCGGCATCAACTGTGGGCGGAACCGATGGCCGCACCAGCTACACGGACTTCTCCGAGTTCAAGGATTACACGATTCAATTCTGGACGCATTCGGATTGGCGCGGGCAAACGGTCAATGTTCAGGCAGGGAATGGGACTTTTTATGGTGGCACCTCAAACACCCAAACCATTCCCGGCGGGAACACAGGCTATGACTATCCGTTCCGCGCCTTCCGTTCGGCCGCTGGCGGAAGTTGGCAGTTGTTCGTAGACGTCACGGCGATGCAAGCAATTTATGGACCGAGTGGAGCGGGATGGGCCGGCATTGGCAACATGGGGCCGAATGTCCGCTTTGCGTTAGCCCCGTCGAACATGGGTGACAACACTGCGGTGATGAACGCACCGGTTGGCGTTCCCGAGCCCTCCAGCTTGGCATTGCTCGGCCTAGGCGTCGCGGGCTTGGCTTTCCGCCGCCGTCGCGCCTAGTCAGTCTGCGGCGAACTCGCAGTCGAACTTGATTCGGTTTCACGACCAATCTTCAATGGACTAAGGTACTTTTCGCCCGGCCGAATGAGCCGGGCTTTTTTGTTGGCCTGACAATTTTGTCCGCCTGACCATCGGCTGCGGCGAAAGGGCTTTTTTAGACCTTCGAGTCGAGGCGCTTACGCATTGCAAAGGGCCACGGGTCCACTAAATCGAAGTCCCCGCGGGGGACTCGGAAGTTGTTCCGATCGGTGCTTGCCGCACCAGTCGGACCGACTCAGGCCCCGCGATTTCATAGTCCGCGCCCCGCCAACTGATCTGCTTCAGCGTCAGGACTCGCAGCGTGGCGAGGCAAAACGCCAATTGCGTTACCGGAACAAACAGTGCCAGTCCCAGCCAAACGTTGAGCGGCAACTCATCGGGCAATTGAGCGGCCACGTGCTGACTGGACCGGATCACCGCCTGACGCACTGTCTGCCAGGCAGCCACGTGGAGGAGGTTACTCGCCAACCAGGCAGTCGCCAGCCCCAGCAAGCTTGCCAGTTGGCCGCTGAAGAGCGCGAGCAGCAAGGTTACCGAAAGCAGGACGAGCAGGGCAGCGGTCAGGCAAGCGTGAATCAGCGTGTTGCGGAAACTTGCTTCGTAAAGTCGCGACCAGCAGAGCATCCGCTGCAGCCAGTTGTTGACGTATTGGAAGGAGCAGGATTCACGGTTGAGCATCAGCATGTTGGGGGCGAATTGCATCCGCAGACCGAGTTGCCGCATGGCGTGCGGAAGCGGACCGTCATCGACGATTGTCCGCTCCCAGAGTTTCTCCAGACCCGCCCTTACAAACGCCTCGCGGCGAAACGCGAGGCTCCCCGCCCAGGCGTTGGCAAACAGACAGGTCGGCACCAGAGCCGCCGCGTTCCAAAGCGACCTGACCAGCGTCCCCGGCTCGATTTCCTCTCCGGGGTCAAACCACTGAGCTCCGGAGACCGCACCGACTTGGGGATCGTCGAGATAGGCCAACAGATCCCCGAGCCAGCTCTCCGGCGGGATGATGTCGGTGTCGATCATCGCGATCCGGGTCACATCGGGCGAGAGTTGCCGCAGCCCCACCAGCAGAGCCGAGTTCTTCAAGCCGCAGGTTGGCAAAGGCTCGCCCAGCGAATGCAGCCGCAGGCGGTCCCGGTGGGGATGATCGGCAACCAACTCGGCGAGTCGCTGGGAGGCGGGACCTTCGCTCTCGTCGACCGTGACGTGCACTTCGTAATTCGCGTAGTCTTGGTCGAGCAGCCCGCGGAGCATTTCCGGCAGGGACGGGTCGAAACCACGGGAGGCCACCAGCACTCCCGCTTTTTCCGCCCGGCTGGCGGAGGGCTGGGCGACCTTTTGGCGGCGCAGCCAAACGCTGAACAGCGTGGCACCCAGCGCATGAAACAGCCCAAACAGCAGCGAGCAGGCGGACGCCAGAATGAGCAACCAATTCATCAAGCGATCTTTGGGGACAGGTTTTTCCGGCAGGTTTCAGCGAGAGATTCTCGGCTCGCCGCGCCGGAAGACAGAGTTTCCAGCCCCGCCAATTATTGCTCACCGGCTGCGGTGGTGATAGTAGGAACGAACGCGGCGGGGGCTCGCGCGACCCCTCGGCGAAAATGCGTTTAGTCGGGCGCGGCCGCAATCTGCGACCGCGCATACCTCGCAGCCGAGAGCCCGGCGAGGTCGCCGGTGCTGAAGGCAGCTTGAAAGTTGTAGCCCCCGATCGGTCCATCCAGATCGAGAATCTCGCCTGCAAAGAACAAACCGGGCTCCCGTCGGCTCTCCAGCGTCCGGCTGTTGACCTCGCTCAACTCGACTCCACCCGCCGTGACCTCCGCTTTCTCGTAACCCCGCGTGCCGGAAATCTCGACGCGGCACTCTTTGATTGCCTGCCGGGCGGATTCCCACTCGGCCTTGGAAACCTCCGCCAGCCTCCGTTGAGGCGTTGCCCCATG
>Ga0315904_10011825_pt1 | contig 11088 bp, 9 predicted proteins | sample LakEriMetagenome_6_FD_203529 | JGI IMG/M metagenome (GOLD analysis project Ga0315904, IMG submission 203529) | Freshwater fungal communities from buoy surface, Lake Erie, Ohio, United States - Buoy 12 MA120 | ecosystem: Environmental > Aquatic > Freshwater > Lake | place: USA: Lake Erie, Ohio... | reverse complement strand
CGCCACTGGAGCGCAAAGGCGCGGGCGCGAGGTAATACGTGCCCTTTTTGGAGCGCACCTCGGCCGTGTAGCGTCCTGCGGGGAAGGTGACATGCGCATGCTTGCAATCGCGAAGCTGCTCCTGCGCGAGGTAGAGAGCCTTTTCATCGGTGGCCGACTGGCTGAGCGGCGCGCAATTCACGAGTGCCAGACACGACAGGACGAAGAGAAGAGCGCGAGGGATCATGAGTGGGAGAAGTCGCCGGAAACGTGCCAAGACCAATGGCCGGGAAACATGAACCACCCGACAGACATTTGGTGGAGGTAAGGGGATTCGAACCCCTGACCTTCTCATTGCGAACGAGACGCTCTACCAACTGAGCTATACCCCCGAATGTGTGCGCTGGTTTTACAGGCGATTTAATCTTTGTCCATCGCGATTTGGGAGTCACGCAGCCGCTGGCGGGGCCTCCTCGGCTGGGCGGCAGGCATTCACGACGAGGCTGCTCAAAAACGCATCCGGGTCAGCGATCGCATCCGCAGGAATCGTGAATTCATCCTGCTCCGTGCCGCGCTGCACGAGCTTCAGGCCAAAGGGGTAGTCTTTGAAGAGCTTCTGGCACAGCGTGGTGACATCCAGCCCCTCGCGCAGCGAACGAGCTGCGATCGCAGTCACCGCTTCCTCGCAAAATTGGAGCAGGAAGCCGTGTTCCCGGTCAAAGCGCTCCACAAAGGCGGAAACCTCGTTCGCGTGCATTTGGCCGAGGTGATGCGCGAGCTTCGAGGAGGCCTCGCGGCAGCGATTCATCGCCGCGCCGGGATTTTCGATCAAAGCGCCATCAATCGTGATCTCCGGCAAACCGAGGCTGGGCAGCTCAAACTTGAAATCGCGCAGCACACGCTCCCACGCGGTCACCAGACCGCGTGCGCCGGTTTTCTCGTCTTCGGCGCGCTTCGCGATGAGGCGCAACGCATCGTCGGTGAAGGCCGCTTTGACGCCGTAGGCGCCGAATTCGCGCTCATACTGGCGGATGAGGCTGCCCTCGGAGGTTTTCATGATGTCGAAGAGATCCTCGGCACTGAGCGGATCGCAAACCACGCGCACCGGGAGGCGTCCGATGAATTCCGCCTCGAATCCGTAGTCGATGAAGTCCTTCGTGGAAGCCTCGCGGAACAAATGCTCCGACGAACTGGGTTTCCCGTCGCCAGCGCTCACAAAGCCGATGCTTTTGCGGTTCGTGCGGCGCTCGATGAGCTTTTCAAGGCCGGAGAAGGCCCCGCTGACGATGAAGAGGATGTTGCGCGTGTTGATGACCTCGCGGCCGGTGCGGCCTTTGCGCGTGTCAAACATCATCTGCATCTGGCTGCGGATGTCGTTTTGCGCGTAGAGAGGCACCTCCGTCTCCTCCATGAGCTTCAGCAGCGCGGTCTGCACGCCGCGGCCGCTCACGTCCCGCCCGAGCTTGTCCCCGCCGGTGCTCAGCTTGTCGATTTCGTCGAGATAGACAATACCGTGCTCAGCGAGCTCGATATCTCCATCCGCTTTGGAAACGAGATCGCGGATCATGTCGTCCACATCCGCGCCGACATAGCCTGTTTCGCTAAACTTCGTCGCGTCCGCTTTCACAAACGGCACGCCGATGAGATCGGCGATGTGTTTGACCAGATAGGTCTTACCGACGCCTGTGGGGCCGATAATGATCACGTTCTGCTTTGAGAATTCGAGCGGTGAACCGTTCGGATTGGCCTCGCGATGCTCCCGCAGCATGCGCGCGTGGTGGTAGTGATCGCATACCGCGGTGGCCAGCACCTTTTTCGCCTCATCCTGACGGATCACATAGCGATCGAGGTGCGCCTTGATGTCCGCAGGCTTCAGATTGAATTCAAAACGCGCGCTGTTGTCCGGCTCCGGTTCGGAGTCATTTTTCTCCTCGCCGTCCTTCGCCGGGCGCGGCCCATCGATGCGCGTGAAGAGCACCTGGCCACCGAGGGTGTTTTTGATGAAATCCTCCAGCTTCGTGGAGATCTCCTCGGGGGAGAAAGGCTTCTCTTTCTCCTTGGGATCCGGTGCCTCCGGCGCCTTGGCCTTGATGGACGCGTCAGCAGCTTCGGTTTCAGCAGGCGGTGGGGGAAGGGGATCGCTCATGGTGGTTTTTTCCACGCTAAACGGCACTGCGGGCCTTTGCACGGTCCAGATTGGTTTTTTCCCGGCGGACGATCCTCTTAAAAAAGGTCTGTGACAGTCCGCAAACCGCGCCTATGGCTTACTCACCCGAAAAACCATGGAAGACCTGCAACTTGCCCGCGCCTGCGCTGAATTCGCTGATGACAAAAAAGCCGAGAACATCCGCATTCTCGATCTGCGCGGCCTTTCGCCCGTCACCGACTACTTTGTGCTCTGCAGCGCGATGTCTGCGCCGCAGCTCCGCGCTGTGCGTGATCACATCGAGGACGAGATGAAGGCAAAGCACGGCGAGCGCCCGCTTTACCGCGATGGCAGCTACGACAGCCAGTGGATGATCCTCGATTACGGCAACGTGATGGTCCACATCCTCGCGCCGGAGAAACGCGACTATTATGCCCTCGAAGAACTCTGGGGCGACGCGCCAGAACTCGCCCTCACCGAGGAAGCTCCCGTGCCTGAACCACGTCCGAAGCGCGAGAAGCCCGTGCGCGAAAAGAAGCCGAAGAAGCCCGTGGCCAAACGTGCCTCCAAACGAGTCGCCAAAAAGGCCCCTGCGAAGAAAGCGGCGAAGAAGCGGAAGTGATTCGACTCACAACCGACTCATTTCTCGAAAACTCACGCCTCAATCTGGGATTCCGCCCGCACTGCGGGCCTCCAGCTTAAAATCTGAGCCAGCACCCAGCCGAGCAGGGCGCCCAGGACACCGCAGGAGAGGCCACTCGCGACGAGTCGGCCCTCCGTCGATTTCGTGTGCTCCGCGGCCGGTGTGGCACGTTCTTGGATGGCGACGACATCCGTGATCTTGGAGAACTCCCGCTGACGGTCTTCGGCAAGGTCAAAAATCTTGTGATACCGCTCCTCAGCCCGCTCCCTGGCTTTGCGCGCTTCTTCCAGCGCGGTGCCAGTGTCTTCGATGAAGTTGAAAAGCTTCTCCGCCTTTTCGACCTCACTGACGAGTGTCTGGTGTCTGGAGGTTGTGTCCTCACGCGTGGCGTCATTCGCGGCGAGTTTGATCTCCAGATCCAGCTTGTCCCGCTGATTGCGCAATTCGGTCAGGCGAGCAGCCAGTCGCTCGGACTCCGCTTTGCGGTTGGCGGGCTCCGCCTGGTTCCGGACGTCCATGTGGCGCTTCTGCGATTCTTCCATGGTGCGTTGTTTTTCCACTAACTCTTGGAGCAATGCCTGCAACTCCCTGCCTTGGCTCTGCTCGATCACAATCTGACGCCATGCGATGTATTCATCCAGCAGCGCATTGAGAAAAATCTGCGTGTATTTCGGCTCTGAACCCGTCGCGAGGATGTTGATGATGCCGCTGCCCTCGGTCCTGCGGCAGACGATTTCCACGTCACTGTCCTCCAACTCTTCGTGCGAGGCATGCACGCGCTCGCGTGCCTTGCGGATCATCTCGGCGGACTCCAGCGTCTCGATGCACGTGCCGTAGAACTCGGTGTTCAGCCCTTTGGCGAAACGCGCGGCCATCGGATCGACCGGATGTGCCACCACCAGCTTCGCGAGGCTGCGAAAGATCGGTTTCTCCTGCTTCAGCAGCTCGAAGGTGGTCCACAGCCCGAGAGCGACTCCTGCGCACGCTCCGGCCACCATCAGAGAAACGATAAGGAGACGATTCTTCATGACGGCAGGCCGTTGAGGCAGGGGGTTAGCCCGCTTTATCGATCATCCGCGCGAACTCGCTGAAGAAATACTTCGCATCGTTCGGGCCGGGGGCGGCTTCGGGGTGGTATTGCACGCTGAGGACGGGGGCATCGCGGTGGCGCATGCCTTCCACGGTGCCGTCATTCAGATTGATGTGCGTGACCTCGACGTTGCCGGGCAGGGAGGAGGGATCGATGGCAAAGCCGTGATTCTGGCTGGTGATGGCCACGCGGCCATCGCGCAGGTCTTTGACAGGCTGGTTGCCGCCGCGGTGGCCGAACTTTAGCTTGAAGGTGCGGCCGCCATACGCGTGCCCGAGGATCTGGTGGCCAAGGCAGATGGCAAAGATGGGCTTCACGCCGATGAGCTGCTTCACCTCCGTGTGGATGTAGTCGAGCGCGGCCGGATCTCCGGGGCCGTTGGAAAGGAAAACGCCGTCCGGATTCTTCGCGAGCACGTCTTTTGCGCTCGTGGTGGCCGGGACGACCTCCACGCGGAAGCCAGCCTGGCGCAGGCTGCGCAGGATGTTGCGCTTGATGCCGAAATCGTAGGCCACGATGCGGTGCTTTGCAGGAGCGAGCGGGTGAAAGGCTCCGGTGGGGCCACCTTCGCGGTTTTGTGACGGGCTGGGGATGTCCCACAGGCGGCTTTCCTGATCCTCGGGGTCCCAGGTGTAGGCTTTCGGCGTGGTGACTTCTTTGACGTAATCACTGCCCTCCATCGGCGCGCTGCTGGCGGCCAGTTTGACGGCCTCATCCGCATTCAGCACACTGCTGGTGATGACGGCGCGCATGGCACCGCGGGTGCGCAGGTGCTTGGTCAGCGCGCGGGTGTCGATGCCCTGGATGCCGGGGACGTTCCATTCCTTGAGATAATCGTGAAGGCTTTGCGTGCTGCGCCAGTTGCTGGGCACGTTGCAAAGCTCCTCTATCACGAAGCCGCGCACGTGCGGCTGGTCGCTCTCGGTATCGAGCGGGTTCACGCCGTAGTTTCCGATCTGCGTGTAGGTCATCGTCACGATCTGGCCGCGGTAGGAGGGATCGGTCAGAACCTCCTGATAGCCGGTCATGGAGGTGTTAAAGCAGATTTCGCCGGTGTGGGTGGCCTCGGCGCCGAACGCCGTGCCTTCAAACACCCGGCCGTCTTCTAGGGCGAGGAGAGCTTTTTTCATCAAGTGGGCGGCGCTGGTGATAAGCAGGTCGCCAGCGATTCCAAGCTCTATTTGGAAGGTTTTCGCGATAGTTCCCGTTCCATGCGCCCCATGAAACTTCTCACCCTCGCCACCGCCCTGTTCGCCGCAGCCACTCTTTGTGCTGCTGACGCCCCGAAGTCGATCTACGACGTGCCCTTGAAAGACATCGACGGGAAGGACACCTCGCTGAAGGCCTACTCCGGCAAAGTGATGCTCATCGTCAATGTCGCCTCCAAATGCGGCAAGACCCCGCAATACGCGCAGCTCGAGGAGCTGAACCAGAAGTTCCAGAAAGACGGACTCGCCGTGCTCGGCTTCCCCTGCAATGACTTCGGCAAGCAGGAGCCCGGCACGAACGCGGAGATCAAAGAATTCTGCAGCGCGAAATACCACGTCACCTTTCCGATGTTCGACAAGATCGTCGTCAAAGGCCCGGAGAAGCATCCGCTCTACGTGCTGCTCAGCGGCCCGGACTCGCCCTTCCCGGGCGATGTGAAGTGGAACTTCGGCAAATTCCTCGTCGGCAAGGACGGCAAGATCCTCAAGCGCTTCGAGCCCGGTGTGAAACCGGACGCGCCAGAAGTCGTCGCTGCCATCGAGGACGCGCTGAAGGCGAAGTAATCGCAAGAGAAGTCACCAAAAAGCCCTTGTGAATCCCGGTTTCGCCCGGAAGTCAGGCGCATGACTGAATCCAGTGCCCCAATCGGCCGGCTCATCGATTCCCAGCGTTTGCGGGAATGGTCCAAGGTCCGTCCTTGGAGGAATCTCGGCTGGTTGGCGCTGGATTATGCGTGCGTGCTCATCGCGGGCACGCTGGCGGTTTGGTTTCACCTGCAGCGCCCCGGTTGGGGCCTGCACTGGGCCTGGGAGGTGCCGGTGATCGGTTTGGCGGTGCTCTTGATCGGTATTTTGCAGCATCGCATCGCCCTCATGGGGCACGAGGGATCACACTACCTGTTCGTGCCGAACCGCTGGTGGAATGATCTGCTGTTGGAGTTGCTGATTTACTATCCGCTCTTTTCCAGCGTCATCCTCTACCGCAAACGACACCTCGGCCATCACCTCCATCCGAACGATCCCGCGCACGATCCGAATCTCTTCGGCGGCAAGGTGGAGCGCATCTGGTCAAAGTTTCCGATGTCCCGGCAGTTGTTCGCGATTCGCTACTACCTCAGCTTTTTTTGGCCGCCCTTTGTGCTGAGGAATCTGCTGGATCTGTTCGTCGTGCTGACCGTCGGCGGCAGCACCAGCAAGCCCGCCGCGAAATCCAGCCGACTGAATCCCGCGCTGCTCGGTCTGCTGTATTTTCTCCTGCTGATGGCTGCGATGATCGGCCCCTTGTGGCTGGGGATGCGCTCCTTGCCGCTCATGACCGCTTTGTTTGTCATCGCGGTGGCTGTGTGGGCCTGGCTGCCAGCGGATGCCTTTGTCAAAGGCGGAAGTTTCGCCTGCCATCTGAAAGGGGCCGCTTTGATGAAGCTCTGCTTCTACACCGCGTTCTTTTTGACGCTCGGACACCTCACCGGGCAATACGGTGGCGGCGTGGTCGTGGCCTTCCTGCTGCTGTGGGTGCTGCCGCTCATCTACGTGTTTCCTTATCTGATGATCCTGCGGGAGATTTACCAGCATGCGAACGCCGGAACGGGCGATCTCGACAACTCGCGCATCATTCACGCGAACGCCTTCCTGCGCTGGGCGCTGTTTTGCTATGGCAACGACCTGCACCTCATCCACCATCTCTATCCGGGCATCCCGCATGATCGGTTGGCAGAGGTGCACGAGGCTCTGGCCAAAGAATCCGCTGCTTACCGCGCGGGTGTGCAGGAAACCTTTGGCATCGCGCACTCATCTCCAGCTGGGCACAGCCTGATGGATGCGCTGACGACTTCTTAATCGAGCGAGGCGGAGCGAAGCACCGAAAGCACGCAGATCGCGGCCGTTTCGGCCCGCAGGATGAGCGGACCGAGCGTCACCGGAGCAAAACCGGCCTTTTGGGCCAAAATCTCCTCCGCAGGCGTGAAATCGCCCTCCGGGCCGATGAGCACAAAAACGTCCGAAGGCAGTTTTTCGGGCAAAATGTGCTTCAAAGCCCTCGAACGCTCGCTGAGGGCCGGAATCAGTTTCAGGCCGTCTTCCGGCATCGAGCCCAAAACAGCCGAAATGGCCTTTGGAGCCTCCAAACGCGGCACAAACGGCGTGTGGCACTGTTTGGCGCTCTCGATCATGTGCCTGCGCCATTTTGAGAGCTTTTTTTCCGCCTGTGCTCCATCGAGATGCACGACGGTGCGCTCCGTGAGGATCGGCTGAATGCTCGCCGCGCCCAGTTCGACGGCTTTTTCCAGCAGCCACTCGAAGGGCTCGTTTTTGATCAGCGCCGGCAGCAGATGAATCGCCGTGGGGAAGGGGGAGACGCGGCTTTCCGCCTCAATCCGGGCCTGCACGGCCGATTTGGTCACCTGGGTGATCTCACAAACGGCCACACGGCCTTCACCATCGAAGATTTCGACACGATCACCGGGCTCCTTGCGCATCACGCGGCCACAGTGCGCGGCTTCATCCTCGGTGAGCGAGAGCAGCGGCGGCGACCACGAGGCGGCAGGCAGATGGAAACGGGGCAAGGACATCAGCGCGCAGGTGAGGCCGCGGGGCAGGGGGAGTCAACCTCCACGTGCGCCGGAATCACGACGCAGCCGCATTCACCCCATGCAGAAAGAGGTCCCAGTCGCGGATGCGATGGGCGTTCTTGATGAGATGCGTCACCGGCAGCTCGGGCGGTGTCGTCGGACGGCGTAGCAGCTTCAAACCGGCCTCCTCAGGCAGTTTGTTGCCCTTGCGGCTGTTGATCTTGCGGTCCGCGAGCACGCAATTCTCCCAAGTCGTGGCTCCACCGCGGGAAATCGGCACCACATGGTCGATGTTGCCCTCGCTGGGCTTCAATTTGCGGCCGGTGTATTGGCAGACGCCGCCATCGCGCTCCCAGATGGCCTTGGCGCAGAATTTGGGCCGGCGTTTCGGCACTTTATCATAGCGGGCCAGCACTAGGACGCTGGGGATGCGCACGCCGCCGCTGACCGTGCCGATGGCGTTGTCCTCCGGGCGCACCGGCAGCCGGACCCACTCCTCCCAAGTTACCGGGCGCATGTCTCCACCGGGCTGGATGTCCAAAGCGGTGGCGTTTCCGGCTGCGATCATGCCGAATGCCTCGATCGGGGTCTTCACGTCGATGGCTTGCCAGTGCCGGTTCAGGACGAGCACGTTACTCTTGGTCAACACTTCATTCATGCGCTTGGCTCCAGACTTGGGTTGGAATTTCGGCGCGGAAAAGGCATGCACGGCATGCTTTTCCCAGCGTTGGAAGGGCATGCTGGCGAGACTTGTCGATTTGCCAAGCGGCAAAATTGCCCCGCTGGAGCTCTCGCAAAAAGCCGGGACAGAAGGAGAAACTTCCGCTTGCCAAAGTATCCTTCGATGCCAGAATCGCGGCCCTCCAACCCACAAAACACACTCTTGCCCGCAAGTAGCAGGCAGTTCCCACCAAAGACATGAGCGAAGCCACCACCATCGATCCCGCCTCCTTCAAGCAGCACGCCAAAGACACCGGCAGCGCTGATGTGCAAATTGCCATCCTCACGAAGCGGATCAATGAACTCACCTCGCACCTCAGCGTGCATGTGAAAGATCACTCCACCCGCCGCGGCCTCCTGCAAATGGTCGCCCGCCGGCGCAAGCTGCTCGATTATTTGAAGGCCACCGCCAATGAGCGTTATCTGGCCGTCATCAAGAGCCTCGGCCTGCGCCGCTAAACGCCAAATTTCTCGAAGGGTGATGCCAAGTGCATCGCCCTTCGTGTTTCAAGGCGTGGAGTTCCTTTTTCAGGACGCATGATCGTCCTCGAACTTGGTCGCACATGCGTTCTCAGCCTCGCCTCAGCTTGGCTCTAAGCGCTTAGCTCTTCGCCTTCTGCGGCGAAGCCCTTTCCCCTAAACCAAAACACAAACACACTGCCACCATGGCTATCCACACACAAAACATCCAGCTCGGTGCTGGAACCCTCCAGATCGAAACCGGCAAATTCGCCAAACTCGCCGACGGCGCCGTCACCGTGCGTCTCGGTGACACCATCGTCCTCGTCACCGCCGTCTCCGCCACGAAAGTGAAGGACGGCCAGGACTTCTTCCCCCTCTCCGTCGAGTACAAGGAGAAAGCCTCCGCCGCCGGCCGCTTCCCCGGTGGTTACTTCAAGCGTGAAGGCCGCCCCACGGAAAAGGAAATCCTCACCTGCCGCATGACGGACCGCCCGCTGCGTCCGCTCTTCCCGAAAGGCTACTACTACGACACCCAGGTCGTCGCCATCCTCCTCAGCGCCGACGGCGAGAACGACCCGGACATCTGCGCCATGAACGGCGCCTCCGCCGCTCTTTGCGTGTCGGACATTCCCTTCGCCGGCCCTGTCGGTGCTGTGCGCATCGGCCGCATCAATGGTGAGTTCATCATCAATCCCACGCAGTCCCAGCGTCTCGATAGCGACCTCGACCTCGTTTACGTCGGCAACAAGACCGACGTCATCATGATCGAAGGTGCTGCCAACGAACTGCCCGAGGCTGAGTTCGTCAAGGCGCTGCACTTTGCCCAGGGCGAAGTCACCAAGATCGTCGCCGCCCAGGAAGAGCTCACCAAGCTCGCTGGCAAGCCGAAGCGTGAAGTGCCTCTCATGCTCGTCAAAGATGAGCTCCTCGAAATTGCCTACGCCGTCGCTGGCGACCGCATCGAAGGCGCTCTCTACACGCCGTCCAAGGTTGCTCGCGGCAAAGCCGTCGGCGCTTTGAAGGACGAAGTCGCCGAGGCCATCAAGGCCAAGTTCCCGGAAGCCACGCCTTTCGAGATCAGCCAGGCCTTCGACTACCTCCAGAAGAAAGCCTTCCGCATCTCCATCCTCGACAAGCAGAGCCGCTGCGACGGCCGTGGCATCGACCAGCTCCGCCCGCTCTCCGGTGAAGCCTCCGTGCTTCCCCGCACGCACGGCTCCGCCAGCTTCACCCGCGGCGAAACGATGGCCCTTTCCATCGCCACCCTCGCTCCGGCCGACGAAGCCCAGGAAATGGACACCTACGCCGGTGGCCCGGATTCGAAGCGCTTCATCCTTCATTACAACTTCCCTCCGTTCTCCGTCGGTGAAACCGGCCGCTTCGGTGGTCAGAACCGTCGTGAAATCGGTCACGGTGCCCTCGCCGAGCGCTCCATCGAGCCTGTCATCCCTGACAAGGCGACCTTCCCCTACGCCATCCGCGTGAGCAGCGAAGTGATGGAGTCCAACGGCTCCACCTCCATGGCCTCTGTTTGCTCCGGCGTCATGGCCCTCCTCGACGCCGGTGTGCCCATCAAGCGCCCCGTCGGCGGCATCAGCGTCGGCCTCGTGACCGAGTTCGAAGGCGACAACATGAAGCGCTACCTCACGATGCTCGACATCATCGGCAGCGAAGACCACTTCGGCGACATGGACTTCAAACTCTGCGGCACCACCGAAGGCGTCACCGGTTACCAGCTTGACCTCAAGCTCCCCGGCATCCCGCTTAGCATCCTTGAAGAAGCCATCGTGAAGGCCAAGGCCGGCCGCACCCAGGTCCTCAGCGCCATGGCCTCCGCCATCGCCGAGGTGAAGCCCCTCAGCCCCTACGCCCCGCGCATCGAGATCATCAAGATCAACCCCGACAAGATCGGCGAGCTCATCGGCCCTGGCGGCAAGAACATCAAAGCCATCCAGGCCGAATCCGGCGCGGAAATCAGCATCGAGGACGACGGCACCGTCTTCATCTATGCCTCCCGCAAGGAAAGCCTCGAGCGCGCGGTCGAAATGGTCAGCGGCCAGTTCCAGGAGATCGAAGTCGGCAAGCTCTACACCGGCCGCGTCGTCAGCACGACGAACTTCGGTGCCTTCATGAACCTCGGCGGCAAGAAAGACGGCCTCATCCACATCAGCGAACTCGCTGACTTCCGCGTCAACAAGACCGAAGACGTGGTGAAGACCGGCGACATCGTCACCGCCAAGTGCATCGGCATCGACGAAAAAGGCCGCATCAAG
>Ga0315904_10011822_pt1 | contig 11090 bp, 17 predicted proteins | sample LakEriMetagenome_6_FD_203529 | JGI IMG/M metagenome (GOLD analysis project Ga0315904, IMG submission 203529) | Freshwater fungal communities from buoy surface, Lake Erie, Ohio, United States - Buoy 12 MA120 | ecosystem: Environmental > Aquatic > Freshwater > Lake | place: USA: Lake Erie, Ohio... | reverse complement strand
CGAGCCATTCGCACTTTTGTAAAAACTCTTTTGCTTCCCACCCGTTAATAAACATGTTGTTTATGCCACCATCAAATAGTGTTACCTGACGCTCATAATCTTTGTTGTCATTTCGTCGATACCACCTGCCCCGCAACTCCTCTCTATCGTCCCAAGTGTACGGCACGTACTGCGGAGCGATGCGACGACGGTAAATAGCTCCGTTGCAAATAATCCCATCTTTGTAAGTTATGTTTGCCTGCAACCAGTCGTTAACAATGCTTAAGTACTCATCACCCTCTTGCAGCCTCTCACCCACCTCTAGCAACCGCCAGCCTTCGCCAGGGTCGGGTTTGTCGGTTACTTCTTGCCAATGATAATCTAGGAATTCTAGGCAGATGCATCGCCCGTTCACTGATAATCCCCAGCCGTTGCCATCACAATCAATGAACTTAACTTCAACGATATCTGAATGTCGCTTGTACTTCTTGCCCACTTCAATTCTCATCTTGCACCTCGCAATATCGATAAATCCCTGCGTATTTTCCGTCTATTTGCAACAGAAATCCGGTTGACCAAGTTGACCAAAACGATCTATTAGCTTCTGCTAACCACTCCCCATCTTCATTGTCTTTGTAGCGACACTTTCTACCCCTATCTTCATCGGTTGGTACTCGCCATCGTTCGCATGGTGGATACTCAATGGTGTTGCCCCAGTTGATAATATCACCTCCTGGTTCAAACAGAACCCACCACCTACCATCACGGCTAATCCAGCCGCAATTTGGGTTTATCACCTTCAGCAACTCAAACACTTCTTGTGGAGAGAGTTCCGTAGGCGTCGTTGTGTCGAGCCAGTAAACTAAATGCCAATCTTTGTACCCACTAATACAGAGATCGAGTGATGCGTTGTCTTTGTGACGCGCGATCAAACAGTCATCACAATCAAAATGCCTTGCCTCTGGCTGCACCACCGATCCATCCCGCCAAAATCCTCCAAATAATTTCATAAGTCATCTCCGAAAATGTCGCCTAAGTCTGATAGATCGATCTTGTTCTTGCCACATCCAAGAATATATGTAGTAGTAAACTGATTGAGGTATCTCTTCATGTAGTAAAGTAATTGATTGGTGGTTACTTCGCCTGTCTTATGGGATACCAGCAGACCGATGACAAAGCGTTCAAGGAACATGCGTAACACCATCACATTCACACGGCAAACATCTATAGGTGTAGGTCGGATGTTGCAGTTAGTGATGACTACATTCATGTACTGATTGATAGCATCATGCATATCGTTGTGAAGGTCACAAGCAGCATCAGCGAGTTGCTGAATCTGTTCTTCCGATAGCTTCTGGGAAGAAGGAGTACCTTCATTAATCATCTCTTCAGTTTGGTCGTAGATCGCTTGACGCTGCTCGTCGATCAGACGAAGTTCATCGGGTATGTAGTCTACTCTTTTGTTTTTGAACATGGGGTTGATCCTTATAAGTTGTTGTCGATCCAGTGGAGGATTTCATCGATAGTAACGTGTCTGGAGATTTCATCTCCGGTTCGCCACCTCACCGAGATTTCCTGGGAAGAAGCAATAGGATGCCAGGAGTGACTGGCGTGGATTTTTGTGTTGACCAAGTGAATCGGATTCTCCATTGTTAATGCAGGATCTTGAGTCACAGGGCTGATGGGTTTAATGGATTTGAACTTTTCGTTACAGCGATGTAGCCAAACGTAAGTAAACCCATCATGGGCTGGTAGGATTTCTAGTACGTGCTGAACTCCTTTCATTTGACAGGCACGTTTCAAGTCTTCGCTGGTGTAGTATCCGTTACGGTTGGTCATCGTCTAATCCCTCAATGATTTTACATTCTTCTTCTTGACATTCAGCATAAAGTTCTGCCCATGAAATTTCATTAGCATAACATTCACCGTTTTTATCAAAACGAAGTTTACGATAGCCAGAATCAACGCCCATACTTTGTGTGATGCATCGCATAGCACAATCTTTGATAAGTTCTTCAGAAGGTAAAACACCCTCCTCAAGATCAAAAGTAACAGTTACATCAACTGGTACATTAACTCGGTATTCGTGTTTGACATACTTGATAGGTGAATTAGACATTGTTTGTTCCTTCTTCTGGTTGTTCTGCGTTTTCTGACAGATGTAGATTGAGAGCATCGATTTCATTGCTGGTGAACTCATCGAGTGTGAGTCCTAGTGATTCTGCTCCAAGCAGTAAATAGCAGTGCTGATGAAGTGGCTGTTCAGCAACGAACTGTGGGTCGTCATCGAGAGAGATGTGATTGCCACAGTAGGGACAGGTGTTGTCGCTTCCCATGTTTGATCCTTTGGAAACGAGTAGTGAAATGAATTACTACTAACATAGGACTGTATCGACGAGAATGCAAGAGATGATTAGTAAAAAATAAAAACCTTCCGACAGAAGGATCAAAACTGCCGGAAGGTTTCGCAAGCAGAGCGTATCGGGAAAGATGCTCTACTATTCAATGTAGATAACTGGATCTGAATGTCAAGTTTGTTTTCGAGATTTTGCCTTGCCACCCATCTTGGCAATTGCGGATCGCTTGCTGGAAGAGAGTGCTGCTGCTCTAGCTGGGCCACCTTTCTTGCCACCTTTTTGTCCTAGTGTGCGACCTGCTTCTGATAGGGAACTACCTGCTTTTTTGCTTTTAGCCATATATACCTCTTAGCTTAAAGGAACTGCCTGGATAATTAAAACTACAGAACCATCTTCTTGCGTGATGGTTTGTGTGCGAGTCCTACGATTGACTTGCTTGGCTTTCTTCACAAAGTTCACTCGAAAAGTATGAACAGTACAGTGGATATCTTTGGAAAGAATTAACTTATGCTTTTTACCGTTAAGCCATTTAGCCCAAGGATAGAGATAGGGTCGTCCACGTTTCTTAGCTTTTAGTACACTCATAGTTACCTCTTGTTGTTATCTTCTTCGACCTTGATTGTTACGCTGTTTACCTTTGGACTTGTTTGAACCTTTGGAAGTTTTACTTTTCCTTGGTTTCAATACCATAGCACGACTAACGACTGTTGCGTTAGATTTCTTTGATTTGCCTTGACGAACATTTGCTTCAATCTTCTTACCAGCAGCAGGAGTTTTACCTTTCTTGTCTTTCTTTCTACCTCCACCTTTCTTTGGTGTAGTAGAGACTTTGCTGATGGTAGTTCCTGCTGATTCTGCTCGGAAGCGTTTCTCTGCTGTAGTTACCTTGGCTCCTTCACCTCTAGTAGTTGATCGTCGAGTGGTGAAGGCTTTACTAATAGCTAGAGCTTGCTGAGGGGTATAACCTCTACGCTTTAGTTCTAGTGTGCTAGTACCAGCAGTGATGCCTGACTGAAGAGTGATGTTCTGTTTCTTCAGTCGTTTGGTTGCGAGATTGAAGTCCTTCTTTTGCTGTGCTTCAAGTTGCTTCTTAGTCAGTTTTTTTGGCTTTGGTTTTTTTGGTGCTGGTTTCTTCTTAGCCATGAGATGCTATACCTTTCTTATTTTTAGCAACGTAATCTTTTGCTGTTTCCATAATCTTATCGATGTTGTGCCGATCATTGCCAGTTGCAGATCGGATGACTGCTTGGGCTAACTTCTCGCCACGAGTGGGATTGAGTTGATATTCCAAGGAGTCTCTAACACGCTGCTGTGCGTAGCGTTCCTGGATAGTAAGTCTACGGGGGAGATGCTTCATTACTGCTCTGCCTTTAAAACACGTTTACGGTCGGTCATAAAGTCTGGAATATATACTATTTCTGCTTGGTTAGTAATATAACCATGCAAGTATTTTTTCTTAGTAGCACCACCGTAGATTAATACACCCTCAACACCTTTATGCTCAACAGCATAATTAATGATGTTGGCTAGTCCCTTATAATCGGTTAGGGAGCGAGTCTGTAGGGCAATAGTCTTGCAGGGTGTGGGTAGTGTTTCGATAGACAGTGGAATGGTCATATCAGCATCACCAACCTGCATATACTGGATACAGGGGATGATGTACATCGACATTCCTTGCCAGTAACGACCACACCAGCGGGATCGGTAAAGTGCCCATAGCTTTTCTGGGAAAGGAGCAATGTCAAAACTAGAGAAGTCAGGAGTGACAACACATTGCCAATCACCATCCATAAGTTCTCTGAGGAAGTTCGCTGAGAAATTCCATACATGCTCAAAGCGATAGTCTTCGGAGAAGAAGCCTAGAGTACCACCTTCTCTGTCGTCTGGATAAGGTACTGCTGAGATACAGTAGTAGGTCTTAGGATCAGTGGTGTCTTGATTGCGGGATCTATTGAAAGTTTGATGAGGCAACATATCGACTGTTGCGATGAACTCTGGAAGAAGATCAGGGATTTGTAGTGGCAGTGGAATCAGTCGAGTATCGGTGGATGGGAAGCGAACATCGTCATGGATGATTTCACGAACGATATCCCGATCATCTTCTGGAGGAACATAGGCAGTATCGTTTTCATCGGGAACAGTCTTTACTGGTTCTTCTTCCTTCTCTTTAGGTTTCCTAATGGGTGTAGATTGTGGAATAAATGGTGCTGCTGATTCTTGTTCAGTGAGGGCTTGTAGGTCTTGATTAAGCTGTGCAAGTCTACGGTCGTTGTCGTCACTTAGATCGGATAAGGCTTTTTGATTTGCAGTCGTGAGAGATGCAAGTGCTTCATTGTTAGTGACTGCTAGAGAGCCGATAGGGTCTAGCTGGGCGAGTAGGAGGTTCTCTTGCTCTTCTGTCCAGGAACCAACGAGAGTAGGTACAGTTGCTTCTCCAGTCTTAATTGCTTCATCAACACGCATGTGACCATCTACGAGTCTGCCAGTGCGAGTGTTGTAGAGGCATGCACCTGCCCAACCTACTCTAGCTTTGAGGGCTTGGTAGGCTTGGCGTTGTCTTCTGGGATGTTGTCTCCAGTTTTTTTCGTTCGCTTTGAGTTCTCTGGGATCGCGGTATTCTAAGACTAGATCACCGATGTCTTCTGATTTTACTTTAGTACGTTTAGGCATGGGGGATGCTCCTGGTACAAAAAACCCCCACCAGGAAAAACCTGGAGGGGATTTGTTTAGAGTGGGGAATGAGATGATGTTACTTCATCTTCTTGCTGGACTTCTTAGCAGGTTTCTTCATGCCAGCGGATTTACCCTTTGACATTGCAGACTTACCATACTCTTTTGCTTCATGCTTGGAACCACAACTCTTTTTCATATTACCCTCTATCGACATCGACGGAACAAACGAAACGGACGCAAAACCACTTTGCGAACAGGCTGGGAAGCTACGACTTGTTTGGTAAGCTGAACAGGTGCAGATACTACTTCCTTTACAGCAGATGGAAGAGAGCAAACACCATTCTTGCAATCTTGTGCAGAAGCCACATCACAGACCAGAAACCCCAAGGTTAATGCTGCCAAGATTAGAATCCAGTTTTTCATCAGTATTCTCCTAGTGACCCTGTTTTAAAATCATGCATCATACGAGTTGGGTCTTTTCGTGTGACGTGTACATTGTCTCTCTGACACGGAAGACATATTCGGTTGCCTGGGCCTTCAGAATCAAACTCTTTATCGCATTTTAAGCAAATTCTTTTCTGCCTGGGCGAACGAACACTCTTGTAGGGTGATTCGTGTTCGTATGTCATATCATAATTACTATTAGGAATCAATCGATCATGTTGAATGAGGGTCGTTTAAGTTTCCATGCATTAAACTTTTTGAATGCCATGCAGGATGTATCTGATTTGCGTACCCACTTATCAAAGAATTCAGCAGATACCCAGCCACCACCGTCAGGCCCATCGAGTTGTCCTCTGTGGGCACTGTAGCCCCACTGATTGCCAACATAGAGTCGGGGATTCTTGCTGCGGAAATCGACTGCTGGAATATGCATTAGATGCATCCAGGTTCCACTGGGAACGAAGTAGGAACAATTCTGGGATCGATCATGCCGAAGTTCCATCTGGAATCCCTGGGAAGAAGCAATCACAGGGAACATATGACCGATGATGACGCACTTGGCTAGATCGGCAAAGGAAGTGATCTCAATGAACTCGTCGATGGTTTGAGATGCTGCTTTCTCTTTCCAGGGATTTAGAGCAGCAGCAGAAGAACCCCACTGGCGGCCTGTTGATGTAGAGTAAGGTGGGATGCCAACCTCGTCTTCGGCAAGGACTCCGTACTCTTTCAAGCCTTCCATCTGCCAGGAAAGAAGAGAACCATCACCACGAATTCTGTTCTTACCAATGTAGACTCGACCGATACCATAGATCCAAGGTCGGTAAACGGGTCTGTAGGCTTCTAAATCGCCCTCTCTGACGATTTCATCGGCAAGTAGGTATTCGATACCCATTTCGGTTCCTGCTGCTACACAGTCGCCTAATAGCTGGTTTGTGTTGGGGAGGTGTTTGCCGGTGAGCTTAACCACCGAATCCCAGAAGGCAAATCGTTTGCCCTCTGGGTTGGTGTCGGTGTTACCGTGGACTTCCTGGGATATAGCATTCCAGTCGAGCATACTCACATCAACTAAGGGTGAATTAGCCTGGGAAGCTAATAGATCCATGTTGTCGTTTTCTTGTTTTGGCCCTGCCCAACCGAAATGATACATATCTCACCTTTAGGAATTAATAGGAATTAAGATCGGCAAGCACTGCTTCAACAGCTTTTTCGCCACTGTTGTGGGCGACATCCAGCATAGCATCTGCTAGCTTTTGGGTATCACCTTCGTAGTTGGCTTTTTTTGCTGCGAAGTGAACTCTAGCTCGGAAGATAGCTGTCAGCAGAGGATTTCTGATTCGGCTATTCTGAGATAGAAGTTTGGGTTTGTTACAGTTCTTGTTGAGGAATTCCATTACCTGAACAATTGCTGTGATGATCGCTAAGATAGTCATAGGGTCGATACCTACAACTGGTTCTGAGTTATCAGTTGGGTTGGATGCTTTTGCGTAGGCAGTCTCAATATCTTCTAGTGGAAGATTAGTGGTGACTGCTGCTACTCGCATAGCGAATTCTTCAGCGTTCATTACTTACCCTCAACTTTAAAGAATTCTTTGGCAAGATACTGCAAGCGTTCTTCTAAAGTAAGAGCCTCACGCAACACATCATGGTAGATGGAGATGGTACGCTTGACTTCTGCTACATTGAGTTTGATACCAACGGTATCAGCACGACGAGCAGTTTCATTCATCAGTTCAGTTTTCACACTCATCTTCTTTTCCTTTACAACTTTTAGAATGGGTTTCTCACGAACGATAGTAGCTTTGGAGAACAACTTATTCCTTCCTTCCGATAGATGCTAACAGACCAACTTGAATTTCTTTGAACATCTCAGCAACGTCTGATCTGGTTTTGAATTTATTTGCGTCCCAGTCCTGACTTACTTGCATCTGTAGATACTGGAAGAAATCTTTCCAAGCAGGGAAGGAAGGGTCACTAGAAAGTTCTTGGTTACGTTTCTTGAGTTCGTTGAATGCTGCTTGAGTATCAACGATTCCACCAGCGAAAATAGCAGCAGAGATACTACCGTAGTTCTCGGCAATTTTCTCTGCCAATAGCCTCTGGGAAGAGGGAATCTTTAGAGCGTTGTCGTATGCAAGACTTGCGTAGCCAAATCGTGTTGCTCCTGGTTTCGGTAAGGGTACGACACTCCCGTTATCTGGTACTGGAGGCACTGGTTTGTTGTCTGGTGGTACTGGCTTGTTATCTGGACTAGCCCCAGTCGAGATAGATACTCGATGGAATAACTGCTGTAGGATTCCGTTATTGTCGGTGAAGATACTATCGATGTCGTACATTCCAGGTGGGCCAGTCCATACCAGTTCTTTACCATTCTCGATTCTAACGGTATCAGGACGAAATCCATCGGGGAGTCTTCGGACGATCCAGACATAGCTTTTTCCCTCTCCATCGCATTTCAGTTTAATGAGTGTGTAAGGCTGAAAGGTATTGGTTTGTTGACCGTCACCGGAAGTTGCCGTGATCTCCTGGGAAAAGAGAGTACCAGGGATCGAAAGTGTTAGGAGCAGTGGTAACCAGCAGACCATCGGTGGTGCAGGTGGTTTGTCGTCTACGCTTTCTTCGATCTCTTTGCGGTTGTCGCTTGCCCACTGAACAATCCAGGTTAGTAGGGGTGCGAGTAGAGCAGTGACAAATACTGAATAGTTATTTGGTACTAAAGATTTAATGACATCGAGTTGTTCAATAGCTAAAGTAGCAGTTGCCGCTACTAGGGTAATACCTAATAGCTTTAGTAGGAATATATGATCTTTCTTATTAACTTGACCTGGGCCTGATCCTGTTGGTGTTAGCATATATAGCTCCGTATGTTAGGAAGTAATTAGTATATATTACTTTAAATGAATTTGAATGACAACACCTTCGTTCTTGGGGTGCTGGAGCAAAGTAACGCTGTTGCAATCGATTTTACCTGCTCGGACTTCCTTAGCGAGAAGTTCCAGGTGAGATGCAGAAATGACATCGTGGGTGAGTGTGTCGATAGCTGGTCGAGTAGCGAATTTGTGACGTAGTTGGTTGAGTTGATCCATGTAGGCTTGCTCTACGGATGGTGAGTAAAGCTGGTCAGCTTTAAATGTAAAACCCTGCACCGAAGCAATCGTTACGGGACTGTTCGGTGCAGGGTACTGAAGGATACGAGTGTTAAGATAATAAACACTGTCAGACATCAATAGGTTTCCTTAGTATCCGTTTTCTTCTGGGAAGTTCGACTTGTTCTGGTAATGGTTCTGGAGGAATTTCTTTATCTTCCAGGTCGGTGTCGATACCAACACACCATAGTTTACTAATTTCTGGAGAAAGATGGTATAGCTCCATTTTACGACCTGGGCCTGTTGAAACACTTTTGCTTACCTGAATTAATCCTAATTGCTGTAGGTCAGTTAGGAGCCTATGCACGTTGGTAGATGGTAACTGCAAATGATAGGATAGATCGTTACGGGTAATACCTTGAGGATACTCATACATACGTTTTGCAAATTCCACATTAAATGGAATGCAGCTATCTAAAGCCAATTTTCTAATGGTGTTATAGAGGTGATTGTTAGGTTGTTTGATACCGTAGACCACCATTAAACACTGGGACATCTTCTTGAACTGTACCGCTAGACGAGATGCAATTTCCCACTCTGGACGATAGAGAAGAGAGTCATCGCGTCTACGTTCTACCTGGGCACGAAGTCGAGCTACTAGCATCGCTAGATGGGACATCTTGAAGGTGAACTGTTCGTCGAGTTCTGGAAGTTCACTGGGAAGATTGTTGATGAGATGATCGACATATCCTAGGGAGTGTTCCATCAGAGTCTTAGTACGTTCTTCCTTGTGACCCATACCTGATAGGGCACTGGTGATATGAGACATCTCGCAGAATTCTTCTTTCTCTAGGTATTCGATTTTGAGGAATCGTTCACCTAGACTAGATCGATTGTCACCGTGGATCGCTTTGGTAACACCTGCGATCAATCCGAACTTCAGGTCTTTGTAGATGCGTTTCTGATTGTTCCCGTACTGCTTACGGAAAGAACCATCGAATGCATCTCGCAGGATACCGTAGAGTTCTTCCTGTTCATGCCCACCCATCGATAGAACCGTGGTGAAGTCCTTAATCATCAGGGTTCGACCATTGAGCGTAGGAAGGTAGGAGATATCTTTACCGTCAGGCGTTTTATAGCCCGATACAAGCATCCTGGCACTAATTTGGCTCTGGGCATCGCAGTAGATGTTAGAGTCGCCAAATGACTCAATAATGGTGGTTTTACCGGAATTATGAACTACGATTCCTTCGCACAAGAAATTGTGAGGATCATCTACCGATAAATCGTAGACATCTTCCACACCAATTTCTTTGATGGAAATAATTCTATCTGGTTTGCAATGTTCCAATACATGAGAGGTGAAGTTATCAGTTTCACAATGATGTTTGAAATGTTCTGAATATTTCAGTGCTTCAAGATTAGATAACTCATTGTTGTGATTATCCCTATCTTTATGATGAACATGAACATCTGAAGGTAGATACTTCAAGCATGTAGCTCTACCTAAATCATAACGTAAGATTTCGATGTATTCATCGTAAGATAGATTGTTCATTTCAGCTTCGACAACCAACCGATGCTGAAGACAAGTCCAACCATCGGATCTTTTTTCCTTTCGTTTGGATGCGTGTGGGTGATTGATTAAACCACACACAGACTTTCCTGATTTTCTTTTCTTAGTACCTCGATTACTTCTTCCTTGATTAGACAATAACAGATCACCGATGTGTAAATCTTTTAATCTGACCCATGAACCATCATGTAACATGAATTTATGATCTGCACTTGCTTTGATGGTATGACCTTGTTCAGTTACAAGTTCATATACAACTTTAGTGCCGGAATACATAACTTCATGCACTTTAGCTAATCGAACAGTACCATCTTCATTTCTTTGCTGAATGAAAGTTTCGATGTTGGAATCCCAAATCTTACCTCCAGCTACACCACCATGAAATCTATGGTAAAGGTCTTTGAGAGATATAGTAAAGGTTTTACCTGCTCGATTGATCTTTACAGTGTTATCACCACTTAAACAGCTTGGTGGCCCGATGAGGAACAGCCACAACGGTTCTCCTGGGAAATAAGGAGATAGGATCGTTGCGAAGCATGTTGCAATGGCGTACTCATTTCCTGGAGTGAGGTAGAGATTACCTCGGAAGGTGCTAATTAATTCATCCCAAGATTCGACCTTCTCCACTGGAGGAAGAGTGTACTTCGCATCGAGGTATCCACCACCACCTTGGGAATCGGATTCTGGAGTGACGAAGTTACTTTCCAGAGTTGTCCAAATCAGATTGGGTAAGTGAGGTTTACGCTTGGATGTACTTTGATTTTGCAAATGCTGGTGATGACAGATAAAATCACGAATGTCTTTACCACCAGATTCACCATTGGCATCATTGAACTCATCCTCTGTATCCCACTTTAGGAATTTAATGCTGGAGGCAACACCTTCTAATTTGCGAACTGCTTTGGCGATACCTTTCTTACCAGCTTCGTCCTTGTCATACATGAGATGTACGTTCTTGGTGTGAAACAAGGAAACGTA
>Ga0315904_10011818_pt1 | contig 11094 bp, 10 predicted proteins | sample LakEriMetagenome_6_FD_203529 | JGI IMG/M metagenome (GOLD analysis project Ga0315904, IMG submission 203529) | Freshwater fungal communities from buoy surface, Lake Erie, Ohio, United States - Buoy 12 MA120 | ecosystem: Environmental > Aquatic > Freshwater > Lake | place: USA: Lake Erie, Ohio... | reverse complement strand
TTATTGGAGGAGCACATCAGTATACTGAGAATCTAATTATAGCGCTCAGTAAGCTTCCAAAAAATAAATTTAAATTATTTGCAATATTTCAAGATGAAGCTCACAATTTTAAATTAAATAAAAGATTTAAAAAAATTTATATTAAAGAAAATAATCTGCAAAAAATTTTAAGTGTTATATACTCAAGAGTCGACAAGTCATGCTTTAGGAACAAGAAATTTAATAATTACTTTTATAATAAAATAAAAAAAATAAACAAATTACATCTTGATTTAATAATTTTTCCTACGCAAGATAGAGAATCATTTTTAGTACAAAGCAAAGCATTGGTGTCTATACATGATCTAATGCATAGATATGAAAAAAAATTTAAAGAATATCAAAACGGAGAATTTGAACGAAGAGAACGAAAGTATAGATTAATTTGCAAATGTGCAAATAATATTTTGGCTGATTCTTATCTGGGAAAAAAACATATTTTAGATTCTTACTCTATTGAAAAAAATAAAATCCATATTCTTCCCTATGTGCCTCAATCATTTTCAAATTGCTCAAAGGAAAAAAATAACTTACCAATACCAAAAAATTTTTTTTTCTATCCTGCTCAATTCTGGGAACATAAAAATCATGCTAACCTTATAAAGGCTTTTAAAATTTTCATAGAAAAATACCCTAAATATAATATGAAATTAATTTTAGCGGGAAGTAAAAAAAATAATTACAATAAAACTGTTGAATTAATTCATGATCTTAAGTTAGAAAAAGAAGTTTTGATACTTGGCTATATAAATAAAAATTTATTAAAATCACTTTATAAATCCGCTAAATCATTAATTTTTGTATCTTTTTGTGGGCCAACAAACATTCCTCCTTTAGAAGCTATTAGCTTGGGATGTCCAATAATATGTGCTGATGTGTATGGAATGAAAAAACAATTAGGCAAAACATCATTATACGTTAATCCAAATAATCCAAATGATATTTCAAAAAAAATGTTTAAAATTCTAGATAAAAAAGTTTTGAAAAAACTATTCTCGTATTACAAAAAATCTAAAAAAATTAATAATCAAAATATTTTTAATAAAAATTTATTTAAAATAATAAAAGAGATTTCTTAAATTTAACTGTATAAATTTTAATATGAAAAAAGTTTTTAAAAATATTTTAAATAAAACAAAAATTCTGGATGACGGACCAAAGCCATATTTTAAAGTAAATAATATAAAATTAAAAAATTTAAGCAATCAAGAAAGTAGAATTTCTTTTGGTAATAAAAATGCAGAAAAAATATTTTATATAATTAGAAGATCTCCAGGCGCTGGTTTATTTTCTAATGTAATATCTGTTTTGAATCATTTAAAAATTTGCGAAGATAATAATTATATACCTTATGTAGATATGGAGAATTTTTTAACTATATATAATGAAAACTCCATAATAAACGGTTCTCTTAATGCTTGGGAATACTATTTTAAAAAAGTGTCTAATTATACACTTTCAGAAATTTATAGTAGCAAAAATGTTATTATTTCAAGTAACGTTATTAAGAATAATTTTGAACATTTTCCAAATAAAAATAAAGAATTCAAAAAAATTTGTAATAAATATATTTCTTTTAAAGATGATCTAAATAATAAAGCAAACGATTTCTGCATTACTAATTATATTGAAAAACAAAATACACTTGGAATACATTTTAGAGGCACTAGTTATAAAAAATCTGCTGGACATCATTATCCTGGAACAGTGGATCAATTTACAAATATTACCGAAAATCTGCTTAAAAAATATAATTTTACAAAAATTTTTTTAGTAACAGAGGAAATAAATTATTTAAATAATTTTAAGAAAAGATTTAAAAATAAAATATGTTATATAGATAGTTATAGATCTGATGTTGATGACGCTTTCAATACGTTTCCTAGAAGCTTACATAGATATAAATTAGGTGAAGAGAGTGCCCTAGAATCAATTATTCTTTCAAAATGCAAAGGGATATTATACGTGAGCTCAAATATTGTTCACTTCTCAAATTTAATTTCAAATAATAATCAAAAATTATTTGAATTATATAATGGACTAAATTCAAAAAATCAATTTTTAGCCAATTTTAAATGGCATATTAAAAAACATTTACCTTATAAACTTTTCGGTCTAAAAAATAGAATTATCATACATTGATTATTAGCTTAATTTATAAATTCGATTTTTATAGTACCATTCAAAAACTTTATTTAATGAAATATAAATATTTGATAAAGATTTTTTTTTAAAATTTATTTTTTTTAAAACTTTTGAATTTGATCCATATGTTTTATTTACATCTAATTTATTTTTGTTTAACAATTTAATCTTTATTTGACCATAACGATTTGAAAAATAAGAGATTATATCTCTAAGATCCACTGGGTTACTAGAACATATATTATAGGTATTATATTTTTTTTTTTCTTTTAAATTCATAAGATTTAAAATAATCTTAATTGCATCATCAATGTATGTAAAATCTCTTTGATGATTTCCCTTATTATTTAAATAAAAAAAATTATTTTTAATAAATGATTTAAAAAGTCTAAATAAGAACATATCTGGCCTTCCCCATTTTCCATACAATGTAAAAAATCTTAAAATACATATATTTAAATTAAAAATCTTTGCATAATACTTTCCTAGTAATTCCGTGATCAACTTAGACTCAGCATAAAAACTTTTTGGCTTAAGTTTAGAACTTTCTTTTGTAGGCAATTTACTATTATCACCATAAACTGAGCTTGATGAGGCAATAAAAATTTTTTTTATTTTTTTAAATTTAAGAATTTCCAGTAAATTTAAAGTGCCTAAAATATTAGACTCTAAATACTTTTTTGGATTGATTAAAGAATATCTTACTCCAGCTTGAGCGGCGAAATGAAATACATAATCAAAATTTATATATTTTAATTTTTTTTTTAATTTTTTTATATTTTTAATATTTAATTTAAAAAAAATAAATTTTTTATTTTTTAATTTTCTTAATCTTAAAAATTTTAATTTTCTTGAATAATAACTGTCAATACTGTCAATTCCATAAACTATATAATTTTTTTTTTTTAAAAAATTGTAAGCAAAACTAAATCCTATAAAACCTGCACAACCAGTTATTAAAACTTTCTTCATATTATTTTTTTTATATTCTTTATTATTTTATAAAAAAAAATTAACAAAATTAAAATTATATTTTGTCCGTTATTACTTCTAATTTTATAATCTTCCTTGACGTGATCTATAAATCTAACTTTGCTTGAAAAACCACCTCTTCTAAATATTCCAAATAATTCATTTTTTTTAACAGCCATTCCTTTCATTTTAAATTTAACAATCATTCTATATAAATAATCAAAGTCAGAAGAATATTTATATTTTAAATTATAATAACCAATTTTTTTTGCTGACTTTTTTTTTATGTAGAAACCTGTAGAATGACTAGTATAAAAACCCCATGAATAAAATATTTTCCACGGCTTATATCCGTGTAAGACACCCCAATGCTTTTTAACTGTTCCAAAAAAAAAATCAAGATCTGGATATTGCTTTATATACTTACCCAAAATACTTAGAGCTTTTTTTTTTAATTTATCATCTGAATTTACAAAGCCTATATATTCTCCCTGTGCAAGACTTAGTCCCTTATTAAATGCAGAATATATTCCTTTATCATCTTCACTAACCCAATAATTAATCCTATTTTGGTATTTTTTTATAATATTTAAAGTACTGTCTGTTGAACCGCCGTCAATTAAAATATATTCAAAATTCTTATTTGTTTGATTTATTACGCTTTTAATTGTTGTTTCTAAAAACCTCTCGCTATTCTTTGTAACTGTAATAATTGTGATTAATGGTTGCTTGCTATTATTATATTTTTTTTTTAATCTTAACCCTCCTTCTGAGTATCTTTTAAAGATTTTATTTAATGGCAATTTATAATACTGTCCAACTTTGTGGCTATTATTCATTCAAAAAAATTTATTTTATTAATTTATATATTAAAAGAAAAATATTATTGATAAAGTATATGTGAATTAACAAAAAAATATATATTATTTTTAGGTGAAACGATTAAAAAATTGGAAAAAAAATATTTTAAACTTTACAATAAATATTATTTTAAAAATTTATCTTTAGTTAGTTACTATGCTGGGAAAATAGTATTAAATGAACTTTACAAATTATATAAGTTTACTAGCGTTGTAGATTTTGGATGCGGGACAGCTTCATGGTTAAAAGCTGCCAATGAAATAATAAAAAATAATAAAGGGCTAACTGGTATAGATGGTGAATATTCAAAGACAATTCACATTTTTAAAAACGTAAAATATATTTACAAAGATTTAGAGAGTAAAATTTCTATTAATAAACACGATTTAGCAATTAGCCTTGAAACTGCTGAACATTTGAGTCCTAAAAGAGCTAAAGGATTTGTCAAGGATTTATGCTTAGCTGCAGACGTGGTGTTATTTAGTGCTGCAGTTGACGGGCATGGCGGCACCAATCATTTAAATGAAAGAACTCAATCTTACTGGATAAATTTATTCAAAAAAAACACATATGATCCTTTTATTTTTATTAATAGAAAAAAATATTGGTTTCATAAAACATTTAAAAAATGCCCATATTACATATCTGGTTCTTTTTTATTTATAAAAAGAAGAACAAAAATGTATAAAAAACTCATAAAATACAAAGTTAAAAAGGACACAGTTGTTGATATTGTTCATCCTTATATTCTGACATGGAGGAAAGATGATAATTTTGGATTAAAAATGAATTTACGTAGACTGCTAATCTCTTTGAAAAGATATTTGATTAGAAAACTATCTCTTAGTTCTCTGTAATATCAAATCTAGACCGTAACTAAGACTAATCTTCTGTTTAAAACCTAAAAATTTTATTTTATTTATGTTTGGGCATCTAATATTTGTATTTCCCTTAAATTGATTTGTCGTTTTAATTTTAAACCTTTTATTAAATTTATTGCCAATAAGTTTTGCTAATTTTTTTATTGAAATTTTTTCAGTAGTTCCAATATTATATATGGATAAATTTTTACCTTTTTTAAATATTAAACTAAATGCTTTCATAAAATCTATTATATGAATAAATGATCTAACCTCTTTTCCAGTTCCTTTTATTTCTAAAATTCCGTTATTTTTTATTAATGAAATTTTTCTAATAAATTCAGGTATTACATGCTCGTTACCCATATCATGGCTATAAACGTTATGAGGACGAAAAATAATTAATTTTTTAAAAAATTTTTTGGCATAATAAACACTTAATAATTCTGAAATAATTTTTCCAGCTCCATAACTATATCTTGGATTATAAATATCGGGAATTTTTAACATTTCATTTTCATCTGTTGGAATCTTGTTTGGCGTCTGATAGACTTCAGAGCTGGATGCTAAATAAAAATTCTTAACTGCATATTTTTTAGACAATTCTAAAATATTAAATATACCCTTAATTCCAACTTCTATAACGTCAATTGGTCTATCATAAAAATATTTAGTCCCATTTATATAAGCTAAATGAATTACAGTATCTATTTTTAAAAAAGCTTTTTCCAGTTCTTTTTTTTTTCTTATATCTCCTTTAACAAATTTAATTTTTTTTTTAATTAAACTTAATCTTTTAAGATTTCCTCTAAAATTATTATCAAAAACTGTAACTTTATAATTATTTTCAACTAAAAATTTACAAACATTAGACCCAATAAAACCAGAGCCACCAGTTACCAAAATATTTTGCATCTAATTTATTAAACCCCAGGTATCAATTAAGATTTTATTTTTACTGATTTTCAAATTTTTATAATGTTTATGTGGTGTAGCAACTATAATAATGTCAGATTTTTTAATTAAATCATTTGCGCTTATACTGCCTGGATAATCACAATAACTATCAGAAAAATAATATTTAATTTTTTTTCTTTGAAGAACCTTAATAAGCTCTAAAGACAAGGAGTCTCTTGTGTCATCAACATCAGCTTTAAAAGTTAGACCTAGTATTCCAATTTTTTTTTTTTTTAAATTAAATCTTTTTTCTAGTTGTTGAACTATATACATAGGAAAATTCATATTTATTTCTAAAGAATCTTTTCCTAGTGAAAAATTATTCTTACAAAAATTTATGAGTTGCATGGTATCTTTAACCAAACATGGTCCGGCTGCAAAACCCGCCATGGGTAAGTTTTTATTTCTAGAATACCCATAAACCATCTTCTTTCTAATACTATTAAAATCTACATAAAATGTTTGGCATATTGCATAAAACTGGTTGCTAATTGCAAAATTTATATAACGCCATGCATTGGAAAATAATTTAATTAATTCAGCTTCAAGAATTGAACTAATTATTATTTTTTTATTAAAAATTTTAAAAAATTTTATGGACAAATCAACTGATTTTTTATTAACACCAGAAACTATCTGAGGTAGATTCTTTAACTCTACTAGAGCTGAACCTTGCAATATTCTTTCCGGACAATAAGAAATATTACTGTTAACATTCTTTAAAATACTAGCAACTTTTTCAATTGTTCCAGGAAATACAGAGCTTCTGATAATTATTAACTGATCCGATCTTATTATTTTTTTTAACTTATAAATTAATTTATAAAACTCTAGTAATTGTGGTTTAGAATTCTTGCTGACTGGAGTTCCCACGCATATTACTATTACCTTCGATTTTCTTATAAAGTCATCATTATATCCGGCTTGATAGTTTTTAAAGTATTTTTTAATGAATTGATTAGAATTTATTTCATAATGAGTGGATAGTTTTGAATTTATTTTATTACATAATATTTTATTTTTTTCATATAAATAAACTTTTTTACCATATGAGGCTAACATTAATCCCAATGGAAAACCAACATGTCCTCCTCCTCCTATTATACAAATATTATTAAATGTTTTCATTTTTATTGAAGTGAATTAATAATTTTTAAGAATTTATCAGAATAATCTAAAAAAAAATTTACATTATGTCTTTTGTTGTAATAATTTTTAATATTTTTTTTTTTTTTCCATACTTTCAACATTATCTCGCTAAGCTGTTTATGATTATCGGGATTAAAAAAAAAAGCTTTTTTAGGATTCTGCTCTTTATGAACGGGTATATTTGAAAGAATTATTGACTTACCAAAAGATTTAGCTTGTTCAACTGTGCTACTCCAGCCCTCAAATTTGGATGGGTTAATAATTGCTAAACTATTCTTGATTAATGACATTGAGTCTTTATAAGGAATAACTCCTAAATAAATATAATTATTTTGTAAATTATTTTTTTTAATAATCGACATTAAATTAGTGAAGTAATCAGGACTTCTATAATCGTTATTAAATCCCGTAGAAACAACTTTTATATCTGAGAATCTTAAAACTAACTCAATTAGCGCTTTAATGACAATTATATGATTTTTATGAATCCAGTATTGATTTGGTAGGTAAAAAAATTTTTTTGGTAAATCATATTTATTTTTTAAAATATTAATACTTGTTAACTCTTTTTTTTCTAGTGCTCTAAACGAAAAACTATTAACTACTGTCTTTGCAATTGCTGATTTATTAATTTTTATCAAATCTTTTTTAGCTGAAAAACTACTTAGTAAAATTTTGCTAGCTTGATTTATATAAATTTTTATATTTAGTTTTTTAAAAAATTTATACTTCCAAGAAAAATAATTGGGAAAATGATAAAATTGAAAATCAGGAATCCAAACTATGCTTTTTGTATAACTATTTTTTCCAGAAACAACACTAGAGTGAGATATAATATCTATTTTATTTCGGATTAAAAATCTTTCAAGATATTTTGTTTTTCCAAATAAAATTAAATTTAGCTTATCTATAATTTTTTTATATAAACTTAAATTAAATATATTTTTGTCTTCTATAATTTTAACTTTATTTAAAAATTTAAAATTTTTAGTAAAATGCTTATTATTGGTAACAAGCAAAACTTTAATATTTTTAAACTTACGGTTTAGACAGATTGAATTTATTAAATTTAAAATTATATTCAAACCACCTAGCCATTTATTTTGGTTAAAATTAATTAAAAATGCTAGTCTTCGCATATTTTCTTTTAAACCAATCTATATATATATCCAGAGTTTCAAAAAAATCACTTTTCGGCTTCCAATTAAATTTTTTTACTAAAGTATTATCAGATACTAAAATTTTTGGGTTAGCATTTTTTCCAATTCCATTAAATATTGGTTTTATATTTTTATTTAATCTCTTATTTATATGAGTAATAATTTTTTTAATTTTAACGCCTTTTCCAGATCCAACATTCATAATTGTATAATTTTTAAAACCTTTGTTTATTATTTTTGCCAATAGATTAGTCATATCATCTATATATAGCCAATCACGGATTTCATTACCTGTACCAAAAAATATTCTATTATTTTCATTAATTTTTTTACAAGCATCAAAAATAAATTGTCTTTCTAGACCTGGTCCAAATAAAGAGCCTGTTCTCAATGATAAAATACTAATACCGTATTTCTTGCTGTAAAATTTACACAAACATTCAGCTAAAATTTTATTTAGAGCATAATTTGAAATTGGATCAATTTTTTGATTTTTTTTTAACTTTTTCTTTATATTGCCATAAACGGCTAAGGTAGATAAAAATATAATTTTAGACTTAAAATTCGACGAAGATACATATTCCAAAAGAGATTGGGTTGTTAAAACGTTCCTCTTAAAATCTTCCTCAGGTTCCAGGCCTATAACTTTTCCTGCGCAATGTATTATATATTCAAATTTATTTTTATAGCCTGAAAGACTACTCATGCTAATGTTATCATTAATATTTTCTATATAACCCCAATTAAAATGTTCTTTTTTTTTCCACTTACCTCTGCCGATTCCATAAACATTAAAGTACTTTTTTAACTTAATTGCTGTATGCCTTGCTAAAAATCCTTGAGAACCAGTAATTAAAATATTTTTTTTCATTATAGTGAAATTATTTTATCACATTTATTTAATACATAGTTTTTATGAGAAACTATAATTATTATTTTATTTTTTTTGTATTTAAGTAAATTATTCATAATAATTTTTTCTGTTTTTGAATCTAAAGCGCTCGTAGGTTCATCCAAAATAATCAGTGATGGATTATGATAAATTATTCTTGCTAATCCTATTCGCTGTATTTGACCGACTGAAATCTTTTTACCGCTTTGCCCTATATTTGTATTCTCCTTATTTTGAAAAGAGTGAATTGTAGTCTCTAAACTAGAGATCTTTAATGATTGATCAAATAACTCTTTATCAATTAAATTTAAATCCAGTCCAAATAAAATATTTTCTTTAAAAGAGGCGTCTAAAATGAATGGTTTTTGGGAAACATATCCAATGCTAAAATTTTTATATACATTTTCCCTTACTATATTCCCGTTAATATTAATAAAGCCCTTATTAGGATTTAACAATCCACAAATGATATTAAGTAAGGTAGTTTTTCCTGAACCACTGCTTCCTTTAATGCCATACATATACCCACGTCTAAAATTTAGACTAACATTATTAATTATTATTTTATTATTATTTGGATATGAAAAAATAATGTTTTTAAGTTCAATTTTAGTTATATCCTTTTTTTTAACAATCCCTTTATCAATATCTCTAAATTTATTGTCTTTTAATTCTCCATACAATATCTCTAATAGAGATCTATGAGCCGCAAAAGAATTAAAATAAGAGAGAATTCTAACAGTTGAAGGCATTAATCTTAGAGACGCTACCGCAAATAATGACAACGTTGAAAAAACACTAACGCTGACAGAAATATTTCGATCTTTGAAAATTAAATAGAAGGAGATTAAAATAATTATTATAATTTCTAATAAATATTTAGGGACAGAACTAGCTAAAACTATTTTTTTTCCACTTTGAAAATATTTAAAATTAGTTCTATAAAAATCTTTAAAAAAAAAATTTTTTACACCTAATAATTTAAATTCTTTTATAGAATCTATCGTTTCTTGCAATATTTTTAATCTGGTTTTGTAGGAGTCTTGTTGTAATCGTCCCCATAACTTCAATTTTTTTGAAATAAAATAATAATAAATATATGAAAAAAATAAAAATATTGATAATGAAAAAAAAGTTATTTTAGGATTTACTAAAAATAAAACAATTATTATGGCTATAAAAAAAAATATTTCCGTAATAAGTTGTGAAAGAATATCAAGCAAATAACCCGGGCTTTCTGACATTCCAATATTTCTAATAATTTTTGAAGAATTAATACCACTAAAATGAATATATTTTTTTTCTAATTCTTTTTTAAAGATTAAATTAGTAAAACTTTCTTTAATATTATTAAAAAAAAAATTTCTATAATATAGTTGTGCAATTAATATTAAATTTTTAAAAAAAATTAATAATATAAATAAGTATAAAATTAATCTTAAATTAATATTACCTGTATCTAGATTAATTAAATTTATTAAACTATTTATAATCTTACTATTTAATAAATAGCCTGGATCAAAAATATATGAGGCTATTGGTATAATAAGAGAAAACGATAACCCCTCAATTATTGCAGCTATTAAGCCAAATATAAAAACTATATATATGCCTTTTGTGTCAATTTTTTTTAAAATATAAATAAAATATTTAATGCTTTTCATTATTATTAATTGAATAAACTAAATCATTTTTAAAAATATAATTAGAACATTTTTTTATAGTCTGTATATGCAAATCTTCATTAAAATTATTTAACCAATAATCATAAACTTTATCGGACCATTGGTCATGATAATTTCCTAGACTCCGAAGAAAATCAGAATAATCTTTAAAAAAACAGTTTTCTGTTAAGTAAATATAATGCATAAAATAAAATTCATAAATTTTTTTTTTATTAATTTTTTTTTTTAAATTTTTTATTTTTTTTAATTTTTTTTTTATAATCTTCTATAGTGCTAATGTGATAATTAAATTTATAATTATGATGCGGATTATTTGGATTGGCATTTATAACTAATTTGTTCATCAATGCATACTCATGAGCAATTGTACCGTG
>Ga0315904_10011817_pt1 | contig 11094 bp, 7 predicted proteins | sample LakEriMetagenome_6_FD_203529 | JGI IMG/M metagenome (GOLD analysis project Ga0315904, IMG submission 203529) | Freshwater fungal communities from buoy surface, Lake Erie, Ohio, United States - Buoy 12 MA120 | ecosystem: Environmental > Aquatic > Freshwater > Lake | place: USA: Lake Erie, Ohio... | reverse complement strand
GCCCCGGCGCACTGCTCCAGGTGCGCAATGTGAGCAAGGTCTACGGCAGCGGCCACACCGCCGTCACCGCGCTCGATGACGCCACCATGGCGGTCGAGCAGGGCGAGTTCGTCGCGCTCCTCGGCCCGTCCGGCTCGGGCAAGACGACGCTCATCTCGATCATCGGCGGCCTGCTCGCCGCCACATCGGGGACCGTGACGATCGGTGACGTCGCCGTCACATCCTTGTCCAAGCGCGAACTCACGAGGTTCCGCGCTGAGCGGGTCGGCTTCGTCTTCCAGTCGGCCAACCTCGTGCCCTTCCTCACTGCACGCGAGAACCTCCTGTACGTCGCCACACTCGTCAAGACGCCCAAGAAGGCCGCGCAGCAGCGCGCCGACCAGCTCCTCGAGGAGCTCGGGCTCGCCGACCGGGCCAAGAACCTCCCCGAGCAGCTCTCCGGAGGTGAGCGCCAGCGCGTCGCCATCGGGCGTGCGCTCATGAACGACCCGGATCTCGTGCTCGTTGACGAGCCGACCGCTGCTCTCGACACCGCGCTGGGCCGCCAGGTCGTGCAACTCCTCCGTCGCGAGATCAAGGACCGCGGCAAGACCGGGATCATGGTCACGCATGACCTGCGCATGGTGGAGTACACCGACCGCGTCTTCGAGATCCTCGACGGTCATCTCACGCATGTCGAGGAGCCCAGCACCCTCAAGCACTAGGCAGCCGTGAAAGATTGTGGATGGACGTCCGGCATCCATCGACCCACCGACCGTGAATACCCATCTACTTGGGCCGCGTGGTGTCGCGTCCCGTAGTGCCTTCGCAGATCCTCGGTGAAGTCCGTACGGCGCACGCCAGTGGACTTCGGTCAGCGACCTAGCGGGCCCGAATGGTGAGGTTGTTCGACGTCAACCCACCGTCCGGGGTGCGCACCTGAACGTGGATCGTCCGCATGGTGCGGCGCTGCCAGGTGAACTCCCCTGATGCGTCGACCAGGATGCGGGCCCGGCTCTTCTGATAGGACGGCTCACTATCGAAACGCACCCAGGCCTCCAAGGTGGCACCCATTGCCAGGCCCGTCGATGTGCCATCCACTATGACGCCAGGCTTCCCGCGCACCTCACCGCGCGATCCCGTAATCCGGATCGACGGTCGCACGATGGGTTGAGGTGTGACGGCAGCCGAGGGTTGCGACCACGCACTCCAGCCGGCGCCGGTGAGGGCGCGGACGGTGAAGGTGTAGTCGGTGCCGTTGACCAGGCCGGTCACCTGGCACGTCAGCGCCGGGGTGAGGCACGTCCCCCCGGATGGTGCCGACATCACCTGATAGTTCGTCACGGGGAAGGAGCCCGTGGATGCCGGGGCAGACCAGACCACAGTCGCCGATGCGTCACCGGCAACTGCGCCGACGGCAGTCGGTGGGCCGGCCGGCACCGGCACCGGGGGGCCCGGCACGCTCAGCACACCTACCTGACCCCATCCACCCACACCGTTGACCTGAATAGGCGCGTTGGTGAACGATCCTGCCGGCACCGTCATCGTGAGCGTCGCCGAATCATCACGGGTGTACGTCGCCACCGTGGAGCCCACCTTCACGCCACCGGTAGCCGGGACACCGATGAACCCCTCACCGGTCAACGTCACCGACGCCCCAACCGTGGTGTTGAGCGCGTTCGACCCCTGCGGCGCCTGCCACGACCAGCGGGCAATGCGATCCGCGGCCGCCACGCCTCCGGCATCGGTAAAGCTGCCGCCGACGTAAAGCACGGAGTCATCGACCGCCAGGGAGTACACGGGTGCACTCACCCCATTGTCGCCGGAATACGTGAGGGGGATCCACTCCGAGATCGCCACGTCCCACACACCCACGCGCTTCATACTGTTGGCGGCGCCGGTGTTCGTGGCGGTGAAGGGCCCTCCGGCGTAGACCAGACCCCGCGTGTCATCGACCGCCAAGGTCCGTACGCCCACGTAGGGAGTCGGATCGACTGTCGCATTCACCCCCGTGCCAAGGGCGTGCCAGGTGTCATCCCTCCATGCTGCAATGTAGTTGGTGCCCGCTACCCCTGACGCCGCCGTGAAGAATCCACCGGCGTAGAGAGTGCCATCACCTACCGCCAGCGCGTACACGTTGCTCTGCATGCCCGCGCCGAGTGCGGACCAGGTCCGGGTTCTCGTCGACCATCCGGAGATGTATTTGGTGCTTGTCCCTGACGACGTCTGGTAGATCCCCCCGGCATACACCGTGTCATCGTCCACAGCCAGCGCGTAGACGTCCTGGCTCACCCCTGTTCCGAGGGCCGACCAGGTGTCGTCCACGGTCGACCAGGCGGCAATGTAGTTGGTGCCCGTCACGCCGGACGCAGACGTGAAAAACCCACCCGCGTACACCGTGTCATCGCCGGCTGCCAACGAGTAGATGTCTTGGTTCGTGCCCGTCCCCAGCGCGGACCAGGTGTCATCGGCCGTGGTTGACCAAGCAGCTACCTTGGCAGTTCCCGGCACGCCCGATGCATCCAGGAATTTCCCACCGGCGTAAAGCGTGTCATCAACCACCGCTAACCCAACAACGTCCCCATTCGTCCCCGTGCCGAGAGCCGACCAGGTGTCGTCCACGCTGGACCACGCCGCAATCTTGCGGGTGTGGGCCACTCCTGATGCGGCAGTGAAGTCCCCGCCCGCGTAGACCGTGTCATCCACGACGGCCACCGAAAGCACGAGGCCGTTGTCTATCCCGGCACCCAAAGCGCTGAAGGATCCCAATGCACCATCAGCCGCCGATCGCGGATTCACCCGCTCGGAGGCCGACTGAGCGCCGCCAGCAGAGGGCGCGAAGCCCACGGCACCCGCTACCAGCCCCAGCGCCCCCGCCAGCAGCACACCGTGCCGAAACGTTGGCTTGCTCCCACGCATCAACCCTTGACGACGCCAAGTGACTGTCATGGCGGAGGCCTCCCCTTTGTCGGTACTACTGCTCTGCCACCTCTGTACGTCCAACGGGTGGTCCCTCACATGCCACTAGGTCCGCATCCGGGCTGACACTAGAGGTCCAACCGGCCCAGGTCTAGGGACTCAGGGGTCGTAGCGTCACCGCCTGAAGTCGGAAGGGTCCGCCCACGTCGATGCGGGGGAAGGCGACATCGACACGGTTGACCGACGACCCGGCGGCTCGGGCCACGGGGATACTCGCCTCTCCCATGGAGTTGAACCGGGCGACGTAGTTCTTGCCGGACATCGTGACACGTGCGGTGACTCCCTGACAGCTGCGGAAGCCATTCCGCAGCGGGCACGCATCCGTCGCCTTGTCATTCAACGCAAGAATGAGGGAGCCCGTCGTGCGCCCCGTGGGTGAGAGGCCGACGGCCAAGGGAAGTGAAGGCGGGATGTCAGCAGTGACGCATGCCATGAAAGTCGTGCATGCCTCAAGGAATGCTGGGCTCGCCGCGGCGAACTGGCGAAGGCCCGTGCGCACCTGGGCGCTCTCGCCGCGCTCGGCGATATCGACCGTGCGAACACCGGAGGTGCGTCCTTGGGGATCAATGGTGATCACTCGAACCGCCTCATAGCCCAAGGGTGCTCTCCCCCCGACGAATACGTCGAAGGTCTGACCCTTGGCGAGTGGCTCGCGCAATGCCCAAGTGATGCGCAGCCTGTCGCCTTCGATCCAGCGGGCGCCAAGGACGGAGAATGGTGGCTCCGTACCTCCGCCAACCGCGCCCAGAGCCTCGTAAGGAGTGGTGAAGCTGCCCTCGGAGGTGTGAACGGTCAGCGAGATCCACCCGGTCGTGAGCTCGCTCACCCTGAGGTCGCGCACCTCGCGGGCCCGCACCGTCCAGGAGTCGTCGGCGCCATAGCCGAGGATCGAGATGGTGTAGCCCTCGATCTGACCACCCGCACCGGGGGGTGACCAACGGGTAGAGATGGAGGGTTCCTGCGACCAATCATCGACTTCGAACCTGACGCCCGACGGGAAGGCGGTGGGCTGCGGCGTGGGGAGGGCACTCAAGCCGAGGGCTCCGGCGGGGTTGACCGCCCCGTGACCGAAGTCGGGGTCGAAGCCGCGGGGGCCGAGGTCCTTGGCCGTGTCTGTGAGCCGCGTGCGCACCTGGGCTGGCGTGAGATCAGGAAACTCCTCGACGACGAGCGCGGCGACGCCCGCGACGAAGGGTGCGGCCATCGATGTGCCGCTGGTGGCAAAGAGCGGGCGCGGCTCGACCGCATACGGCGTCCCGCGCAGCGATGCGCGCGCTCGCGGGCCCAGGATGTCGCTGCCGGGCGCGGCCAGCGACACGTAGCTGTCGAAGGACGAGAAGGCGGCGAGGCTGAGGTCGGGGTCTAGCGCCGTGACAGTGATCGCCGTCTCACAGCCGGCCGGGAGCATCGGCGGATTGCCAGCGTGCCCTGAGTTGCCAGCAGCGATCACGACGACGCTGCCGGCTGCGGACGCCCGACCAACCGCGGCACACAGATCCTTGCCAAGCTTCTCGCCCATGAATTCCTTGGGCATACCGAGGGAGACATTGATGACATCGGCGCGTCCGGCCACGTGGTCTAGCCCAGCGATGACAGAGGGCCAAGCGTCCGGATGCTGCGCTGGTCCGAGGACCTCACCAAGGATGAGGGATGCCTCGGGGGCGACTCCGGTCATGCCCTTGCCGTCGGCGACTCCGGCGGCGATCCCCGCGACGTGAGTGCCGTGGGTGTCGGCGGAGTTCATCTGTGCGGGGTCCACCACCTTCACCGTCTCCCCGACGACTCGGAAAGCCTCCACGACATTGGGCGCAATCTCCGGGTGCGTGCCGTCGTACGGGTAGTCGAGGATCGCGATGGTCACACCCTTCCCGGTGTGCCCATCAGCATGCACGGCCTCCAGGAACGTCGACAGGACGTTCCATTGCCTGTCGGTGTAGTCACCGGTCAGCACCGGCTTTGCAGCCGCAGCCCGCGCGCTGGCCAAGGGGCCGGGTGCCACAAGGACCCCAGCACTCAAGAGGATGGCCGCACCGACAGCCAGGGGGGTGCGCAGTCCAAGCGTGCTCATGTGGCCATCTCCCCGCTCCCAAACCCGACTGCCGGTTCGCCGAACCTAAACCGTACCCCGTGCAACACGCCTAGTCACCGATACTTCAGAGGTCTCCATCCGGGGTGGTGATTCCACAGCCCGCACCTGGCCACTATCGCCCATGGATGTCCAGCCGAACGACATCAATGTGCATCCGTACAGGCTCGCCACGAGAGGGCGCGCGCGAGTGGCTTCAGGGACGCGGCGTGTCCGACGTGGCCGGCACGCCGGGGGCAGAGACGTCGTAGTACTTCGCGTCCACCTGGAAGAGGGTCTGCAGCACCCTGGCCTTGAATGCGCCATCCTGTGCCGAGCCCCACATCACCTCTGAGCCATTGCGCAGCAGGAGGGTGACGTCATTGCGGGTCGATGCCTCGATGCCCACGACCTTGCGCCGGATCTCCTCGGGGAGCTCGCGGGCCACGGTGACGGCCGCACCGACACCGTCGCCGGTGGCTCGCACGATAGGCAGGTCTCCCTCGATGGCTGCCACAGTGCGGATGACGGCACCCGTGGCGTCGACCACGTCGTAGCCACTGCTGCTTGCCACGAGGGCGACGGGGGTACGCCGCACGACGTCGATGACGATCGCGTCGGGCCATGAACGGCTCACCGCTACCGATTCGACGGCGGGCAGGGCAGCGATGCGTTCCTCGACGGCACCGGTGTCCACACGCAGCAGCGGCGTCCCTGTCTGCACCTCGGCAACCGCACTCACCTCATCGGGAGTGAGCGGCCCGGCGACCTCGGCCGCGGAGCTCACCGTGACCTGCACCTGGGTGACCGCGAGCCACGGCGAGAACCACAGCAGCCAGCCGACGGCGAGGATGATGGGGACGACGATGACGACCGGGATGAGCCAGCGCTTCACGCACGCTCCCGCAGCATCTCGACAATCTGGGGGGCGAGCAGGCCCACATCGCCGGCACCCATGGTGAGCACGACGTCGCCCGTGCGGGCGCGCTCGACGACGACGAGTGGCACCTGCGCCCAGGACGGCTCGAAGTGCACATGGTCAGCGGGGAGGGGCACGGCCGCCGCGATGACGGCACCGCTCGCACCCGGGATCGGCTGCTCCCCCGCGCTGTAGACCTCCAGGACGACAACCTCGTCGGCCAGGCCGAGGGCCTCGCCGAATTCGCGGGCGAAGACCGCGGTGCGGGTGTATCGATGGCTCTGGAAGGCCACCACGACGCGGCCATCACCCGCCACCTCGCGCGCCGCGCGCAGCGTGGCCTCGACCTCGGTGGGGTGGTGTGCGTAGTCGTCGTAGACGCGTATCCCGTCGACCTGGCCGCGCAGCTCGAAGCGACGCTGGGTGCCACTGAAGGCCTCGAGTCCCTCCGCAGCTTCGGCCACGGGGGCACCGAGCACCGAGGCGACCGCCCATGCGGCGGCAGCATTGAGGGCGTTGTGCAGGCCCGGCACCTGCAGCGTCACCGTGCCGCGGCGCACGCCGTGGTCCACCACGCTGAAGGACCACCCACGCTCGCTCGCGACCGGATCGACGATGCGTACGTCGGCATCCCCCGCCTGGCCGTAGGTCACCACGCGTACTCCCTCGGCGCGAGCGCGCTCGGCGACGCGCCGCGCCCCCGGATCATCAGCGCACAGGATGGCGACGCCACCCGTCTCCTTGGTCGCGGCGCAGAAGCGCACGAAGGCGTCCTCGATGCTCGCGAGGTCGGCCCAGTGGTCGAGGTGGTCGGCCTCCACGTTGGTGACCACCGCGACCCGGGGTGTGATGGCGAGGAAGGATCCGTCGGACTCATCGGCCTCGACGACGAAGTGCGGGCCGGTCCCCCAGTGCGCATTGGTGCCCGAGGACTGGAGCTCGCTGCCGATGGCGAAGGACGGGTCCTCGCCGCAGGCCTGCAGCGCCACGGTGACCATCGAGGTCGTCGTGGTCTTGCCGTGGGTGCCGGCGATGGCGATGGGCTGGCGGCCCGCCATCACGGCGTTGAGCGCCTCCGCTCGGGTCCACACCGGCAGTCCGCGGCGGCGTGCCTCGACGACCTCGGGATTGGTCGGCGGGATCGCGGTGGATGCGACCACCACAGACGCGCGCGGCTCGCCGTCGAGGCACTCGATCCCGTGGCCGACGTGCACCTGGGCCCCGAGCGCGCGCAGCGCCGAGAGTCGACGTGACTCCTTCGCATCGCTGCCCGAGACGGGCACACCCTGGGCCAGCATGAGGCGCGCCAGCGCCGACATGCCCGCACCGCCGATGCCGATGAGATGGACGCGCGTGACGCCGTCGAGCGAGGGACCCATCACGCGCCACCCGCGGTGCGCACCATGTCGGCCAGGCGCTCGGCTCCGTCGCGCACTCCGTGTGCCGATGCCGCCCTGCCCATCTCCGCGAGGCGCTGGGGGTCAGCGATCAGCGGCAGCACCTGGGCGCGCAGCGCACCGGCGGTGAAGTCGGCGTCCTCGATGAGCAGGCCGCCACCCGCCGAGACGACCGGCTGCGCGTTGAGCCGCTGCTCGCCGTTGCCGATGGGCAGGGGCACATAGACGGCGGGCAGGCCCACAGCAGCCAGCTCCGCGCACGTCATCGCGCCGGCCCGCGTGATGGCGAGGTCGGCTGCGGCGTAAGCGAGGTCCATGCGGTCGATGTAGGGCAGCGTCACATATGCGACCCCATCGTCGCCCACGGGGACCACGCCCGTCGCGCTCTCCCCCACGGCGTGCAGCACCTGCACTCCAGCCGCACGCAGGTCGGCGGCAGCACCGGTCACCACTTCATTGAGCCGCTTCGCGCCGAGCGATCCGCCGAAGACGAGCAGGGTGGTCCGATCCTCGTCGAGCCCGAAGTGCGCGCGCGCGGCAGCCCGCTGCCCTGCACGGTCGAGCGCGACGATCGACGCGCGCATGGGCATGCCCATGTACGTCGCGCCGGGGATCGAGCCGGAGACGGCTTCGGCGACCCACGGTGTGAAGCGAGCGCCGAGCTTGTTGGCCATGCCTGCGCGCGCGTTGGCCTCATGGATGACGATCGGCACTCCCGCGGAGCGCGCGGCGAGGTAGGCCGGGGCGGCGACGTATCCACCGAAGCCCACGACGACATCGGGCTTCTCCTCCGCGAGGATGCGGCGCATCTGACGCACGGATCCGGCCATGCGGGGGGCAATGAGGAGAAGGTCCTTGGAGGGCTTGCGCGGCATGGGCACGGCGGGCAGCGTGCGCAGTCGGCGTCCGCGCTCGGGCACGAGCCGGGCCTCGAGGCCGACCGAGCGGCCGACGAAGACGACCTCCGTCGCAGGATCCTGCGCGACGAGGGCGTCGGCGAGGGTCAGCGCGGGCTCGATGTGTCCCGCCGTGCCTCCGGCGGCGAGCAGCACCTTCACCGCGGTCGTGCCCGGCGGGTCGGCTCAGCCGCCCCTGTCGGGCTGGTCTGCTTCCGCTGAGCGGGCTTCCTCGATCGCGGAGCCGCGTCGGGTCCCCCGTCGATGACAGTGAGAGAGACGGGCTTCACCGGTGCACCACCGGCCGTCGCACCCGCCCGGCGCGCGAAGGACATGAGCATGCCAAGCGAGATGAGCAGGGGCACGAGCGAGGAGCCGCCGTAGGACACGAGCGGGAGGGGCACGCCAGTGATGGGCAGCAGCGAGAGCACCGCGCCGATGTTGACGACAGCCTGGAAGACGATCCAGGTGCCGACACCGGCGGAGGCAAGGCGCACGAAGGCATCGTCGGCGGAGTGCACGAGCCGGAACGCAACGAAGGCAATCACGGCGAAGAGCGCGAGGACGGTGAGGGTGCCGATGAGCCCGAGTTCCTCACCGACGACGGGGAAGATGAAGTCGGTGTGCGCCTCGGGCAGGGATCCCCACTTCTCCCGGCTCGCGCCGAGGCCGAGGCCCCACCACCCACCGGTGCCGAGCGCGAACTGGCCCTGGGTGACCTGCCAGCCCTCGCCGAGCCGATCGGCGGAGGGGTCGAGCCAGGAGGTGAAGCGGCTCATCCGATAGGGCGCGGCCAGGGTGAGCAGGGCGATGCCCGCGAGCCCCATCGCGCCCAGGGCAAGGAAGAGTCGCAGCGGTGCACCGGCGGCGAAGAGCACGCCGCAGGCGATGACACCGAGGATGAGGGTGTTGCCGACATCGCCCTCGAGGAGCACGAGCACGAGGATCATCCCGGTGACCGGCAGCACGGGCACGAGCAGATGCGACCAGCGGTCGAGCATCGGCTCCTTGCGCGCGAGGATGTCGGCACTCCAGAGGATGAGCGCGATCTTGGCGAACTCCGAGGGCTGCAGCCGGAAGGGGCCGATGATGTCGATCCAGTTCTTCTGCCCCGAGACCTCGACGCCGACGATCAGCACCGCGACGAGCAGGCCGAACGCGACGATGAGCGCAGGCCACGCGAGCCGCCGCCACACGTTGACCGACAGCCGCGTGCCGATGATCATGAGCACGACGCCGATAGCGGCGAAGAGCAACTGCCGCTGCGCGAGGGTGTACGCCGATCCGTGCAGCTTGATCGACAGCACCGAGGAGGCGCTCAGCACCATGAGCAGGCCCAGGCCGAGCAGGGCCACGGTGGCGCCCAGCAGGAGGTAGTAGAGCCCCATGGGGTGATGGATCAGCGAACGCCGGACCGGCGGCTCCCCCGAGGCCTCCCCGGTCCCCCGGGACGCGCGCGTCGTGGGGAGGGTGGAGGCCATAGGGGACAGTGTTCCGGGCGTGACCCGTGGGGCCAGGGAGATTCCTGGGCGTGTCGCCATCCCGTAGGTCCGAGTAGCCTCCGCGCATGATCCGACGGCTCGTCGCGACTGCCGCCGTCGCTGCCCTCGCGTGGACGTCGGCGCCCGGGCTGGTGGCCGCGGCCCCCGCCCCCGTCTGGCACCAGCGCGGCATCGACATGCCCCCGCGACTGCAGTGGAACGCCAACTCCGGCTACTGCGGAGAGACGAGCTTCATCAGCGCGGGGATGCGCTACGGCCAGTACACCTCGCAGTGGACCGCGCGCGCCCTGGCGTCACCGGGAGTCCCGCAGTGGAAGGCATCAAGCCAGCTCCTCCTCGGCGTCAACGACCTCTCCGCGGCGAAGGCCATGCGCCTGCAGGCCACGCGCTTCAACTCGCGCGAGCAGCGCTCCACCGAGCAGTACCTCAGCTGGGTCAAGGGCCGCTTCCTGCGAGGCGATGTCGTGATCATGGGCGTCTACAACAACGTCACGACACTGGGTGAGACACCGCCGGGTGACTCGGAGTACGACCACATCGTGCCGATGATGGGCATCGGATCGACCACATCGCTGAGCATCGGCAGGGACCGCTACTACCCCAGCGATTCCATCACCATCAGCGACAACGGCCTGCACAACATCGGGCCCACCTACCCCTACCTCTACAGCTACCGCTTCTCCGACTTCCCGCGGTCACGCGCTGCGGCGAATCTCCCGGGCGGGGCGGTCTATTCGCTGCGCGACAGGCCGGCCAACTACGCCACCGCGGTCTCGGGCATCGTCGATGAGGACAAGGTGACCATCCCGGTGCGCCTCACCTCCGACGTCAACGGCGAGGGAGTCTGGAACGTCGCGGTCGGCAAGCAACCGCCCGCACCCATCGCCATGACGCTGACAGCACACGTGTCGATCCCGGCCGGTGACGTCGCCTACCGCCTCTACCTCTACGACGACTTCGCCGATGTCCCCACGGCCGGCTTCAATGCGGCCGCCGATAGGGCCATCCAGATGTGGGAGATCCCCGCGGGCTCTGGCCCGATCTGGCGGGTGACCATCGATGCGATGTCCGATCAGACGCGCATCTTTCGCGCGGTGCCCATCACCGCTCCCTAGCGGCACACCCTGAGATCTCTCCTGGGCGGTGAGGACGCGTCACCTAGGCGCGGGCGCGGACGGCGTCGGCGAAGGCATCGCCGCGATGGCCGTAGTCACGGAACATGTCCCACGACGCGCAGCCGGGTGCCAGCAGCACGGTGTCGCCAGCCTGCGCCAGACCCGCCGCGGCAGCGACGACCTCGGCCATCGCCTCGGCGGAGGAGTCGGTGACCTCGACGATCGGCACGCCGGGTGCATGC
>Ga0315904_10011812_pt1 | contig 11098 bp, 10 predicted proteins | sample LakEriMetagenome_6_FD_203529 | JGI IMG/M metagenome (GOLD analysis project Ga0315904, IMG submission 203529) | Freshwater fungal communities from buoy surface, Lake Erie, Ohio, United States - Buoy 12 MA120 | ecosystem: Environmental > Aquatic > Freshwater > Lake | place: USA: Lake Erie, Ohio... | reverse complement strand
CAGCCACTGGGCCGCAGGGTCACTCAGGCGGAGCTTGCCTTCTTGGACGAGCACCAGAAACGCCTGTGCCGTGAGCGGCTTGCAGAGGCTACAGAGCATCGCGGGCAGAGCTGGCGCAATGGGCTTGTCGTCTTGCAGGCCGTAGGCACGGGCGAGAGGCGGCTTTCCCGGTTGGGCGACGGCTAGAATCAAGCCAGGAACACGGGTCTCACGAAGCGCACGCTCTAGCCGCGTGTCTCGCGCCTGTTGGTTAGAGGCCGACACGCGAGACAAACTCCGCCACCCCGGTGATGCCAGGAATCGTCAGGCGAAAGAGCGCCCCAGCGAGTGCGCCGTTGGTCTCTTTCTGATGGCCGCCTGCGGTGGTCACAAACATCTGGTCGTAGCTCGGGCCACCAAAAATCACCGAGGAAACTTTTTTCACCGGAAAGGGAATGCGTGCAAACTCTCTACCCTGCGGCGTGTAGCCCACCAGACAGCTCCCGTCCCAGCGGGCGCTCCAGAGATTGCCCACCGCGTCCACCGTCATGCCATCTGGGACACCGCCGCCTTCTTCGGCCACGATGAAGGGACGCTGTCGTGTGAGATTGCCTGTGGTCTTGTCGTAGGCAAAGCGGTAGATGGTTCGGACTGCGCTGTCGGTGTAGAAGAGAAACTTATGGTCTCGGGTAAAGCCCATCCCATTGGAGCAGCCGATCTCATCGAGGAGCTTGGTGATGGTGCCTTCTTGATTGAGCCGGTAGAGTCGCCCCAGGCGCTTCTCTGTGGGCATGGTTCCGCAGAAGACGCGGCCCTCTGTGTCGACACACACGTCGTTGAAGCGCGTCTCTAGCTCCTCGGAGATCTCTTCCACCAGATAGTCTAGCTTTTCTCCGGGGCTCCAGTAGGCAATCGCTCCGCCGTCCATGAACAGCAAGAACTGACCGTCTTCTTGGAGCGTGAAGCCGCCCACGGGCCGTCCGATCTCAAATACCTCATGGTGATGGGTGGTTAAGCTGTAGCGAAACAGCCGACCATTGGGGATGTCGGTCCAGTAGACGGCATTCTCTCCCGGATGGTAGAGAGGCCCTTCTCCGGTATGGCAGGCATAGTCTGCCAGAGGCTCTAGCTCAAACTCCATTATTACTTCCAATTGTACCGTTTTATTGGTTGTTCTTAACGGAGTCTTTTTCCCACATCGTCTCCGCCCCGTGAACGGGGCGTCGAGTAGCACTTCGTGCTAGAAAGCCCATTCTGGGCTGGGAAAGCAACTCGGTAGCCCGGCACGGGCTTTCCAGCCGAGGCACGAGGCTAACACACGCCCCGTTCACGGGGCGGCATGGGATGAGATCCGGGCCGCGCAAGAGACGGACTGGGAGACTCTAAAAACGCGCTGGCAGCCCGTCCACAACGCGCTTTCGTCGGAGTTTCGCAAGCTCGCGCGCAAAGAGTGAGGCCGCCTGAACCCACCCGCCTCGTACCTCGGCACCCTCCCTCAGGGCAGGGAGGGTTAGGATGATATTGTGTGGTATGCAACGCCAACGTGAGTTACGAAAAGCAAGTAAACCAGAGGCGCGACGTAAACGGCAGAATCAGAGAGATTAACGGTAAAATAGAGGGGCATTGCAGAGCCACTGAGGAGTGGTGCAGAACTACCAAGTGAACCTGCTCGCCAGCGCCAATGCGATTCTTGTGACCGTGCAGGAAGCGCGTGCTAAAAGGCAATGCTGCCGCACTCGCCGCGCTCAATCTCGACAAAGGCCCCGCGCCTAAAGGCACTGCCGCGTTTCTGCTGGCCGCCGACAAGCTCTTTGCGGGAGCCGCTGCCGCTCCACAAACCGTAAAAGATACCCTCGCAGGCGTGGGCTACAACGCCGCCAAACTTGCCATTGAGCAGGCAAAAATTGCCGCGTTGCATACCGCCAACCAGGCCCAGGAGCAAGCCAAGGGCACGTCGCAGAACCTCACCCCCGAGCAGGAGCGCATTCTTGCGGAGCTAGATAGCTACACCAGCCAGCTCCGCAAGCTCGCCCGCATCGCCCTTCGTGCCACCCCACAGCTCCTAGAGAAACTAGGCATGAAGGCGTAACCATTTGCCGCCGGTTGAAAACCGGCGTCTGCAATGGCACTGCGTGCCGCGAAGCCCGTGCCGGGCTGGGGAGATAGATTCGGTAGCCCGGCACGGGCTTTCCAGCCGAAGGCTACCCAGACGCCCCGTTCACGGGGCGGCATACGAGGAACGGTCGGGTATAATTCCCCGTTATGCGTGTCACCCAGGTCGCCTTGCGACCCACTGAAGCCTCCAACTCCGCCGGTCGTCCGGCGCTGACTCCCGAGCTGCTCGCCGCCACGGGTGCGCGGTACTCTCGCTCCAACGAAGGGCTAGAGGCGATCTTGGCGCGGGTTGATCCGAATAATTTAGATAAGTCCGTGGACGGCATCTTCAAGATGGTTGATTACGGTCATGCCTCAATTGCGGACATGACCCCGGTAGCACTTTTCATAGACGGCATCTCGATGTGGCTTGCCTACGAGCTGTTCCGCATCAGCCCGACGGCGGGGGGGCAGGAGAGCAGCACGCGCTACATCAAGCTCGACGAAGACGGCTTGCTCTCTGCAGACGAGCTAGGGATCACCGATGGCGCGGCGTGGCAGGAGCGCATGGGCGCGGCGTTTACGGCGTACCGTGAAGCGCTGGCGTACTGGGAGCAAGTGGCCTTAGACGAGCCCGAGCGCGTTCGAATCCCGGCGGGAGTCAACGAGAAAGCGGCGGCGCGGATGCGGCGCAACTTCGCCTTTGACCGGGCACGCTACTTTCTGCCGGTTGCCGTGCGCACCAACGCCATGCTGGTTCAGTCCGCCCGCGCTTGGGTCAGTGTCTGCCAGCATCTCTTATCGCACCCCCTGCCCGAGGCCGTGCGCTGCGGCGAGCGGATACGAGACGAGCTGGGGCTTTCTGCACCACGGCTCATCAAGCACGCCAAGAAGCTGGAGAGCATGGCAGCGGGGCACGCGGCGGAGCGAGCCCATGCACAGCGCTTGCTAGGAGCGCTGGGCACGGGAGCTGCGACACTGGACGTGCTGCTGCCCTCGGGGCCGATTGACTTTGTCGCCGATCTCGCCCAGCACGATAACCGCTATGCCTATATCGGCGAGGGGCTCCGTCGAACAGCGGTGCGCTTTGCCTGGGACGGGGTCGCCTTTGCCGAGATTCGCGATCTGAACCGCCACCGCACCGGCACCAAGTACTGCCCCCTCGTGCCCGTCGGGTTCTACGCCGCGCAAGACGAGAGCATGCGCACGCTCCAGTGGCAGCCGGTGGGGGAGAGCGCAAACGATGCCGCCATCGGGAAACTTTTAGCCAGCGATCCGACCTATCTCTATGAGACGCTCCTCGGGACGCAGTTTCCGTTTGAGCACACCACAACCGCCGATAAGTTTCTCTACGAAGCGGAGCTGCGCACGGGGACAGGGGCGCACTATCGGTACGCCAAGCACCTGCGCGATGTGCTAGCCCTCTGGTACGAGAAGTTCCCCCAGACCAAGGGGCTGGTTCTGGAAGGCAGCGCGGAGCCCGAGTGAAAATGCGATGCTAATCCACCGTCTGCCCACTTCGGAGCGCGTGGTCGCACTGACTTTTGATGCCTGCCAGACCCTCAAGCCTGCAGGCTACGCGCCACAGATTATCGCAACGCTACGCAAAGAGCGCATCCCAGCGACGCTGTTTCTCGGGGGGCGCTGGATGGAGTGGCACGCTGATATCACGAAGAATCTGGCCCATGATCCGCTCTTTGAGATCGGGACGCACAGCTATCTCCACCCGCACTTTCCCAAGCTCACCGAGAAGCAGATGCGGGCGGACTTGGAGAAGACGCTCGCGGTGCACCAAAAGCTCACTGGGCGCAAGCCAAAAGCCTTCCGGCCTCCGTATGGCGAGCACAACCCGCTCACCGTCAAAGTTGCTGAGAGCTACGGCCTGACCAGCGTCCTCTGGGATGTCGAGACGGGAGATCCTGACCCTGGCGTCTCCGCCACAGAGATCGTCCGCGAGGTCTTTCGCCAAACAAAGCCCGGCTCAATAATCATTCAGCACATGAACGGACGCGGCTGGCACTCCCCTGAAGCCCTCCCTGAGCTGATCGCGGGACTGAGAAAACGTGGCTATCGTTTCGTCTATGTTTCGGCGATGAATCGTCCCGTATAATTAAAGCGTGCCTAAGCCCTTCGATGCCTCGACTAAGTTCTTAATTGAGCTTGCCCCCGAAGACTGGTTGCGTTTTCTGAAGCTGCCGGTCGGCCCGACGGAGCTAGTGGAGACCGATCTCTCCACGGTCACGGCGGCGGGGGACAAAATCCTGCGGGTCAATACCGTTCCGCCTTATGGTCTCCACGTGGAGTTTCAGGCGGGGCCTGATCCTGAGCTTGAAGCGCGGGCATGGGAGTACAACGTTCTCTATACCCGTCGCCTGCAAATTCCGGTGGAGACCATTCTAATCCTGTTGCGGCCTTTTAGTGGTCATAAAACTCTGCATGGGCAGCTTGATATCTGGCGGCAACCGGGGCAGGCCATCCACCATTTTTCTTATGAGGTGGTTCGTATCTGGGAGCTCCCCCCTGCGGTCTTTCTGGAGGGAGGCAATGCACTCTTGCCTCTTGCGCCGGTTGCCAAGGTCTCCCGTGCGGAAGTGCGTGAGGTGGTACAGGCGGTGAATGAGCGTCTAGATCGCCGTGTGAAACCGAGCGAGGCCGAGCAGCTCCGAACGGCGACTTTTGTCTTAATGGGGCTAAAATATCCCCGAGAGTTTGTGGAGAAACTGATGAGCAGAAATGTACTAGAACTATCGTCTACCTACCAAGCGTTGATCCAAGAAGGTCTTGATAAGGGCATGGCTCAAGGTCTTGAGCAAGGTCTTGAGCAAGGTCTTGAGCAAGGTCTTGAGCAAGGTCTTGAGCAAGGTCTTGAGCAAGGTCTTGAGCAAGGAAGAGAGCTTGGCGCGGCTACCGAGGCACGGAATCTTATCTTGCTACTGGGGCGGCAACGGTTTGGTACACCCGCCGACGAGGTGGTTGGTGTGCTACAAGCGACCTCACGAGAGCGGCTTGAGATGCTTGCACAGCGCCTTCTGACGGCTACAAGCTGGTCGGATTTCTTGGCGGACTAGAACTTGGCAAAAGCAACCACAAGGTTTGTCTGTCAGCAGTGTGCTCATGTGGAGCCGAAGTGGGCGGGGCGCTGCCCGAGCTGTGGGGAGTGGAACAGCCTCGTCGAAGAGGTGATCCGCGAGACCAAGACCCTCACGGCGCAGATTCGTGCGGGGGGCAGCAACTTCTCGCACATGGGCGCGGCGAACTCACGGCCCCGGCCCATCACCGAGATCGAGATCAGTGAGCGGGAGCGGCAGTCTACCTACATCCCCGAGTTTGACCGGGTACTAGGTGGCGGAATCGTCCCCGGTTCGCTGACCCTTATCGGAGGGGAACCAGGGATTGGAAAGTGCGTGGTCGGTGAGACACGTATTCTTGATCCCGCGACAGGGGCACTGCGGCTCATCACGGACTGGGCAGAAAGCTGCTACCCCGTGGTGGCGCTGGAGGAGTCTGGCAATACGCTCTCTGGGGCAGCCGTATCGGCATTCTTGCCGCAGGGAATACAGCCTACGGTACTTGTCACCACGCGTTTGGGGAGAACGCTACGCTGCACTGAGACACATCCCGTCTTAACCATTGATGGCTGGCGACCCGTCGGGGCGCTCTGTCCGCGCACGCAAATTGCAACCCCGCGCCGCTTGCCTTTCTTTGGGAGTGAGTCGCAACCCGATGCACTAGTGCGCCTGATTGCCTACATTCTCTCGGATGGAAGTGCAGGTAAGCAGATCACGGTTACCAGTCTCCTTCCTGAGGTAGCCGAAGACCTAAAAGGGCTCGCTCAGGCACTTGGTGTTACGCTCCGTGTCTATGACAAGGCCAAGACACAGGCAAAGCATTTTCGGTTTGTGGTGCCCTACGCGGATCGTCTCCAGGCACGACGGACAGTCCAAGAGGCTCTGTGCCAGATTCGCGAGCAGCACGCGCTATCGTGGGCTGAGTGGGCACGGCGGAGTGGATTTTCCTACCGACAAATGATGACATGGCGGCATGGTCGTGGTATCCCAACCCCTCAACAGGCTGGGATACTGATGGAGGCGATTGGTGGCACACAAGACCAGCTTGCGCCTGAAGCACTCTCGCTTGGTGCGCGAAAGTCGCCGGTGATGCATACACTCGACGCGCTGGGAATGCGTTTTCAGACCGCCGCGACCAAGTCCGTTCCTGGGCTTGTGTTTCGCCTGCCGAAAGAGCAGCTTCGTCTGTTTCTCAAGGTGCTGTTCTCTTGTGACGGCTCGGTCTATGCAGGAAAGGTTGTTGGAGTTTCGTACTCGACGATTAGCCGTCAGCTTGCCGAGGACATCCAGCACTTGCTCCTGCGTTTTGGCCTTGTGGCGAAACTTAGAACAAAACCGAGCACCGTGAACGGCAGTGCCTACACTGCCTATGAGCTTCAGCTTCTGGGGGTTCCGACCGTACGCACTTTTCTAAGTGAGATTGGAATCTGGGGGCGACATGCCGCCATTGCGACGATTGCGGCGCTCCCTGAGCCCGAGCTTGGCTCCACACACTACGATACCATCCCACTTCCGAGTGACTTCTGGCTCCAGCTTCGTGCCTTGACGGGGAGGGCGTTGCGCCGAACTGTCTTGGAGCGTACGGGGCTCACTCTGTACCCACGTCGTGCGGGGCGACCGATTAGCCGCCGTGTGATGGAGGCACTGGCTGAGGCGTTTCCTACCCCTTATTTTCAGCGCCTGGCAAGCGGCGATGTTTTCTGGGATGAGATAGTCTCTGTGACCCCTGCGGAGGACGCTCATGTCTACGACCTCTCGGTGCCAGGGAAGGCAAATTTTGTTGCCGCCGATCTTATCGTCCACAACTCGACATTAATGTCCATGCTGTGCGGCAATCTGGCGGCGCAGTATGGCACGACGCTCTATATCTCGGGGGAGGAGTCTGTCGAGCAGATTAAATTGCGCGCGGTTCGTCTTGATGCACTTCACAAAGACCTATTGCTAGCATCTGAGACAGATATTGGGGTGATCGCCGGGTTTGTGGAGCAATTAAGGCCGAAATACTTAGTCATTGACTCGATCCAGACCATGATCTCGCCGGATGTGGACAGTGCGCCAGGTACGGTCTCCCAGGTACGGGCAGCGACGAGTGCGCTGGCGGCGCTGGCCAAGGGCAAGCGGATTCCTATTTTTCTGGTAGGCCATGTCACCAAAGAGGGCGCGATTGCCGGGCCGCGTGTACTGGAGCATATGGTGGACACCGTACTCTACTTCGAGGGCGATGCGCATCTCACCTACCGGATTCTACGGGCCGTGAAGAACCGCTTTGGCTCCACCGATGAGCTGGGAATCTTTGAGATGCGCTCTGAGGGGCTGGTGGGCGTGGACAATCCCTCCGCAGCGTTCTTAGCGGAGCGTCCTGTGGGAAGTCCCGGCTCGACCGTCACCGCGACAATGGAAGGCTCGCGGGCCTTATTGGTCGAAGTGCAGGCGCTGGTGGCCCAGAGCTATCTCACGAGTCCACGCCGCGTGACCAATGGGGTGCACCGGGATCGGGTCTCGCTGGTGCTGGCTGTGCTGGAGAAGCGCCTCGGGCTGAGCCTTGCCAACATGGATGTCTTTGTCTCGGTGGCGGGTGGTGTGCGTGTTGAAGAACCGTCGGCGGACCTTGCGATTGCGCTCGCCGTGGCAGGGAGCTTCTTGGATCGTCCTGTGAGCGGCAACCAGGTCTTTTTGGGCGAGATCGGGCTGGCGGGCGAGGTGCGAAGCTGTACACAGATCGAGAAGCGCCTGCGCGAGGCCGCAGGACTGGGCTTTGGCGGTGCGATCCTGCCACAGAAAAATATCGGGCGTGAGACCCAGGGAACGGGGCTGGAGCTGCAGGGAATAGAAACCGTCCGTCAGGCTGTCGAGAAAGCACTGCTTGCGCCGCAGCAGCCTGCAAAGCCACCCTTGTAAAAGTCATTAAAATCATCAGAACCCTTGCAACCGTTGGTCGCTCTGAAGTGTCGGTAGAGCTGGAGCACACAATGGAAGTCCCGGATGAAGTCTTTGATGACCAGGAAGCCTTTGAGGCGTTTATGGCGCAGGTGGGTGGTGGCAACCCACGCCGGGATGGCGAGGCGCTGATCGGCTATCTGAACGGCTGGCTGACGCGTCATGAGGGAGAATCCGGCGAGTCCGAGGAGAAAAAAGACGCGGCACGGCGACTGATCTCCGAGCTACAAGCGGGTCTTGACTCTCTCTACGCCCAAGATGTGGTGGTCGCGCGCCTGGAAGACGAGCTGGACATGCTCCGCGAGCGCCAGGAGCAGCACATCGGCGAGCTTAGGGTGCAGTTTCGCAAGATGGTTTTCTGGCGTGGGCGCAACGATGCTGACGTGCTTGCCGCCATCGAGTGGGTTCAGCAGGAGTTCTCCCCTGAGCTCGCTATCAAGATCCTCGACACCGAGGGACTTTTTGACAGTGACATTCCCCAAGAATAGTGGGGAAAAGGGCGTTTGTGGTATACTCTGGCCTCGTATGCCTCTTCTGGAATGCAAAAATGTTATCAAGCGCTTTGGGGGACTGACCGCCGTCAATGGAGTCAATCTCACCATCAACGAAGGCGATCTGGCCGGGCTCATCGGGCCTAATGGGGCGGGTAAGACCACGGTCTTTAACCTGCTGACCGGGGTCTACGCGCCCACGGAAGGCGATATTCTCTTGGAGGGAATCTCTGTGGCGGGGAAGAAACCACATGAGATCGCTCAGCGGGGGATCTGTCGGACATTCCAAAACATTCGCCTCTTTGGGGATCTCACGGTGCTGGACAACGTCCGCACGGGAGCATCGGTACGGGAGAACACGAGCCTAGCGGCCACGATCTTCCAGACACCTGCGTTTGATCGCGTGGAGAAGTCGGTCACCGACGATTCTCGGCATCTTCTGAGCCTCCTGGGACTCGATGAGCTGCGCCATGAGCAAGCACGCAACCTGCCCTACGGTGCCCAGCGCCGCCTAGAGATCGCCCGTGCACTCGCCACCAAGCCGCGTCTTTTACTGCTGGATGAGCCCGCTGCCGGGATGAACCCGCAGGAGTCTGAGGACCTGATGCATCTCATCCGGCGGCTCCGTGATGAGTTCAAGGTCACGATTTTGTTGATTGAGCACGACATGAACGTGGTGATGGGAGTCTGCGAGGCGATCACGGTGCTGGTCTACGGCGAGCCGATTGCCCACGGGACGCCCGAGGAAATCCAGAGCAATCCCAAGGTAATCCAGGCCTATCTGGGGGAGGATGACGATGCTTAAGCTTGAAAACCTGGATGTCTACTACGGCGCAATCCATGCTCTGCGTGGCGTGACCGTCACGGTCGAAGAGGGCGAGATTGTCACCCTGATCGGGGCTAACGGTGCGGGCAAGAGCACGCTTTTGCGCACGGCCTCCGGGATGGTGCGTCCCAAAGGGGGAAGTGTCACGTTTCTGGGCGAGAACATCACCAAGACTCCCATTGCGACCATTGTCTCCCGTGGCCTGGTGCACTGCCCCGAGGGGCGGCGCATCTTTGCCAACATGAGTGTCAAGGAAAACTTGGAGCTGGGTGCGTATCTGCGCAAAGACAAAGCGGGGATTGCGTCGGACTATGAGTACTCCCTGAACCTCTTTCCACGGCTCCGTGAGCGCCTGATGCAAAACGCGGGGACGCTCTCAGGTGGCGAGCAGCAGATGCTTGCAATTGGCCGAGCGCTGATGAGCAAGCCCAAGCTTCTGATGATGGATGAGCCCTCACTTGGCCTGGCTCCCGTGATCGTCCAAGATATTTTCCGAATCATCACGACGATCAATCAAGAGCATAAAGTAGCGGTGTTGTTAGTGGAGCAAAACGCCAATAAGGCGCTGGCCGTCGCGAACCGGGGCTACGTTCTGGAGACAGGCCGCATTATGCTTGAAGGGCCCGCCGCCGAGCTGCGCACCAACCCTGAAGTCAAGAAAGCCTACCTGGGCGAATGACCCTGACCTTAGAGAGTGTGGGGCTCTACGCCGAGACTCTGGTTCGGCAAGCGGCGGCAGGAGGACATGCCCTAGACTACTCCCCGGAGTCGCTCACCGTGCTAGATGAGCTCCTGGCAGTCTCTGACCCGCAGCTTGAAGAGACGAGTACCCCGCAACGTGACCTCGTGATCTTCTATACCGGCTGCTATCTCGGGGAAGTTTTTGTACGAACACTCGGGGCGCAGTGGCAGCTCACCGAAGACTGGGCCGAAGCCAGGCTGGTTCTTGTGACGGAGCAGGGTGGGATTGAAGTGCGTCCTTTTGAAAAAATCCACCGCCGCCTCACCGAAGGGCCTGAGGGAAACTCACTGAGAGCCTATGGTGCGGGGCTGAAGGAGCACTTTGATGCTCTGTTAGTACTTGCGGCGACACAGGGCTAGTAGACCGGCGCCTCCCAAGGCTAGCAGGGCCAGAGTGCCTGGTTCAGGAATGGTGTTGGGGGTTGGTGCTGAACGCACCACCAAGCCCACAACCCCCGCGAGAGGGAGCAAGGGAATTCCCGTGCGTGCGATACTGGTTGGGAGTCGGGGGATTGACGGTGGATCCTTGTAGGTAACGGGCGGACCGATAGGCGGTGTTATGGGATCACCGGGAGTGTCCATGGCCAGTGTGATGCCCACGGGGGCCTCCAGGCCTGCGGGCTCCAGCAAGCCACCTTGAGGCGCGAGAATGCCAGCGTCAACGGCTCGGCTCACCCGTGTCGGCTTGGGGCGCTCACGCAAGATAGGAATCTTAGGCAGGAGGGGATTGGAGCAGTCCCACTTCAGGATAGGCTTGCCATCACGCGTCGCCCAAACACGCGTTCCTTTTTTCAGGGTTGTGTTCTTGCTATAAATCGAGCCAGACTTGGTGACTCCATAGTTCATCACACGGGTGTCTTGTGCGAGTGTCCGTGGAACGAGTGCGTCCTGAACAAACTCAATCACACGCTCCTCAGGAACCCCAAAGTGCTTGGCAAGATTGGTACGGAAAGTCTTGTTGG
>Ga0315904_10011811_pt1 | contig 11100 bp, 7 predicted proteins | sample LakEriMetagenome_6_FD_203529 | JGI IMG/M metagenome (GOLD analysis project Ga0315904, IMG submission 203529) | Freshwater fungal communities from buoy surface, Lake Erie, Ohio, United States - Buoy 12 MA120 | ecosystem: Environmental > Aquatic > Freshwater > Lake | place: USA: Lake Erie, Ohio... | reverse complement strand
GCCGCCGGGATCAGTACCGCCACCGCCGCCGGGATCAGTACCGCCACCGCCGCCGGGATCAGTACCGCCACCGCCGCCGGGATCAGTACCGCCACCGCCGCCGGGATCAGTACCGCCACCTCCTCCGCCGGGAGGCATTGTAGAACTTGGTGGAGTAGATTGTGGCGTAGTACTAGGACGAGTACGTGATGGCGTAGTATTTGGCGTATTGTTTGGAGGAGTACGTGACGGCGTAGTATTTGGCGTATTGTTTGGAGGAGTACGTGACGGCGTGATCTTTGGTGGCATCAATGTAGGAGTCATAGTAGATATAATAACATCTATATCCGTTTTAACTTGACCATTACATAATTTTATTTTATTCATCATAATATTTTATTTAAAATGTTGGTGCAAATTTTGCTAAAACTAATTTTTGAGATGCGATTGTTGTACGTATTCTAAAATATCTACAAGATTTATTAATTGGTAAGGTAACTTCTCTGGTATAAAAGAGAGGAGTTACTAGCGCATTTACTGATGTCCATGATATTCCATCTATAGATGTTTCAAAAACTATATTTGGAGGAAGATAAGAATTATCACTATTATATAATATAAAAGATACAAACTTTAATGGTAAAGAGCAACTAAAATCCATTACCGCGGATATTGTTGATGGATTTGTTATTCCATATCCAAAACAAGTGGCACACAACGGAGAGTTACCATTAGTTCCAGACAATAAAGCCGTTCCATTAGCTTCATTAGCTGATACTGTTCTTAATAATGTTCCTAATATATTATCAGAAGTTGGAGAATTATTACTAATATAAAACTTTCCATTATTTAACCAAATTTTATCAGGTCCATATGATGGAGAAAATGGTACTTGTAGGATTCTATATACTGTACTATATGGAGAAAATGAAGAACTAGCCCAATAGGTTCCAGATTGTGGATCTTCCTTAAATCCTACTCGATCCCTACAAATAAGATCATTCCTTGATATTGAAGTATAAGCTCTGCTGACAATATATCTTCTTTGTGATCCTACATATGTCACATATATTTCTGCATATATTTGATATTTTCCATCTCCTAATTCTTTAGTTAGTAAAGCAAATTGAGATCTTGTGAATTTTATTTTATATATTGGACTTAATGAATTATCATCCCCATATCTTATTCCATAAAATACTGATCTTGTTCCTCCAGAAACAGTTTGGTCCGGTATACTAATTGCTGTTTTTCCACTGGAAGATTGCTTATAAAAGATTATACGAGCATCAACCATTCCACTGTCCAAACTTATACCCTCGGCATCACCCCCCGGCGAATAACTATAAGTTGTTGTTCCACAATATTCATTTACTGTTTTTGGTAAACTTGCTGTAGCGTCAGAAAAACTTATAGAAGGTCCTAAATCACGAGTATATTTAAAATTATTACGATCATTTGATAATGGAATAATTTTTATAACTATATCATAATCTCCTGTGGTTGGATTAATTTCTAGTTCCATATCAAAAGTTGGAGAATTAGAAGCCGAAGCATTTTCAACAGGAGTGAATGGTTTTGAAGTCGGTGTTGGTGTGGGAGATGTTTTTGGTAAATTTGTTATTGTTGGTGTTGGTGTTGGAGATGCTATATTATTCAATATAGTATATTCTTTACTTAAACTATCTATATAGACATTATAATTGTAACTAGATCCCAACGTCCATACTTTTTGTCTCTTAAAAATACTAAAATTATAACTACTATTAATATCTAATTTTAAATAATATGTTTTTCCTGGTTTAATAAAATTATCTACTATATTTACTGCTCGCTTGTTTGTCGCACTCTCAACATCAAGATATGCTATATTAAGATCAATTGGATATATAATTTCACCACTACTAGCATCAATTAATTGACTATAATTATTTAATGAATTTGATACTATATAATAATTTGCAGCATCATTAATATCAACTATATTAAAACGAATAGCTAAACTATCTTTATATTTTTCTAAACTATAATTTACTGTTGGAGAGAAAATTGTAGTAGAGTTAGGATTTGTTGATACTTTATCAGAAACCACCTCATATTGTTTTGGATTAATGTAGCTCGACTCCGCACCCGTATACTCAGATACTACTTTAACCAGATAAGTTCCATTTGACGGTACAGTTAAACCGTATGCTATCTGTCCAAGTGCTCTATATTCATAGGGAATATTTTCTACTCCAAATAATCCATAAATACCATTATTATAATGATCTGGTATGGAAAAGGTCCAAGTTATACCATTATCATTGCTATAATAAATTTTATATCCTAATAATCCGTCATATTCAGTTTTAATCGGTTGATCAAAAGTTATATATAAACTCTTATTACCAGCAACCACACTTAAATTTCTTATTATTCTATCGGGATCCGTAGTAATTGGCGTAGGAGAAGAGCCTGTAACAGCGAACGATACGGTGTTCGAAACAATAGAAGCATTTTTTTCATATAGTGTTGAACGGTCGGTATAATAAACTCTCATTCGTGCAGTGTAGTTTCCAACAGGCAAAGTTTTAGTTTTGTAAAGATATGTTGCATTTCCTCGATAGGGATATGTAATATTTTGTGGAAGAGATACTGTTAAAGGATATGCTGATAAATTTTCTGTAATTGTAGAATTAGAAAAGTCTATAATCTCAAAAACATATGATACTGGAATTCTATTTGATAAAGGCTGTATTTCAAATGAAAAAGTTCCATTATCAGATATTGCTAAAAGTTTAGGAGCTAATGGATTCACTGTTTGGTTTACATTTAACGATATATCAGGAGGATCTAACTCATAAAATCCTGCCGATTTATAAACTGGAAGATATCCAATATTTACATTATTAACAATTGAATCAATACTAAAGCCATCATCTGGAGATACAGCTCCTATACTAAATATATTACTACCATCACTATAATTAGCAGTTAAACCTATTCTATATATTAATCTATTAATTTGATTTAAAGATGATGGATTATAATTAAAATCATATGGTTCGTCTTGTATCTTTAAATCTGAAAAAGTTATCGGAAATACCTTTTTAGACGATGTAGACGATGAGGAATCTGGTCTTATCAAAAATTCACCAAAGATTTGCCAGTATTGCCAATTATTCGGAAGTGGCACGGTATAAGCATACCTTGCATAAATTATTACACTATAAGAATTCAAAGTAGGATTTCTAGTAATACCTCTATCATCAGTCCAAGATATTTGCTTAATTAATGATTCATCCCATTCTAATAAATAAGACCCTAAATATTTTTTGATAGTAAAATTTTGAGGAGCTTCTGGTAAATTTTGAGAATATAACTGAGAGTTACTAAAAACAGATATTGGTTTTGTTATAGTAGGAGTAGGCGTTAATGTTTTTGTTTTTGTTGGTGTTGCACTTAATATTGGTGCATTTTTTGTTTTTGTTACTGTTATTGTTGGTGTTTTAGTTTGTGTTGATGTAATAGTTATTGATGGTGTTGTAGTTATAGTTGGCGTTTTAGTTGGTGTTGGCGTTACATATGCTGAATCTATAACTTTTTGTCCGAATCCTGAAGATCTCATGTCACTGCGAGTTGTATAAGTAAAATTTCCAGGAATAACATTTTTATTTCCAATATAATTACTATAAAAATACGTTGTATAAAAACCATTATTATTAGATAATCTTACTTGAATATAATAAATTTTATTTATATCCATAATCCAATCATTTTTCATAAATAATATTGTATTATTTGTTGATCCATTAGAAGAGATAGGATTTCTATAGCCATATGTTGATCCTTCTGACCACACTCTAGCCTTATCAAAAGATGTCGAATTCCAAACTCCTGATGCTCCTATTATTTCATTAAAAGGAACAGTAGCAGTTCCTAATGAAGTATAAGTTCCGCCGCTACTGCTGTAGGATAATGAAGATGCTTCAATTGGTGAAATTTCCATTTTTGAAAATGGTGAATTTGTTATACAGGAGATATCTGGTAAATTAATTAATAAGCATATTTGATTGCCTCTTAACGAATTAAAAAGAATACCAGCATCTATATCTATTGGACATCCAGAAGAAGATATTAGTCTTTTTGTGGTGGTTGGAGTTGGAGTTATAGTAGTTGTTATTGACGGTGTTATTGTTTTTGTTGGAGTTGGTGTTAATCCTATAAACGGACTAGTATTATCAAAATTATCAAAAGTAATTGTTTTGTTAGTAAAATTATATTTGAATGTTGTAAATCTTTCTCCAGAATCTTTATTTGTACTAACTATAACTTTAGGTGTTCCATTGATTCTCTTCTTTGATACATAGTTAATAAAGTTTTTAAGATCATAAGAGTCTCTTACGCCCGATTGATATAAATCAGCATAAATTTTTACCGGATTTGTATTAATTGTTCCTTCCCAATAGGCTCTTAAATCTAATTTAATTTCATTTATATTTTGGTAATCTAATTTAATTTCATTAAGATCTATAATAATAGATTCATATGCTGGTGATCCTACTTTATCTCCCACCCATTTTATATAGCTAGAAGATGAATTATTTCCGGGTGGCCAATCGAATCTTTTGCCGGTTCCTAGATAATCTTCAACAGTACTCTGACCAAAATCTGGATAAATCATTCGTGATCGTAAATTAAGATCCCCACTATCAAATTCACAAGTAATAACAATATAATCCACATCATAAATATATTGTTTGGTATTTAATGATACTGGTTTTGAAATTATACCATAACCTAATTCTGGCTCAGAACTTAAAATTTGTGCGTAATCTAGTATATCTATAATACCGTCATTATTTACATCTGTAACATTTGGATAATTAGCTATTACTTCAAAACTATGAACTCCAGAATGGCTAGTTTGATACGTATATGAAGTACTAAATCCAATATTTTTTTCATATTCTATCCAAGATGTATTACCAGAACTATCGATAGGCCCATATATATTTAAATAATATTCACCAGAAAAATTTAAATCTCCATTTTTTCTTTCTTGTGGTGGATTCCAAGATAAATTAAGAACACCAGGAAAGGACTCTACAACTTTTAAAGAATTAGGACTATTTTTCAAATCTTGTGATGGAGACGCCCCATTAAACTCTATCGTTGCAGATTCGTATCGTTTAATATAAGGATCATTTAAGCTAGTTATCTGATCATAAGAGTACGGAGAGTATCCTTGTTTTTGATATACTGCATAAACTTTACATGTATATAATCGCGGTTGAATACCTTTAATCGTTATAGATAATTGATCAACAGATAATGGTTTATCTTCTGTAGTATAAAATTTAGTTACTATATTATTATTGTAATAATATATTTCATAACCAACCAAAGAAAAATTTATGGTTTCAAGATCAGTAATTGTAAATTGAGTTGTAGTAGGAGCACTCCATTCTAAATAAACGCTTTTATTTCCAACTGTTGCTTGTAATCTTTGAGGTCTTAAATTTGTTTTAGGATTAGTTGGAGTTGGAGTAAGAGTGGTTGTTGGTGTTATTGTTAATGTGGGGGTCGGAGTAACTGGTTGTAAATAAGTATATACTCTTGACGATTTAACAATTACTTCGTTACCTGTTGATGAATCAATATATTTAGTAGCTACTTCAAAAGAGTAATTTCCAGATTTATCTCTTACTGTAGCTGAAAAAATAGTATCACTATAATCAGATTGATATTCTAATATATTGTCTTTATAAAATAGTAAAGAATATTTTTTATTACAAATTAAATTTCCAATAGTAAAATCTGTTGGATTAATCCAAGATATATCGGCTACACTTGGCGTTGTTTTTGTAAGTGTAACACTTGGCGAATTCGGGGTGGTTTTTGAATAACTTGTAGACCCTATTACAGTTGCTGAATATGTTCCATCATTATATATACTTTCAATTTTAATTTGATATGATGTGCTATTTGATAAATTTGTTACCAAAGCATTTGTCATATTTGATGGAAATGTATATCCAAAAGCAACAGGAATCCATTGAAAAGTTGTCACATTATCAGCATAGTATACCTTATATCCTACTAAATTAGTAAATTGTGCAGGATAGTCCCAAGAAACATAAATGCATTCATTCCCTTGTGTTGTTTGTATATTTGTGACTGTTTTTCCAAGAGGCGTGGGAGTTACTGGTATTTTTGTTGGAGTTCTAGTTACAGTTACTACTGGTAAAAATGATGTTGTTGGGGTTGGTGTCTGTATTATTGTAATATTTTTTGTAGGGCTTCTTGTTGGTGTTGTAGCAATATTTTTTGTTGGACTTCTTGTTGGTGTTATTGTTGAAGTAACAGTTTTTGTAGGTGTTGGTGACGGCCCAATCTCTACAGTAGTTGCTGTTAATTGTTGTGACCAAATTGGTCTTTGAAGAAGATTAGGATTGGTTGGTAAATTAGTTTTATCAACACTTAAGTAAACAAAACTACCATTAGATGTTGCATTTAAAGTACTTACTCTAAAGTCATAACTTTTACCAACTTCAAAAATATCATTTCTAAATATATATGAAGTTACACTACTAGTTGTGGTTGGTAATAAAATTGTAGGAGCACTATTAGATGATGTTATTGGTGGCCAACTTGCAGAACTTGATAGTTTATACTGAATAACATATCTATTATCTGTATTTGATGATACGGCACCTAGCTCGCCAGACGATCCTCGTATTTGACTTGGTGGCGACCATGATAATGTAGGTCCAGTTGATTTATAAGAAAAAACTAAATTTCTAGGACATTGAGGACCACCAGATGCTGAAAAATATGGTTTCCATGAAAGATTGTAGGTTCTGTCGGTCTGAGCAATAACTCTTTCCGCTCCTATGTGACTTAATACCACTAAACGAAATTCATAATATAAATTATTAGATAAATTATTAGCAGCATAGGTGATAGTTGATGGACCAGAAGTATTTATCACTCCATGAGGTATCCAATTTCCACTAAAAGCATCTATTGCATTATTTGTAAATCTATAGTCAACTCTATATAAAGATTCATTATAGGCTAAATCACTAGGTTTAGTCCAACTTAATGAGATATGCTCGTTTCCTGCTACTATAATTTGAAAATTATTCATAATAATTAATGACTATGGGATATATTGAATTGTTCCTATTGTTGGATAACTGGAACTTGGAGTTGGTGGAGGAGGTTCGGATATAGACGGTGTTATACTGGGCGTCAAACTTGGAGATGGAGTAGTTGACGGAGTAGTGGTTGGGGTTGCAGATATTGTTAAAGTTATTGTTGGAGTAACAGTTATTGTACGAGTTGGTGATATTGTTGGGGTTGCAGATAATGATTTTGTTACTGTCGGAGTTACGGTCTTAGTAATTGTTGGTGTTCTTGTTGATGTTTTGGTTGTTGTTGGGGTTCTTGTTAAAGTTGGTGTTGCTGATGATGTTTTACTAACGCTAACGGTGTTTGTTGGAGTCCTTGTTAATGTGCTAGTTACTGTTGGAGTTTTAGTATTAGCAGGAGTTTTTGTTATTGTAGGCTCAGGTGTTGGTGTTATATTTGGTGTTTTTGTTATACTAAGCGTTGGAGAAGCTGTTTTAATTGGTGTTTTTGTTCTTGTTATTAAAGGAGTCTGACTGATTGGTGGTGTTTTTGTTGGCGTAGCAGTTTTAGTTGGTGTTTTGGTCGGAGTCTGACTTGTCACAATATCATGACAATCTCCACAGTCTGATATTATTTTAGGATTATTCAACATAATTTATAATACCTTTGCTGCTATTAAACAACCTTTAGAAACCGCATGTAAGGGGTCTGAAGCGTGTTTGACTACTTTAATCGGTAGTGGAAATCCATTCTCTGATAATTTTTTAGTAAATTGCTCAACATAACCTTTGGCCTGAGATGTCCCGCCAGCAACAACTACTGTCAATGGGTTTTTAAATTTTGGTAAAGATTTATGACCAGATAATGCAGAAGTCAGTTGTTTAGTTGTATAATCAATTAATCTTTCATAATAAGATGATACGGCTGAAAGTACAGGATTATCATTATGTTCGCCAATTATAAAACCACCACCCTCTTTTTCTGCTTGGACTACACTATCTTTTTCTCCTGTTGCAACAGCACTCATACGATCCACCCAATCGCCTGACTTGGTAGTGCTAAATACTACTGTCGGTTCACCATTCAACATTACACAAACATTAGTCATTCCTGCACCACAAGATACAGCAATTCCAGTATAATCTTCATCAGCTAATTCAGCATAACATAAAGCTTCGGCTTCATTAATAGCTTTAGCATCATATCCACATTCACCCAAAATAGCCTTGACTACATCCTCATGGTAACCAACATCAAAATCTTCATCTTCTTGATCAACAGGTTGTGCTGGTACGCAGAATACCAGTTTCTCATTTAGTTCTGATGCCTGACCGGCCACTTCTTTTAAAATGAAGGCCAAGACACGTTTAGCGTCCTTCTCTTTGGCCGACACGACTCCTTTACTCATGGGTCTTTTTGCATTATCATTACGTTCAATAGCTTTTTCAATTGCGTCTTTACCTAGAATAATAAATGATCCATCAGCATCTTTGATAAAAACTTTTCCAGATAGACCCTTCTCAATCATTTTTGTTGCGACAGGAGTTGTCGGTTTGATAATATAAAAAGCATCCCTAAAATCCTTATAACTTATTCCACCAGATGAATCTTGGGATAAAACAATATAACTAGTTCCAACATCTAAACCTTTGCTCATAAATATTACCTTTTTATATTTTTAAGTTTATTGATTGAAGATTCTATATCTTCATTAGATATTTTAGTTTCCCCAAGGTTTTCGTATTTTTTCTCCATATCAGATGTCTTAATATCTGTTACATACTTACTTTCGTCAATAGTAACTTTGTTAATAGTTTTATCATTATCAGATTTATTCTTGTTAAAGAATGAAACTGGCTGACTCTCAATAATGGTCTGACTATTCTTTAATCGACCAATAAGATATCCCAAAAAGAAAAATACTATATTTAATAGTACTAATATAATCAATAATAAGTATATAGTATCTGCCATAGTATCCTCTAAGGTAGATTACACCACTATACAAATAAAAAAGGGGCCAAAAAGGCCCCTTTAGTATCTCAACATTGGACTATTTGATGTTTATCTTATCAAGGTTGTGATCCTAAAACTCTTCCCTTTTGAGTTCTAATAACATAACCTCTTCTAACTAAGAATGGCTCAATACTATTTTCAATTGTTTCTATTGCTATGCCTGTCATTGAAGATATTGCTTTTAGTCCAAGAGGAGAGCCTTTGCTTTTCTTCAATAGATCAATATAAAGTCTATCATAAATATCTAAACCATTATTATCAATACCTTGAACAGCAAATATCTCATCAATAGAACTTACTTTGTCAGGATGACAGGAGACATAATTCTTGTACCACTGCAATCGTGAATTCAAAATTCTCGGAGTACCTTTGCTTCGTTTAGCAATTTCCAAAAGACCCTGATCATCTATGACTATTCCTAATTTTGCAGAATTCGACCTTGCAAGTTTAGCTAGATCATCATCCTTATAAAATGATAAATGTTCTTTAATTGTGAATCTATCATAAAATGGCTGACTTAAACTTCCACCACTAGTGGTTGCACCAACAACTGTAAACATGGGTAGTTCTACTGTTTCTGGAACGTCTTTATCATCATCGTTTTTAACAGTAATATTTAATACAAAATCTTCCATAATAGGATAGAGAAATTCTTCCACAATTTTAGGCAATCTATGGATTTCATCAATAAATAATACTGATCGTGGTTCAATTCCCATAATATAAGGAACAATATTTTTGATGCTACGAATATTTGCCGCGTTGGTAGTATAAAGGTTCACTCCCAACTCGTTCGCTATAGCACTCGCTATGGTGGTCTTGCCAAGGCCGGGAGGCCCGTCTATTAAAACGTGAGGCATCACCGTGCCTGTGTTTTTACAACCCGTCACAGACACTCGCAGACGTTCTTTCACCCCGTCCTGCCCAATAATTTCATCAAATGTTGATGGACGCATACCGTTAGCCATTTTTTCCTCCAAAAGATTGTAAAGCGTTTTTAATTAGTAATCCAATGTCATTAGTTTTACAGAAATTATACGACTTATTGATTAAGTCATTAGATTCCCCTAACTCAAATCCGTAACCAACAAGAATTTTAACACACCGATCCAGAATGTCAACAGGAATAGTGTCAGTATTATTTTTAGGCGTTTCTTGCTTACGTTTTCTTTTTTCATAAACTATCTTAATGTTTTTTATCTGTTTGGGTTTGAAAACCAAACCGCACTCACAGACTATCTTAAAATTTTTAACTTGTGCTTGTCTTAGAAACAGCCAATGTTCATTGTCACAAGTTTCAGACGGGCATTTATATTTGAATGAGGCATCAACTTCAATCGGTTTCTGGTTTTTCAATTTTGTTTTTATCATTGTCTTTGATCCAAAAAACGAAATCATTACTCTCGTTGTCAAAACCTGTTTCCAAAACCCCTTTGTTTACAAGGTTGTTCAACATATTGCTAATCATTCTGTCATTCAAAGATTCTAAAATCTGCATAAAAACTGTATCATTAACCATATACCTTATTTTTTTTGTCTTTTTATTGGTTTGCTTTTTGAACATTGGATCTGCTATTATTAGAGATTCTTCTATAGATAATATTTGATCTAGTTCTTTTTGATCTTCTGGTTTTACAAGGGTTATATCATCAAATTCTGGAAAATCTTTATCTCCACCTAGGCTTGATCCAAAAGAGTTAAAAACTAAAGCCCTAGCATGGTCAATAAATGCTGGCATATCATTTATAACATACCACTCGTTATTCATAAATTTTCCTAATTAAGTATTTCATATAACCCATTATAGTATCTAGGCTGACTGACCACATGCCTAACATGACTCTGTAAATGTAAAACATATTCACTCTGTAATTGATTGTGTATAAAGTGTTTCTTTTTCCAAATACCCTCATTCCAATAGTTGTTCCCCAAGTACAGGGAGTTTTTATCCCCCGCTGTACTGGAGAACCAACTACTCACAGGTAA
>Ga0315904_10011810_pt1 | contig 11101 bp, 11 predicted proteins | sample LakEriMetagenome_6_FD_203529 | JGI IMG/M metagenome (GOLD analysis project Ga0315904, IMG submission 203529) | Freshwater fungal communities from buoy surface, Lake Erie, Ohio, United States - Buoy 12 MA120 | ecosystem: Environmental > Aquatic > Freshwater > Lake | place: USA: Lake Erie, Ohio... | reverse complement strand
GACCGCATGATCGGCGTCATCGACGGCGAGCCGCTGCCGCCGCCCGATCCGCGCTGGTCCGGCGGCGGCGAGGACGAGGGCACGAACTGGATCGCGGCGGGGGTGCTTGCCGTCCTGCTGCTGCTCACGTTCGCGATCAGCGCCGCCAAGGGTCGCGCCGGCGCGTCGCTCGCCTCGGGCAGCACCTTCGGCGTGATGGCGCTCGTGTTCACCGGATCGATCGTGTTCGCGCTCATCGCGGCGCTGTTCGGCACCCTCGTCGGCCTCGATTCGCGTGCCGGCCGCGGCGCCTACTACTCCCCCGGCCGACGCGGCCGCTACGACGGCGGCTTCGGCGGCGGTTTCGGTGGTGGCGGTTTCGGCGGCGGCGGGGGTGGTTTCGGGGGCGGCGGCTTCGGCGGCGGCATGGGCGGTGGTTTCGGGGGCGGCGGCGCCTCGGGAGGCTGGTGAGATGGACCTGCGACGCTGGTGGCGCCACTTCAGCACCTTCCCGGCCTACACGCGGCGGCGCTTCACGCCCGCGACGCTCACCGCCATCGAGGAGGCGATCGCGTCGGTCGAGTCGCGTCACGCGGGCGAGATCCGCTTCGCCGTCGAGACCTCGCTCGACAGCCGGTCGCTGCGCGTCGGCATCACGCCGCGTCAGCGCTCGCTCGAGGTCTTCGGCTCGCTGCGCGTGTGGGACACCGAGCGCAACAACGGCGTGCTCATCTACCTGCTGATGGCGGACCGCGATGTCGAGATCGTCGTCGACCGCGGTCTGTCGGCGCGCGTGTCGGACGCCGAGTGGGAGCAGGTCTGCCGCAGCATGGAGGCACACTTCCGCGAGGACCGCTGGCGTGAGGGTGCGCTCGCGGGTGTCGAGGGCGTGGCGGCGTTGTTGGCGCAGCATTTCCCGTCCGAGGGCGGCGACCGCAACGAGCAGCCAAACCGGCCCGTCCTGCTGTAATCTCGGCGCCCATGTCGGCGCTCCGCACCCCCGTCTTCCGTACGCTGCTGGCGGGGCTGGTCCTGGGCCTCGCGGCCTGCAGCGCGCCTCAGCCGAAGGCGCCCACCACGCGTCCCGCCTCCGTGCCGTGGGTGCCGTTGGCCGACGCACCCGCGCCGCTCGCGACCAGCGCGCACCGCACGGTGCTCGACCCCGCGCACGGCGACCTGATCGGTGAACTGCAGGTCACCCGCGCGACGCGCGAGGACACCTTCGTCGACCTCGCGCGCCGCTTCAACGTGGGCTACGAGGAGCTCGTCCGCGCCAATCCCGGCGTGGATCCTTGGTTGCCGGGCGAGGGCCGAGAGATCGTGCTGCCGACGCGCCACATCCTGCCCGACGCGCCGCGCGAAGGGATCGTCATCAACCTCGCGGCGATGCGGCTCTTCTACTACCCGCCGCGCAAGCCCGGCGAGTGGCAGACGGTCTATACCTTCCCGATCGGCATCGGGCGCGTCGGTTGGGCGACGCCGGAGGGCACGACCAGCGTCGTGCGCATGACCAAGAACCCCACTTGGCGACCCGGCCCCGGCGTGCGCGCCGAGCACAAGAAGAACGGCGAGATCCTGCCTGCCGTGGTGCCTCCGGGCCCGGACAACCCGCTCGGCAACCGCGCGCTCTACCTCGATTGGCCGAGCTATCTCATCCACGGCACCAACAAGCCCGCCGGCGTCGGTCTGCGCTCGAGCCACGGCTGCATCCGGCTGTTCCCCGAGGACATCGAGCTGCTCTACGACCTCGTGAAGCCCGGCGTGAAGGTCACCGTCGTCAACCAGCCGTTCGTCTTCGGCTGGCACGAGGGCGAGCTCATGATGCAGGCCTTCGAGGTGCTCGAGGACGACCCGCGCGACTGGCGCGGCGCGCAGCGCAAGCTGCTCTCGAAGTCGCTCGCCACGCGCATCCGGCAGCGTCTCGCCGACCGCGGCGATTCCATGGACTGGGAGGCCGTGTCGCGCGCGAGCCATGATCCCCGCGGCATCCCGGTGCCCTTGTCCCGCACAGGCGCGACGTCGCAGTCCGTGGTCGCCGAGGCGCGCCGCGTGCGCAACGCGGCGCCGCTCGGCGCCAATGTGGCGCGCGCCGCGCCGTGATCCCGGTCCACGACGACAACCCGACGCATCTCACGCCGTGGTTGACCTGGGCGCTGATCGCGGTCTGCGTGTTGGTGTTCCTGTGGCAGTCGCTGTCGGGTGATGCGCGCTTCGGCGCCATCATCGCGGGGCTGGGTGCGACGCCGGAGGTGATATTCGGCCGCGAGAACGCGATGGAGGATCCGCCCTGGGTGCCGGGCTGGCTCACCGTGTTCACCTCGATGTTCCTGCACGGCTCCTGGGCGCACCTGCTCGGCAACATGCTGTTCCTCTACGTGTTCGGCAACAACGTCGAGGATGCGATGGGCCACGCGCGGTTCATCGGTTTCTACCTGCTGTGCGGCGTCGCGGCGGTGTTCGCCCAGGCGCTGCCGGACCCGGCGAGCACCGTGCCGATGGTGGGCGCGAGCGGTGCGATCTCCGGCGTGCTCGGCGCCTACATGCTGCTGTATCCGCGCGCGCGCGTGCTGCTCGCGCTGCCACCGCCGCTGATGTTCCTCACCATCGGCTGGGTGCGCGCGGTGTGGGTGCTGCTCGGCTGGTTCCTGATGCAGCTGCTGATGGCCACCATGACCGGCATCGGCGGCAGCGGCGTCGCCTTCGGTGCGCACATCGGCGGTTTCGTCGCCGGCATGGCGCTGGTGCCGCTGCTCAAGCAGCCGCACATCCCGCTGTTCCGTCGGCATTGACGCCCGTCGGGACGGGGCGGCCGTGACCGGCCGCCGTCCGGTGTAACATCGGCCCATCATGAGCACGCGCTGCGTCGTCTTCTCGCACGGCAAGGAATCCGGTCCCTGGGGCACCAAGATCACGGCGTTGGCCGAGGTCGCGCGCGCCGCCGGCTGGTCGGTCGAGTCCGTCGACTACCGCGGCATCGACAGCGCCGAGGGCCGGCTCGAGGCGCTCGTCGCGGCTTGCCGGGCGTTGCCCGCGACCTCTGCGCCGCCGGTGCTGGTGGGTTCCAGCCTCGGCGGGTGGCTCACGGCGGCGGCCTCGCACAGCGTCGCCGCCCGCGGCATGTTCCTCATGGCACCGGCGTTCGACATGCCGGGGCTCCCGCCGCTGCCGACGGTCGCCGACTGCCCGACGGTGGTGGTGCACGGCTGGCAGGACGACATCGTGCCGGTCGATCACGGTCTCGCGTTCGCGCGGGCGCGCCGCGCCACGCTGCATCTCGTCGACGACGACCATCGGCTGACGGCCTCGTTGCCGCGCATCTGCCGCTGGTTCGGCGAGTTCCTCGGCGCGATCCCCGAGTGACGGTCGCCGCGTGAAGTCCCTGCTGCGCGGGTTCCTGTCCTGGTGGGTGCGCGCCGAGCTGCGCCCCGAGGGGGCGATCGAGCGCATCGGCGCCGCCACCGCCGCGCCGGTCTGCTACGTGCTCGAACGGCGCAGCGTCGTCGACGCGGCGCTGCTGGAGTCGATCTGCAAGCGGCATGGTCTGCCGTCGCCCGCCGGCCGTTTGGTGGGTCGCGGTGCGGGCGAGGTGCGCGCGACGCTTCCGCTGCTGCAGGCGCGCGGCTGGTTCGACCCGCGCATCGATCGCCGGCCGCCGCCGGAGCTGCTGCGGCTCATCGACGCGCTGCGCGCCGACCCGGGTCTCGACGTGCGCCTCGTGCCGGTGCAGGTGTTCTGGGGACGTGCGCCGCAGAAGGAGGGTTCCTGGCTGCGGCTCTGGCTCACCGAGGGCTGGGTGCTCGGCGGCAGCCTGCGCAAGACGCTGCAGGTGCTGTTCAACGGTCGCTTCACCATGGTCGAGGTGGGCGAGCCGGTGAGCCTGCGCAGCATGCTGGACGGCGACGGAGCGGTCGAGCCGCAGGCCGCGCGCATCGCCCGCGCCTGGCGCGCCACCTTCCGCCGCCAGCGCGCCGCGCGCATCGGTCCCGACCTCTCGCACCGCCGCACCATCCTGGCGCGCGTGCTCAACACCCGTGCCGTGCGCGCCGCCGCCGCGCAGGAGGCGAAGACCAAGAAGGTCACGCGCCGCAAGGCGCTGCTCACCGCGCGCGGCTACGGCGAGGAGATCGCCGCCAACTATTCCCACGCCTTCGTCAACTTCATGGAAGCCTTCCTGCGCCGCCTGTGGACGCGGCTCTACGACGGCGTCGACTTCAACCACGTCGACACGCTGCGCGCCGTCGCGCGCGAGCACGAGGTCGTGTTCGTGCCCTGCCACCGCAGCCATATGGACTACCTGCTGCTGTCCTACGCGATCTACGTGCAGGGCTATGCGGTGCCGCACATCGCGGCCGGCATCAACCTCGACATCCCGGTGGTCGGCCGGCTGCTGCGCAAGGGCGGTGCGTTCTTCATCCGCCGCAGCTTCGCGGGCAACGCGCTCTACACCGCGGTGCTGATGAAGTACCTCGGCGCCATCATGGCGCGCGGCCATTCCATCGAATACTTCATCGAGGGCGGCCGCTCGCGCACCGGTCGGCTGCTGCAGCCCAAGACCGGCATGCTGGCGATGACGGTGCGCAGCTATCTGCGCGACCCGCGCCGTCCGGTGGTGTTCCTGCCGGTGTATTTCGGCTACGAGCGCATCGTCGAGGGCGACACCTACATCGGCGAGCTGTCGGGCCGCCCCAAGCGCAAGGAGGGCATCGGCGACCTGCTGCGCGCCCCGCGCCTGCTGCGCAAGAAGTACGGCCGCGTCAGCGTCAACCTGGGTTCGCCGATCCATCTCGATGCGCTGCTCGGGCGCCACGCGCCGGATTGGCGCAGCGAGGCGCTCGAGGACGAGACGCGCGTGCCGTGGCTCGGTCCCGCGGTGGACGACCTCTCGCAGCGCATCATGCGGCACATCAACGCCGCGGCGGCCGTGACGCCGATCAACCTGCTGGCGCTCACGCTGCTCGCCATGCCGCGCCAGACCATGCCGGCGGCGGACCTCGCGCGGCAGATCGACCTCTACATCGGGCTGCTGCGCGAGGCGCCCTACGATCCGCGCGTGACGGTGACGGCGACCGGCGGCGAGGCGGCGATCGCCCACGGCGAGACGCTCGGCGTGCTGCAGCGCCAGCCGCACAAGCTCGGCGAGCTGGTGCGCAGCAGCGACGAGGTCGCGGTGCTGATGACCTACTACCGCAACAACGTGCAGCACCTGTTCGCGCTGCCCTCGCTGATCGCCTGCGCGTTCATCGCCAACCCCGTCGTCCCGACCGCCGACCTGCAGCGCCTCGCGTGGCGCGTCTATCCGTACGTCGCCGCGGAGCTGTTCCTGAAGTGGTCGGAGGACGAGCTCCCCGCGCAGGTGGACGCGCAGCTCGCGGCCCTCGCCAAGCTCGGCGTGCTCGAGCGTCTGACGCTGCCCGACGGCGCGGAAGGCTGGCGTCGGCCGGCGTCGAGCACCCCCGCGGCGGTGCAGCTGTCCTTGCTCGCCGAGTCCTCGGTGCAGACCATCGAGCGCTACTACCTCGCCATCTCGGCGCTGACGCACGCCGAGCCCGGTACCTACACGGCCAAGGAGCTGTCGGAGCGCTGCCAGTTGATGGCGCAGCGCATCGAGATGGTCTACGGTTTCGATTCACCCGAGTTCGCCGACAGGTCGCTCTTCGACCAGTTCATCGCGCTGCTGCAGCGCCGCGGCGTCATCCGCAGCGACGACGCGGGGCGCTTGCTGCATGACGAGGTGCTGCAGCGCGTGGCGCAGGACGCCGAGTTCGTGCTCTCCGAGCAGATCCGCCACAGCATCCTGCAGGTGACGCGGAGCTGACGCCCGTGTCCCGCGCGACGGCCCCTGCGGCCGACGCCCGTCCGTTCAGTCGTCCCCGGCGGGTCGGCCCCGACCGCGCTTGACCGTGCCGCGCCGCGTCTTCGAATCCATGCGCCGCTCGCGCGAGGCGCGGGTCGGTTTGGTGGCGCGTCGCGTCTTGGGCTCCACCAACGCACGCGTCACGAGGTCGATGAGGCGGCCTTCGGCGGCGCGGCGGTTCTGCTCCTGGCTGCGGTGCTCGCGGGCGATGATCAGCAGCGCGCCGTCGTCGGTGACGCGGCGTCCGGCGAGGGCGCGCAGGCGCTGCTTCACGGCGTAGGACAGCACCGCCGTGCCCGCGAGGTCGAAGCGCAGCTGCACCGCCGAGGCGACCTTGTTGACGTTCTGGCCGCCGGGGCCGCCGGCGCGCACGAAGCTGACCTCGAGGTCGGCGTCGGGGATCTCGACCCTACCCGCGCGCAGGGCCATCGTCGGCTCCACCGAGGTGCGGGGGACGCACGGCGACGGCGTCCGGTTCGAGGACGCGCACCTCCTGCTGCGCCACCGGGATCTTGATGCCGGCATCCTTGAAGAGCCGCCAGATGCGCCGGTTCACGTCGGAGCGGACGTTGTTGACGCCGTTCATCGGATCGCGGATCCAGAAGCGCGCTTCGAGCTTCATGCCGTAGTTCTCGAAGGAGATCAGCCGCGACACCGGCGCCGGATCGCGCAGGATGCGCGGGTGGCCCTCGGCGGCGCGGACCAGCAGGTCGAGCGCGACCTCCGGGTCGTCGTCGTAGGAGACCATCACCGGCAGGCGCAGGCGTACCCGCTGGTCGGAGTAGCTCCAGTTGATCACGGAGTTCGTGATGAGGCTCTGGTTGGGCACCAGCGATTCCACGCCGTCGCGGTCGCGGACCACCACGTAGCGGCCGCGCAGTTCCTGCACCCATCCGAAGTTGTCGGAGGTGGTGCCGGTGTGCTGGTGGAAGCTGATGACATCACCGGGCTTGATCGACTTGTCCATCAGCAGCACGAAGCCGCTGACGAAGTTGCTGGTGATGTCGCGGATGCCGAAGCCGAGGCCGAACACGATGGCGCCGGTGAGCACCGTGAGCGCGGTGAGGTCGACGCCGGCGGAGTTGATGCCGAGCAGCACGCCGAGGCCGATCAGCAGGAAGTAGGCGGACTTGCTGATGCCGACGCGGGTGGAGGGCGCGAGGGATTCCATGGCCATCACCCGCCGCTCGATGGCGCGCGCGAGCAGCGTCATGGCGAGCACGAACGCCGTCACGACGACCAGGCCCTTGAGCAGGTCCCAGAGGCTGAACACCGACTTGCCGGGCAGCAGGTCGACCTGGCCGAGCACGCGCTCCAGCCAGTCGAAGCCGCCCAGCACCTCGAGGCCGAGCGCGAGCCAGACGAGCAATGTCACGCGGGTCTCATGGTGCGCGAGCCAGCTGCCGTCGCCGAGCAGCAGGCGTACCGCATAGACCCCGAGCCGCACCGCGCCGAGCGCGGCGACGAGCCGCAGCGCGAACACGAGCACGACATCGGACACCCCGAGCGCCTCCGCGGCCTCGCGCGCCGCGCCGATCAGCAGCACGGCGACGACGTAGGGCGCGACGATCGCGCCGGCCTCCATGAGCCGCCACTGCCAACCTGTCGAGACGCCGCCGCTCGCGGCGCGCACCCGTTCGGTGGCGCGGCGCATCAGGCGGCCGCAGACATAGGCGATGGCCACCGCCACCATGACCACGAGAACCTCGTTGAGTCCGGTGGGCGTCAGCAGCTCGCGGACCAGCTTCCCGATCGAGATGTAGTTCGGTTCCATCGCGGCGTCCTCAGGCGTTGAGATCGGGGATCAGTTGGCTCGTGTAGCGCTCGATCTGGTCCTTGAGCATGAGCTTGCGTTTCTTGAGGCGCTTCAGCTGCAGCTGGTCGACATGGATGTCCATCGACAGGCGGGTGATGACCTCGTCCAGGTCGCGGTGCTCGATGCGCAGCTGCCGCAGCTTCTCGATGTTGCGGAACAGCTCGCGGTCGATGTTGTCCTGGTCCTGGTCCGACATCAGAGGGTCGCCGCGACGTGTTCGAGGTCGGCGGGTAGCTTATCGAAGCGACCCGGTGGATTCCACGGCAGCGCGGGATCGTGGAAATCCGAACCCGTGGACGCGAGCATCGCGTGGCCGCGCGCGAGCGTGGCGAGCCGGTCGCGGTCGCGCGGGCTCATGCCCGCCATGCTCACCTCGAGGCCTTGGCCGCCGGCATCGCGGAACGCGCCGATCAGCCGCCGCAGCGCACCGCCCGAGGCCCCGTAGCGGTGCGGATGGGCGAGCACGGCGACGCCGCCCGCGGCGCGCAACGCGACGATGGCCCGGTCGACCACCGGCCATTCCATCGGCACGTGGCCGGGCGTGCCCCGCCCCAAGAATTTCGCGAACGACTCCGCTTCGTCGCGCGCGCGCCCGAGCGCGACCAAGGCCCGCGCGAGGTGCAGCCGCGTCGGCACGGCGGTGCCCGCGCAGACGCCCGCCACGAGCTCCCGCCCGGGCAGCCCCGCGCGGCGCTCGAGCCGCTCGCCGATCTCGGCGAGGCGTTCGCGGCGCAGCGCGCGCACGGCGGCGAGGTGCGCCTCGAGCGCCGGCGAGGCGGGGTCGACGCCGAGGCCGAGCACATGCAGCGACAGGCCGTTCCAGCCGGCCGAGACCTCCACCCCGGGCACGAAGCGCAGCCCCGCAGCCGCGCAGGCCGCAGCGGCTTCGTCGCAGCCCGCCGTGGTGTCATGGTCGGTGAGCGCGGCGGTGCCGACGCCGCGCTCGGCCGCGAGGCGCATCAACGCGGCCGGTGCCAGCAGCCCGTCGGAGTGATGGCTGTGCAGGTGCAGGTCGGCGACGGCGGAGCGGGCAGGCGCGGTCATGACGGCGGTATCATAGGCCGATGCCGGAAACCCTGTACGCTCCCGCCGCCGCGCCCGATTGGTCCACGGTCGACACCGTGCTGCTCGACCTCGACGGCACGCTGCTCGACCTCGCCTACGACAACTTCATCTGGCTCGGCCGCATCCCCGAGATCTACGCCGAGCGGAACGGGCTGTCGCTCGCCGAGGCGCACGCCGAGCTCATGCCGCATTTCGTGCGGCTGCAGGGCACCATGGAGTGGTACTGCATCGATCATTGGACGCGCATGCTGCGCATCGACGTGGCGCAGGTGCATGTCGAGGAGGCGGCGCGGGTCGCGTGGCTGCCGGGCGCGCGCGGGTTCCTCGAGCGGCTGCGCGCCGCGGGCAAGCGCCTCGTGCTGCTCACGAACTCCCATCCGCGCATCGTCGAGATCAAGCATGCGCGCACGGGCGTGCTCGACCTGCTCGACGCCGCACATTCTTCGCATGAGTTCCGTACGCCCAAGGAGACGCCGGAGTTCTGGCGTGCCGCGCGCGACAAGGTCGGTTTCGATCCGGCGCGCAGCGTGTTCGTGGACGACAGCGCGGCGGTGCTGCGCGCCGCCATCGCCGCCGGCATCCGCCATGTCTACGGCGTGCGGCGCCCGGATTCCTCGCGTGACCCGCACCGCCATGAGGAGTTCTCGGCGATCGATGCGGTGACCGATCTCGCCTGAGACGCCGCGCAGGCGTATCTCAGCGCCGGCCGCCGCGTCGCGGGCCGCCGGGACGACCACCGCCACCACCGCCGGGCCGGCCGCCGCCCGGGCGGCCACCGCCGCCGCCACGACCCCCGCCGCCGCCGCGACGGCCACCGCCGCCCCGGTCCTCGTAGGGACGGCGCGGCGGCCAGACGATCTCGGCCATCAGCTCTTTGCCGATCGGCTCGTAGGGGACCTTGCGGCCGATGAACTTCTCGATGTCGGGCAGGCCGACGGCGTACTCCTCGCAGGCGAAGCTGATGGCATCGCCTTCGGCGCCCGCGCGCGCGGTGCGGCCGATGCGGTGCACGTAGTCGGCGGCGTCCTGCGGCAGGTCGAAGTTGAAGACATGGCTGACGTCGGGGATGTGCAGGCCGCGCGAGGCGACATCGGTCGCGATCAGCACGCCGAGCTTGCCCTCGTGGAAGTCCTCCATGTAGCGCAGCCGCTTCTTCTGCGGCACGTCGCCCGACAGCGCCGCCGCGTCGATGCCGTTGGCGCGGAGCACATCTTCGAGCCGCTCGGCCATGCGCTTGGTGTTGACGAACACCATGGTGCGGTGGGGCTCCATGCGGCGCAGCAGCCCGACGAGCAGCGGGATCTTCTCCTCCATCGCCGGGTAGTACATCAGCTGGCGCACGCGGTCGGCGGTGATCTTCTCGGGCTCGACCTGCACCAGCACCGGCTCGTTCATGTGCTCGTAGGCGAGCTCCAGCACGCGCTGCGACAGCGTCGCCGAGAACAGCATCGACTGGCGCCGCTCGGGCGGCGGCAGACGGCGCAGCATGTAGCGGATGTCGGCGATGAAGCCGAGGTCGAACATGCGGTCGGCCTCGTCGAGCACCACGGCCTGCGCCTCGCGCAGCTCGAACACGTGCTGCTTGTAGTAGTCGATGATGCGGCCCGGCGTGCCGATCAGCACGTCGACGCCGCCCTCGAGGTCACGCCGCTGCTTCTCGTAGTCGACGCCGCCGAACACCACCGCGAGCTTGAGGCCGGTGTGGCGGTTGAGGACCTCGGCGTCCTTGTGGATCTGCACGGCGAGCTCGCGCGTCGGGGCGATGACGAGCGCGCGGATGGCGGTGGCGCCGCGGGTGGGCGGCGCGGGGTGCGTGAGCAGGTTCTGGAACAGCGCCACCAGGAACGCGGCGGTCTTGCCGGTGCCGGTCTGCGCCTGGCCGGCGATGTCGCGGCCGGCGAGCGCGTGGGGCAGGGTCTGCGCCTGGATGGGTGTGCAGCGCACGAAACCGGCGTCCTCGATGCCTTGCATCAAGGGAGGGGCGAGTTCGAGGGCCGAGAAGGTGAGGTCGGAAAGGTGGGTGTCGGACATTTCGTACCAGTCAGGTGAGGGTGGAAACAGGTGCTTGCAAAAGGACCGCCGATTGGCTAAAAATGCCGACCAACGGGCGTTCTGCCCCCGAGTCATCCTCTCTTTCTGGTAAGCCCAGAGGCACGAAACAACAATTTTCTGCGGCGCTATTGTAACCGTTTGGCGGCCTTTCCGTACGGCGTTCAGCCGCGAGCCCGCCCGCCGACCCCCTCGCCCCGTTCTCGACCACCAACACTCCCTGACGGAGGTTTACCCGCGTGAGCAGCCCTCACATCCTCAACACCTCGGACGCCACATTCGCGACCGACGTCCTCAAGTCCGACAAGCCCGTCCTGCTCGATTTCTGGGCGGAATGG